>Ga0302326_10017814_pt1 | contig 14771 bp, 14 predicted proteins | sample Palsa_T0_3_FD_202264 | JGI IMG/M metagenome (GOLD analysis project Ga0302326, IMG submission 202264) | Peat permafrost microbial communities from Stordalen Mire near Abisko, Sweden - Palsa_T0_3 | ecosystem: Environmental > Terrestrial > Soil > Palsa > Peat permafrost | place: Sweden: Abisko... | reverse complement strand
AACGAAGCGACTTCGGGAACCGACGAGCCGCCCTTCCCGATGGATGCGAGATAGGTCAGATAGTCCATCGTCTGTTTGGGCACCGTCATTGAGAACTTGCCGGGCTCGCTCAGATTCTTCGACATGTGAGGCACACCTCATGGGCAAGTAGCGTGGAAATGTGCCACATGTGTCTTGAAATCGCCAATTTGATGCGAGATAGTGACTCGCGTTCCGGATTCTGGAACGGTGAAAAATGAAAAGGGCGACCGCCGGTCAAAGCAAGCCGCCCCTTCCACTCCGTTACCGGCTGCCCCTATCGGGGCGGCCGGCGGAAGTGATCGGTGACCGATTCCCACTTCCCGAAACGACAGCGAATGTACGTTCGCACGTACACGGTCTTGCCATCGGCGAACGTGCCCATGAGCACCTCCATCTCAGACGACATGCGAGGCATGTCACCCCGGAGCGCCCTATGCGCCCCGGGCGGCAGCAGGGCTGCACCAGAGAGGCCGGGGTTCCGGACGGAGGAACGAAGCGATTCGTTCGTTGGGGATGAGGATTCCGCCGGGAATCTCATTGGTCAACCGTAAGCCTAGGACGGCGGGTCCTAAGTCATTGAAAATAGCTGTGGGCAATATGTGGATAAGTCCCGTTGTGAGCCGTCAAATCATCCGCTTGAAGAAAATGTAGCCACTCATCATTTCGCGGTGACGGTCGGAACGTTTTTCCACGTAGGTGTTTCGACAAGGACTGGGATCGCGCCACTCCCCCACATCGGTTTTAGTTTGCCCCAATAGAAGAAATGGGATGTGGGACCGTTTTCGGTAACCTTTTCGCTAGTAGGGCCGACTTTCGTATACAAAACGACCCAGTCGCCTGATTTTACTTTCTTGGGCGGGAACCAATAAACATCCTTTACTGTTCCGGCGAGCAATTTTCCTTGTGCATTTCGTCCCGGACTAAACACTGCAAAATACGCCACATCTATGTCTGCGCTTGCCCTCATGACAATTCGCTCACGGTCGATCTCGCCTGCATTCTCGATGCCGGTCGGTTCTAGATTCATTTCCAAACCCGCAAAGCGATGCCACCAACTACCAGTACAGCAGACACGACAATTCCAATTGCTGCCAACTGGTGAGCGGCGGCGATAGCCAAATAAGACGGTGTTGCACCTAAGCCGGCCGATCCAGCGGAAATGCACAAATATGAGAGAAGTTCATTGCGGACAGAAAGGCTCGATTTGCCCCTGAGAGTTTCCAACTCAACCCTTTTGTCGTGAAATTGCTCTCGCAGAACGTCATATCGTTCCTGTGTACCGGAAATCGATTCCCGTAGATCGATACATTCACGGTCTAGGCGCTCAGCGTCATAGGTGAGCCAGCGAAGTCCAGCTGGAGAGCCCGCTTCTTGCTCGGTTAGGTCCCGCCGAGCTGCGTGCAGAAAGCGACGGGGCGCTTCCTTTACGCCAGTGTCCGCAATTCCAGACTCAACCGGAACCGCGCCACTTTCGTCCGTAGCGGATATGGGTACCGGGGCGTGTGGCGCAGACACCGGAAATTGATAAATGACACCTGTAGAGCCGTCAAATTTCATGCGCCAGCCTCACGACGCATCGTCAAACATCTGTTCTGTGATTGTTCTGTGTCGCGTCGCCTGCTGAGACAGGCGCATAATTCCGAAAGTGAGCGACGCTAACGGTCTCGCGGCAATATCCGCAATTCTGCTTTTGCTGTTGCGAGTACAAGTCCGTTTTCATTCGTCAACTGCGCTTCGACGTCCGCCGTGCGCGCATCGCGCCTGACGACATGCGACGTTGCGTGCAGCGGGCCGATGCTTGCGGGTTTGAGATAAGTCACATCGAGTCGCGTGGTGACGGCCGTTTGCTCCGGCGCGAGGCTCTGCATCACGGCCATTCCCGTGGCCGAGTCGAGCATCGCGGCGAGGAAGCCGCCCTGCACCGTTCCGTGACGATTGGCGAATTCGGGTTTCGCGATGAAGCGCAGAGTCACTTCGCCGGTTTCGTCGTCGACCGATAGAACTTCGCGGCTCAGCAGCTGCGCCGCCGGCGGATTCTGATTCAGGTGATAGTCGCGATCGGTCATTTGTCGCTGCGGAAGCAAGTGCGTCGTTGTGTGGTTATCGCATGATGTTTGGGGGAAGCGGCAACGAGATTTCCTTCGCGACGATTTCATCCGTATACGGATGAAATACCGGATTTTGCGGCGATCGGCCGCCTGCTGTCCGAGACCTGTTCTCGTAAAAGGCGTGGTAACTTCAAGCACAACTTATAGTAGTATGCCGCTTTGTTTGAGACAGGGAGGGATTTCCATGTGCGATCATCACCCGACAGACTTCAGCCGGCGCGGCTTCGCGGGATTGGCGGCCCTTGGGGCAGGCCTGAGCCTTTTGCCCGCGCGGGCATTGGCTCAGACGCCGAAGGCGGCCGGCCCGCGTTTTTTGGGGGTCATGTGCATCGACTACCGTTTTACCATGATTGCCCAGGCGGTATTTAATAGTCAGGCTGGGATTGGCGGTTACGATTTGGTTGCGCTCGCTGGCGCCTCACTGGCGGCAAACAGCCCTTGGGCATTCCCCAACGAGACGCCGGGCTTCCTTGAGCAGCTTGCTGTCGCGCGATCGCTGCACCAGGACATCGCGAATGTTCTGGTGCTCGATCATATGCAGTGCGGCGCCTACAAAGTGGTGTTTGGGAACATGACCGCCGAGCAGGAGCGGGCGAAGCACAACGAGGTTGCGCGCGCGGTCGGTCCGTTGTTGGGAGCCAAGGGACTTAAGGCAAGGTTCTATCTCGCCGAGGCTGACGCGACTGTGCCGACCGTGCCAATATGGCAATCGTCTTAGCGACCGGTCTGTTCGGCCACTGATGTTTCACGTGAAACATTGCGCCCTTGATCCGGGGTGTGCTGCCCATTATTGAGCGCGCATGACGGGTTACGATATCGTCGTGATTGGGGGCGGACACGCCGGCTGTGAGGCTGCGGCGGCGTCTGCTCGATTTGGCGCGCGCACCCTCCTCTTGACCCACAAGTGCGAGACCATCGGAGAGATGTCCTGCAACCCCGCCATCGGCGGCTTGGGTAAGGGGCATCTTGTCCGCGAGATCGACGCGCTGGACGGGCTCATGGGCCGGGTCGCGGACGCAGCCGGAATCCAATTCCGGATGCTCAACCGCCGCAAAGGTCCCGCTGTTCGCGGGCCGCGGGCCCAGGCCGACCGCAAGCTTTATCGGCGTGCGATGCAGGCGGCGCTGGCGGAAACCGCGAACCTGGAAATCCTCGAGGCCGCTGCGGAAGACCTGATACTCCAGGACGGGCATGTCGCCGCCGTCGTGCTGGGAAACGGGCGGGAGATTTCCTGCGCTGCCGTGGTTCTGACCACGGGGACATTCCTGCGCGGGTTGATCCATATCGGCGAAAAGAAAATTCCGGCCGGACGCGTGGGCGAGGCGCCAGCCCTCGGGTTGTCCAAGACCTTGTACGGCTTTGGCCTCGCCATGGGCCGGCTGAAGACCGGTACCCCTCCCCGCCTCGATGGCTCCACCATCGATTGGGCGTCACTTGAGGTTCAACCGGGCGACGATCCGCCCGTGCCGTTCTCGTTCCTGACGGCCGCGATCACGACCCCGCAGATTGCTTGCCATCTGACCCGAACGACGCCGGAGACCCACGCGATCATCCGCGCCAATTTGCATCGCGCGCCGATGTATTCCGGCCAGATCGAGAGCACGGGCCCGCGCTATTGTCCGTCGATCGAAGACAAGGTCGTGCGTTTTGCCGCGCGCGAGACCCACCAGATTTTCCTTGAGCCGGAGGGGCTGGACGACGACACGATCTATCCCAACGGCATTTCGACCTCGCTGCCGGAAGACGTGCAGCGCGAGCTGCTCAAGACCATTCCGGGGCTTGAAAACGCCGCCATGCGGCGTCCTGGCTACGCGATCGAATACGACTATGTCGACCCGCGCGAGCTCTTGGGTTCGCTCGAAACCAAGCGGATCCCGGGCCTTTATCTGGCCGGTCAGATCAACGGCACGACGGGTTACGAGGAAGCAGCCGCCCAAGGGCTGATGGCGGGTCTGAATGCCGCTCGCACGGCCGGCAGTCGAGAGGCAATTATCCTTGACCGGGCAGCAGCTTATATCGGCGTGCTGATCGACGATCTTGTGACCAAGGGGGTCACCGAACCGTATCGGATGTTCACGTCGCGGGCCGAATATCGGCTGACATTGCGGGCCGACAATGCGGATCTGCGGCTCACCCCCATCGGAGAGCGTGCCGGCCTGGTCGGCTCCGAACGGAGGGGCGCGTTTGCCGAAAAGCTCGTGCGGCTGGATGCGGCGCGGGCTCGCATGCGGCACCTCAATTTCACGCCAAACGAAGCACAGCGGCATGGCATCGCCGTGCGGCTGGACGGCGTACGCCGCAACGCGAGCGACCTTCTAAGCCTGCCGGGCGTTGATTTTGCCAAGCTCGCATCCCTTTGGCCGGAGCTGGGTGCGTTTGCGCCGGAAGTCATCGAGCAGCTGGAAATCGATGCCCAATATGCCGGTTATCTGGACCGGCAGGATGCCGACATCGTGGCGTTCCGCCGGGACGAGCGCATGACCCTGCCTGCCGATCTCGATTACCGGGCGGTGCATGGGCTTTCGACCGAAGCTGCTCAAAAGCTTTCCAGCATCCGGCCCGGCACCCTCGGCCAAGCCGCGCGGATTGACGGGGTCACGCCTGCAGCTCTCACCCTGGTGTTGGCCCATGTCCGTTCCCGCGCGGCGGCAATCCGACGTGCCTCCTGAACCGTTTGGACCGACGGAGCTCCAGGCCGCGAGCAATGTTTCACGTGAAACATTGGGCCGGTTGAAGCTGTTCGCGGGGCTACTTGAGGATTGGAATGCCCGCCTCAATCTCGTATCCGCCAACTCCCTGCCCGACATCTGGCGCCGGCATATCTGGGATTCGGCCCAGCTCGCCGACCTGATACCGCCCGAGGCGACCAGCCTGGTCGATCTGGGCAGCGGCGCCGGCTTCCCGGGCCTGGTTCTGGCAATCATCCTGCGCGCGCGTGGCGCCGTCCGGACTGTTCTTTACGAAGCGACAACCAAGAAATGCAGCTTTTTGGCGGAGGCGGCTGCTCGCACCGGCGCGCCTGTGGAAATCCGCAATGGCCGGATCGAAAAGGCTGATCACGAGCCTTTCGATGTCTTGACAGCCCGCGCCTGCGCGCCGCTGGAAAAGCTGCTTGGCTATGCACAGGCTTTTCAGGGGCCGGAAACGATAAATCTGTTCCTTAAGGGACAATCTATTGCGGTTGAATTGACCGAAGCACGTAAATCTTGGAATATGAAGGCATTGCGGCACCCTAGCCGATCCGACCCGTCCGGCGTGATCCTAGAGGTCCGGGAGCTTCGCCATGTCGCTCGAACCCGTCGCTAGATCGAAGCCCCGCATCCTGGTTGTCGCCAACCAGAAGGGCGGCGTTGGAAAAACGACGACTGCGATCAATCTGGGCACAGCCCTCGCCGCCGTCGGCGCGCCGACGCTCGTGGTCGATCTCGATCCCCAGGGAAACGCCTCGACCGGGCTCGGCATCACGCGGCCTCAGCGCAAGCTCACCACTTACGAAGTGCTGATGGGCGAGGCGGTCATCGCCGACGCGGTGATGCCCACGAAAATCCCGGGGCTCTCGCTGGTGCCGTCGACCGTCGATCTGTCCGGTGCCGAACTCGAGCTGATCGACGTGCCGCGCCGCAATTTCCTGCTGAAGGATGCGCTGGCGGATTTCGCAAAGAGCGATCCGGGCAGATTCTCCTACGTGCTGATCGATTGCCCGCCGTCACTGACCCTGCTGACGGTCAACGCAATGGCCGCGGCGGATGCAGTCGTTGTGCCGCTGCAATGCGAGTTTTTCGCGCTGGAAGGCCTGAGCCAGCTGCTCAAGACGATCGATCTGGTGCGCGCGAGCCTCAATCCCTCGCTGGAAATTCAGGGCATCGTGCTGACGATGTTCGACAAGCGCAATCGGCTCTCGGACCAGGTGGCAGCCGATGTACGCGCGAATATGGGCGACAAGGTCTATAAGACCGTTATCCCCCGCAACGTGCGCATTTCCGAAGCGCCGAGCCACGGCTTGCCCGCGTTGGTCTATGATCTGCGCTGCCCGGGAAGTCAGGCCTATATCAAGCTGGCCGGCGAGTTGATCCAGCGCGAACGCGTGCGGGCCGCCGCGTGACCGCCGAAACGCGCAAACCTGACGACACGCGGCATCGCGGGTTGGGGCGAGGGCTTTCCGCCCTGATCGACGACGAAGCCGCGCCCGGCAAACATGAGGGCAGCAACCGCAACGCCCGCCAGGTGCCGGTCGCGTTCCTGCGTCCGAACCGCTTTCAGCCGCGCAAGACCTTCGTGCCCGAAGAGCTTCATGACCTCGCGAATTCGATTCGTGAAAAAGGCGTGCTGCAACCCATCCTTGTGCGACCCGTAGCCGGCGACGCGAACGCATTCGAGATCGTTGCCGGCGAGCGGCGTTGGCGCGCGGCGCAGCTGGCCAAGCTGCATGACGTGCCCGTCGTCATCCGTGAAATGAACGATGGCGAAGCGCTCGAACTCGCGATTATCGAAAACGTCCAGCGCTCGGATCTCAACGCGATCGAAGAAGCGGCCGCCTATCAAGAACTGATGGACCGGTTCGCCTACACGCAGGAAAAACTCTCCCAGGAAGTCGGCAAGAGCCGCAGCCATGTCGCGAACACGTTGCGGCTGCTCAAATTGCCGGAGACCGTGCGTGCCATGATCCGCGACGGCCGGCTGACGGCCGGACATGCGCGGACGTTGATCGGGCTCGCCGACCCGGAGGCGCGGGCGAAGGAAATCATCGAAGGTGCGCTCAATGTTCGCCAGGCCGAACACCGTTCGGATTCTAAATCTGGTACTGCTCGCAAGATCCTTCGAAAAGACCCGGACATCAAAGCCTTGGAAGACAGCGTTTCCAATGTGTTGGGACTGAAAGTTCAGATATCGCATAAGGGTACGAAGGGCGGCGAGGTTCGCATCGCCTACAAGACGCTCGAGCAGCTGGACGACGTGGTCCGGCGCCTCAACAAGAGCTGATAACGCACTTCAGCCACAGCATAGTTTTCTATGAATTGAATTGCCTATGCACTCGCGTGCGCTGCAGCGCCACCGCTGAATCAATTCGCCCGTCGTACAAAGCGCGTCCGATCACGACCCCCAAGATGTTGCGGCTGGGAGCTCCGATCAGAGCATCGATGTCGGCCATTCCCGAAACCCCGCCGGATGCGATGATGGGGATACGGACGGCATTGGCGAGTGCCGTGGTCGCCGCGACATTGACCCCGCCCAGCATTCCGTCGCGCGCGATATCTGTGAAAATGATTGCCGCCACACCCGCGTCTTCAAAGCGGCGCGCGAGTTCGACGACTTCGATCTGTGAGGCCTCGGCCCAGCCCTGCACCGCGACCTTGCCGTCCTTGGCGTCGATTCCCACGGCGATCTTTCCTGGATATGCGCGCGCGGAATCCTTCACCAATTGCGGATCGCGCAGCGCGGCCGTGCCCAGAATGATCCGCGTGATGCCCGCCTCGAGCCACGCATCGATCGCTTTGCGATCGCGAATACCGCCGCCCAATTGAATCGGCACACTGATCGCGTTGTGGATCGCAGCGATCGCATCGCCGTTCATCGAACGGCCTTCGAACGCGCCGTTGAGATCGACGCAATGCAGCCACTCGAAGCCCGCACTCTCGAATGCGCCCGCCTGCGCGGCCGGATCGTCGTTGAAAATCGTCGCCGATTCCATTTCGCCGCGCTTGAGCCGCACGCAGCGACCGTCTTTCAAATCGATGGCCGGAAAAAGAATCACGGGCGCCAGCCAAGGAAATTCGCCAGCAATCTCAATCCGACAGCCTGGCTCTTTTCCGGATGGAATTGTGTGCCCACGATATTGTCCCGCGCGATCGCGGCCGTGACTGCGCCGCCGTAGTCCGTTGTCGCGAGCAGATGCGCGGAATTGGTTGGGCGCAGCTCGAACGAATGCACGAAATAGGCGTGCGCGCCGTCCTCGATGCCGGCGAGAACCGGATGCGTCCGCAGTATCTCCAGCTCATTCCAGCCCATATGCGGAATCTTGAGCGATGTATCCCTGGGCGCAAGCCGCACCACTTCGCCTTCGATCCAGCCCAATCCCGGATGATCGCCGAATTCGCGCCCGACGCTCGCAAGCATCTGCATGCCGACGCAAATGCCGAGAAACGGCTTGCCGCGATCGATCACGGCGTCTTTCAACGCCGCCGTCATGCCGGGGACCGACGATAGACCCTTCATGCAATCCGCGAACGCGCCAACCCCCGGCAAAACAATGCGCTCGGCAACGGCGACCACGGCCGGGTCGTCCGTCACGACGATTTCGTGTCCCGAATGGCTCTCGACCGCCGCGCGCGCGAGCGCCTTCTCCGCGGACCGCAAATTCCCCGAGCCGTAATCGATGAGAGCGACGGTTCTCGTCATGCTTCCGGCTGCTTCTTCCAGAAAAACAGAAGGTAGAAAACACCGACCCAGAGAATATAGAACGATCCGTTGAACAGAAACGAGACCGTGTACCCGAGCCAGCTTCCGGTCGCGCCAAGATACTGCCGCGTAACTGCCGATAACGAATCGTGCGGAAGAGCAGCAAGCGACGCGACAGCCGCCCCTTTGATGTTCGCTTCGATCAGCATCTGGCTGAGATAAAGAAACGCGCCGAACGTATAGGCCACAAATGCAAATATCCTGATCGGGAGGCGGGCCTGATGCAGAAAATAATAGATCGCCACCACCATCGCGAAATTGATCGCGATCACCTCGCCGAACATCGACACTTCGTTGGCGGTGGTCGATCGCGCCAGATTGAGAAGATCGAGTTCAGTCATAGTGGGGCCATGCTTCGTACCTGGCGATCATATATCAGCCACCTTCATCCCAAACACATGTGCCATTCAAATCTCAACGATCTTTCCGTCTTCTGCAGTCTCCTCCATGACATCGCCCAGATGGGCCAGCATGTCCGGACTCATATGCGTCAGAATGGTGCGCTTGGCACCGATGCGGCCGCTATTGGCGCGATAGGTCGCATAATCGAGGTGGTGCCTGATCGCTTTCTCGAAAAATAGGGCCTCGACAATGAAAAGATCCGCTTCGTGGCCTGCTGCAATCAGCGCGTCGGTCCATTCGGTATCGCCCGAATATGCGATCGTCCTGCCGTCGCACGTAAACCGCAGGGCCAGTGGAGGGGCGGCACAGGCATGTTGCACTTCGAAGGCCGAGAACTCGACCCCATTGACCAATCGGGATCCGCCGGGTTCGATTTCCAAAATCTCGAATTCGAATTTTCGGGTAATTCCGGTTGAGCCTGGAAAGAACACTTCCATCGCCTGTGTCAGCCTTGCTTGAAAACCCGGCGGTCCGACCAGGGTGAGCGGTGTGGTTCGGCGGCTGTAAAGCTGCGCATCCAGAATGAAGAACGGCACGCCGCCGAAATGATCGCCATGCAGGTGCGAAATGAAAATCGTACGGATCGCATTGAGGTCGATCCCCAGCTTCCGCAGCGCAACCAGGCTCGTCGCGCCGCAATCGATCAGAAACTGGCCTTGCGAGCATTCGACGCGGAAACAGGTATTGAACCGGCCGCCGCTGCCGAATGCGTCGCCGCAACCCACGAACTGAAGCCGCATCTCGCCCTCCGCAAACGCGTCTTTAATCCGCGTCCATCTTCAACGCAGCGATGAACGCTTCCTGCGGAATGTCCACCTTGCCGAATTGGCGCATCTTTTTCTTGCCCTCTTTCTGCTTGTCGAGGAGCTTACGCTTGCGGCTGATGTCGCCGCCATAGCATTTGGCCGTCACGTCCTTGCGCAGGGCCTTGATCGTCTCGCGCGCAATGACCTTGCCGCCGATGGCCGCCTGCACCGGAATCTGGAACAGATGCCGCGGGATCAGATCCTTCAGCTTTTCGCACATGCCGCGACCGCGGGCCTCGGCGCGCCCACGATTGACGATCATCGACAGCGCATCGACCGGCTCGCCATTGACGAGGATCGACATCTTGACGAGGTCGCCTTCCTCGTAATTTTCGATGTGATAGTCGAAGCTGGCATAACCGCGGCTCACCGACTTTAGCCGGTCGTAGAAATCGAACACCACTTCGTTGAGCGGCAGCAGATAAATGATCATCGCGCGCGCGCCCGCATAGGTGAGTTCGACCTGGCGTCCGCGCCGGTCCTCGCACAGCTTCAGCACGGCGCCCAAATGTTCGTCCGGCACGAAGATCGTCGCCTTGATCCATGGTTCTTCGATGAACGCGACGCGCACCGGATCCGGCATGTCGGCCGGGTTGTGCAATTCTTTCATGCTGCCGTCGGTCAGATGAATGCGATAGATCACGCTGGGCGCGGTCGCGATCAGATCGAGATTGAACTCGCGCTCAAGCCGCTCACGTACAATTTCCAGATGCAGGAGACCCAGAAAGCCGCAGCGGAAGCCGAACCCGAGTGCGGCAGACGTTTCCGTCTCATAGGTGAAGCTCGCATCGTTCAGATGCAGCTTGCCCAGTGCCTCGCGCAAATCTTCGAACAGCGCGGCATCGACGGGAAACAGCCCGCAGAATACAACCTGTTGCGCAGGCTTGAATCCCGGCAACGGAGTTTCCGCGCCGCGGCGTTCATCGGTGATCGTGTCGCCCACCTGCGTATCGGCGACCTGCTTGATCTGGGCAGTGATGAATCCGATTTCGCCGGGACCCAGCCGGTCGGCGACCGCCTGTTTCGGTGTGAACACGCCCACGCGCTCCACCTGATAGACGGCATTGGCCGCCATCATGCGGATGGACTTGCCGCGTTTCAGCTCGCCATCGACCACCCGCACCAGCACGACGACGCCCAGATATGAATCGTACCAGCTGTCGACGAGAAGTGCCTTGAGGGGTGCATCGGCATCGCCCTTGGGCGGCGGCAGGCGATGAACCACTGCTTCCAGCACCTCGCCGATATTGAGGCCGGTCTTGGCGGAAATGGCGATCGCGTGGCTCGCATCGAGACCGATCACGTCCTCGATCTGCTGTCGTATGCGCTCGGGCTCCGCGGCCGGCAGATCAATCTTGTTCAGCACGGGCACGATTTCGAGATTGGCGTCGATCGCCTGATAGACATTGGCGAGGGTCTGCGCCTCGACGCCCTGGCTGGCATCGACCACGAGCAGCGCGCCTTCGCAGGCAGCCAGACAGCGCGACACCTCATAGGCGAAGTCCACATGCCCGGGCGTGTCCATCAGGTTCAGTGTGTAGGTCTTATTGTCCTTCGCTTTGTATTCCAGCCGGACGGTTTGGGCCTTGATGGTGATGCCCCGTTCGCGCTCGATGTCCATCGAATCGAGCACCTGCTCCTTCATCTCGCGCGCCGTCAGCCCGCCGCAATACTGGATCAGCCGGTCGGCCAGGGTCGATTTCCCGTGGTCGATATGGGCGATGATGGAAAAATTGCGCAAATGGGCAAGGTCGGTCATGGCGGCGGTTCATAACGGCGGGATTCCGCCACGTCCAGCCGCGAAAAGCCGGAAAGCCCTATTTGAGCCGCCGAAGGGCGAACGCCAGCGGAACAAAGGCCGCGAGTTCCGCCGTGATCGACACCGCTACCAGGCCGAGAATCGAAACATCGTAAAGTGCGCCCAAAAGCGCGCTGCCGGCGAACCAGGCAATGCCGTAGATCGCGGTGAAGATGCCATAGGCGCGCGCACGCGCATGTTCCGGGACCATGCGCGCCACAGCGGCCGACATGATCGCATCATGTATGCCCAGCGCGATGCCCCAGGCGAGCACGCCCGTGAGCGCAAGGGCAAATCCGCCGAAGAACACCAAGGGTGCTGCCGCGGCGCCGATCAGAAGTCCAGGGATCAACACGCCGAGACCGCGTCTGTCGAACCAGCGGCCGAACACGAGCGATCCCAGCCCCGATGCGCCCATCGCCGCGGCGTAGAACACAGGCACGATGGCCGGTGACAGGACATGTGCTTTCGCAAAATGAAACGCGATCAGCGGATAATCGGCAAAGCCGAAGGCAACGAACGCGGCGGCAACAGCATAGAACCAAAACGCCGGCGACAGTGCAGAACCCGGCGCAGCATCTTTATCGGGCAGGGCGACGTGTCCTGCATAGGGAAAGCGAAACCGTACCGTCAGTACACTGATGATTGTGAGCGTTGCTGGCACGCCCAACCACAGGAACGCCGTGCGGTAATCGTGATGGAGCGCGAGCACAAGAGCCGCGATCAGCGGTCCCCCCATGGCGCCCGTCTGGTCCATCGCCTCGTGCAGTCCGAACGCCCAGCCCTGACCGATATGCTCGCCGGCACGCGACATCATGGTGTTGGCGGCCGGATTGCGCACGGCTTTGCCGGTGCGTTCGAGGATGATGAACAGCGCCGCCGCCCACCAATTGCCTGCGAGGGCCAGCGCGGGCACCGCCGCCATCTGGATCGCGTAACCCGCCAGCGCAATCGGCCAATAGAGCCGCGTGCGTTCCACCAGTCGCCCGGAGCCCAGGCGCAGCAGATAGCCGAACAACTCGCCCGTGCCCGCGATTGCGCCGACGGCCGCACCGCTGGCGCCCAGGCTGGCGAGGAACGGCCCGCTGATGCCGCGCATGCCTTCATAAGCCATGTCGGCAAACAGGCTCACCACGCCGAAGGCGATGATGAAGGCGAGGCCCGATTTCTTGTCGAAATTGGTTTGCATGCGCCGCAATCTAGCGAAGCGCGCGCATCCCGCCAGCAGAAATTAGATGCAACGCAGCTCGCCGCCGCGGGATGGCGGTTGAGGCTCCATGTTGCCGCGCGCGAAATCCTCTTGCCATGCTTCAAAGGACGCCGGATCGCCGCTGCGGCGATGAAAATAGAGCCGTTGTGCAAGAGCCCGTAAAGGCGCCGTCATCAGCATCGCGTCGATCAGTGCATTGGGCGGCGCCAGATCGAGCACGCGGCGCAGCGCGCGCTTGAGACGATAACGAGGAATTTCGCGGGCGAATGCTTCTAGCGGATGGCCGCCGCGGTCATACAGATATTCGCCCACGAGCTGGGCCGCGCGTCGGCCGAAATGCAGCGCCGTGTGAATGCCGCCGCCGGTGACCGGCGAGACGAGACCGGCTGCGTCGCCGATCAGCATGACCCGTCCACGCCCGATGGGCTCGACAGGACCGCCGGTAGGAATAAGCCCGCTGCGCCGTTCGACGACGCGCATTGCATCGCCGCCCGATATCTCCGCGACGTGTGCAATAAGCCTGGAGAGTTGCGGCTTGCGGCCGCGCACCGATGCGACGCCGATTTGCGTCACGCCAAGCCCCGGCACGGCCCAGCCGATATAGCCCGCCGCGATTTCGCTGTCGGCAAAGCAATGCAGAAAGCGCCCATCGAGTCCTGACAGCGGTTCGCATTCGATCTCCGCGCCGGCAAGAAAGCGCCGGTTGCATCCGAGCCTGAAAAATCGCGCGACATGGGAACGCGCGCCGTCCGCGCCGATCAGAAATTGCGTGTGCAGATCGAGTGTCGGAAGGGTGAGTCCAGTGCGGTCCTCCCATGCGCCTTCAAATCTTTTTCCATAGATCAGCTTTGCGCCCGCCCGCTCGGCCTCGGCTGCCATCCAGCGTAGGAGCGCCGCCGTGTCGGTCGCCTGGAAATAATAGCCGGGCGCATGAAGATCGAGCGCGCGGCCGTCCGGCGCATAAAGCCTCACGCCGCGCACCTTGCGCATGAGATCGGAAGGCAAATCGCAATCCTCCGTCGCTTCCTTGACGAGGATGCCCGTGGTTCGAACGCGTGCGCCTGGCTCCGACTTTTCGTCAAGAACGGCGACTTTCAGCCCGCGTAGCGCCGCGGTGCGCGCGCAGGCAAGCCCCGCGAAACTTCCACCGACGATAACGAGATCGAATTTTGCAGCCATGGCATGTCCCCGCGATGCAATCGCAGGGTCACGCCATCTCATGGCGGGATTGCGGCGGAGCTAGGCCCGCAACGTTCCGCCCGTCGCTTTGGTCACGGCCGCGACGATCTTCTGCGCGACCGCATCGATCTCGACATCCGTGAGCGTGCGATCTTTCGGCTGCAGCCGCACGGCAATCGCAAGGGATTTCTTGCCCTCGGACACGCCTTTACCTTCATAAAGATCGAAGATATCGACCCGTTCGATCAGTGCGCGATCCACGTTGCGCGCGGCGCGCACGACGTCCTCAGCCATCACTTTTGTGTCCAGCACGAACGCGAAATCGCGCTCGACTGCCGGATAGGGCGACGGCGCGAAAGGTCCGCGCGCCTTGCTCTTCGCTTTCGGTTCGGGGATCGCGTCGAGAAACACTTCGAACGCGGCGACAGGCCCCTTGAGATCGAATGCTGCCAGAATCTTTGGATGCACTTCGCCAAAAATGCCGAGCACCTTCGCGCCCAGCGCCAGCGTCCCCGCACGGCCAGGGTGATACCAGGCCGGCGCACCCGCCTTGATCGGCGCCGTCATCGCACCGCCCATCGCGGTCTCGATGGCGGCGAGCATATCGGCCTTGGCGTCGAACGCGTCGGCGGGATGGGTGGATTTGGCCCAGGCTCGCATGCCCACGCCGGCGCGGATGCCAGCGGCGACGGTCGTCTGCGCGCCCGGCATGCCCGACTCGAACTGTGCGCCCACTTCGAACAGCATCTGGTCGGAAACGCCGCGCGCCGCGTTGCGCGAAGCGGCCGCCA
>Ga0302326_10017813_pt1 | contig 14771 bp, 14 predicted proteins | sample Palsa_T0_3_FD_202264 | JGI IMG/M metagenome (GOLD analysis project Ga0302326, IMG submission 202264) | Peat permafrost microbial communities from Stordalen Mire near Abisko, Sweden - Palsa_T0_3 | ecosystem: Environmental > Terrestrial > Soil > Palsa > Peat permafrost | place: Sweden: Abisko... | reverse complement strand
TGCGGGTATTCTGGGCGGGCGTGCATCACCGCTCTTCGCTGGCTGTGCGCATCGAAACGGCCAAGGGCCCGGTGGTCCTCACGGATTCGTTTTTCAAGTACGGGAACATCGAACAGGGTCGTTATCTAGGGGTGATGGAGAGCATGATGGAGGCAGATGCCACATGGGCGCGGATCCGGCGCGAAGGGCGCATTCTGGCTTCCATCTACGACCCGGAAGTCTTCGTACGGCACCCGGGCGGAGTGCTCGCCTGATGGCGCGCCGCATCGAAGGGCGCTTCGCGGTGGTATGCGTCGAGTTCGTTTTCCGAAGCCGATGGGACGACACTCCCGTCCACGACGTATAAGTTAGCGACATCGTGCGAGCGCCAATCGGAATTAACCACGGACCGCCGCGAATCGCGTAACAGTCGGCGCCCACCCAACTTATGATTGGCCGTAGCCTGCTCGTAAACGTTGAATATCTCCGCGCCCGCCGACTTCAAGATCTGCACCGATACCTCCGCGTGTCCGCAAAGAGTTTCTTGTCGTTTTTTGCCCCAGGCGACCCGGAGGCGCGCCTGCGGCAGCCCGAACTGCTCCGCGCGGGTCCAATCCAGATGCACGTAGGATTCTCTGTTTGGAATCAACGGCAGTACTGCAATCGGGGCCAGCGCTCGGACAGCCGTTGCAATTTAGGAAATGGTGTGTGGGTTCACGCTGATACCAATACGCGACGGAGGCGAGGTCGTCGGCCAACGGCCGATACCGGCCATTAGACCGTTATGCGCAGCGTAACGAGGATTTTGTTCTCGTTACGCATTGGTGTTAGGCGACTTTAAGACCGACGGCATCCATGAGCTTGTCGAGATCGTCAATGACGTGCTGGTAGAGGCGGTCGAGTTGGGAACGCTTCTGCAGTTGCAGTTTGCTGTCTCCGGAGACGGGAGATAGCAGGCCGGCAGTCAAAGGCGCGTAGATCCGCTCGAACAGTTTCAGGAATACCAGGCAGACAGAGTAACCGTTGCGCAACAGGCGATAGCGGCGGGAACGTGGGACTTTTTCCACCAATCCCTTGGCGCGAAGCTTGGAAAGATCGTACCGAAGCGAAGCCAGACTGTAATCTTTGGGCGAAACCGCAAGCGCCGTCAGAGTGTCGGCGTAGATCTCCGATGTCCGGAAGGTGCTCTGAGCAGCGATGTGGCTGAAGCGGACCAGGACGTGCATCAGCGCCAGTTGCCGGGGATGGTCCAGCTTCAGACCGGGGATGCGCTTTCCATTGGGCAGAACCGTGGGTTCGGCCAGCTTGTGCAGTTGACCACGATCGACGAACGTCTCCAAGATGTCTTGCTGGATGTTGTGATAGTTGTCGATGACCGAAGATATCTTCTGCCGGAGTTGCGGGAGATTCTCCACGGCTTTCTTGCAGCCATAATCGTGGACATTGTTGGAAGCCGGCTCGGTGCGGAGCAGAACGTGGTCGCGCACATACTGCTTGACGAAGCCGTTGCCGTAATGACTGCGGATCACGGGGTTGGGCAGATGCATGTCCTCGATGACGGTCTGCAGCTTTCCCCGATATAGTCTGGTGACCTTCCGACCGAAGATCACGGTGATCTTGTCGGGCTGGCCGATGGTCCGATTGGCGTCCAGCAGTCGTTCTCCCATGCGGTCCAGCGCGGCGCGGCGGCGGAAAATGAGGTTGTCGCAAAGTTCGACTTGGGCGAAGAATAACCGATGCTGGCAACCCGCTTGCCTACGTTCCCTTTCGGTGAAAAAAGGGGTAAGGGTGGCCAGCCATTTCTGTCCGCAGGTCAATAAGTCGCGCTCCGTCAGCGAATCGGCCAGTTCTTGCAAGCGAGCCGGATGGGAGCACCGCAGGAACGCGTTGGTGCATTGCTGAAAATCGATGCCCTCGTCGCGCATGCGCACTGCCAGCCAGTGATGTTGATTGAGGCAGACGCGGGCCGAGAACGGCAGGTAGGGGCACATGCGGACAAACATGCGTCCCCAACGCTCGTCGTTGATGTAGAAGTTGTACTGCACCACCCAACGCTGCGCCATCTGCAAATGCCAGCGATTCTCCTTCTGCTTCCCGATGGCGATCATGATGCGGGCCGGCTCGCGGCCCTTCACAATGGCGACCACCTGGTTGGGCTTCGCTTTCCGGAAATAGGGATCCAGAAACTTGTCACGGCGGTCTTCCGGTGCTTCGAGAATCGGTGCGCCCCACTTTTGCGAACGGTTGACGGCCCAGTTCTGGAATTGGCTGGCAGTTTCGCGCAATACATCGCGGCTTACCGGATACTGCTGGCGATAAGTGTTGAAGAAGCCGATCAGTCGTTCCGGTTGCTGAAACGGCTGAATCAGCCCGTTGAGCAGCAGCCGGTCGAAGCACCGGTAGCTGAATCGGATGCTATCTTGGTGATGTTCATAGAAAGCGTTCATGGCAAACTCCTGAGTAGTCAGATACCAGGAGCATAACGCCATGAACGCTTCTACGGAAACCGTACAACATCCTCGAAGCGAAGGATATCAAGGCGGAGCCTTGGCTAGTTAGGCCACCAACCGAGGGCTTGAATAGTTACGCGGAGATCCTTGTGAAAGCTGATTGGATCCATGATATGCCAGCGATACAGGCTCCATTTAGTCTGCCCATCCTGATCACTGTCTTTGAGCGTGCAACCCGTGTACGGTCCACTGAGATCTCTGGAAAACCGTGGCTTCCGTTGAAGTAGTCCTCCGTGCCAGTGCAATTTATTGGAGGGAAAGTTGTATCGCCGTCTATCTAGAACTAAACTTCGCCCTCTCCGAATCAACCATCCGATAACTGTGTCCACGCAATAAATGTGCCCACATACCGGCCTTCGCCTTTGACGTTATCCGGAATCGTGTACACCGGCGCCGAGCGGCTATAGTGGCACGCCGCCACTGGGCATGCAAATAACCGATGTTTTGCGGAACATAGGTACTCGCATAAGTGATCTGCCAAGTGAGCAGTGTCAGATCTTTCGCCGACTCGTTCGTGAATGTGACCCGGACATGCTTCCGGAAAGGAATCGACCAGTAACAGTTTAGCACCGACTTTGGGTTGTCCACTACAGCCACGGAATTGACGCGCGTAAAGATTTCGTGACTCATGGCAAAGAAATCGGTCAGGGGACTGGAGAGTTTTCCCAGATCGTGGCAGAGGCCAAGAGCATTCTGATCCGATTCATGTATGGGCTGAGCCTTATCGATCTACTTTCATCGCCGATGGAATCGGAGGCGGCCCGTCAGGTCCGGGCGCTCCATAAGAAGAGTGAATCGGAGTATGAATCCCAAAGCGCCCGATAGGTACTTCGGAACGATCCACATCGCGCTTACGCGCCTGTGCTACTCGATTCCCAGCAGCGCCCATCCCGGCAGGGACGCGGGTCGGTTGTTCATGAAAACGATGCGCCGTGTCTTCGGAAACGGCAGACTCGGGCTGAACGCCCTGCCGTAAATCGGGATTTGCTGCAGAATCTGCCGGTACGCCGGGTCGTTAGTGTCAAGCCACGCGCTCTTGCCAAGCAGGCCGCCACCCCACCCCATCGAAATCAGGCATTGGCCTGCCGGGCGCGCTTCGGCCAGCCGCTGCTCCAGTTCTTCGATCTGGCGGACCAGCAAGTCCAGTCCGGTCCAGGAGGCATATTGTTTGTGCATCGCCAGAACGCGCGCGGCATACTCGTTTGCGGCTGCGAAGATTTGGCCGCGATCGAACGATTCCTGCCAACGAATGGCCCGCCGGATCTCCGGCTGGGCGAAGAAGGTTTTTTCCTGCCAGTCGCCTTCAAAGCTCGATCCGGGTGCAGCCATCTCGGCGAAGACCGGAGTGCTGTCGTCCGGCCGCGCGCCATCCACCGCGCCGCGCGGGCTCTGTTTCCAACCGAGCGCAAAAGAGCCTGCGCGAGGCTGCAACGTGGACACGCGCAACAGATAGACTTTGAATTGCGTGTACCCCACCGGAGTGGAATCGCCCACGCCGATGAGGCGCATGCGGTTGGTCCCGGCGCTGCCGAGCGCCTGCTCTTCGGACCCCTCCGCCAATCGTCGCGGCGTGCGTTCGCCTTTCATACGCGCGGCTACCTCGCTCAGCATACCGCTCTTCCAGTTGGCAAAAACCATGCCGGTGCGCAGCGCTCCCTTAATGGCTGTTCCCGGCAGGTAGGGCCCGGACGCGCCCGCCGCGAAAGTCGGAATGTGCAGGCTCTCCCCGCTGGCGCGATTCCAGTATGCGGAATATGCCGCCGATTCGAACGGAATGCGGCGCCCGGCGAAGTTCTGCGCGAAGCCACCCCAGGAAGCGAAATCCAGCTTGTCGGAGCGCTTAAGCTGCGCCAGGTAACCATCCAGGCGCGGCCCCTTCGCCAACAGCCGGAAGATGCGCCACTGGTCGAGCACATTCACCTGGTCTTTCCAGACCATGTAATCGATCGGTGAAAGTTTGCGGCCGTCTCCCACCAGCAGCGGTGTCAGACACGTCAGGCGATATCTCATGCCGTCACCTGCGGCGGAAGCGGAATCGACAAAGCGAACCCCGCGCGAAACACGGGGTGCGCAAAGCCGTCGGGCGCCACATCGGGGGCCATCCCCCGAATCGTGTCGCCGGCCACCAGCACGGAGCCTTCCGCTACCATTTGCAGCTGTTTTTTGCGCTTCCCGAATCCGGCCTGACTCTCGACGCGTCCGCCCCGCGCCAGCACGGTGTAATTGCCGCGTTTCCAATCCACGGTATCCTGGGGGCCGGGTGTGAACAGCGAAAGCAGCCAATGGGATGTTACTCCAGGTTCGCCGGCGGGCGGAAGCTCCGAGTTCTCCGTGGCGAGCGTTTCGATTGACAGCGCGGTGCGATCGGGCAGAATCATATCCGGCAGCGTACCCTCGACGAACTCCGGCTCGGTGCACCTTCCCCAACCGCACGATCGTTCGCCGCCAAATCCCGAATCCGCCAACAGCCGCAACCCGCCGCGCACGGCCTCGGACCAGCGCGCGTGGGCGTCCTCATCTGTAAAGGAAACGATGGCCCACACCCCGGCATCGCGCCGAAACTCGATGCACGCAGTGGAATGTCGCTCCGCGGCGCCGGTCAGCCGGTCCACTGCCGCGTTCCACCGGACGCCCGAGCGGAACGGTCCCAGCCGCCCCACAGGCAACAGGCACTCGCTCGCGCCGTCTACGGTCCACTGCTCTTCGTGCAACGGCTGGCCGCCCAGCAATGCGGCAACCAGAGGCAGCGGAATGAATCGGGCACTCTTCCAACGCACCTTGGCCGCGCTGACCCCTGCTCCCGCCGAGGGCGGCCAGATGCTGCGCGGAGGCACTACGAAATCGAACTCACCGAGAAACGGAAAGCAGGAGCTGAAGCGCACCGCGGGGCCCTGCGGATTGCGAGCCGTGGCATCCAACCACTCCTCACGCCTGCCCAGCGTAGACATCGCGGCAGTTACCGCGGCATATACCGAATCGCTGTGGTATATCGGATCGACGCGATTGCGCGCGCCCGAATCCGGTCCCGAGCGCCAGGGGCCGGCGGGACGGAGTTTGACCACCAATCCCGGATTCATCACTCCTCGCGCAAAAACGAGAGGGCAGCCTCGTGGAAACCAGTTTGCAGCGATGCCAAATCAACACCCGCGCCCAGATCCTTTTGCGCCGCGCCCGTGGCATAGTAGCCTTGGCTGCGCCACGTCAGCTTCAAGTTGGCGAAGCGCACGCGTCCGCTGCCGCGCGAGCCGCCGCCCCCCAAGCTATCGTCTTCCAGCATCCGCAGGCCTTCCAGCACTCGCTGGAACAGCGGCGCGTCTTCCTCGCACAGTACATCCATCACTAAGCGAACACGGAAACGCGCCCCGGCGGGAACACGCTCGAGCGTGCGAGGATTGGCCTGCGAGGTGATACGGTCAATCGCGTTTTCGCTCTTCACCTCGGTCAATTCATCGTCCAGGTTCTCGCGCATTTGCGGCGTGATGCTGTCCGGTTCGAGCGGCGCGTCATAAACCGCCAGGCGCGCCGGGGTAGCCTGCGCGCTTTCGAGCGACTCGCCCGCCACGCGCTCCATGCGTCCCGGATTGCGGCCGAACAACAGGCAGATCTCGTCATCCGGACGGTCGCTCTGATGGATACGCACTTCCTGTCCCTTGCGTTTAGACAGATAGACCAGCTCGGCGGGCACCGCCAGGCCGGAGGACTGCTCCAGCAGCGATCGCAGCTTTCCGCGCAATGAACTGCCCGGCACGTACGGCCGGCCAAAAGCGTCTTTCACCACCGGGTTGTCCGATCCGCCGATCTCGAGCGAGCCCTTGCCCGCGCCGACGTGCAGTCCGGTTTCGCAATGCAGCTCGCCTTCCAGGATCAACTTGCCTAGGAACTTCAATTCCGTTTGCGTCGTGTGCGCGCTCATGTTTGATTTACTCGTTGTAGGCCACAATGGCTTCGAAAAGATCGCGAAAACGCTCGTAACCGCGCAGGTCGTTCTTGCGGGTCACCTGCAGCAACAGCCTCTCCAACTGATCCAGACTGCGCAGGCCGTGCCGCGCGATGGTATAGGCCAGGCGCGCGCGCAGCATCACGAATTCGTGCTGGCGCTCGCTCTCCGGCGCACGCACCGCGCGTCGCACAGCGCTATAAAACCGCCGCAGCTGGCTCTTGGTGCCGGAGTCCATGTCGCGCATGCGGCTGACAATGCCGTGTGCCTGGTTATCCAGGTAGAGGCTGTCCGCCATCAGCTTTTCCAACTCGATTTCCGGCGGACCTTCCGGCCGGCCGCGATCGCCGCGGCGATCGTCCCTGCGGTCGCCACGCTCCGGCCCACGGCCGCCTTCGGAGGGTCCCCGGCTTTCGGGCCCACGTCCCTCGCGCGGCGGACGGCTTTCTCTTCTCTGTTCCTGTTCCTGTGGCATCTGCTAAACCTCGCTCATCAATCTGGCCCACTCCAGGGCCACGAGGCCGGCCGGCCTCAATTTCACTTCGGCCGATTTACGTCCCACCATCTCGTTGATCAAGTGCGTCCGCAGCTTCTGAAACTCGCGGTCGCGCGTCCCGCTCAGGATGCGGTTAAAGCGCCGCTGGAAGCGCCAGGTGCGCGTGGGATTGTTGTCATCCTCAGAACCATTTCCGAAGACCTGCCGCTGATAAAAGCTGCGCAGTTCCTGCAAGAACTGGCGCGACAGCCGGTAATCGCCGATCAGCTTAGTCACCGTGTCTTTCAAATCAGCCGCGTCCGCAAGTTGCTTCCATTCGAGGACGCGGCCCAGCGCATAGATGCAGTCCTTGTCGGCCGCCTTGGCCAGTTCCAGGTTGCGCCCCGCTTCTTCATATACCGACGCGATCGGGTAGTGCATCTCGGGCGCCAGCGCGACGGCCATGGAAATGGTCTTGCCTTCCGGACCCGGGAAGTCCTTCAAATTTTCTTCGGTGAAAAGGTGGAAAAGGCGCTGCACTTCGCGCGCCAACAGCAGCAGCGCGTCCCAGGCTCCATACACCGCGAAATCGTCGCCGCCCGAATAAAGGATAGTGACCTTGCGCCAGAACTCCGGCATTGAGCATAGCACCTCGAGTTCGCCGGCGAAGAACTGTTTGTAAAGCACGGAAAGCTGCACGTGCTCCTCGATGCTGGTGAGCCGTCGCAGGCGCACGCCGAAACTATCTACGTCGCCGCGTAGCACGCCCCACAGTGAGCGCCCCTGTGCGCGGCGCGCCAGGGTAGGCACGGTGGCCGCCGACCTGCCATCTTCACTGGGGGCCGCGTGCCGCGCCAGCGTAATGCTTTCGAGCGACAGATTCGTGGTCAGGGTCCAGGTGTGTTTGCCTCCGCCCGGGTGCACCATCGCGGGGGTCTCCGGCGACCAGCCGACCATGCTGGCCTCCCGCACGTTGAGCCCCAGCTCTTTTGAAAAATAGGCGTCCACATCTACTGGCGCCATGGCGGTGAATGGCTGGAAAGCGTCCGCTCCCCGACCGGCGAGCGGAGTGGCCCGCTTGCGCTGCAACTCTTCGTTCAGTCGCTTGCGCACCACGCTCCAATCACCCAGGTTCTCCGTGACGCCCCACAATAGCTTCAGATAACCGCCGCCGAGTTCGGCTATCTGGCGCGCCGTGGATGCCAGAAACTCCTCGGCCGGACCACGCGATTCACCGGGCAGAACCAGCAGGAACTGTCCGCCGCCGCTCGACCCGAGCAGCACGCGGGCCAGTCCGAACTCCGCCAGCAAGGCACGTGGCAGCACTTCGCACAGCAGCGTGATCCACTGTGAACGCCCGGCCAGAAGCTCCTCGCCGTTCGATCGCGCAGGCGTCACCCCACCCGGCCGCGACAAGAGGAACTCTTCAATGCCCAGTATTTTCCCTTGCAGTAGGATCTGTTCGGACATCTAGAGGACAAGCCTTGAGAAGTTTCCACTTTAGCACAGGGACGGCAGGGGGAGACGCGGGGATACGGAGACGCGGCGATCGCTCTGGGACGGGCGATGTGGCGAGCGGGCGAGGGCTTCCATCCTGACTTGAATGGCTACCATCCGTGTGCGCTTGGACGGCGAGTCGGGCATCCGTTCTACCACCGCCATCCGGTAACGCAGAAAGGCCTCTTCGGTCATATCCGCTCCTTACTATCGCTATAGTGCTTGCAACCGCCGCTACGTTACAAAACGCGGTTCAGAAACTGTTCGTACCTGGGCCTCGTTCCTGAACCATAAGGTCGCCAGGACAGTTCCGCAAGTACCTTCGGTACCGCCGCAGTACTTCGATTGTGGCCTCACGGCTCCGCGTCGCGCCTCACCTGCGATGGTAGACTCGAAGTTGCATGGCCACATCAACCAGCATCCCCGTGGAAGAATACATGCGCACCAGCTACCACCCAGATATGGAGTATGTGGACGGCGCGTTAGTGGAGCGACACGTGGGCGAACGTAGACACAGTCGTCTGCAGCTTCTGATTGGAGTCGTGCTGGGGTCCCGCGAGCAAGGGAAGTTTCACACTTACACTGAACAGCGCCTACGCGTTTCGGCGCAGCCCAAGTATCGTGTTCCCGATCTATGCGTGATAGCTCTGCCGTATCAAGGTGAGCCCGTCTTCACCCACCCGCCGCACTTGGTCATCGAAATTTTGTCCCCAGACGACGAGCCGGCCGACATCCTGGAGAAGATCGCCGATTATCTGAAGTTCGGTGTCCCGCGCGTATGGATCCCCGACCCGTATCGCCATCGCCTTCAGGAAGCCGACCGTGACGGCCTCCATGACCGTCCCGATCTCATCGTTGAGAGCGAATTGGCGGGCCGCCTGGATTTCGGTGAGTTGTTTGCGAAGCTGGACGAGCCCAGCGGGTGAGATTCATCCGAGGAGCCGCGCCGTCGGAGCGCCCACTGGCCTCATCGCCGTTTCGCCCGCTCAGCAACGATCAGCGGGTCCAGCCACTCAGCCAGCCCTTACTTCGCGTCCCGCCAGTTATCCCCCACTCCCACATCCACCAACAGCGGCACTTCCAGCCGATAAACCCGCTCCATCTCGTGCTTCACCATGGCGGAGACTTCCGGTGCCTCCTCCGGCGGGGATTCGAAGAGCAGCTCGTCGTGGACCTGGAGTAGCATGGCGGTCCGGCAGCCGCGGCTTTCGAGCTCATGATCGATGCGCACCATGGCCAGCTTGATCAGGTCGGCGGCAGTGCCTTGCAGCGGCGAATTTACGGCCGTGCGCTCGGCGAACCCACGCGCGTTGGGATTGCGGCTGTTGATATCGGGGATGGGCCGCTCGCGTCCGAACAGCGTGCGTGTCACGCCCGTGCGCCGCACTTCCGCGATGGTCGCGTCGATGAACTTGCGCACACCCGCATAGCGCGCGAAATAGTTCTCAATATAGGTTTGGGCTTCGCGCTGGGAGATCCCCAACTGCGCTGCGAGGCCGAATGGGCTGATGCCGTAAACAATGCCGAAGTTAACCGCCTTGGCGTTGCGCCGCGCCTCGGGCGTGACCATCAGCGGCGGCACGCCCAACACTTCCGCCGCAGTGCGGGTGTGTATGTCCTCGCCATTGCGGAAGGCCTCTACCAGCACCGCGTCCCGCGACATGTGAGCCAGCAGCCGCAGCTCGATTTGCGAGTAATCCGCCACGATCAACTTCCAGCCCGCGCGCGGTACGAACGCCGCCCGGATCTCGCGGCCCAGCTCCGTGCGGATCGGAATATTCTGCAGGTTGGGGTTCGACGAAGATAGCCTCCCGGTGGCCGCGCCAGTCTGGTTGAAGCTGGTGTGCAGGCGTCCGGTCCGTGCATCGATCAGCGCCGGCAGCGCATCCACGTAGGTGCCCTTCAACTTCGTGAGCTGGCGATACGTCAGTACTTTGCGCACGATCTCGTAATCGGCGGCGAGATCCTCCAGCACGTCCGCGGCGGTCGAAACGACTTTGCCCTTGCCGTACTTCACCGGCGCGGGCAGTTGCAAGTCTTCGAACAGCACGCGCCCCAACTGTTGCGGCGAGCTGATGTTGAACGGCTTGCCGGCCAGCGCGTGGATTTCCGAGGTCAGGCCGGAGATTTCACGCTCCATGAGATCGGAGAGTCGCGCCAGCTCGGCCCTGTCGATGCCTACTCCAGCGCGCTCCATGCGCGCCAGCACACGGGCTAGCGGTAGCTCGATATCCGCGTATAGCTTGTCAAGCCCGCGCTGCCCGATCGCCGGACGCAACAACTCGTAAATTTCCAGCGTGATATCGGCGCGCTGCTCCGGCGCACCCCCGAGCTGCAAATCCAGGCGGCGGCGTGCCTGCTCGTCGAGCGGGCAGCCGGAGGGTTCCGCATCGAGCAGAAAGGCGTACAGCATGATGTCATGCGCAAAGCCGGCGCCGGCGATGTCGAGCCGGTCGAGCTCCAACAGTGCGGATTTGACGTCGCACGATATCTTGGGGCGCGCGGCGTCTTCCAGAAACCGCTGGAGCGCATCGCGGAGCCCGATCGAGGCGGCGCGCGCTTCGCCAGGCTTCCACGCCATGCCAATCATGCCCATGCCGCGATCGCTGTCGAGCATCAACTCGCCTTCGCCCGATTTGGAAATCGCCACAGCCACGGGCGCGCCCTCGGGAATCGTACCTAACCATTCGCGCACGGCTTGCACCGACGCGAGTTCCAGGTAGTCGCGCGCGCGCGTGTCTTCACTGGGCCCCAGTTCCTTCAGCAGGCTATGGAACTCCAGGTCTTTATAAACGTGCTTGAGCGCGGCCAGGTCCGGTTCCTGCGCGCGCGCGGAGTCAAGCGCAAACTCGATGGGCACTGCCGTGTCGATGGTAGCCAGGCGCTTGCTCATGCGTATGCGTTCGACATTATTTTGCAAACTCTCGCGATAAGTCTTACGCTCTACCTCGGCCGCGCGTTCGATCGCCGCTTCCACCGAGCCGAAGCGCACGATCAGGTCCCTGGCGCCCTTGTCTCCGATACCGGGCGCGCCTGGGATATTGTCGATGGCGTCGCCCTTGAGCGCGAACAGGTCGGACACCTGTGCCGGCAGCACTCCCAAAAATTCCTGGACCTTCGCGGGATCGTACCATTCGTCGTCCTTGGCAGGGTTCAGCATGGACACGCGCTCGGTGACGATTTGCATCATGTCCTTATCGCTCGAGACGATCACCACCGGCATGCCGGCCTGTTCTGTGCGGCGCGCAATGGCGCCGATGACGTCGTCCGCTTCGAAGCCCGCATACTCCAGAATTGGAATCCGCATCGCTTCCAGGATGCGGCGTATCAGCGGAATCTGTTCACCCAGATCCGCGGGCATCTCGGTGCGGTTGGCCTTGTACTCAGCGAACTCAGCCATGCGCTGCACAGGCGCGCCGCTCTCGAACACAGCGGCAATATAGTCCGGCGCGTAGGTTTTGGCGAGCTTCCGCAGCATGTTGTTGAAGATGAACACGGCCTCCGTCGAAAGGCCGGTGCTGGTGCGCATGGCCGGGGCGCCGCTGCGGGCGCGCGCGTGATAGGCCCGGAAAATAAATCCAAATGAGTCGATCAGGAAAAGCCGCGGTTGGTTCGCCAAAACCCATCATAGTCTACGGCGGTCTACGGCGGCCCACGGCACCCCATGGCAGGAGTGATTCCGCTACAGACCCGTGGCGAACTGTTGCGGTTTCGCCACAGCTAGAAATTCGATGTGATTGATATAAAATGGGTTTTGTCTTGGCGCTCTGCTTGCTATTCTTATTTGTTACGATGCAAATGCTTATCGCGGAGCTACAGCTTGCGTTTTGAGACGACGATCCACCGACCCATAGAGGCCTCAGGGATCGGCCTGCATAGTGGTGTACCGGTTTCCATCCGAATTCTTCCCGCCCCCGTTTCGACTGGCATCGTTTTTCTGCGTAGCGATCTGGACAATTTCCCGATCGCTGCCAGTTGGCGGCATGTGGCGCGCGTCAGCTACGCCACCAGCCTGATGCGCCAGGGCGTGCTGATTTCGACCACCGAGCACCTGTTGAGCGTCTTCTACAGCATGGGCATCGACAACGCTTTCGTCGAGATCGACAACCTGGAAGTCCCCATCCTCGACGGCAGCGGGCAGCCTTTCGTGGAACTGATCCGCGAAGCCGGTATCCGGCAGTATCGGCGCAAGCGTAGATATCTGCGCATCCGGCGGCCTGTGTTCGTCGAAGAGCGTGGCAAACGCATTTCGATTCTGCCGGCGGAGAGCTTCTGCCTGACCTGTGAGACCGACTATCGCCACCCGCTGGCCGGACAGCAGAATCTCGAAATGGAGCTTACCCCTGAGCGCTACGCCGCGGAGATTGCGCCGGCGCGCACTTTTGGCTTCAACTATGAGTTGGACCAGATGCGCGATATGGGCCTGATTCGCGGCGCATCGCTCGAAAACGCGGTCTGCTTTACGCACGACAGCGTCATGAACCCTGAAGGGTTGCGATTCCCGGATGAGTGCTGCCGCCATAAGGCGCTGGATCTGATCGGCGACCTGGCGCTGCTGGGCAAGCCGCTGCTGGGCCACGTCATCGCCGAACGGGCCGGACACGCCATGCACGCCGCACTGGTGGCTCGCATCATGTCCGATCCTTCGCTCTACGAGATCATCACTTTCGACCAATTGGCCAGCCGCGTGACACAGGCGCTGGTGTCGTAGATCGCAGGAAGTGGTTGTCGTTTCGACGAAAACCCAAATCATTGTAAACTTTGAGTGGGCCGAAGACTATGAAAACCCAGCGAACCCATATCGTCATCCCCCAGCACCTGGCCACCAAGATTGACACCCTGGTGGGAAAGCGAAGTCGCAGCGCCATTCTCGCTCAGGACAATGACATCTCGAACTGAAGCAGCGAGCCGTCAAAGTGGGTAAAGAGCCTGCGGCGCGAGTACGACCAGCGCTTTGAAAAAGTAACCGCCCTACCCTGTTGCTGGAAATCGTGAGCGCTGGACATCTTCTATCGTGTTGTCCGATCAACTTCACCGAGGTCTATGCCGGCATGCGGCCCAAGGAAGAATCCGCCACCGAAGAGTTCTTCGCCCGCTTGGCGCTCGACACCCTGCCAAAGAACTTGACCTTTACAACTCTTCCACTCTCAGCTTGCTGTCGGCCTTCTCCCAGGCCGCTTCAGACTCGCGTCTCACTCACCCGGCATCCTGCAGAGCCACCGCTACGCCGCTAATGCGGGGATGCGTTCACCTATACGCTGAAAGCCTGATGGTGGCAATGAAGTGCAGGTTGTGAACATACTGGGCGCCGAGCCCGCCCGCGCTTCCCGGGAACGGAATCCTTGGGCTTGCCGCAGCAACCCAAGGCACTTGCGGAAAGGAACAGTTCTTGACATATTCCCATATAGGAATGTAACATGGGTGCATGGCCCGCGCAGCCACCACATCGGATGCTTTCAACGCGGTCGCTGAGCCTCGCCGGCGGGAAATATTGAACTATCTCGTGCTGCAGGAGCGGCCCGTTGGCGATATTGTGGCAACTCTGGGCCTGGAGCAGCCCTCGGTCTCAAAGCACCTGCGTGTCCTGCGTGATGTTGGCTTGGTCGATGTGCGCCGCGACGGCCGTCAGAAACTTTATCGAACCAACGCCGAGGCGATCCGGCCGCTCCACGAGTGGACCAGTAAATTCGAACGCTTCTGGCAGCACCAATTGAGCCGTATCAAGGAACGCGCCGAGCAAAAACGCGATCCCTGAATGGAGTTTGACGCGGAATTCTCTCCAAGGAGGAATTATGACCCTGACATCACCCTCGATCGAAAGTATGACGCTCAACATTACTCAGCAAATTCACGTCCGTGCGCCGCTCGACACAACCTTCGCCGCACTGCTCGAACAAATGGGGCAGCACAATGAAACGCACGACGGTAAGCCGCTGCCTATGAAACTAGAGCCGTGGCCTGGCGGAAGATGGTATCGCGACCTGGGCGGCGAGAACGGCCATTTTTGGGGACACGTGCAGGCCATTAAACGGCCGATATTGCTCGAAATCACCGGGCCATTATTCGCGTCCTATCCGTTTGTCTCGAATGTGCAATATCGCCTGACCGAAGTAGACGGTGGAACCTTGATCGAGTTCCGGCACACTGCGCTTGGATTGATTCAGGATGACCACAAGGAAGGGGTGGGCAAGGGCTGGGCGTCGCTGCTCGAGCATGTCCGCAAGCGTGCCGAGGCTTCGCTGTCTTGAACCGCGGCGGAACATCGTTCGCACTGAGGGATGCAGCATGTCGCAAACTAAATCCCCACACAAACCAAATCAAAGGAAAATCAAGATGGCCGCTAGCAAGACGGAACTACAGCACCCGAAAGTCG
>Ga0302326_10017811_pt1 | contig 14774 bp, 8 predicted proteins | sample Palsa_T0_3_FD_202264 | JGI IMG/M metagenome (GOLD analysis project Ga0302326, IMG submission 202264) | Peat permafrost microbial communities from Stordalen Mire near Abisko, Sweden - Palsa_T0_3 | ecosystem: Environmental > Terrestrial > Soil > Palsa > Peat permafrost | place: Sweden: Abisko... | reverse complement strand
GCAAAGTGAACATCGCTCCGTCATAAAGCAGCTCGGACGAAATAAGCAACTGGCGATCAACGAAGCTAATATCTTCGCCGCGATTCTCGAACAACGCGAATTGGTGAAGCGGGCCTGCAAGAACACAACATCTGCTAGACGAGCTCGCGAGAAGGTGGTCGCCCGAAAGGCTCCAATGAGTATCAGAGGGAGTCAGGCGATATCAGATCCTGAACCACAGGAATTATTGCAGAGGATAAAACCCTACAAAGTCGAGGTTTGGGAATGAGCATGGATTTTGACCACTTCTCCTCGGAGTCTAGAGACGAGGCCGAACTATCTTCAGACGAACGCATTCGACGAATCCAGGCGGAGCGTTGGATTAGCTACCCGCGAGCAGAGATTGTCCTGGACCGCTTGGATGATTTGCTGCACTACCCCCAAAGAGATCGCATGCCCTGCTTACTCCTACATGCCGCCACAGGCATGGGCAAGACAAAGCTGCTTCGGAAGTTCCGGCGGACACATCCACCACTCTTTGACTCTACGCTCAGAATCCAGAGAATGCAGGTCGTGGTGATACAGATGCCCCCGGAGCCAGATGAGAAATCGTTCTACACTCAGCTGCTCTCATCCGTGAATGCGCCTGTACGAACCTCGATGAACGTACACCAAATGCGTCATGTAGTGCGAGATCTGCTAGACTTCATTGGCGCTCGAATGCTGATCATTGACGAAGTGCATGCTCTGCTCGCAAGCTCGTATCGTCAGCAAAGAATCTTGCTCAGCACCTTGCGGTACATGGCGAATCAGCTGCGCATTCCTCTGATTTGCGCTGGCACCTCAGACGCCAAGATTGCTCTGACCACTGATGAGCAGCTTGCCGATCGATTCGAAGCTTATGATCTACCCTTATGGCAAAATGACGAAGCGTTTCTTCGACTTTTGGTCAGCTTCCAGTCGGCTTTTCCTCTGCGGAGAAGCTCGGATCTCACGAGCCCTGCATCCCGCCGTATACTTCTCGATCGAACACAGGGAGTAATGGTTCGCATTGTGCGTCTCTTGGAGGCGTTGGCCGTGGACGCCGTCAGGACCGGCAAGGAGCAAATCGACTTCGATAGTCTCGCCAACCTGAGGATCTCTCCGCAACTTCTCTCTATGGGAGAAAAGTTTGGCACAGCAACGGCTCCATAGCCTTCCAGTTGCACTGCGACCATACCCCAGCGAAGCATTGAGTTCGTGGGTGTCGAGAACGGCAGCAGTTTACTGTTGCACCACTCAGGAGCTGCTTTCCGAGTTCGCTCCGTTTGATCGAGATACACTCGACCGATTCGATCTACAACTCTCCAGTAATACCCTAAGTTGCCTTCGCGTCCTGTTGACAACCAACACGAACAGTTTGGAGGCATGCACACTCGCCAGCGCCCATCCGGCATGGCTGAACCGTTGGATCAGTCTCGCAGAGCCATTGTGGAATGTCACCGAACATCGGACAGTCACGCGCTTCGCAGTGATTCCAGCAATTTGTCCTCTCTGTCTCGCCGACGACCTGCGGAATGGCCGAAGCCAATACCGTCGACTTGAATGGTACTGCGCAATCACGACAGTTTGCCCATCCCACCGAACACCCTTGGTTTCATGTTGCCGAACGAAGCTATGGCATCAGTCCGTTCCAACAAAGGGAACTCTGCCAATCGCCCGGGCGTTCTGTCTGTGCTGTCGCTCCAACCTTGATAGACCTCAGGGATGGGACTCTACCGTAGATCAACACGCAATCTCAGCCCTGCTGATCTTTGAATCGATGCTTCGCACTGCAATATTAATGCTATGTCGTCCTGCGGTCGCCAATTCTGATTACGATTGCACAAACATAATTGAGCCGGCTCAGGACGTTGCATGGGCGTTGATGCGGCCGGTGTCTGGGACATCCCGACGAGCACTCCACTTCATGCAAACACCCCAATTCAAAATGCCGTTCGGATTCAATACTCCAGTTGAGGCTGCCAATTGGCTATCCTCTGGTCGCTCCGTCTCCGCCGCTCTATCTTAGCCGTAATCGCCAGCTTGCTTTTGCCAACTTCTCTCCGCAGTACGTTGGCCTCAGAGGCCGGGAGAGGAAAGTCCTTTTGGATCAGCTTGCGTTCGTTCCACAGCCCGGAGGACCAGAAGGAATTTAGGCAGAGAGCCGCAAGATGGAACCCGCCCCTTGTCGAAGCCATGGATTTCTACTGGTAAAGGAATTTCTACAACTTACGGAACAAACATCGCCGGAATTTGCCAGTTTTCTACAGGTAAAGGAAAAACGACACTGGTAGACGCTGAGAGCCACGGAAGTCGCAATTGTCGTTTTGCTAATTATTTGGCACATTGTTGTTCGGATTATCCGGCGCACCATCGTTCCTGACGTGCCTCGCCTATTCCGAAAAGGCCTCTGACGACGAAAATATGCGGAGCCCATGCATTCTCTCCCCAGATTCGCTGTCGTTATGCCAAATAGTGAGCACAGAAGTGCGCCACATAATTAGGAAAGCAACACTACAGGGTTGAGCCCGGAGGATCTCTCACGGCTTATCTGCGTTGCGCTTTCTCCAGCAATACCCGAGCGGGAAGTTGGCTGCCAGATATGCCAATTGTTCGATCCCCATTGCTGCCGCGCTTACGTTCGAGGCGCCGCTTTGTCGCTCCAAAGGATGGCCGGATCAACCCTGGATAAATCCCCGCTTCAGCGCGATTGTGACCGCATGGGTGCGATCGTTTGCTCCAAGTTTGGAGAGGATGTTTTTCATATGTCCTTTCACCGTGGCTTCTGAAACTGCGAGTTCCTCTGCGACGAGTTTGTTGGAGTTTCCCGCAGCCACGCTTCTCAGCACATCCAGCTCGCGGTCTGAGAGCGCGTCGTCGGCCATATGCTCGGCAAGATCGGAGGCAATTACAGACGGAATGATGCGCTTTCCGGCGTGCACCGCGCGAATCGTATCCAAGAGGTCTTTTCGGAGCATGTTCTTCAGCAGATAGCCAGACGCTCCGGCCTTGATAGCACGTAGCGCCTGAACATCTCCTTGATATGTAGTTAAGACGATAAAGCGGGCGCCGGGGAAATTTCTGCGAATTGCAGTCATGGCATGGATGCCATCCATGCCGGGCATCTGAATATCCATCAATGTGACATCCGGCCGGTGCAAGCGGTAGCTCTCGATGGCCTCTTGCGCATTGGTGGCTTCGGCCACAAGCATCATGTCCGGCTCTCCCTGTATCACAGCCGCGATGCCTTCCCGCAAGAGAGGATGATCGTCGACCGTAAGCACCTTGATCACTTTCGTCATGGCGTCCACTCCGTGTATTCCTCTGCGCGTTGCTTGAGCCTTGGCTGCGCCGATCTCTTACCGGGGCGCCGATAGGCCACCTTGGCAGGGATGCTGAGGTCGATCTCGGTACCGGCTCCGCCGTGGCTCCAAATGTTCAACTGCGCGCCAATCTTTTGCGAGCGCTCACGCATGCCAGACAAGCCCCAATGACCGGAGCGGCCGCCCTTGAGGATCCCATTGTCGATGCCGTCTCCATCATCTCGAACCAGCAACGTTACCTTTTTGCGGTCATAGGTGATTTCCAATTCGATCTGCTTCGCAACTGCATGCTGGAATGCGTTGGTCAACGCTTCGCGGCCAATCTGGTAGACCTCGTCGCACACGGTAGGGTCAAGGGGTTGCGGAGTTCCGACGATCGCAGCGCTGAAGCGGGTGTTACTGTCCTGGGCAAGTTCCTTCCCCCATCTGGCCAGGTTGTCCCACAAGCCGTTGCCCGTCATGTCCTCCTCGCGCAGGTCATGAACGCGCTGTCGGCCTTCGAGCAATACTTCGTCCGCTCGATCGAGTGTGCTTTCCATCATCTGCCGGGCTGGTCCTTCGGATGGAATGTTCTTCAGCACCGATTGGAAACGCAGCATCAGACCTTGAAATCCCTGCAACAGGGTATCGTGCAGTTCGCGGGCGATGCGCTCCCGTTCTTCTAAACGAGCGGCCAGTTGCTCCTGTATGCGGCGGGTAGCCCGCCGCAGGTGGACCAGGTAGAAGATGCATAAGCTGCTGCCGGCGGCGATCACGCAAAGAACGCGAAACCACGATGTCTGATAGAACGCAGGAATAATATAGAACGAGACTGCCGCACCGGTGTCGTTCCACACTCCATCGTTGTTACACGCAATCACGCGAAATCTATAGTTACCGGGATCCAGGTCTGTATAAAACGCCTGTCGCCTGGTTCCTGAATCCTGCCAATCCTTATCGTGGCCGTCGAGCCGATAACGAAATTGCATCTTCTTTGGAGCCACGAAGCTCAGGGCGGCAAAGTCGATCTCCAAATCCCGCGTGAGTCGTGGAAGCCTGACGACACCCTCTGGGGAGTAATGCCTTCGATCTGCGACGATTTCCTCCACATGCACCGGCGGAGGAATTGGATTCCTGGCAAGACTGGATGGGTCGACCATCTGGAGGACGCTGCCATTGGCAAACCATAAGCGCCCATCCTTGGATCTCGCGGCCGGATTGTAGAAAGCGTTTCCAGGCAGTGCGCCGTCGAGCGGGTCGAAATACCTGAACTGCACTGCGCTTTCCGAGTGCGTCCACCAGCGTTGCAGTTCCGGTTGCTCGATCTCGATCACCCCACAGGCAGTGTGCAGCCAGAGATTGCCGCGCCCGTCCAATAGCACTCCGTTAATGCCCTCGCATGGAAGGCCGTTACGAACTCCAAGAATCAACGCCCGTCCGTCTTTCCACGCCAACACTCCCGCGTTGGACGCAGCAAGTATGGATCCATCCGGGCTTGCAATGATCTGGCGCACCCGGGAGCCTGCGCCATGTGGAAATTCAATCACCTCTGCGTGTCCATTTCGAAATCTGGCCAGGTTTCCGGATTGCAGGCCCAGCCAGAGGTTTCCTTTGGAATCGGCTGCAATGGCGGAGGCAGGAGGCGTGGACGGGGCGGGAAACTCTTCCTGAACCTTGAGATTGTGAATTCGGAAGAGCGCTCGTCTCTCCCCTGACTCTACCCAGAGGTTGTTTTGTAGATCTTCGGTCATGGCTATGACCTCACCGATCGGCGTTCCGTCCGCCCGCCGTATTTTCGTGAATTGGCCGCCTCGCATGAGGGTCAGTTCGTTGTCGATGCCCACCCAGAGCCGCTTTTCACGATCCTCGAAGATCGCCCTTATCTGGTTGCCCGGCAGCCCATTGCCCGGTCGAATCGAAGACACTCTACCATTCTGAATCGCGTCCAAACCGCCGGCGTTGCCAACCCAGACAGTGCCGTCGTGAGCCGCAGCCACGGAAACAACGTTGTCGGTCGTGAGTCCGTCGCGATCAGACCAGGTTGCAACACTCAGGTCATGGAAACTGTCGACGCCTTGAGGCGTGATCACCCACACCGTGCCTTCTTTATCCTGCCTAAGCCCGCTGATGAAGTCGCTGGAGAGCCCATCGGTTCTGCGAAATTGATCGACTCTGCCGTTGTAGTAGTGATAGAGCCCCCGGTCCACCGTTCCAATCCATAGGGCGCCGTCGCGATCCATTAACAAAGATGCAACACTTAGAGTTCTGCCATCCAGTTGCGGCGTAACGAACGGCTTCCAGACCCCGTCAATCAAGCGTTCCAGCCCCAGAGCCGGCCCCGGCAGCGCCGTTCCCACCCACATCGACCCATCGGGTGAAGCGGCGAGCGCGACGATTCCAGCGCTGTCATTTGATTCAAGTCCACGCGGTCTGTAGACCCCTGGGGAGCCCTCTTTCCACCGGAAAACCAGAGTTTGAGTGCCCACCCAGGGGTTCCCAGCCGCGTCTTCGACCAGCGACTCGCCAGCTGATATGTTTGCCGGGACACCATCTGCCTGGCCGAAGCAACGCAATTTTTCGCCATCCACCCGGCAAATAGGTCCTGGACTGTCGCTTCCGCCCGAGTGCGCAATCCAGACGACTCCCTTACGATCCTCGATGATCTCGACAGCCGATCCGATAAAGTCTGAAATGCGCGCCAGTTTCTTGTCCTTCCAGTGGAACAACCCGCCCCTGACCCCAATCCACAGACTTCCGTCGCGCGCGCCCAACAAGGCGCGGATATCGCCGTTTAGCAGCTTTGCTCCATCGGGAGGGGTCCAGGGCACAAAGCGGACGCCATCGAAGCGCAGCAACCCCATCCGTGTTCCGAACCACAGGTAACCGTCGGTGGTCTGGGCAATCTGATTCACTTTGCCGGTGAAGAACCCGTCCTGCATGTGCCAGGCGGTGTGTGCATACTGCGAGATATTCCGATTGGGATTCAGGGCAAACGCAGGCATGCACAGGAGCGCAGACATGACGAGGCACGCAAGCAAGCATGCAAACAACTCGAGTTGATGGACGATCGTGGTCCTGGCCTGGCGCATGGCGGTAGCCTCTGCGTAAGAACGATCTTCATCATATTCCTAACCAAGTGGCGAACCAATCCCAAAAGTATCGTCGACAGACTATCCCATCGGGGGTTGTGCCGGATCTTTGGAGGGGCTAGCCTCGCATCTGTGCAAAGACTGTTCTCCATGTTCCCTGGCGGAACGACAGGCGCTGCGCTTCTCCTCCTGCGGGTTACGGTCGCTACGACCCTGGTTGTGGATGGAGCGACAAACTGGTCGTCGGTGACTTCGTTCTGGATCGTGCTTGTCTTTCTTTTGCCCACGTTTTCTTTGGTCGCGGGCCTGCTTACGCCCTACGGCGCAATCGTTTGCGGCCTCGTTAAATTGGCAGTTCCAGTCGGAAATGGGGGCGATAGCGGTTTCCATATCGCCATGTTTGTCTTGACGTGTGTGACGGTCTCCTTGCTGGGCCCTGGAGCATACTCGATCGATGCACGGATGTTCGGGCGGCAACTCCTCGTCGTCCCTCCCCGCAATCGAACGGATACCCCTTCTGGGCGGCCCCAAGGGCGCGGGCCACGCAGTTCGTAACGTTGCAGATCCTTCGTCGAGGGCGGTCGCGGCCATACGAAATGGGTATTCGAATCCTATCCCATCAGGGCTTTCGCATAGGCCCGGAGTTGCTGGAGACTTATGAGCAAATGGGCAACCTGTTGCACTTGCAATCTTGCCGCAGGGCAAGACTCTTTTTTCGGTTCCGCGTCGGCGAATCGAAAGCGCCGCGCGGGGGGATCTAATGCCGGCCTCTTGCCTTCGCGGATTACTGGTGTTACCTGTCCGGATTTCAATTGAAGTAAGAGCTCTTGGAATTCAGCGCGCGAGGTAAGTAACTCGCACAAGAAACGACCTGGTTGGGTGAACTTCCCTATTGGGCAGCGCAAAAGCCTGAGCTCAGGGCTATTTCAGCGAATCGTCCCCCATGCCGATGTTATCGCGGGAAGCCGCTTTTTCCTCCCGGCTTCTCCATTCAGCTTCACTATCACACTTCTGCACGATTGAAAGGCAACCTATGTTCCTGCTTGACACATGTCGATTGCGACAGACGCTCCTGCGCCTGCTGTCGCTCGCTCTAATCGCAACCATGGCGCCACATTCTGCTCATGGCCAAGCCGTGGCACAAATCACACAACCGATCAATTCACGCTCCTTGTCGCCGTTGGAGGGCTCCGTGCATGCATTGGCGCATCTCGGCGCAAACGATCTCGGAGCTGTGCCGGACGACACGCCTGCAGGCACACTTACCCTGATGCTGCAGCGTCCCGCGGAGCAGGAGCAGCAGCTCCAGCGGTTTCTGCGCGAGGTCCGCACTCCGGGCTCGCCAAATTACCACAAATGGCTAACGCCCGAGCAGTTTGGGAAGACCTACGGCGTTGCGGATAGTGATTTGAACGCGGTGCAGAGCTGGCTGCAATCCCAAGGACTCAAGATCGAAAGAGTGAGCACCAGCAAGAACACCCTTGAGTTTTCGGGCACGGCTGGACAGGTCGGGAAGGCATTCCATACTTCGTTGCATGCCTACTCTCTCAACGGAGAGATGCACCACGCAAACGCATCTGAGCTGCAGGTTCCAGCAGCCCTCAAGCCCGTTATTGCATCCGTTGGGCCGATAAACGATTTTCGCCCAAAGTCGCAGGCTCACCTGCTGGGTAAGGCGCTATTCAACCCCACAAACCACAAGCTGGTTCCGCAGTTTACCCTCTCGGTCCCCGACTACGATCTGGGACTTGCGCCGGAAGATATTGCAACGCAGTATGACATCAAGCCGCTCTATCGCAAGGGCGTAAACGGTGCCGGACAGACTATCGGCATCATCAACGATTCCAATGTCGATCTCGACGCGGTGGCCGCCTATCGCAAGCTGTTCAAGCTCGATGCCAATCCATCGAATCCCAATCTCCCGCAGGTTATCGTTGACGGCAACGATCCTGGCGTGAATGGAGATTCCATCGAAGCCTACCTGGACGTCGAACTCTCCGGAGCGATTGCTCCGCAGGCGACGGTGCTCCTGTATACCTCCGCGGGAAGCGATTACGCCGGTGGCCTCAGCCTTGCCGCTATCCGCGCGGTGGAAGATGACAGGGCCACTGTTCTGAGCCTCAGCTTCGGCAGTTGCGAGGCATTCGATACTGCCCAGGATGCCTTCTTCAACGCGTTGTGGGAGCAGGCTGCCGCTCAGGGGCAAACTGTGATGGTATCCAGCGGAGATGCCGATTCCGCGGGCTGCGATTTCGCCGGGGTGCAGTTCGCACAATTGGGCAGGCAGGTCAATGGCCTTGCTTCCACGCCCTGGAACATTGCCGTCGGCGGCACGGATTTCTACTACCCGAAGGGCCTGAGCTCCGTATTCGATTTCTGGAGCCAGACCAACGACGCCCAGGAAGGATCGCTGCTTCAGCCGCTGCCCGAGCAGCCCTGGAATAACAGCATTTATGACACGAATCTGAGCAATAGCAGCGGGGCTCTGGGCGGAGGCGGTGGACAAAGCGCATGCGCAATTCCCGGCGCGGGCAAGGATCCGCTGAACGGCACCATCTCAGTAGACGGGCTAGAGACAGTTACCGTCGATTGCGCACAGTATGCCGGTTATCCAAAGCCGTCCTGGCAATCCGGTCCGGGAGTGCCGAAAGACGGCGTGCGCGACCTGCCCGACGTCTCCCTGTTTGCCTCCAATGGCGCCAATGCATCCAGCTATGTGATCTGCGCGGAAGTCGGCATCTGCACCACACTTGATGTGAATGGCGTGAGCCAGATACCCGTGAACCAGGTCGGCGGAACTTCTGCGTCGTCCCCCGCATTTGCTGGCATCATGGCCCTCGTGAACCAGTTGTACGGACCTCAGGGACAGGCGGACACGGTGCTGTATCCTCTGGCTCAGCAGTTTCCGGCCGCGTTCCACGATATAACCATCGGCAGCAACAATGCCCCGTGCGATCCAAAGCTGTCTCCCACATTTGAATGCAAAGCGGATGCTACCGGAGGCACGTTTTCGATTGGAGGCTTTAGCGCCACCCCTGGGTATGACCTGGCAAGCGGCCTGGGATCGATCGACGCCTATCAACTGGTGACGAACTGGAACAACGTCACCTTCAACAATTCCAGCACGCAATTGTTTGCTACTGCGACGCGACTCCCGCATGGAGAACCCATCACTCTGGGGGCAGTGGTAACCGGTGACGGCTCCGGCCCAATGCCCACAGGGAATGTGGCTCTTATCTCCAACCTTTCCCAGTATGCTTCGACCGGACTCGGCCTCATTCCGCTGGACTCGACGGGAAGCGGAGTCATCACCACCGATCAGCTTCCCGGCGGAACCTATCAGCTCACCGCGTTGTACGCGGGAGACAGCAAGTACAACGGAAGTGAGTCGGCGCCGCTTACGTTCCACATCAACCCCGAGGCCAGCGTCATCCAACCCACCGCGACCGCCTATGCGGTGACGGTTTCGAACGGACAGGAAGAACTGACCGACCTCGGCCCCATCAAGAAAGGAGCTGTATACCCGTATGGCACCATCTTCTTTGTCGATCTGCAGGTCATCGGAGTGCATGAGTCGGCCTCTGCTCCCGGCAGCCCGGCAACTGGCTCCACGAAGATCCTCGACGATGGTTATCTCCTCTCGACCAACTCTCTCGATGTAACCGGATCCAGCTTCTACGAAGGCCTCACACTGCCTGCCGGCCGGCACAGCTTGCGGTATTCCTACAGTGGCGATTCAAGCTATCTGTCAACCGACAAAACCTCTCCCGCAGGCCCTCTCACCTTTACAGTGGCACAGGCCCCAGGCACGATAAGCGGCGCTACGGCTCCGCAGTCGATAATCAAGGTCGGCGGATCTTACGTATACCCTGTGAACGTAGCTGGAAGCGGCGGAGGCGCGCCTCCTACAGGCACGGTCACCTTTACATTGGGCAACCTTCCTCCGCAGACGCTGCCCCTGAGTGCGAATTTTGGCGCTGCTGGGGACTCTTATGCCGCGGCTTTCTACAACAACATGCCCGCGGGCACCTACACGATGCATGTGTCCTATTCAGGCGATCAGAACTGGGCGCCGTCGACGTTCACGGGCAGCACCGTGACAGTCGCCGGCGACGGTACACTGTTGCCGTCCACTATGACCGTCAAGGTCACTTCGAATGCGGGCTCGGGGCCGATCACGCCTTCTACCCTGCTCACAATCGAACTTACGGTTTCAGGGGGAAAGAACGCCAAGGTAGCGCCCACGGGCCTTTATGCGCTAGCGGATGACTCATCTCTGCTCGGCCTCGGCTTTCTGCCGTCGTCCTCCACAGGCACGGTTACTATCACACTGAATTCTATTGGCAGTGAACTGCTTCCGGACGTGAACCATCTGGTGGCAGTCTACACAGGCGATAGCAACTACCTGCCAGCCTTCGCGCCGGTCGTTGACTTCACGGTGAATACGAACGACTTCACCCTGGCGGCAACAACCCAGAACATCAACATACGCGCGGGAGACTCCCCAAGCTCACAGGGCGTAGGTTATGTCCAATTGCAAGGCCTCGATCAATTCAGCGGCTTGGTAAACCTCAGTTGCAAGATAACCGGCGGACCCGCGGGGAACACAGTGTTGCCTCGGTGCATCGTTCCCTCTGTGGCATTGGCTCCAAGCTCACAGCCATCGAATACCATCGTCCGGGTCGATGCAAGTCCGGTCCCGAGTGGAGGCCGTATCAGCCGTAATGTTCCGGTTCCGCCTGGAACATACACAGCGGTAATCACCGGCAAGACGGCCGGTGCGATGCACGATGTCTCTCTGACAATTGATGTGCGGGCCAACCAATAACCGTGAAGACGGGGCGCGTCGAATCGATCCTGCGCGCCCTGCCCCACATTCCTCCACGCGCATCGTCCTGCGAGTGGAAAAGAATTGAGACTATGCCCAAGGCATTTACTGAAGACACTGAAAGCATGATTGTTTCTGCTGGAATAAAGCCTGGGTGGTTGGCGGGTGTTGCGCTATCGAGTGTAGCTGAATTTATGGGCAGGAACATGGATCCGTCGGTGGAGCGCTTCAGCCAGACGCAGTTGGAGACTGCGTTCGATGCAATCCATCGCCTGACCGATCGATCGCGCGGTGAATGCCTCGGGCTACGCGGACAAAGCAATGCGGTGAGCATGTCGAACGAGATTGTAGGTTCCTCGCCAGCCTTGAAAGCTGCGTTCGATAGCGTTTAAATCGTTGCTCCGGCAGACTCGACAGTCCATCCAGGGCGAGACAGGCACTGGCAAAGAGAGGATCGCTCGCGCCATTCACAACCTCAGCCCACGCAGGGACAAGGCGTTTGTGATGGTGAACTGCGCGGCCATTCCTTCGGGACTTCTCGAAAGCGACTTTTTCGGCCAGGAGAGAGGCTCGTTCACCGGTGCTTTCGCTCAGAAGATTGGGAGATTTGAGCTGGCACACAAAGGGACGCTATTTCTGGATGATGCTGGCGATATAAGGGTAGTGTCAGAATTCGGACTACAGAGTACGGTAACCAGTTCAAAACATTGAAAAAAAACTGCTTACTGCGACGCTCCGCCTGCACCGCTTTGGCACGAAGCCCCGTCTTCGAAGTTACTCATTTTATCCACGCTCCGTCCCACTAACGTGCTTTATTGTCCGAATCCTGAGGGGACCCCCCATTTGTTTTCACCTCTGGGCATACGTCAAGGGTGGTCTGGTCACAGATCACCCGTCCAACCAGCTGATCCGGAACCTGCAAATCCCGGTAGATCAGCGAGCCAACGTATACCGATGGCGTTATAAGGGGCGTGCAATCAGATACGCGGCAGACGCTCTCAGCAGTGTAGTGCCCCTGACTTTTTCCAGCGTGCCACTTGGATTCCGACCCCACCTTCCGCAGCAGCGGGTTCGCCTGACCACGACCCCCGTCTACTGGAAGTTCTCCGCGCTGTTAGACCGCAGATTCCAGATGTCCGAGAGCTAGTCTTCCAGAATATTAGCCATACTTCGAAGGAGAAGGGAATACCGCCTGGAACCAGAGCGGCCCACCTGGAGATAGATGAGCGATTCGCGTACCCGCCTCCCGCTTACGCAATGATCTTTGACATTATCGTAGACAATCCACGGCCGAGACATGAAGAGCGTACGGATCGACGTACAACTCAATATCGGTATCTATCGGAATGTCCACAAAGTCCAGTTGGGACTGTCCCTTCGATCCTCGGTTATCACCTTAAAACCGGCCATACGTTATCAGTTCAAAACCGGCCAACGGGATTGGCCTGAGACGTGATTGTTTTACCGTTCCGCAGGGTGTATTTGCAAGCTGCGGTTTCCGATGTGGCAGTAGGGTCTGATGTTCAACGGTTCTGGTTGCGTGTTATGGCGGGAGTCGCTCCGTCGGGGTCTTGCCTTGCGGAGTGGTCCAGTGCCGATGACACGGGGCTGGCTGGCAGATGGTTTCGTATTTCTACCAGCGTTCCTAAGGTGAGGCTCCGTCGTGGGAGGCCTCTGGATCCCGAGTCGCGACGTCGTCGGGCGTTCTTTGCCCGGCATCCATTTCGCTTTGGCTTTTGTCATTGCGCATCTCCCGTACTGCCGGTTTTGGTGCGCCAACTGCGTGGGCCGCACTTGAGAACGTGTCCGTGGTGCAGCAGCCGATCCAGCATGGCGGTAACAGCGGCGCTGTCGCCCAGCAGTTTGCCCCAGTCATCTACGGGCCGGTTCGACGTTAGAAGCGTACTGGCACGTTCATAGCGGCGCATGATGATTTCAAGCAACTCCTCGGCGGCGGTCAGCGGCAGCTTGCGCATTCCCAGGTCGTCGATGATCAGCAGCGGCACGGTGGTCAGCAGTTCCATAAACTCCTTGCGCTTGCCATCGAGCGCGGCGTCGGCCAGTTCTTCCAGCAGTGTGTGGGCTTCGCGATACAGCACACGGTAGCCCTGCTGGATGACGGCGTGTCCGATGGCTTGTGCGCAGTGACTTTTCCCGCTCCCAGGTGGACCAAGAAACAGGGCATCTTCGCGCTTTCCGATCCAGTTTGCAGTGGCCAGTTCGAAGACCAGGTTGCGATTCATCCGGGCGTTGAACTGGAAGTCGAAGTTGTCCAGGCGCTTGTCGGCATCGCGGAACTGCGCCTGTTTGTGGCGTCTCTCCAGGAGCCGCTTGCTACGGCAGGCCAGCTCATCCGAGACCAGCGTGGAGATCAGGTCGATGGGCGCCATGTTCTCCGATTGCGCCTGGAGCAAACGCGTCTCCAGCACGGCGGCCATGCCGCTCAGGCGCAGTTGTACCAGGGAACGATTGAGTTCGATCAGATTCATGGATTGGGTTCCTCGAAGTTGATGCGTTGTTGGATCAGGTCGCGATACTGGGTCAGTTCGCGGATGAGTGGATCGACTTGCCGCAGGCTCAGATGAGCTTGCGGACTACGCTCCAGATAGCGGCGCACGAAGCGATACTCAGCAACGCGCAACTCCAGCGCCGCCGCGCAAGCCTCGTCGCAAGCCACGCTGCCATATTGCTTGACCAGTTGAAGAACGCCCTGGATGCGACGCATTCCGAGTTCGCCCTGGCGAGCATGTATGGCGTCCGAGATAGCGCCGGTGTTGGGTCCTGCCTTATGCGCACGTGCCAGAAGTTGAAGCAACTGCGGCGGCGTACGACGCGGGCGATCCGCATCACGGATGCGGTGCCCGCCACGCTTGCCGCTCAGATGCTCGCGCAACAACTCACCGGTGCGGGGATCAAGAAGACGCACGAACATCGCGTCCCATTGCACGTTGACCTTCCGCCCGATCCAGCCTGGCGGAGCGCCATAGTAAGCAGCTTCAACCTCGACGCAACCATCCAGGTGCACCGTGCGCTCGCCATACTGGTAGTAGCGGAACGGCTCCAGCGGCAGCGCCTGCAAAAAGGGCTTCTCTTCGGCGAACATCGCCGCTACCTGCCGCTTGGTGCGGCCGTGGATGCGCTTATCGGCCCAGTGCTCTTCCCAGTGATCCAGGTACGCCTGCGCCTCTTCAAGGCTCTCGAACTGCTTGCCCTTCAGCGGCGTTTTTTGCGCATGGGCTACGCCCGATTCCACTTTTCCTTTTCGATCCGGATCGCGCACTTTGCACGGAAGTGCCGTCACGCCGTAGTGGGCCAGAACGTCGCGATACAGCGGGTTCAGGCCCGGATCGTAGAAGTCCGGAGACAACACGCCCTCGCGAAGGTTGTCCAGGACCACGACCCGCGGCGAACCGCCAAGCCGGCGAAAGGCCTTCTCGTGAAGCTCGGCCCACACCCGCGCACTCGACCGGAAGGCCAGTAGACGAACACACTTGCGACTGCAGCCCAGCGTCAGTACAAACAGCCGCGTGCGACGGTACTTGCCTGTATCCGGAT
>Ga0302326_10017808_pt1 | contig 14776 bp, 10 predicted proteins | sample Palsa_T0_3_FD_202264 | JGI IMG/M metagenome (GOLD analysis project Ga0302326, IMG submission 202264) | Peat permafrost microbial communities from Stordalen Mire near Abisko, Sweden - Palsa_T0_3 | ecosystem: Environmental > Terrestrial > Soil > Palsa > Peat permafrost | place: Sweden: Abisko... | reverse complement strand
CGAGCCGCTTTCGACGGTTCTCGCGACCGCGATCGGCGGGACGCTCTTCGGCATCAACGGCGTCATCCTCGCAGTCCCGGCGGCCGCGATCCTGAAGTCGCTAACCGTGCGCGTCCTGGTGCCGGCCGTCCGATCTTTCTCCAATAAATAACGTCTGACTTCACGGACTGCACGCAATGCTCGTCGAAACACAGCTCGTGAGTATTCGAAGGGTCGTGCCTGATATCAAATCCAAGCGGTTCGACGAGAGCCGCGATTTTTATGTTGGGCTTCTAGGGTTCGAGGTGGTCATGGACACGGAGTGGATCATGACCTTCGCTTCGGCCACGAATCCAACGGCGCAAGTGAGCGTCGTGAAACCTGACGCGGCGTCAACGGTGGACCCGGATGTCTCCGTCGAGGTGACGGACGTCGATAACGTGCACGCACGAGCCGTGCGCCGTGGTGATGACATCGCCTATCCGCTAACGAACGAAGCATGGGGCGTTCGGCGGTTTTTCGTCAGAGATCCGAACGGTGTGGTGATAAACGTTTTGAGCCATATCAGCGACTGAATAGGCGCTCCATCTGTGTCGACAGGTTTGGGTAGCGAAAACCCTGGGTTGTGCCGGCTACCTGAGCCGCGCGCTTCGGCGGCTGTCAAAAAGAGCTTGCGGTTGCGACGGCGTACTTGAAGTCTAGTGCGCGAGAACCTCGACGATGCTGAGGCGGTCAAATCCACGAGGGCGAAACGCGGGCTCGCCGCTGACCCGAGCCCGGCGTGATTCTGGCCGGCGTCCGCGTGCTCGATTTCGGCCGGTACATCGCCGGGCCGTACTGCGCCGCGCTGCTGGGTGATTTCGGCGCGGACGTGATCCGCATCGAGAAGCGCTTCGGCAGCGAAGACCGCTATCTGCTGCCCATCGCCGGCAACGGCGACGGGGCACTCTTCCTTGCGCTCAATCGCGACAAACGCTCGTTGACGCTCGATCCGATGCATCCGCTCGGACGCGAAGCGCTGCGCCGGCTCGTCGCGACGGCCGACATCGTCGTCGTCAACGTGCCGCCCGCGACGCTGCGGACGATGGGCTTGGATTATGAATCGCTGCGTGCGATCAAGCCGGACATCATCTTAACGGCAATTTCCGCTTTCGGCTCGAACGGGCCTTACTGCGATCGCGTCGGCTTCGACGGCGTCGGACAAGCCATGAGCGGCTCGACGTACCTGAGCGGAACGCCGGAACGGCCCTCACGCAGCGTTACGAACTTCGTCGATTTCGGCACCGCGCTCGCATGCGCGTACGGCACCGCGCTCGCGCTGCTCGAACGGGAACGCACTGGCCGCGGTCGCGTCGTGGAGGGTTCGCTCCTACGCACGGCATTGAACTTTTCGGCGCCGCTCCTGCTCGAACAGGCCGCGCTCGGCATCGACCGCGTGCCGACCGGCAACCGCGCACAATCGTCGGCTCCGGCCGACGTCTATCGAACGCGGGACGGCTGGCTGCTCGTGCAAGTCGTGGGCAATCCGCTTTTCCGGCGCATCGCGCGAACGATCGGGGCGGCCGACTGGCTCGACGACCAGCGGTTCGATAGCGATGCGAAACGGGGCGAGCGCGGGGCGGAGATCAGCGAGCGCGTCGGAGCATGGTGCGTCGCGCGCACGACGACGGAGGCCATGGGCGAACTCGATGCGGCGCGCGTTCCGTGCGGGCCGGTCTACACGCCGCGCGAGGCGCTCGACGATCGGCACGTGCGTGAAGCCGGGTTCTTTCGGCCGCTCGACGCGCTGGATCTTTCGAAAGACGCGTGCATCGCCGACCGGATCGTCTCGCTCTCGGGCAACGATAGCGCGCCGTTCGCGCGCGCGCCGCTGCTCGGCGAACACACGGATATGCTCCTAAGCGAGCTCGGCTATGACGAGACAGAGATCGAAGCGCTCGCCGCCGCCGGCGCCATTTGAGCCTCTCGAGGGGCGCGGAAAAGTACGCCTTTTAGGGTAGAAGTCCGGGGTGCAGGATCAAGCGATTCAGATTCGGGATGCCAAGTCGGCGGGGCTTCGATATATGGACGACCGGTCGCCCGGTATCCGGCGCCGGCGGACACGTGCGGGCTTCAGCTACACGGACGTTCGCGGCAAGCCCGTCCGCGACGAAGCCGAGGTCGCGCGCATCAAGGCGCTGGCGATTCCTCCGGCCTACGAAGATGTCTGGATCTGCCCGCATCCTCACGGGCATCTGCAGGCCACCGGCCGCGACGCGCGCGGGCGCAAGCAGTATCGCTATCACAAGCAATGGAGTGAGATTCGCGACGCGAACAAGTACGAGTCGACGATCTCATTTGCAAAAGCACTGCCGGCATTGCGCGCGCGCATCGCGGCCGACCTCGAGAGCAGGTCGATGACGCGCGAGCAGGTCCTGGCGAGCGTGGTGCGGATGCTCGAAACGACGCTCGTCCGGATCGGAAACGAAAGCTACGCGCGCGACAACGATTCGTACGGACTCACGACGCTGCGCGCGCGGCACGTGCGCATCGAAGGCGAGAAACGCATCCGCCTGCGCTTTCGCGGGAAGAGCGGCGTCGAACATGCGGTTACGATCGAGGACCGGCGCCTTGCGAAGACCGTCAAGCGCTGTCGCGACCTCCCCGGCGAAACGCTCTTCTGTTATATCGACGACTCCGGCGAGACGCGTCCGATCGCCTCGGACGACGTCAACGCCTACATTCGCGAAGCGGTCGGGGAGGAGTTCTCCGCAAAGAGCTTCCGGACGTGGATCGGCACCGTGACCTGCGCCGTTGCGCTTGAGGACATCGGCCCGGCCGCGACGCAGGCCGAAGCGAAGCAGAACCTCATGGTCGCGGTTTCGCACACGGCGAAACGGCTGGGAAACACGAGTTCCGTCTGCCGTAAGGCGTATATTCATCCGGTGGTGATTGAGACGTATTTGGACGCGTTCGCGCTAAAGCTGCCGCGCACGTCGGGGAAGACGAAGCCGAACGGGCTGGACGCTGAAGAACGACGCGTGCTGCGGTTTCTCGAGACGGCAAGCAACGGCCGCGAAACGTAAGGAACGCGCAGTAGGCAACGCTAGATATCCCAGGTCCAGGCATTCCACCACGGGGCTGCCGCCGGCGAGGGATCGTAGCCGCGCAGGTCGTCGTTCATCGCGGACGGACGGCGCTGCGCGAACAGCGGAATATACGGCACGTCGTCGTGGATCAGGCGGCCGGCGCGGCGATATATGGCAGCGCGCGTCCGCGGATCGTCCGTGCTCAAACCCGTCCGCTCGAGCTCGTCGAGCCGGGGATCGCAAAAGCGGAACTCGTTCTCGCCTTTGGGCGCGAACCGATCGCAGGTGAGCGTACTGGTTCGATCCGGATCGTACGGCAACGTATTCGCAAAGAGCGCTAGATCGTAGCGAGCCGTCACGATCGGACCGTCGTATGCATAAATGCCTTTGTACGGATAGGTCTTGATCGTCACGCCGATCCCGACGTCGCTCAGCATTCGTTGCAACTGAACGGCGTAGTGCGGCCCGCTCCCTTTCGACGCGACGACCATCACGAGGTCGAGCGTGGCACCCCCCTTGCGGCGCTGGCTGCCCGGGGCGGCGTGCCAACCCGCGCCCTCCAGCAACGCGCGCGCTCGGGGAGGATCGTAGCGGTACGGCGCGTTCCCGGCAAAGCCAAGCGACGAGGGCGCGACGACGTCCGAGGCGACTTCGCCGCTGCCGAACGTGAGTTTGTCGATGATGGCCCGATAGTCGATCGCGGCCGCGATCGCGCGCCGCACGGCAAGCTCGCGCAGCGCCGGACGCGCGTCGTCGAGCGCGAGCAGCATTTGCGAGTTCCAGGGATCGAGCCGCGTCGCGATCCCGGGCGCTCCACGCAGCCGATCCCAAACCAGTGCCGAGGTCCCGGCCAGCATGTCGATCGCGTGCGTCTGCATCACCGCCAGCAACGTGTTTTCGTCCGGCAATATCGTCAACTCGACGCGATCGAACTTCGGCCGGCCTTTGAAATAGCGCTCGTTGCGCGCGAGGACGATGCGCGTTCCCCGTTCCCATCGCACGAATCGAAACGGACCGCTGCCGACCGGAGCCGCGTTGAACGGCGCATCGTTGATCGACGCCAGGCCCGCCAGCAGATGCGCCGGGACGATCGGTTTTGCGCCCTCTTGCAACGTGGTGAAGAACTCGCTGACGAACGGCGGGTACCGCCGGCGAAGGTGGACGACGACCGTGCCCGAGTCGGGCGTATCGATCGAGCGGACTTCCTCGTAGCCTTCGCGATGCAGCACGTTGTTGCGCGGGCTCATGATCGCGCGCCACGAGAACGCGACGTCGTGGGACGTCAACGGGAGGCCGTCGTGCCATCGCACGCCCTTCCGCAGATGGTACGTGTACGTGCGCCCGTCCGGCGAGACGCCACCGTTGGCAAGCGACGGGACGGTGGTCGCAAGATCGCCGGCAGGCGAACCGTCCCTGCGCGCGATCACCAAGTACGAAAACATGAGTGAGGAGAGGTCGTAGCTGAGATCCATCGTCGACAGCAACGGATCCAGACTGTCCGGGTCCGCGACATCAGCGAGTCGCAAAACGTGCGGCATGGTCCAAGCATGACGCGCGCCCGCCGGCGCGCCGGCTATGCGCGTACAACCGGCGAGCATGGCGATCGCGGTCAGCAGTCCGTAGGTTCGGCGCGACGATGGCACACCTATCAGATTCCGGCCAGTCGGTTCCTTTCCAGCTTTGCCCAAAGAAGTAGAACCTCGCCCCGAAACGCGCGCCTTCGAGCTTACCAAAGCGAATTCTCCTGATCACTGACCCTTGCGTATTCGAGGACCCGAACGCCGGTGAGGCGAGAAGGTTCCGCGATGGAACGACAAAAATATGCCCTTCTACAGAATGCAGTCTCCTTCTCGAAAGGACGCCTTGCTATGAAATGGCTCTACTTCGTCGTTATGACCGTGGTGGTTCTTGGCACCATCACGGCCTGCGCCGGACAAAGTGGTGGGCCTTCCATACCCGCGCGCATCCCGGGGGGCGGTTTCGCGTTGTCGGCGCCGCGCGATTCAAACTCGCCTACGCGCGCCGCTCTCTCACCAGAAGCAACCTTTACGCCGACGGCCTTGAGAAATCCGAGGGGCCGGTTGCTCCTTGTAAAAGGTGTGCTTTACGGGGCTTTGGAGAACGCCGGACAGTACAACGACGGCGCCGTGTTTTCGTATGATCCGGCGTCGGGCGTCGAATCGACTTTTTTCTCGCTTTTCAACTACGGCGAACACCCAAATGCTCTAGTGGCCACCGACGGCAATATCTACGGCACGACATATCGAACAAGAAGGACGAGTGCCGGTGAAATTTTCGGAATCAGTCAATCGGACGGGAAATTGCAGACGGCGTACGCGTTTTCTACCGCTTCCGGCTCGCCGGCTTATCCGGCGGAGGGACTACTATACCGGCAAGAGCAAAGTGGAGGGACATTCTTCGGAACTAGCTACGGCGGCGGTACGGCAAGCTGTTTTTGCGGCACCATCTATAGCGATCAGTTGTCTGCGGACGGTACGAGTCACAAGGTAGTGACTCTTTACTCTTTTCAAGACGGCCCTGACGGACAAGGGCCGAGATCACGGCTGATCAATCCGGCTGGCTCAATTTTGTACGGAACCGCGAGCCAGGGCGGTACTTTTGGCGGTCGTTGCGGGCACTTTGGCTGCGGTACTGTTTTTGCGTTCGACACGTCGACGAAAAAGGAAACGACCCTCTATCAATTTCAGAGCGAGAACGACGCAGGATACCCGGAGGGCGAGCTATTCGACCTGAATGGCAACCTGTACGGGCTAGCTGGTGGTGGTAGTTCTCAGGGCGGAGCCCTATTTAGGGTGAACGCCACGACGGGAGCTGAACAAGTCGTGCACGATTTTGGTTCTTATAACGGCGACGGAATCGGACCAAATGACGGATCGTTAATTTACGTGGATGGTTTATTCTATGGAGTGACGTCGGCCGGCGGAAATGGGGAAAGTAGGGGAACTGTGTTCTCGTTTAATCCGGATTCGGGCGAAGAAAAGATTGTCTGTAGTTTTGGAAATAAGCCGGACGCAAGCAGCCCGGTCGGAGGCCTCACCGAATATAACGGCGAGTTGTATGGGATTACGCAATTCGGTGGGGCAAATGGCGACGGTGCAATTTTCGAAGTTAGCACGAGCGGCAACGAGCGGGTCGTCTACTCTTTCTAACGATTCGTTTGCTGCCGTCAAGGCCGCGTCTCTACGAGATGTGTGACGTCGCAGCATGTTCGCAGGCAATGTTCAACTCGCCGTGGCATCGGCCGGCATGAGCGCGCCACCCATCCAAAAGGTCGTTCGTCCCTTCGCGTTCGTCCGTTTGTTGTGCGGTTTGGGCTCCTCGGCGGCCTCTTTCTTCCCAGTGGTATGCGGTATTGGGTTGTTTTCAGGGCTCCGATCGATCTCTCGATGCTCTTGCGCGTTCCGGTCGCGCTGTGCGGCACATACTACTCTTGGTGGGTGCTTGCGAACTTCCTGAAAGAAGCGCAAGTAGGCATATGATCCGCTGCTATTGCGGCGCCTTTATTGCAGGGCCGTGGGCCAATCGTGGGCCAATCGCGCTCGCAATAGAAAAACCGCGTGGTTACACGGTTTCTGTGGTAGCCCCAACGGGATTCGAACCCGTGTTACCGCCGTGAGAGGGCGACGTCCTAGGCCTCTAGACGATAGGGCCGGATGGTTCCCGGTTATGGATTCGAACCACAATAAGCAATGTCAGAGACTGCTGTCTTACCGTTAGACGAACCGGGATCGCTAGGTTCCTTTATTCGCTTCTTTAGCTGTCTATTCTTAGCGGCAAATGTATCCGTTTGGCTATGACAATTTGGGAACAGCATGCGCAGGTTTTCGAGACGACGGTCGTCTCGCACGCCGTCGCGGTGATCGATTTGGATGGCAAGGGCACGTCCCCTCCATTCCGTAATCCCGCATTCGTCGCGTCGGTTTTCGAGCAGGCCAGCCCGCAGTAGCGCCCGCTTCACGGAGAGTCTGCTCGTCGACTTGGCCAAAACCCACTCGACGGAATGGGCTCGAGGGCGCGTTTGCAGGTCTCCGCGCTCCAGTGCTTTGCCCCAAGCTGCCTCAGAGAAGCAGAAAAGCCTCCCGGCATTTGCGAAACGTGTTGCCCAGATCATAGAACGATTGGATGGCCGGCCAATCGTAGATGTTTTGTTTCCGCCCGCCCTTTCGAAAGTTACGGTCAGAAGGGGGTACCTCGAGATGCCCGGATATGCAGGCCTTTCGCTATGCGCCGCAACCGAATTCGAACTCGATCGAGCATTCCAGGGGTGACATTCCCAAATCGTAGGCCGTCTGGACTGAGGGCCAACGAATCCTACGCTTTGCCATCGAACATGCGTTCGATCGCGACATACTAAACCCTGCCGTTGCACCGCCAAAGGGCCGCATTTTTTCCCGCCCGTCGCTTATCGAAACACCAGAGAACACGGAGCTCCTCCGCCCGGGATTGCCGGCAACTCCGCCAAACATGCGCTTGGCATGGATCGTGATATCGATAAAATGCCGGTATCAGAGCCCTTCCACGTCGCGGACGACGCGATGCTGCGCGACGCCGCGCCGCAAACGGTCAGGCACCGAAAAACGTGCCCGCTCTGCAATGGCGAGGGCCGCATCGCATTTGCCAAATACGGGATCCCGATCGTCGATTGTGCCGCGTGCTCGCACCGCTTTGCGGATTACTCTGAGAGTGCGGAACACATCGAGTGCGTCTACGCCGACTCGTACTTTGACGGTGAAGGCGAATACGCCGCCTACGAGCTCGAAGCCGATGTCCTGCGCGCACGCGGCGCCTGGTACGGACGATTGCTGCGGCACATGCTCCCCGGCGGCTCGAGGGTGCTCGATGTGGGTTCGGCTTCCGGGCACATCCTCGAGGGTTTGCAGGACGCCGGCTGGACGGGCATCGGCGTCGACCCGAACCCCACCAGGCCGCGCGCGCTCGATCGCGCGGCATCGACGTGCGCGCATCGACGATCGAAGCCTTCGCTCTCGAGGAGCCGGTCGACGCGGTGACGTTCGTCCAAGTGCTGCCGCACGTTTTTGATCTGCGCGCGGCGATTCGGCAAGCCCGCGAGGCGACGGCCGAGAGCGGAATTTTGCTCGTCGAATGCTGGAATCGCGAGAGCCTAGTGGCGCGGGCCCTCGGAAGACGCTGGCACGCCTACAATCCTCCAAGCGTTTTGCACTGGCTCTCCCGGGCTTCCCATCGAGCGTTGCTGGCCCGAGCATGGGTTCGCGTATCTGCGATCCGGCAGGCCGCCCAAGCGCGTTTCCGGAGCGCACGCGAAATCGGTCTTCAAGCGCGATCGGCGGACGCGCTTCGGGCGCGTCGTCGGCGCCGGCTCCGGCCTCTTTCCCGGCAACTGGCTTTTCCCGTACCCCGGGGATGATGTGTTCTGGATGGCCTTCAAGAAGAACGCGACGGAGTGAATTTGGTTCGTGCTCGAACGTGGCGACACGCGTCGCGCGCAGGCCGAAGAAGGAGCAGCGCGGCGCGCCGCGCTCCGCTGACCGGGTAGTCCCGTATCAGCGGAGCGCGGACGCACCGCAACTTCGAAGTGCGTGAAGCTACGGCGATATCTCGTGATACCGCGAGTCGAAGGGGTTCCTCTTCGGGTAATCTGTCAATGGAACACCCGTTGGTCCCGGGACGCATTCCCAGCTGGCGGCCGACGTTGGGTTGTCGCCATTGATGAAGCGACCCATATACGGGTACATGCAAAGCGTTCTTTGGAAGAGGATCTGCCCTTCCGAGTTGAGTTTGCTTGCGATCAGCGTGTTTGGCGGGAAGCCGGCTTCTTTCCAGTCCACCATGGCGTCGAACGGATCGATCGTGTCGGGCCCCGCCCCACCCGCGCAATGTGCGACGCCCGGCAGCGTGAAAAAGCGATAGAAGCTGTCGGTATGTTGCTGGCCGAGCGTGCGTTCCACTGATTCGTAATAGCCGACGAGCGACCAAGGCCCGACGAGCGGGTCGGCCCAACCGACGTAACTGATCATCTTACCGCCACGACGTTCGAACGGACTGAGATTCGTATTGGTCGAGTCGGCGATTGCATGGACGGGCGCGAGATTGTTGTCCAGATACGGGTCTGAATTGTAAGCGAACGTTGCCGGATTGAAGTTGATTCCGGTTCCGTACCCGAGTGCGTATCTGATCCAATTGTCGCCGAGCAGCTTTTGATACGAAATTGCCCCCGGTGCGGCGGGAACGATCGCGCCGGGCCAGTTCGCTTCGGACCCCAGCGGCATGCCCGGAAAGTATATCTTGCCTCTGCTGATCGGGCCGCCAATAATCTTCTCATACGCGGCCAGCTGCGGAGCCGTCAAGCAGCTTGCTGAAGCGGCCCCACTGCACACCGGGATTTCGGTCGCCGGATCGAAATGGCAGAGCCGCGGGTCCGGTACGATTCCATCCGCTGCACCGTTGAGTTTCTCACCGCACTTTGCGAGCACGGCGGCCGCGACGGTCGCCAGCTGATCCAGCGTGAAGGGAGCATCGTTATACGCGCGGACGTTCCAGGCATTTTGGATCTGCAAGTCGCTGTCCGCCAGGACCGCAGCGCCCGCGACGATGCCGTCGAAATCCGCGGGAAATCGTTGGGCCTCGATAAGCCCTTCACGACCGCCATCCGAACATCCATTGAAGTACGTTTCGGCGGGCCGCTGACCGTAGTACAGATTTGAGACTTCCTTCACGTATACCGCGGAATAGTGGACGGCGCGGTATGAGTAGTCTACCAGCCCTTCAGGGTTCGTCTGCAAGAAACTGCCATACGTTGGAGTAGACAGACTGGCGTTGGATTCACCGTCGTCATTAGAAGCAACCGCAAAGTTGTTTACGAGAACGGCGTCTCGCTCCGCGATCGCGCCCGCGGACAGCTCCGAGCCGGTGCCGAAGCCGCCATTACCGAGCACGTAGCCTCGCTGATTCCATGCCGTGGGCATGTCGATGGCGATGTGTAGCGTGTATTTCGTATGCACGACGGCTTCGCAGTGCTCCGGCACGCCGCCGCTCGCTCCAATATCGGTGGCGCTCGTGATGGTGGACTCTGAGTCCAAGACTCGACCGGCGAGCGATGCGCAAGAAACCTTGGCCATGGCGGTTGCAGCGCGATAATTTACGTGACCCTGCTGAAAAACCGGCCGAAAAACAGCTGCCTCGGTGCCTTGCGGCACGATCGTCGATAACATACCGGCGATAGCTGGAAGAACGAGAAAGCCTTTTGGAAAGCTATGAAGCATTTGTCCTCCAAGACTAGAAAAGATCCGCCTTGCCATCGAGCTATCGCATATAGCTGCATAGCGCTGCGGTTAGGTATCGTTAATCGTTACAGGATAGCAACGGTGCCCTTACAAAAGCCTTACATCCCATGGCGAAGGCTGTGCGTGCACCCTATTTGGCGGTGACCGAGTCGGTTATCGAGCGAGCGCGTCTGCTGACGCGTCTGTCTGAGGCTCGTCCCAAAATCGTCGCGCTCATCGCACCCGCGGGTTTCGGAAAGAGCACCCTCGCGGCGCAATTTGCTGCAGGCGGCGGCCGTGCTGCAATGTGCGACTGCGCGTGGATCGACGACGCGAGCGGGTTCTTTCGGGCCGTACTCGTCGCACTCGCCAAAGAATCGCCGGAGCTGAGCACGTCGCTGGCAACGACGCAACTCATGATCGCCGACCCGTCGCGGTCAGCGACGGAACGCCTGGAGCTCATACTGGAGAGCTGGATGGCCGACACGTCGCCATCCGTTTTCACGTTCGAAAATGTCGAGCGCATCATGGAGTTCCCGGACGCGATCGCCATCTTGTGGCGTTTACTCGCCGCACGGCCGTCGCAGCGCCGCATCGTCATCTGCTCCCGCACGCAACCGACGATGCAACTGACTCGATTCGCCGCCCCTCATGAGATCGCTGCGTTGTACGCAGGGGACCTCGCGTTCGACCGCGATGAGATGCGCGCCGTTCTCGCCAGGCTCGGGCTCGGCGACGCTGAACTCGAACGAGCCTTCATTCTTTCGCGAGGGTGGCCGATCGCAGCCCTCATGTTGGCGCGGTCGGTCCGCGAAAACCGGCTCGACGACTTCTTGGAAACGCTCGGCCAGCTCTCCGCAGGCGACAGGGGCATCCTTCAGAGCTACATTGTAGAGGAGGCTCTAGGTTTTCTTTCGCTGCGCGAGCGCGAGTTGCTCGCCGCGTGTGCGCTGCTGCCATCGCCCGACGCGTTGGAAATCGCCATCGCTACGGGTTCCGAATTCTCCGTAGGTGCCATTTCGAAGCCGCTCGCTGCGATGCCGTTTTTGCGAGTCCTCGACGATGGCCGTTACGAACTGCATCCCCTCGTACAAAGCGCGATGTTCGCCGCAGAGCGCGAGCGGCGCCGCGCACTTCTCCAGCGGGTGGCCGGCGAACTAGTCGCTCGCGGCCGGTTCACGCGCGCTGCGTTCCTGTTTTTGGAAGCCGATGACCAGCGCTCCGCAGCCGACGCGCTGGCACACGTCGACGCGTTGACGCAAGAACGTTATCCCGTCGAATACGTCAGCGTCCTCACCCGTCTCGAGAGCGAAACCGTCGCCGCTTACCCGTCGCTCTGGTTCGGAACAATCTTCGCTCGCCTGGACAACGTCGATCAATCGACAATACTACACGAAGCGCAGGCGTATTGGCTGCGCTTTGGCCGCGACGCGACGTTCGCCGATCGCGCGCTGCTGCTGGCGGCCCTCGCGCTCTTGCTCAGCGAGGATGGGCAGCATGCGGAAGCACGAGACGCCCTCGAGACGTTCGAACGAGAATCAAACGTTCGCGACCGCCCGGAGGGGTTTGCCCGAGCCGCTCTGCTGAACGCACGAGCCGCAGTATTGGCCCGCCTGGGCCATCTCTCCGAGGCTGAACGATGTTTCGAGGCCGCGTTGCCCCTCATTTCCGATCTGCACGTGTCCTTAACGACCTCGTACGCGAACCGAGCGACCCACATCGAGTGCGTGCTCGGCCGCCGTGACCGCGAGCGAGCGATGCTCGACAACGCGATCCTGCATGCAAAGGAAAGCCAGAGCACGACGTTGATCGCGCGATCTCTTGCGCAGTCTACCTTCGCCGCGTGGCTCGCCGGCGAAGACAATCTGTACGCCGAGCACCTTCAAGTGCTAGCCGATCACGTTGAACGTCACACGATTCGCGGTCTGCGTCATTTCGTCGCTTGTGCAAGCGGACGCACCCAGCGGCAAACCGTTGGGATCGAGTTGTCGGCGTGGCTTGCCGAAGCGCACCTGATCGCGTCGGCGAAGGCACCATCGGCGTCAGCCGCTCTGGACCATGCGAACGCGGCCATCGCCGCCGCCGATCGCTACAACGAGCCGATGCTGCAGGTCTTGAGCCGCATCGCCCTAGGGCAGATCGACCCCGATCGGCGCGAAAGCGTCGCGGCCGAGGCACTGCTGCTCGCCCATCGCGTCGATTCGCTCCCCTTGCATCGAGCGGTGGCCCGTTGGTCGCGAGGGGCCCCGGAAACTGACCTCCTTTCTCCATTCCTGGCCCGCTTCGCTTCACGCCTCACCGGCAGCACTGCCGGCTGTCGAATCGCGCTGCTCGCGGGCCGCGCCTCCACGCCGGAAGGGACCGTCGCCCTGCGCCCGCGGGAGCACGAGCTGTTGTTCTTGCTGTGCGCAGAGCGCAAGCCGGTGAGCATCGACAAGCTGACGGCATCGATGTGGCCCGAGGAAAACGAAGAGCGAGCCCGCAACGCTTTTTACGTGCTGTTGCACCGCATGCGCAGGCGGTTCGGCAAATCCGAGCTTGTCGTGCACGCGCCGGAAGGCTACGCGATCGATGCCGGAGTCGAGATCGATCTTTGGCAGGCCGAGGACGCCTACCGCGAGCCGCAAGGGCACGACCATTTTGACGATGCCGATCGCGACCGTCTGCTCGCCACGCTCGTGCAGCTTCGATCGAGGTCGGTGCGACAGGCGCGCGGCCGTGATTGGTACGGGGCACTCGAGCGACGTGTAAGCGGCCTCATCCGTAACATCGGTTCCTCGCTGGCCCGTGACGCGCTGCGGCGGGGAGCACTCGCGGAAGCGATCGCCCTTGCCGAAGGACTCATTGCAGACGACCCGCTCGACGAGGAAGCGCGCGAGGTCGCGATCCGCGCCTACTTGCAATCCGGAGCCATTGCGGCTGTGCGGCGCGAATACCGCTCTTACCAGGAGGTGCTCTTGCGGGAGCTGGACGCTCGCCCATCTGAGGCTCTACAGGATCTTTTCGCCGAGCGCGCAGGAGTGGAGCGCGCGCCGTGACATACCGCGCTTCCAGCCCTGCGATGTGGAATGCGGCCGGAGCGACCCCCGCGTAGAGCGCGGCGATTCGTGAACTCTCTTGAAACGTCGAGGGGGGAAGCGCCGGACCACGCTGAAGGCGCTGACGCTTCACACGCAGCTTTTTTGCGTTTGTAGCCTTCTAGAGAGGCCATCCGAACTCGTGCAAGCAGTCATCCTGGTCGGCGGTGAGGGCACACGACTCCGCCCGCTGACGTACGGAACCCCGAAACCCATGGTCCCGCTCTTCGGCGTCCCATTTCTCGAACGCACCCTCGCCCGGCTCCGGGGGGCCGGCGTCACCGACGCCGTGCTTGCCTCCGGCTATTTGCCGCAAGCGATCCGCGATCATTTCGGGGAGGGCGACCGCATCGGGATGCGCCTTACCTACGTCGTCGAGGACGCGCCGCTCGGTACCGCCGGGGCGATCCGCAACGTGGCCGACAAGATTACGGGGGCGTTCTTCGTCCTCAACGGCGACGTTCTCACGAGCCTCGATCTGCGGGCCATGCGCGCCTTTCACGAAGCCCGGGGCGGGCTCGGGCTGCTGCACACGATCCGCGTTGAAGACCCGTCGCCGTTCGGCTGCGTCGTGTCCGACGGCACGGGACGCGTGTCGAGCTTTGTCGAGAAGCCGCCGCGCGAAACCGCTCCGACGAACGACATCAACGCCGGAACCTATTTGCTCGAACGCCGCGCGCTCGATGCCATTCCGGCGGGCCGCCCGGTCTCCATCGAACGCGAGACGTTCCCCCAACTGCTCGCAGCAGGCGAACGGCTCTACTCCTACACGACCAACGACTATTGGCTCGATGTCGGCCGGCCCGCCCAATACCTCCAGGCGCACAACGACGTGCTCGATGGGAAACTCTCGCTCGAGGTCCCGGGCGGCGAAGTTACGGAATACGGCAAATTCTGGCGTGTCGGCGCGACCGGCGCTCCCGCGAACCTGCGCCTGCCCTCGTTCCTGGGCGACGGCGTGGAACTCGCTGCGAGTGCCGAAGTCGGTCCCTACGCCGTGTTGGGACAGCGCTGTACGGTCGGTGCCAACGCGTGCGTGCGGGACTCCGTCCTCTGGGACCGTGTGACCGTCGAAGCCGGCGCCCGCGTCGCGGACGCGATCCTCGCCACCGACGTCACCGTGGGCAGAAGCGCGGTCCTCGAGTCGGGAGCGGTGGTCGGGCACGGTGCGGTGATCGCCCCGAATACGATCCTCGAACACGACGCCCGGGTCGAAGGCGACGCGCGGATTTCAGCGCCGCCATAGCCCCGTCCTTAAGCTTCGAGGCGCAAGACGGCCCGATGGCGAACATATACGGGTGATGATTGTCCAAACCGACGCTCTTAGTGACGTACAGCGCGCTGCTGTAAAGCATACCGACGGCCCCGTCCTCATCTTCGCGGGCGCCGG
>Ga0302326_10017806_pt1 | contig 14776 bp, 12 predicted proteins | sample Palsa_T0_3_FD_202264 | JGI IMG/M metagenome (GOLD analysis project Ga0302326, IMG submission 202264) | Peat permafrost microbial communities from Stordalen Mire near Abisko, Sweden - Palsa_T0_3 | ecosystem: Environmental > Terrestrial > Soil > Palsa > Peat permafrost | place: Sweden: Abisko... | reverse complement strand
ATCGGCAGGAAGCTCCTGGACCGGGTACAGGGCGATCTCGCTGCGCACAGCGTGGTCGAACAGAACCCGCTCATGGAAGGCCGGCAGATGGTGATGCTGTTTGCACCGAAAAAGAAGTGACCGCACACACCGCCGGCCCGAACTGCCGGTAAGCGTGCGATCCGCGAGCAAGCGGGTGCTCTTGAAGGCCTCGACCGGGCCTTGGGTACCTTGCGAACTCTGGCGACAATGTAAGGAGTGATCATGCCCAAGTTGAAAACCAACCGGGCCGCGGCGAAGCGTTTCCGCAAGACGGCGAAAGGCTTCAAGCGGTATTCATCCGGCCGGCGCCATAACCTCGGCCACAAGGACTCCAAGCGCAAGCGCCATTTGCGCTCGGGCGGCAGCAGTCTCGTTGACAAGAGCGACGTCGGTCGGCTCGAGCAACTGCTGCCCAACCATCACAAGTAACGCTTAGCGGAGTCCCAACATGGCAAGAGTCAAACGTGGCGTCACAGCCGGACGCCGGCATAAGAAGGTCCTTGGCAAGGCCAAGGGGTATTACAACGCGCGTCGCAAGACCTATCGCGCCGCCAAGCAGGCGGTGATCAAGGCCGGCCAGTACGCCTATCGCGACCGGCGGGTCAAGAAGCGCGAGTTTCGCGCGCTCTGGATCATGCGCATCAACGCCGCGGCGCGCGTGCACGGCCTGTCGTACAGCCGTCTGATCGCGGGCCTGCACAAGGCGGGTCTGGAGATCGACCGCAAGGTACTGGCCGATCTGGCGGTCAACGATGCCAACGCCTTCGGCGTGATTGCGGAGCGGGCGAAAGCCAGTATCGCCGCGGCCTGATCTTCGCGGCCTGATCCTCGAGGTGGGGCTGTGGGAGAGCTCGACACTCTGACCGGGAGCGCTCTGGCGCAGATCCGCGATGCCGGCAGCCTGCCCGCGCTCGAGGAGATCCGCGTGCGCTGGCTCGGCAAGAAGGGCACGCTGACCGAGCAGCTCAAGACGCTCGGGGCGCTGCCGGCGCCCGAGCGCCCCGCCGCAGGCGCGCGCATCAACGCGGCCAAGAGCGCCGTGCAGGAGGCGATCGAGGCGCGGCGCGCCGAGCTCGAGCTCGCGCGTGTGCAGCAGCAGCTCACGCTCGGGGCCATCGACGTCAGCCTGCCCGGTCGCGGCGAGGCGCAGGGCGGTCTGCATCCGGTCACGCAGACGCGGCTGCGCATCGAGGAGATCTTCCGGCGCGCCGGCTTCGAGGTGGCCGACGGTCCGGAGATCGAGGATGAGTTCTACAACTTCGAAGCGCTGAACATTCCGGCCAATCATCCGGCGCGTGCGATGCACGACACGTTCTATCTCAGGGACGGCCGGCTGCTGCGTACCCACACCTCACCGGTGCAGATCCGCGCCATGCAGCGCGGCAAGCCGCCGCTGGCGCTGATCGCGCCGGGCCGCGTCTATCGCCACGACTCGGACGTCACCCATTCGCCGATGTTTCACCAGGTCGAGGGCCTGTACGTCGACCGCAACGTGAGCCTGGCGAATCTTAAGTCGACGCTGCATGCGTTCATGGAGGCGTTCTTCGAACAGGATCTGTCGATGCGGCTGCGGCCGTCCTATTTTCCTTTCACCGAGCCCTCGGCCGAGGTCGACATCAGCTGCGTGCTGTGCCGTGGCCAGGGCTGCCGCGTGTGCAAGCAGAGCGGCTGGCTCGAGATCGCCGGCTGCGGCATGGTGCATCCGCACGTATTTGCCGCCTGCGGCATCGATGCCGAGCGCTACACCGGCTGGGCCTTCGGCGCCGGCATCGAGCGGCTGGCGATGCTGCGCTATGGGGTGAATGATCTGCGGCTGTTTTTTGATAATGACCTGCGGTTCCTGGCCACGTTCGCGGGAGGCCGGCTGTGAAACTGCCGCTGTCGTGGCTGCGCGAATGGGTGGAGCTGCCCGCGGACTGGGACGCGCGCGAGCTGGCCCGCCGGCTCACGAATTCGGGCTTCGAGATCGAGGCGATCACGAGCGCGGCGAGCGCATTCAGCGGCGTCGTGGTTGCCAGGATCGTGAGCGCCGAGCGGCACCCGCAGGCCGATAAGCTGCAGGTATGCCAGGTCATCACCGGCGAGGGCGCCAGTGGTGGCGCTGGCGGTGGCGGCCCCGAGGCGGCCGTGCAGATCGTCTGCGGCGCGCCCAACGCGCGCAGCGGCCTGGTCAGTGCGCTGGCCCGGGTGGGCGCGCTACTGCCGGGTGATCTGCGCATCGGCGCCGCAAGGCTGCGTGGCGTGGAGTCGCAGGGCATGCTGTGCTCGGCGCGCGAGCTCGGCCTGGCGGAAAGCTCCGACGGCATCATCGAATTGCCCGACGATGCGCCGCTCGGGGCCGATTTGCGGGCCTATCTGGACCTCGACGATACGATTCTGGAAATCAACGTGACGCCCAATCGCGGCGATGCCATGTCGGTGCTCGGCATTGCGCGCGAGGTGGCGGCGCTCACAGGCACGGCGCTGAAGACTCCCGCGATGCTCGCCGCGGCGCTGGGCGAGCGCGTCGGCCCGTTCGGGTCGGGAGACGCATTGCCGGTGACGCTGCAACCCGGCGCGGGCGCGGCGCGCCTGCTGGCACGGGTGCTGCGCGGCCTGGATAACACGCGCCCGAGCCCCTGGTGGCTGCGCGAACGGCTGCGCCGCGCGGGGCTGCGCCCGATCAGTGCCATCGTCGATGTCACCAACTATGTGATGCTCGAACTCGGCCAGCCAATGCATGCTTACGACCTGGCCCGGCTGCGCGGTGGACTGAGCGCACGGCACGCGCGCGCCGGCGAGCGTCTGCGGCTGCTCGACGGACGCGAGCTCGAGCTCGACGCCGGCGCGCTGGTGATCGCCGATGACGAATCGGCGATCGGGCTGGCCGGCGTCATGGGAGGCGAGCGCTCGGCGATCACAGCCGGCTCGACCGACATTGTGTTCGAGGCCGCCTGGTTCAAGCCGGCCGCGATCGCGGGCCGGGCGCGCCGCCACGGACTGCAGACCGATGCCAGCCAGCGCTTTGAGCGCGGCGTCGACTGGCGCGGCCAGGAGCGCGCAGTCGCGCTGGCGACGCGGCTGCTGCTCGGGATCGCCGGCGGCTCGGCCGGGCCGGTCACGACCGCCGAACTCGATGACGAGCTGCCGCGCATCAGGCCGGTGCAGCTGCGCACCCGGCAGCTGCAGCGCCTGCTCGGAGTCAGCGTCGCGGCGGCCGACGTCGAACAGCGCCTGCGCGCCCTCGGGATGGGGGTGCGCACGGACAAGGCGGGCTGGAGCGTGCAACCGCCGTCCTGGCGCTTCGATATCGAGATCGAGGCCGATTTGATCGAGGAGGTCGTGCGCCTCGGCGGGCTGGATGGCATCGAGGAGAGTGCGCCCGCAATGCCGATTGTGCCGCGCGCGCTGGGCAGCGGCGAGGTCGAGGAGCCTGTAGTCATGCGCACGCTGGCCGCACGCGGCTACCAGGAAGTCATCACCTTCGCTTTCGTGGATCCGGCGCTGCAACGCCAGCTGTTCGGCGAGCAACCCGCCGTTGAGCTGGCCAACCCGATCGCCGCCGACCTGTCGGTCATGCGCAGCTCATTGTTGCCGGGTCTGCTCGCCGTGGCGCGTGAAAATCTGCGGCGCCAGCAGCAGCGTTTGCGGCTGTTCGAGATCGCCACTGGCTTTGTGGTCGCGCGCGGCGACAACGGCGACAGCGGCGACAGCGGCAAGGGCGGCAAGGGCGGCGCCGTGCGCGAACAGAAGATGCTCGCCGGGCTGGCGCTCGGGGCGCGCCTGCCGGAACAGTGGGGCAGTGCGGCGACCCCGGTGGATTTCTACGACATCAAGGGCGACGTACAGGGGCTGCTGGCACTGGGCGGGGGACTGGAGGAGTTTTCATTCGAACCGGCGGCCCCGGGGTACCTGCACCCGGGTCGTGGGGCGCGGATTTCGAGGGCGGGCGTGGGTTTAGGCTTTATCGGCGAGCTGCATCCGAGCCTGGTACGGGCGTTGGACTTGACATATGCCCCAATCTTGTTCGAACTCGACTATTCGGCGACATTTCGCGCCAATCTGGCGCAGTTTCGCGAAGTTTCGCGCTTCCCACAGATCCGCCGGGATATCTCCTTTACGGTGCCCGTCGATGTCGCCTTCGCCGCGCTCGGCGAACGTGTTAGTGTTGCTGCCGGCAGCCTGCTCAAACAACTAAGCGCCTTCGATGTCTACCAGGGGAAGGGAGTAGAAATAGGGCGAAAAAGCATCGCCTTAGGCTTGATTTTACAGGATTTAAGCCGCACCCTTACGGACGAAGACGCGGATCGCGTGGTCCAGAATGTGCTGCAGGATTTGCGTTCGAATTTGGATGCGCAGATAAGAGAATAAAGTCGATGGCTCTGACCAAAGCTGAGATGGCCGAGGCGCTGTTCAATCAACTCGGTCTCAACAAACGTGAAGCACGCGAACTCGTGGATCTTTTCTTTGAAGAGGTGCGCGGAGCGTTGTCGCAGGGCGAGCAGGTGAAATTGTCCGGCTTCGGCAATTTCGATCTGCGCGATAAGAATCAGCGGCCCGGCCGCAATCCGAAAACAGGCGAGGAGATTCCGATCAGCGCGCGGCGCGTGGTGACGTTCCGACCGGGGCAGAAACTCAAAGCGCGCGTCGAAGCCTATGCTGGAAGCAAGGAATAATAACGAGCTGCCGGCGATTCCCGGCAAGCGCTATTTCACCATCGGCGAGGTGAGCGAACTGTGTGGCGTCAAGCCGCACGTGCTGCGGTACTGGGAACAGGAGTTCCCGCAGCTCAAGCCGGTCAAGCGCCGCGGCAATCGCCGCTACTACCAGCGGCAGGACGTGATCGTGATACGCCAGATCCGCAGCCTTTTATATGAGCAAGGCTTCACGATCGGCGGCGCGCGCAACAAGCTCACCGGCGATGAAGCGCGCACCGATGTCACGCAGAGTCAGCAGATCGTGCGCCAGGTGCGCATGGAGCTCGAGGACGTGATGCGGATCCTGCGGCGCTGAAGTCGCACGCGCTGCCGGGGAGCGGGCAGTCCCTAAGCCGGTGCAAAGCGCGTATGATCTGGCCGACGTCGCCGCGGGACTGGCGCCGTGGTCAACCTATAAGAATAATCGTGTCGGAGCGTGGCGCAGTCTGGTAGCGCACTTGCATGGGGTGCAAGGGGTCCCGAGTTCAAATCTCGGCGCTCCGACCAGTTCAATTCGGTCCGTCCCGCTCGGTACCCCATTTGGACCCACTAGAGGTTCAGTATGGGCGCCCTCGCAAAGCCGGAGGTCGTAATGAGGAAGTCCATTTGCTGGCTCGCACCGTTTGCCGTCCTGGTGGTTTCGTTGGCGGCGCGCGCCGACACCGTGACCGATTGGGCGGACAAGACCACCGCGATCGCAACCGACGGCCCCAATACGGTTCGGACCATGGCTCTCGCGCAGAATGCAGTCTATGAAGCGGTGAATGCGATCACCGCGCGCTATCCGCGCGACCACGTCGATCTCGGCCTGTCGAAGGGCGCCTCGATCGATGCGGCGATTGCGGCCGCGAGCCATTCTGTGCTGCTGCACGAGGCGCCGCTATTGAAACCGCAGACGGAGGCTGCCTACGCGCAGGCACTCGGTGCGATCGCCGAGGGCGAGGCGCGAATGCGCGGCATCAGCATCGGTGAGCGGGCCGCGGCGGATGTGCTGGCAAAGCATACCGACGACATTGGGACGATAGAGCCTTACCGTCCGCTCACCACGCCGGGCGCGTATGTGCCGACAACCTTTCCGCTCGGGTACGCGTATGCCCAGCACCGACCGTGGTTTATGACGAGCGCATCGCAGTTTCGCCCGGGACCACCGCCCGAACTCACGAGCGCGCTGTGGGCACGAGACTATAATGAGATCAAGGCAGTTGGCGCCTTGATGAGTACCGTGCGTACGTCCGATCAGAGTGAGATCGCCCGATTTTGGGCCACCGCGCTACCGGACGTCTTTATTGGCATCGTGCGCTCGGCAGCCACCGCCCCTGGACGCGAGGTCACGCGCAACGCGCGGCTCTATGCGGTCGTGACCGCCGCGATAAACGAGGACGAGATCGCCGTCCAGGAAGCCAAGTACCACTATCAGTTTTGGCGCCCGATTACCGCGATCCGCAACGGCGACCGCGACGATAATCCCGATACTGAGCGCGACCCCGACTGGACACCGTTGGTGGTCACCCCGATGTCGCCGGAATATCCGTGTGGGAACTGCCTCTACGCCGCAACTGTCGTCGCTGTGATTCGCGCTGAGGCCGGCCATGATCCCTTGCCGACCTTGAGCACGATCAGCAATACCGCCCCCGGCGTGACTCGTCACTGGACGCGGACCGAGGATCTGGTGCAGGAGGTGTCCGCCGGTCGCATCTATGACGGCGTGCACTTCCGCAACTCGACGGAAGTGGGGAGCCGAATGGGTGAGCAGATCGGCGCGCTGCTGGTGGCCGCCTACCATCTCCCCTAGGACTCGTTTGCGGAGCAGCACCTGTCTGCGGCGCAGGAAATTCCTGCGGGGGCGGCGCTACAGAACTTTGGGAATGCCGCTCTCGTTGACGAGAGTGCTCCAGCGTTTACGCTCGGTTTTTACGAAGGCCGCGAACTCGGCAGGCGTTGTGGCAGCCGTTTCGCCACCTTCCTCTGCGATTTCTTTCTTTATTTCGGGTGTCAGCAGGATGCCTTGAATCGTTTGGTTCAGCTTCGCGATGATCTCCTTTGGCGTGCCGGCAGGCGCGAGGACACCAGTCCAGATGCGAAGTTCGTAGTGGGTGACGCCGATTTCGCTGAAAGTCGGTACCTCCGGCAAAGTGGACAACCGCGCGGGCGCGGCGACCGCCAGCGGCTTCTGCAGGCCCTGGCGGATTGCAGGGAGCGCCCCTTTGCAGGGATCGAACATCAGTGAAGCCTGCCCCGCGAGCACCGCCGTCCTCGCCGGACCCGCGCCGTCGTAGGGCAGGTGACGAATCTCCAGCTGCAGCCGCTTCTTGAATAGCTCGCCCGCGACCTCTTCGGGACTGCCGTTCCCGTTTGAGGCGTACGAGAGCATCCCGGGTTTCGCGCGGGCCAAACCAATCAGTTCCATCGCCGATGATACCGGCACATCGTGTGCCGCCACCAGGATGATTGGCGAGGATTCAAGCAGTGCGATCGGAACGAAGTTCCTTTCGGGGTCGAAGGCGAGCGCGGAATACGTGAACTGATGGACGGCCAACGGACCCACGGAACCCAGCAGAAGGGTGTAGCCATCCGGCGTCGCGCCAGCGGCGACGGCGGTCCCATTGTTTCCGCCCGCGCCCGGGACGTTTTCAACGACAACGGGTTGGCCCAGCGCCTCCGCCAACTTCTCGGCGACAAGGCGTCCCCAATGATCGGCGCCGCCGCCGGCAGGGTACGGCACGACCAGACGAAGTGGCCTGTCAGGATAATGAGCGGTCGCTGCGCCGGGATTCTGTGCAAAGGCTACACCGAATGCCGTCAGCGCTAAGGTCGAGACCACCGTGACTGGGAGCCGAGCGTATTTGTTCATTTTTTGCCCACTGCAGCGCGGTGCGCACGCCGACAGCCCTGTGGAAGCCTTAGTAGCCGCGGATGTTAGCAAATTGTCGGCTCACGGGCCGTGCAAGCGGGCGCACCAGGCCGGGCTGTAGCGAGCGAACAACATTTGGCGATGCAGACAGTCGCAAATATTGACCGTCACGCTCTCCTGGAGCAGTCACTGCGGCGTTGGGCTGCCAGAGCTGGCTTGCGATGCCTTGAAAGGCATTGTCGCTGGTGAGCATCAGCAGGTTGTGACGAATGGGTCCGGCCGCCGCGTGTCAGTTCCCTGCTGTTGCAGCCGGGCGTCCCTTTTCGACCATGCAGTACAGGACTGCGGGGACTACGAGGCCGGGGACCCATGCGATGTCCGCACCCAATGCGCGGGCAACTGCGCCGGTATAGAAGGAGAGACTCATGAACGGGACTTGTACCAGGATGCCAAGAAGGTAGGTGATGATCCCGGTCCATCGGTACCGGCCATAGATTCCGTTCACGTTGAACATGTCGGCAATGACGTAACGACCGCGCCGGACAATGTAATAGTCGGCGAGATTTATGGCGCTCCACGGCACCAGGATGTAGATCATTGCACTGAGCATGTCGCCAAAATACAGATCAAAATGTTCGCGCGTTGCCACCGCAATCCAAGTTGCAGCCGCGATCAGAATGAGCAGTAGCAGGAATTTCAAGCCCCCGCCGACGCGCTTCATGCTGCGGGCGCCCGTCACGATCGTGGTGGTCGACATGTATGCGCTGTAGAGGTTCATGACGTTACCCTCCAGGACGCCCACCACAATGAGTATCCGGACGATATAGCCGCCGCGTCCGAACAAATCGGCCAATCCCGTGCCGGGATCAGCGGATATCTTCGGGTCGTATGCCGCAAGGTACGCGCCCAATATCATGAGCAATGTTGCGCCGAAGAAATTCCCAATCGCCGTGTACCAGAATGTGCTCCAGGTGGAAACGGTGTCAGGCAGATAACGCGAGTAGTCGGCGACATAAGGGCCAAAGCTCAGCGACCAGGCCGCCGCTTGCGTCAAGGTCAACATGAAGGCAGCGCTTTGAAATGGCGCCGAGGAGCTGACGATGGCGATCGGGGCCGCATCATGGCGACGCAAAAGCAGGATTACTGCGGTGGCAAACAAGGCGGCGGAAATTATTGCCAGGAACGCACCCATCCTGTGAATGAGCTCGTATCCGATATACGCGATAACCAGCGTAATGATCCCGAAGATTATCATCGTGGTGTCGTCGCCGAACGGCATCAGGGCTTTGAGGGATTCGCGAACGATGACGGCGTTCGCGGCGGTGTACAGCGTATAGGTCACGACGACCGCCACGAGTGGCAGCGCGGCGCCCATGACACCGAACTGCGCCCGGCTCTGAATCATCTGCGGTATCCCCAGATGAGGTCCCTGGGCCGAGTGCGCCGCCATGAACACGGTGCCGATTGCATTGCCCAGCGCCAACGCGAGCGCGGCCCAGCCGAAGGACAAGCCGGCTCCGATTCCCAGTGTTCCGACGGTCAGGCAGACGATCGACAGATTGATGCTGAACCAGATCGTGAACAGGCGCAGTGGCGTCCCATATCGCTGGGAAAGCGGGATGAAGTCGATGCTATGCTGCTCGACCGTCAGGCTTCCGCGTTCGTCAGTCACGTAACCGCCCTGCAGGCTCTGCCGCGATAAAATACTCTATCAAAGGGCGTGGGACGCCGGGTCAATCTCATCCAGGAAGTCGCTGATCTCATCGTGCGCGCCACCGGCAGGTTCCGAACCACAGCGGATCGCGATGGACAATCCAAGCGCGGAGGTGAGCGGTGTGTGGCCCCCCGCGCCCTCGGTGCACAGGTCCTTGGTCAAGGCCGGGCAACAGAACAGCGCGCAGCGCAGCGTGCCACGCCAATCTGCGGGGAGCAGGTCGCGCGAGGCAAGGTGCTGGAGCAGCGGCCGCCATAACCGCGTGGTCTTGCCGCGCAGGAAGCGCAGTCGCAGTGCGGAAGGGCGCCAGTCGGTCGTGAGGTGAATCGTGTCCTCTGCAAGCCGCGTGGCTACCGTGTAGATCCGGCCGGCTTGGGCCGGGTCGTAGAACCACAGCGGGTGGGCGAAGATGTTGTGAAAGCTCGCCTTCACTTCGGCGAGTATCGCGCTCACGTGCGTGCCGGCAAATGCCGGATCGAACAGGACCAGCCGTGGCGTGTCGCGATTCCGTGCGTCCCACCAGAGATTGGCGTTGTGCGCATCACCGTGCGCCGTGAGACCGCCAAAGCGCGACAGGGAACCGGGGTGCAGCAGCGCGATGCTACGCTCAAGCAAGTCTTCGAGCGTATCGACGTAGTCAATGCCATTGATGCGCCAGCGGGCGGTACGGAGTCGCTCGGCGGGCATTGTGAGCCCACCGAGGTGGAAGGTGCGGTCCCAGAAGAAACGCCGGGCGCGGCCGCCGACAGCATGCGGCGCATCGGGGCTGACCAGACGGTGATAGAACAGCTGATGGATGGGCTCGCGCGCTCCCTCGTCGATGCTCGCTGTCCGCAGCGTTCGCAGATAGATGCGGCACGTCAGCTCGTCCAGATCGCTCTGTGCGCGCAGCGCAGACTCGGCCTCATGCGGCGGCCTGAAATCCAGATCGGCGCACACCTCGACAAAACGCGGATCGTGGCGGCGCCGATACAGCAGCAATTGTTTGCCGATTTGCCTCGAGACGTGGACCGGCAGGTCGATGGGGTAGCCCGCATCGAGCAGCAGCTCGCCGCGATACAGCTCCTGCAGCGTGACTTCCTCGCCTTCCTCGTGATGAAATTTGAAAAAGTATTCCTCGCCGCTCGCCACTCGGACGAAGCCATTGACGGAATTGAGGCTGTAGCTATCGCGCGATATCTGCACGGTTTCGATCTCCAGTGCAAACACCTCGCGAATCAGGCGGCCGACGATGGCCGCGGCCTGATCCCAGTGGCCGGATCGCGTTGCCTGCAGTGCCAGCGCCGCGGGCGAGTCAGGATTGGCCCCGGAGGTAGCCGCGGACAATTATGCTACCCGGCGCACGTGGCCCGGGGTCAGCACGACCGTCAGTGCTGATGAGGGCACGATCAATCCTGCAGCAATGCTGTGCGCGTCGCGGACACCGCCCGGGCGTGGCCGTCGAAGCCTTCGTACGAGGCCAGGAGGTGCGCATCGGGCGCGACGCTGGCGTAGCCGGCGCGTGTCACGTAGGCCACCGAGCTGCGCTTCATATAGTCGAACACGGACAACGGTGAGGCGGTTCGAGCGCGGCCGCCCGTCGGCAGCACGGCGTTGGGGCCCAGCAGGTAATTGCCCAGCGTAATCGGGCTGTACGGCCCGAGCAGAATCTCCCCGGCATTGCGAATGCGGCCGAGCACGGCCATCGGCTCGGCTGCCAGGATCTCGACATGCTCGGGGGCATAGGCGTTGACGAAGGCGATCGCGGCATCGAAATCCCGCGTTAAGACGATGCCGCCATGCGCTCCGGTCAGAACCGCGCGCGAAAAAGCCGCGCGCCGCGGCTCCATCTCGCCCCAATACTTTTCCAGCGCCACGGCCGCGCCGCTCGCGATGCGACGGCTGGGCGTGACCAGAAATGCCGAGGAGTCAGGGCCATGTTCGGACTCGATGATCAAATCGAGTGCTGCGAGTTCGGCGTTGACCGAGTTGTCCGCCAGTATGATCGCTTCGCTGGGACCTGCAGGTACGCCCGGATCGATGACGTCGGCCAGCGCTCGCTTGGCGGCCACCACCCACGGGCTTCCCGGCCCGACGATCTTGAGGCATTTGGGTACCGACTCGGTGCCGTATGCGACCGCGGCAACCGCTTGGGCGCCGCCGCATTTATAGATTTCCGTGACGCCGATGAGTTTGGCGGCGACCAGCGTGCCGGCGTCGACTTTGCCATCCGGACCGGGAGGCGTCACGATGATCAAACGCGGCACACCGGCGACCACTCCGGGTATCGTGGTCATGTTCACGACGCTCGGAAACGAGCCCTTGCCACGCGGCACATAGCAGGCGACCGACTCGATCGGTGCGTGACGATCCCCGGTCCAGATGCCGGGTTGAATTTCCTTGAGCCATAGCTCCTCGGGCATCTGCGCAGCGTGAAAGCGCCGAATGTTGTCGATCGCGTGCTCGAGCGCCCCGATGAGCTCGCGCGGCACCTGCCCGAAGGCGGCATCGAATTCCGCGGCTTCGACCCGGATCGTCAGATCCGTGGCCGCGACGCCATCGAGCGCGTGGGCGAAGCGCTGCAGCGCCCGGTCCCCGTCCGTCCTGACCGCTTCGAGGATGGGTTTGATTTGCTCCGTGAAAGCGCTCAGATCCGCTTCCGTCCGCGCCAGCAGTGCGCCCGGTATGGTGTCGGTCGCGCTCAGATCGTGCAGTCGTGCCTGTTGCATGCAATGCTCCGTGTGCCGCACCGGTGCAGACTAACCGCACTGTACAGGGTTGCCTAGACAGGAGGAGTTCTCGCTCTGAACTGGCCTCAAGCATAGCTCAGCCATGCAGCCGCTCCGTTATTGAACAGAGCAGTTGCGGCTTTCACCAAAACGGGGCGTCAGTCGCTGCATCGTCGAGCGCGTGTGATCGCAGAGACTTGTCCGGACCTGTCTAGACAGGAAAACTGGCGCGCCGTATATTCGGCGCAACAGTGATCGGCGACGCGTAGCACCGGCTTCCGGCCGCGGCAGTCGCCGGCGATTCGGTCTGATCAGGGAGAAGCTTCATGCGACTGCGCGCCAGGCTATGGCTCTCGCTGACATGGGGAGGGCTGGCTTTCGGCAGCATGGCGCCGCTATCCGCCCAGGAGATCTCGCGCCCCGACGCAACCTCCTCCGACCAGCTTCAGGAGGTGGTGGTGACGGCGCAAAAGCGCACCGAGAATATTCTGGACGTGCCGATCAGCATCTCGGCCATCGACGGGGCCGCGCTGGAAAAGCAGCACGTACAGGACTTCGATGCCGTCACACGTATGACGCCCGGTGTGTCCTTCAGCACCGGCGCCGGGGAAGGGGCCGGTGCAGGACAGGAGACCATCGAGATTCGCGGCGTGAGTTCGAACGTAGGCGCCGCGACCGTTGGCGTCTACATGGACGAGACGCCGATCACCTTGCCAGGTGAGGTTGGCAGTGCGCAGCCCAAATTCTTCGACATGGATCGCATCGAGGTACTGCGCGGGCCGCAGGGCACGCTGTATGGATCGAGCTCGGAGGGCGGCACGCTGCGCTATATCGAAAAGCAGGCCGATCCGACGCAGTTCTCGGCCGATGCTGCGGCCGATGGCTCCTATACCCAGCATGGCAGCGGTAATGACGACTTCAGGGCGGTCGTCAACCAGCCGATCCTCAGCGACGTGCTGGCGGTGCGCTTCGGCGTGCAATATGCCGATCAAAGTGGCTGGATCGATCGCTACGCCCACCCGCCCGGCTATACCAATCTGACCGTGTCCACGGGCCAGTTGCTCGGCTCCGGAGTCAACCAGGAGCATGACCTGGCGCTCAAGCTCGCGGCGACCTACAAGCCGAGCGAGGACTTCAGCATCACGCCGCTGATCTATTTCCAGCGCACCAAGGCCGACGACCAGCCGGCGTTCTTTCTCGGCCAGGCGCTTTACACGCAGGAAAACAACGTCGCCCAGCCGGTGCGCGACAGTTTTTTCGTTTCCAGCGTCAAGGTCAGCAAGGACTTCGGCTTTGCCAGTCTGACCTCGAATTCGAGCTACTTCTGGAAGGATATCTTTCGACAGGCCGACGGGACTTACTACGACCCCGCCTACGTGGTGCCCTACATCCTCGACCCGGCGTTGCCGCAGTTCGCCGCCAGGGCCGACCCCGCGTTGAGCTCACTGCCGACCACCGCCTACGATCAGCAGACCGTGACCAACCTGGTCCAGGAATTCAGACTCGCCTCCAAGCCGCCAACCGGCGATGAGCTGCCGCTGCAGTGGGTCGGCGGTCTGTATCTGTCGTATGAGTCCTATCGGCTGCTTCACAAGGAAGTCGCGCCGGGCTGGAACCAGATCTTTCAGTCGGTCTACGGCTTCAGTCCGGACAATCCCACGCTCTCTCCGGTCTCCTATGCACCCGATCCGACCCTTTGGGCCGGCGATCAATTCCAGCACAATCGCACCGAGCGCAAGGAGCTCGAATACGCCGCCTTCGGCCAGGTGGATTACGATTTGACCTCCCGGTTTCACGCCGCTGTGGGCGCGCGCTATGACTGGGCCCGCCTGCCGTATGATCGCTTCGCGGGCGGCTACTTCAATGTCGGCCTGCCCGATTTCTTCTCCGCCGTGACGCATGACCATGCGCTGACGCCCAAGGTGTCGCTGAAATTCGATACCTCGACGACCTCGAATGTCTACGCCTCGGCCGCCGAGGGCTTCCGCGTCGGCGGCATCAACAATCCGGTGCCATACGCAATCTGCGAGCAGGACTACATCAATCTGGGCATTTCGGCCGAGCCCGCATCCTACGTGCACGACAGTCTGTGGACCTACGAGCTCGGTTCCAAGGCCGCGCTGCTCAATCAGAGCATCTCGCTGACCGGCGCGATCTACGATACGCAGTGGAAGAACATTCAGCAGCAAATCGAGTTGCCGCTGTGCGGCTACGCCTACGTCAGCAACGTGGGCAATGCGCAGATTCGCGGTGCCGAAATGGAGCTGCGCTACCGGGTCCCGCAGGTGCGTGGCTTTACGCTCGGTATCAACGGCGATGTGCAGAACGCCAAGATTACGCAGGCGCCCGCCGGCAGTCCGGCCTCGGTTGGCCAGCACGTGCTGTATACGCCGGAATGGAACGCGGCGGCCAGTGCCGACTACGCCTGGCCGATCAAGGATGGCCTAAGCGGCTTTGCGCACGCCGATGTCGCCTGGACCGGGCCTTCCAATGGCAGCTTTCAGATCGGCACCCCCGATTACGACGATGCCTCCTACGCCGTGATGAATGCCAGTCTGGGGATCGACGTGCACTCATTCGAAGTGACGCTGTACGCTACCAATCTGCTGGACAACACGACGATCATCAAGCACCCGCAGATCAATCTCGTGATCGAGGCCTACGCAGTGCAGCCGAGGACTATCGGCCTGAGGGTATCGAAGCACTTTCAATGAGTGCCGGGCGCCCGCATGCGCCCATACTGAGCTCTCTGCCTCGCGCGACCGATAATTTGTCAGCCTTCAGGGGTGAAACCGCGCTGCCATTT
>Ga0302326_10017805_pt1 | contig 14777 bp, 11 predicted proteins | sample Palsa_T0_3_FD_202264 | JGI IMG/M metagenome (GOLD analysis project Ga0302326, IMG submission 202264) | Peat permafrost microbial communities from Stordalen Mire near Abisko, Sweden - Palsa_T0_3 | ecosystem: Environmental > Terrestrial > Soil > Palsa > Peat permafrost | place: Sweden: Abisko... | reverse complement strand
TGGCGGAGCGCACTTCGCCCTGGGGCGGCCGTCCGCGCACCTTCAGCGCTTCTTCGAGATCGTCGGGATGAACCAGTTCGAGATAGCGTCCGTCGCGAAACTCTTCCGGCTTGCGGCCGAGAATGCGCTCCAGCGCATTGGAGGCGAACACGATGTTTCCGTTCTCGTGCAGAAAGATGATGTCGGAGGCTTCCTCCGCGATCGTGCGGTAGGCGCGTTGCGCGTTTTCGCGTTCCGCTTCCGCGTTGACCTGCCGCGTCACGTCGTGGCAGACGCCGATCACCGACACGACGCGGCCGTCCGGTCCGATCTCGACTTCGCCATGCGTGTCGACGATGGGGGCTGCCACGTTCGGATCTTTCGCGCGGCTGCGGTATTGAAACGGCGAGCGCGTCCTGATCGCAAGACCGATCTTCTCGAGGATCATGCGCGCGTCTTCGTCCTGGATCTGCGCCAGCAGCCAGTTGTTGTCGGCCTTTTCGCCCGGATCGACGCCCAGCAGGCGATACATCCCGGGCGACCAGGTGACGTGATTGTCGGCGAGACGCAGGCGCCAATAGCCGAAACGGGCCGCGCGTTCGGCCAGCGCGAATTGCGCGCCTTCGCTGCGAAGGGTCTCCTCCAGCGATGCGATGTCCGTCTGCGGATCCTGCGGCGTCGTCACACTCTGGCTCCCCCGCCCGAACGGGCAGGGGTCAGGATACGCATGCCCCGTTAAACAAGGCTTGCGACGGGGGCCTGTGACAGATCTTAAGCTTTTGCTTACTTTCCCGGCACCGGCGCGGGCTCCGGCGTCGACGTCGGCGCAGGACTTGTCGCGGTTATCGGCGTCCCATCTACCGCTGTCGGCGTCACGGGCATCGTGCCAGCGGGAATGCCCTGCGTGGCGTCTTCGGCGACTTCCGTCCAGCCGCCGCCCATGGCCTTGTAAAGGCCGACGATCGCCTGGGCGTGCGCCAGTTGGGCCTGCGCCTGCGTCTGCTCCGCCGTGAACAGCGTCTGCTCCGTCTGCAGCACGGTCAGAAGATCGACGATGCCTTCGCGGTATTGCAGCTGGGAGATGCGAAACGCTTCGGTGCTGTCTTTGACTTCGCGCGTGAGCGCTTCCTGCTCGCTGGAATAATTCGAAACCTGGCTGAGCCCCGTCTCGACATCGGAGAACGCCTGGATCACCGCGCCGCGATAGGTGGCGACCAGTCCCTTCTGTTCCGCTTTGGCGACGTCGCTCAGGCCGATCAGCTTGCCGCCGTCGAAAATCGTTTGCAGCAGACTGGCGCCGATGCCCCAGCCGAAGCTCGATCCCAGGAACAGCGTGCCCAATGCGGTGCTTGCCAGGCCGCCATTGCCGGTGAGCGAGATGGCCGGGAAAAATGCGGCGCGCGCGGCGTCGACATTGGCGTGGGCGCTCGCGAGATTGGCTTCGGCCTGTGCCACATCCGGGCGGCGCTGAAGAAGCGACGACGGCAGTCCCGGCGCGACGGTGGGCGGCTTGATGCCGTCCAGCGTTTGCCCTTTGACGTCGAAGCCTTCGGGTGGCCGTCCGAGAAGAATGGCCAGCGCAAACAGCGCCTCGCGTTCCTGTTCGTGGAGAACGGGGATCGTCGCTTCGATGCTGTCGACCAGCGCTTCCTGCTGCGCGAGGTTGAGGTTCGACGCGATGCCGTTGGTCACCTGCGCCTGCGTGATCTTGAGGATGGTGTTTGCGGCGTCCACGTTGCGTTGGGCGATCGCGATCTGCTGGCGCAGCGACAGGACATTGAAATAGGTGGTTGCAACGTCTTCGGTGATCGTTAAAGCGACAACTTCCTGATTGTAGCGTGCGGCTTTCAGCGCCTCGTCGGCGGCGCGCAGATTGTCCTGGGCGAGGCCCCAGAAATCCAGCGCATAGCTCGCGTCGGCGGAGAGGCCGAAACTGTTTTGCGTGATGTTGCCTTTCACGGTCGTGGGGCTGCCCACGACGAGAGTCGACGCCGGCGTGCTTTGGCGCGTTGCGCTGCCTTCGAGATCGACGGAGGGAAACAGAGCGGCGCGCGCGACATCGGTCTGCGCCTTGGCCTGCAGCACGCTCGCCACGGCAACGGCGAGATTGAAATTCTTCGCCTTGGCTTCGACGATGAGGTCGTTGAGTTCCGGACTGCTGAATTGCGTCCACCAACCGGCTTTAGGCCAGACATCGGCGTCGCCTGCGATCGGGCCCACAAACGCGACCGGAATGTCCGGCCCCTTGAGGGCCTGGGGAATGGGGGTCGTGCAGCCCAACATGGCCGCGGAAAGGGCGGCCACCGAAGCAGTCTGGAGCAGGTATTTCATCGGAACGACTCGCTTGGCGCTGGGGAACTCTGCGGACTTTGCGTCTTCTTAGCCGCTCGTTTGGCGAAAACAAGGCCTGTTTCCGTCGCTCTGCCCCGGCGGCGACGCAGGGCGCACATACTAGAGGGGTTTGGGAATGGATTTGCGCGGCCCCCCTTCCGTCCGCCTCGCGAAATGCGAGGCGTCCACCTTCCCCCGCGAGGGGGGAAGGCCAAGGAAAAAGATTCGCGCTGATCCCTTTTTCTAACCTTCCCCCCTCGCGGGGGAAGGTGCTGAGCGCAGCGAAGCGGAAGGGGGGCCGCGCGGGTCCAATCCAAAACGACTGCAATTTTCACTTGGGGACCCCTCCTCGACTCTTGCCGCACACAGCTTAGCGCAACCGGTGCCCATGTCTCTGCCCGGTACGGGTCTGCTCGCGAGAATGTCAGCCGGTGCACTGCCGCAATGCGTGGCCGGGATGTCGTGGCATTCGGCGGTCGGGCGGCCGGACGCGATCCTGGTTCGGGGTCCAGAAACCGGTCCAACCGCCCGCGCAACCGTGCCCTTGATGGAGCGCCGATACGGGCACGACTACGACTCGGTCGTGGATTTCTGCGGTCCGCCCTCCACGACGTTTTCGAAAGCCGGAAGACAAGGAATATTCCCACGCGCGACGCGAGCAATGGGGAAGTTGTATCAATCTGTCGCCGGACGAGGGGACGACTCCGACTCGCGACCGAAATTTCCGAATGCCAAAAAAAACGGCGCGAACGCCGCGCCGTTTCCTTGTTCGATGTGGAACAAATCTCAGGTGCCGTCGATACGCTTGTGGACCACGACCTTGAAGCGCGCGAGCTGGTCCACCGCCAAGGTGAAATCCGGCGCGATCTCGACGGCCTTCTTGTAATCTTCATAGGCGCCGCGAACATCGCCCAATGCTTCGTCGGCGATGGCGCGATCGTAATAGGCGATCTCGGGTTTCTTGGCGCCTATGCCGATGCCCTTGTCGATGTCCTTTAACGCATCGTCGTAACGCTGGAACAGGATCATCACGGCGCCACGATCCACATAGCCTTCGCCGAGATTGGGGCCGATCTCGAGGCCGCGATTGTAGTCGTCGAGCGCGCCGTTGGGATCGCCGCTGCGCGATTTGAGGATGCCGCGATTGATGAAGGTCGCGGCGCGGTCGTTGATGGGAAGCGCGGATTCGTCGAGCGCAAACGAGCACTCCACAATTCCGTCATGCGGGTTGGCGCCAAACTCGGCCGCTTCGTAGCAGCTATGCGCGATGCCGTTTCCCAGAACCGTGACCGCAGCCTGCGCTTGCGGGACTGCGAACGCGGCCGCGCCGCCGAACAGAATTGCCGAAATGCTTCGAATGGACATGTGACCCTCTCCCGAACAGGACTCAGGAATTGTCGCACCGGGGCCTAAGGCCGTCCATGGCGGCGATGTGCGCGCGCGTTCACGGTCGAGTGTGCGTTTTGCAATCCCGCCGCCATGAAAGCGGCCTTCGTTGGGGATTTTCGCGCGGCGAAAGGCGCTTCGGCGTCTGCCGCGACCATCAATTCGGCGTGAAATCCGGCGGGATGCTGCCCATCGCGCGGCTGTCCGTTTGGCGTCGTGTCTTTGGTTGGTGTGTGTTACTCTTCCCGCGATTTTGAGGGATGCGCGGGATGTGTCGATGATTCTTGAAAGTCGCGCGAAAAGCATCGGGATTTCGGCTGCGGCGTGCGTGCTGGCGGGAATGGGTGCTGCAAGCACAGCCGAGGCCGCCGTTGTGATTTCGGCGGGCGCGACGAACAACATCGCCTGCGTCGGCGGCGTCTGCACCCCCACGGAGGAAAAGGCCATCCTGAATGTGACGCAGCTTCAGAGCCTTCTTGCGTCGGGCAATGTGCAGGTGACGACCGCGGGTCCCTTGGCGACGAACATTGTCGTCATGACCGGGTTCAGCTGGGTCAGCGCACACAACCTGACGCTCGACGCCTACCGGTCGATCACCGTCGACGGACCGGTCGCAGTGGATGGTTCCGGCGGGCTCAGCCTAGTTACCGATGACGGCGGCAGCCGCGGCAAACTCACTTTCGGCCCGAAGGGTAGCATTAAGTTCCTCGCCACTTCGAACAGCCTCACGATCAACGGCACCGCATACACGTTGGTCAACAACATCGCCACGCTTGCCAGCGACATTGCGGCAAATTCAAGTGGGGACTTCGCGCTGGCCGACAATTACGACGCCAAGAACGACGGCACCTATTCGCAATCGGCGATTCCCACCACGTTCACCGGAACCCTGGAAGGCCTGGGAAATACCATCTCGCATCTTTCGGTTGAAAACGGCCCCGCAAGCCCCCGGGAGTTTATCGGCATGTTCTCGTTGCTTGACGAAGGAAGCGTTGTTGCCGACCTGCACCTGACAAATGTTTTCGTACGGGGAAGCAAGCAGAACCAGTTGTATGTCGGGGCGCTAGCCGGGGAAAGTAACGGTGAGCTGACGGGCGATTCCGTGAGCGGCACAGTCGACGCCCAGCCGGAATCAAGCGCTGTAGGTGGCCTTGTCTGCATTTCCAATGGCACGATCAGCAATTCGTGGTCCACGGCGAACGTGAACGGCTATGCGACGGTAGCAGGCGGCTTGGTCGCCGATAACCAGGGCCCGATCGATAATTCTTATGCGACCGGACATGTGAATGGAAAGGGGGATGTCGGAGGACTGGTCGGCAGCAACGATGCGGCGATCGATGACTCCTATGCAACAGGCGCTGTCACGAGCAACGGAGGATACGACACATCATATGCCGGCGGACTTGTCGGCACGAATGCTGGGCCAATCGGCAATTCTTACTCCACCGGAGCGGTGGCCGGCGTCATTGCCGGCGGGCTGCTCGGCTCCGATAATGCAAGCCTTATCAGCGACTCGTATTCCACCGGAAGCGTAAAGGGAGGCGAGGGTGGCGAGGTATATAGTGGCGGGCTTGTCGGCTACTACTCATCGGGCACGCTGATGGATAGCGATTGGGACGCGACGACCAGCGGGATTACCAACCTTGGCAAAGGGTGTGGAAACGCCAGTTGCCCGGGTGCGACTGGTCTGAGCACAACGCAATTGCAAGCCGGCTTGCCTGCCGGTTTCAGCCCCGCGATCTGGGGCGAAAGTCCCAGCATCAATGGCGGCTTGCCTTACCTGCTCGCGCTGCCGCCGAAGTGAATATGCAACAGACCGTGCTTCGGCCAAAGGGGATATCGATGCTCAGGACTCTTCGCGTCACGCTGATCGGGTCCGCGCTGGGTGGAAGCCTCACGCAAATGTTGCTCGCGAGTGCGGCTCTCGCAAATCCATTGAGCGCCACGGTCACCACCGGTTCGGCATCGGTCGCCTCGTCTTTGAGCAAAACGCAGATCGACCAGAAGAGCGAAGACGTCGTTATCGATTGGTCGAGCTTCAATATCGGCGCAGGGCAGACGACTGAGTTCGTGCAGCCCAACGCACAGGCGATTGCGGTCAATCGCATCGGCGGCAATTCCGCGTCGCAGGTTCTCGGAACACTGGATGCGAACGGTCGTATCGTGCTGATCAACGGCAACGGCATGCTGTTCGGCAAAGGATCGCAGGTGAATGTGGGCTCGCTGGTCGCGACTTCGACAGGCAGCTCTGATTCGGATGTTCTCGCCGGCAAGTTCACGCAAGCCGGCAATCAGAATGCCGCCGTCGTCAACCAGGGCAGCATCCGCACGTCCCAAGGCGGCCTTGTGGCCCTCGTGGCGCCCAGCGTGACGAACGCGGGCACGGTCAACGCGAAGTTCGGCATTGTTGCCGTGGGCGCGGCCAACAAATTTACCGTCGATTTCTCGGGCGATGGGCTCGTGTCGTTCGCCACGCAAGGCGATGTGAACGGCAAAGCGTCCGCGATAAACACGGGCGCGCTCACAGGCGCCAATGTCTCGCTGACCGCGAACGCTGCGGAAGGATTGGCGACGGGTGTCGTCACGATGAGCGGCATCGTTCTTGCGCAGACGGCAAAGAATGTCGGTGGCACGATCACGCTCGATGCGGGCGATGGCGGCAACGTAACCGTATCGAATGCGAAGCTCGATGCGGCAGGCCGCAATGGCGGCGGCACGATTCAGATCGGCGGCTGGAATGAGAACGCCGCCACAATCGACAAAGCGAGCGTCCTCAATGCCTCGGCCAGCCAGGCCGGCAATGGCGGCAGCATCTCCGTCATTTCCGGTAACACGAATTTCCAGGGCGGCGCGCTGGCGCAAGGCGGCGCGACCGGCGGCAATGGCGGCACCATCGAAACATCCGGCCACAATCTGAATTTCACCGGCGCACGCGTCGATGCCGGCGCCGCTCATGGAAGGGACGGCTCCTGGCTGCTCGATCCATACGATCTCACGGTGGATGGCGCCGCCGCGGCGACCATCGATGCAGCGCTCGCTTTGAACACGAACGTCACGTTGCAGACGACGGCCACCGGTACGAGCGGTCCGGGAATTGCGAACCCGTCGGGCAATGGCGACATCATCATCGACAGCCCGATTGAGTGGAGCACGGCGGCGACGCTTTCGCTCAGCGCCTATCGCGATATCGACATCAATACCGACATCGCGGTTTCGGGCGGCGGCGCCTTGTCTATGACGACCGGGACGGGAACCACCGGCGACTACCTCATCGCAAGCGGCGACAATATCTCGTTCACCGGCGGTTCGTCGTCCGGCGCGAGCCTTGCGATCAACGGATCGCCTTATACTTTGCTCTACAGCATGAGCGACGTGCAGAACATCAACAACAATTTGAGCGGCAGCTACGCACTCGCCAATTCGCTCGATGCCTCGTCCGTCGCCAATTGGGGTTCGCTGGGAGCCGGCGACGGAGACAACGGCTTTAGGGGTGTGTTCACCGGACTGGGCAACACGATCTCAAATCTTACGATCACGACACCGTACGACGGTGGTTTCTTCGTCTCTTCGTGCGGAACAATTCGCAACATTGGAATGGTGGGGGGATCGGTTACCGGCAATGACGACGTGGGCGGCCTGGTAGCCTATATGTTTGGCGGCACGATCGAATACGCTTATGCAACAGGCGCAGTTTCGGGGGGCAGCGCCGGCGAAATAGGGGGATTGGTGGGAAACGCTGTCGGCGGATTGATCAAGGACAGCTATGCAACTGGCGCCGTCAGCGGCAGTTGGGACGTAGGCGGGCTCGTTGGCTTTGCCCAAGGACTCCAAGGGATCACCAATTCTCATGCTTCGGGCGCAGTTTACGGCAACGGTTACAACGTGGGCGGGCTGGTGGGGAGGAGCTCAGTAAACGGACCGATCGCAAATGATTATGCGACGGGCTCCGTAACCGGACTTGGCAACTATGTCGGCGGACTTATTGGACAGGACATGTCCAATTACAATTACCCAGGTGGTGTCTCCTTCTCATACGCAACTGGCGCAGTCAGCGGCTATCTATATGTCGGCGGCCTTATAGGGTTCACAACGGCCACGCAAATCTCCAGCAGCCACGCGACGGGCGCGGTCAGTGGGGCCTCCGCAGTCGGCGGGCTTGTCGGGGAGATGACCATGAACACCTGGGGCGGTCTCAATTTTTACGGCTCAATCAACCAAAGCTATGCCACTGGCGCAGTAAGCGGGAAGTACCAATATGCCGGCGGCCTGGTTGGGTGGGATGATGCCGATAAGGCCGATATCGACGATGCCTATGCCACCGGTACCGTTGGTGGCGGAGACGATGTCGGCGGGTTGATTGGATGGGCCTCGGGGCAAATCACCGATAGCTACGCCACGGGAGCAGTTGCCGGCTTGGGGTATGTCGGCGGCTTCGCCGGATACAGTCGGGCCAAAATCAATGACGCTTCAGCCTCCGGAGCCGTTACCGGTGAAGAGTATGTCGGCGGGTTAGTTGGATTGGGGAGTTCCGGGGAAATCACCAATTCCTACTCGACAGGCGCAGTTGTGGGCGAGACGGATGTCGGCGGTTTCATCGGAGATAACAATTCCAAACACATCTCGTCGAGCGCCTGGGATGTCCAAACAAGCGGTCAGGCAAGCGGCATCGGCGGCGGCACCACGTCCGCCGCTCAAGTAACCGGCGCGACCACGGCGGAACTGCAAGACGGGTCATTTTTCGCAGGAAATGAATGGGGTCAGGCGGCCGGATTGTTCCCGTATTTTCTCTGGCAATATCCAACCGGCACGCCGCAAGCGATTTCCGGCGTCGCTTATAAGGACGACGGCGAGACGCCTCTCGCTTCGACATCTTCAGGTATCGGGTATGTCTCGCTCATGCTGAACGGCGAAAACCTCGGCTCCATCAGCACGGGCGCCAACGGCTATTATTATCTTCTCCTGGCGCCGGGCACGATATCCGACAGCGCCGTTCTGGCCTACACCACGCAAAATTCCGCAACGGGTGCCACCAACGCGGCGATCCTGGAGAACGCGACCGGCACGCTCAGCGACTTCAACATCTGGGGCAATATTTTCATCGCACCGACTGCCGACGCGACCTATTCCGCCGCCAGCGCAACGAGCTTGCAGACCCAGGATGCCGCCCTGATCGCGCAGGCGGCCGGTTCGAACACTTCTGTGCAGACGCTCGTCGACGGCCTCGACAATTACGGATACATCGCAACCGGCAGCGGCTTTACGTTCGACGAGGCGGTGAATCTGTCCGACGGGCTCTTCGTGCAGACGACCGCCGCCGATGCGGACATCACGATTGACGATGCGGTCAAGCTCGCGAATTCGGCGAAGCTTCGCCTGATCGCGACGGGCAACATCGACATCGACGACAGCATCAAGACGGCCGGGACGGTGTCGCTGACAGCGGGCGGCAGCATCATGGAAAATGGCTCGGGTTCGATCGCGGCCGCCACATTGACCGGAAGCTCAGCCGGCGGCGCAACCTTCAACGGCGCCAATCTCGTCGGAACATTCGACAACTTCACGAACGCAGGCGCGGGCGGCATCTCGCTGACGGATCGCGAATCCCTGATCGTGGGCGCAAACGTCGATTCTGGCACCGGCAATCTCTCTTTCGCCACGAAAGGCGCGGGCCACAACATCGAGATCACAGGCGCGCTCACTGCGGGCGACAAAATCGGATTGAACTCCTCCGGCAGCATCGGGCAATCCGGCGCGGGGGCGATCACGGCCATGAAATTGGCGGGACGCGCTGCGGGCGCGACCACATTGAACGGCGCCAACCACATCGGAAGCCTCGGCGATTTCACGAACACCGGCGGCAATTTCGCGCTGACAGACAAGGAGAGTTTGACAATTTCCGGAACCCTGAACACGGGTTCGCACAATCAGACTCTGCAAGTCACCGCCGGCAATATCGATCTCACGGGAGCACTGGACGGGAATACGGTGACGTTGGGCTCCGCGACCGGCGAGGTTTTCGGCGCGGGCACGATCACCGCCGATCTGCTCAACGTGACCGCCAACACCGGCATCGATCTGACGGGTGCAAACGACATCGGAACGATCGGCACGAACCAAACGAACTCCGGGCCTGACGTGATCAACAATCCATGACCCATCCTTGGAGGATTTCATGAAAGTGCGTTCCGTTTACCGGCTGCGCGGCGCGTTGAAATCTTCCACCGCATTCGATTGGTCGAAGGCGTCTGGAATAGGCGTGCTGCTGGCGCTTCCGCTGATCGTGGGGCCGGCACTCGCCAATACGAGCGCCGTCGTGGGCAACGAAACCGAATATGTGGGCGGATTGGTCGGCTACAATGGCGGCGTGATCGACGATTCCTATTCCATCGGCGCCGTCACAGGCAGCGGCAGCGATGTCGGCGGGCTGGTTGGATTCGATGATGGAAGAGCCACCGTCAATGGTGCCTATTGGGATACTCAGACCAGCGGGCAATCCACAAGCGCCGGCGGCAAAGGCCGTACCACAGCGCAATTGCAGGATGGACTGCCGAACGGCTTCGACCCGACGATCTGGGGCGAGGACGTTTCGATCAATGACGGCCTGCCTTACCTGCTGGCGCTGCCGCCATCATAACGCCACCCGGCTCCTGATGGCGGGTGTGATAAGCTTCGCGCGTGCAGAGGGGTGGACAATCATGACGGCGCATATTCGACACATCTCACGACAAGCGGCGAAGAGTTTGCTGTTTGCCGCCGCTGTCCTTGCGGCAGCTCTTGCTGCCGATGCGCAGACGGCCAAACGCACGGTACTGGAACAGATCGACGTTCCCGGCAGCGCCTACACCACCATTGTCGCGATGACGGAAATCCAACCCAACGGCCGGGTCGAGCGCCACATCCATCCCGGCACGGAAATCACCTATGTGCTCGAAGGCGGCGGCGACATGTTCATCGCAGGCAAACCGGTGATGCACGTGACGGCCGGCGATCACTGGCAGGTTCCGGCAGGCCTGCCGCACTATCTTCTGAACGGACCAAAACCAACCAGGCTGCTCGTCACGTATGTTCTCGAAAAAGGAAAGCCGCTGGCGATCCCGGCGCCCGAGACGCCTGCCGCCCACTAGGCCGCACGGTCGCCGCGCGGGACGCGGGCTTGCCTTGTCTCCTTGCGCTGCCGCCGGCGGAGTGAGCGTTCTAACCCAGATTCCGATACCATACAGATACGCTGCTGGCGTGTCTTCGCTTGAACACGATACGCTAGTAGCGTATAGATTGAATCATGAAAATTGTTCGGACCGCCGCGTTCGTCAAATCTCTCAAAAAGCTCGGAGCGGGCGCAGAGGATTTGGACAGGCTGGAAACCGAATTGGCCACCAATCCGGATGCCGGCGACGTGATACCCGGTCTCGGTGGTGCCAGAAAAATCCGCTTCCGGCTGGGCGGGAGAGGCAAGCGCGGCGGCGGGCGCGCGATCTATGTGGTGATTTGGAAGGACGACGAGGCCTTGCTGCTGCTCGCTTACAGCAAGTCTGTTCAGAGCGACCTGTCGCGCGCGCAATGGGACATGGTGAGGGATTTGGTGAAGGAGTTGACCGATGGCTAAGCGGAAAAGCGAATTTGGAATGGCGAAGAAGGATACGCGCTTCGGCCGCGCGTTGGTCGGCGGCCTGAAGGAAGCGCTGGCTTACAAACAAGGCAAGATTGCTCTTCCCACACGCACGATCGAATCCATGCCGGCGGCGCGCGTAAAGGAAATCCGCAAGGCGGTTTCCAAGAGTCCGCGTGAATTCGAGAGCCGGTTCGGCGTACCGGCCCGCACGGTCGAGGGCTGGGAGCAGGGCCGCAAAGTGGATGTTGCGGCGCGCGTGCTGTTGACAGTCATCGAAAGGGATCCCGAAGCCGTGGAACGTGCCCTGGCGAAAGCCTGAGGGTTCAGCAACGCGAATATCGATCTTCAGTGCGTCGGCGGGTTCCCCTGTCTCATCGGCATGCCGCCGGCGTGAAGGGCAGGCTGCTTTAAGACCAGTAGGGTTGACAAGTGAACCGGGCGAGTTATAGGGTGTAAAGGAACGTTTCATGAACAGAAAAATATGGATCTTCGACACCGATACAGCGCGCAATCGGAGCGCGGGCTTCCAGCCCGCTTGGGAAAATGACGTTTGCTCAGATGTTGCTATGTCTATGCGAAGGTTGGACATCGAATTTGCAAAAGGCGGGCACGATGCCCGCGCTCCGAAGTCTCCCCTGTTATTTCCCCTGTTCAACAGGGGAAACCATCGAACGATGGTCGAACTTCGCCGCTAACATTTTTCTTCCCCCCGTTTACAGGGGAAGTACCCGGCGAAGCCGGGGGATGGGGGCCGCCGCACGTCCCCCTCCGTCTCGCACGCTACCGCGTGCGATCCACCTCCCCCGTAAACGGGAGAGGAAAGTTCACGCCCATAACAGGCGAAAGAACAGGCGGAATATCAGGCGGGAAACAGGCGGACGCTTTACCGGATATGATAGCGAAAAGCCCCGGAATCATTGGCTTTTTTACCGGCCTGGGCGAGAAGAAATTTTTCCGCGTTCATCCGCCCCACGGATTATCGGAAAAATCCTTCACCGCATGCACCGGAATGCGGATCGTCTTCATGCCGAGATAGACGACCACCGTCATTTTTTGGCTGTCGGGATTCCATTCCATTTGCGGCGCGAGCCCGCCGGGCTTGCGGAAGACGCGGCCGTCGAAATCCATCGTGCGGCCTTCGACGCCGCTCCAGCTCGACGACAACGTGGCCGCAAGTTTGTCGCGCATGGGGCCGCGCTGGTCGGGCGGTGTGCCGCCGATATCCATCGCATCGGGCGCGCTCAGATAGATCGTGCCGTTGGCCGCGATTTCGAGCCGGACCACGACCATGTCGTCGTCCGTTTCGTAACTGCCTTCCCAGCGGCCGACGGGAGGCTGCCCGGAATGCGAACAGCCGATGAGGCCGGCGAGGCACATCACACCCAGAAACGCCGCCGCAAATTTGCGCATTGTCAGCATCTGCGCAGACCCCTGCTTGTCCGGCATGCGGGCCGGAGCAAGGCGAGTCTATGCGCCGGCCCATTGAAAAAGCGTAACCGCCTTGCGTGGACCGACCCTTGCGGGAAGGCCTCGCGGATTGATACGTGGTCGCCTCCATCGAAGGGAATCGCTCCGTGACGGCCCCCACCGCCCTGCCCAAAGGCTTCCTGTCCGACGCTCTCGGCCGCATCCAGCCTTCGCCCACCATCGCGGTGTCGCAGAAGGCGCGCGACCTGAAGGCGGCCGGGCGCGACGTGATCGGGCTGGGCGCGGGCGAACCGGATTTCGACACGCCGGACAACATCAAGGAGGCGGCCATCGCCGCCATCCGCCGGGGCGAAACGAAATACACCGCCGTCGAGGGCATCCCCGAATTGCGCGCGGCCATCGCCGGCAAGTTCAAACGCGAGAACGGGCTCGATTACAAACCCGCGCAATGCTTCGTGGCGCCCGGCGGCAAAAGCATCATCTTCAACGCGCTGATGGCGACGTTGAATCCGGGCGACGAAGTGATCGTTTCGTCGCCCTATTGGGTGTCCTATCCCGATGTCGTGCTGCTGGCGGGCGGGGCCCCCGTGATCGTCCGTACACGGATGGAAGACGGATTCCGGCTGACGGCGGAAGCGCTGGACCGCGCGATCACGCCCAAGACCAAATGGCTGATCCTCAACCAGCCTTCCAATCCCACCGGCGCCTGCTATACGCGCGAACAGTTGAAGGCGTTGACGGATGTGCTGCTGCGCCATCCGCAAGTGTGGATCCTCACCGACGATATGTACGAGCATCTCGTCTATGGCGGATTCCAGTTCTCGACCGTGGCCCAGGTCGAGCCGCGGCTTTACGAGCGCACATTGACGATGAACGGCGTCTCCAAGGCCTATGCGATGACGGGCTGGCGCATAGGATATTGCGGCGCGCCCGAGCCGCTCATCAGGGCGATGGCGAAGCTGCAATCGCAATCGGTCTCGAATGCCGCATCGATCTCGCAATGGGCGAGCGTCGAGGCGCTGAACGGCCCGCAGGATTTCATTCCCAAATTCCAACGCATCTTCGAAGAGCGGCGCGATCTGGTGGTCTCGATGCTCAACCAGGCGCACGGCATCGAATGTCCCAAACCGGAAGGCGCGTTCTACGTCTATCCCTCGGTGCGCAAGCTGATCGGCAAGCAGGCGCCGTCCGGCAAAGCGATTGCGAGCGACGAAGATTTCGCAAGCGAACTCCTGGAAACCGAAGGTGTCGCCGTGGTGCATGGCGCGGCGTTCGGGCAGTCGCCCAATTTCCGCATCTCCTATGCGGCCGCGAATGCGCAGCTCGAGGACGCATGCCGGCGCATTCAGCGCTTCTGCGGCAATCTGCGATAGCGTGCCGATTTGAGACGCGCGGCTACGCGTTTTTACTTAGGGCTATTCCCGACTGGCGGGCCGGCCGGTGGCGGGCCAGTGTCGGGTCCATGCTCCAGTCGCGCTTCATCGAGATCGACATGACCGATCCAAGGTTGACGCAAGCCACGGAACTCCGAGGCCTTGCGATGGACTTCCGCGAAAGGGCCGAAGAGACGCGGCTGGGCAACTATATTGACCTGATGCTGAAAAGCGCGGTCGAGCTCGAACGCCTCGCGGAAGATCTCGAGCGCATGGCGGACGACAACTACCTGATGTCCCCGGTCGCCGGTCGCGCCTGAATTTCGCCGCCGCTGCACACTGGCCCCGGCCCAAGTCAAGCGCTCTAATTTCGCATTCCCGTCTTGCCAGACGGAGCCTTTCGGCGCGAGCATCCCGGCCCAGGGGCGCGTGACGCGGGCTCCGTAGAGCCAGCGCCCGCCGCGTCCCGCCCGGCATCCGCCTACGCTGAAGCTTCGGCGTAGCCGGACGGCATCCGGGATCAGGAGGCGCGGAGCATGTCCAAAAAAAATGGAGGAACGGGGCCACGCACAGTGGCCCTGGTAGGACCTTACGGCAGCGGCAAGACGACGTTGCTGGAAAGCATTCTGGCGATTACCGGCGCGACACAGCGCAAAGGATCGGTGACGCAG
>Ga0302326_10017804_pt1 | contig 14778 bp, 16 predicted proteins | sample Palsa_T0_3_FD_202264 | JGI IMG/M metagenome (GOLD analysis project Ga0302326, IMG submission 202264) | Peat permafrost microbial communities from Stordalen Mire near Abisko, Sweden - Palsa_T0_3 | ecosystem: Environmental > Terrestrial > Soil > Palsa > Peat permafrost | place: Sweden: Abisko... | reverse complement strand
CAAAGGGACGCAAGGGGGGAAGCGCGTTAAATCTTCCCAGAAATGAACGATTTCCTGGGGATTTGAACAGAAGGTCGCAGAGGGAGGGTGGTCAACGACAATTATCCTTTCCCTTCAGCGACAATTAGAAAGACCCGTTTTGGATGGTTGTCGTCGGGTGGGTGCGGGGGGCTTTGCTGAGTGCGCAGTGGAGCCCGTGCCCGAAGGGCTGCCGCGTAGCGGCAAGGGCGGAACGGAGCGCTCAGCAAAGTGCGCGAATGGGGGGTTGGTTATGCCTGGGCCTTTTCTTTGGCGCGCCTGACCCGGAGGCTGTCGCCTGAGAACTCCAGGATGATGGAATGGTGGACCAGCCGATCAACGGCGGCCATGGTGGTCATTGGATCCTTGAAGATTTGGTCCCATTTGGAAAAGACGAGATTGGAACTGATCATGAGGCTGCGCCGTTCATAGCGCTCGGCCAGGAAGGTGAAGAGCACCTCCATTTCTTCGCGGCTTTGCTGAACGTACCCGATGTCGTCGAGGGCGATGACTTCGAAGCGATCCAGGTTCCTGAGCGCCTGCTCCAGACCGTTGACAGCTTTGGCCTGGAGCAAACGGCCCACGAGCTTGAAGGCCGGCACAAAGAGGACGCGGCGGTTATGGCGCAGAATCAACTCACGTCCGAGCGCGGCCAGGAAATGCGTCTTGCCCCGGCCCGGGGAGCCGGTCACACACTGCTCACATCTCGTATCGGCATCATCCCCTTTGTGGCCAGGACGTGCGTGTAATCCGCCGTCATCATGGCCTCTGTTCGGACGAGGTCATCGTTGAGTTACCCGATCTTACCCAGTGCGCGTTGCCAGTCTGGATGTTCGACGAGGTGGTTTGCGGGAGTCTGACGGACGCCGGGCATCCCTCCATTTCGGTTTCCGCGCTCTGCAAACTCGTCGAGTTGCTTGATGCGCAAGTGCCGCCCATGAGTAGCTCGCCCGATGAGTGCAAACTTACTGCGACAGAAAGAGGCGACGATTGGAACCCGAAGCGGAGTCCAGTCGTTGCTTCCGCTAACCCCGACCGGCGGTGCGGCAAACGTGCCAGACACCGTTCGGCATCAATGCATGGACCTGCTAGTGGAACTGCTCAAGACCGTGGCGAGCGCCGAAAACAACTCAACGGAGATTTCTGAACATGAGCGCCGATAAAATCTGTCCCATTCATCGCGAACGCGCAGCATACGTTTACATCCGCCAGTCCACCCTGCACCAAGCGCGCCATCATCAGGAAAGCAGACGGCGACAGTATGAGCTAAAGGAACGGGCACAGGAGTTGGGTTTTACTCAGGTGGTCGTCATTGATGACGATATTGGTATTTCCGGCAGCGGCAGCAAGAACCGACCCGGCTTCGGCCGGCTGCTGACGGCAGTCTGCGAGGGCCTCGCTGGCGCGGTGCTCGCGCTGGAGGCGTCCAGGTTGGCGCGCAACAACCGCGACTGGCATCATTTGATCGATTTGTGCGTCCTTACCGGCACATTGGTCATTGACGGTGACGGCATCTACGACCCGCGCCAACTCAATGATCGGTTGGTGCTGGGACTTAAAGGGACGATGAGCGAGTTCGAACTGGGGTTGCTCCGGCAACGGGCTCAGGAGGCGCTGCGCCAGAAGATTGCGCGCGGCGAGGTGCTGACGGAAGTGCCAGTCGGCTACGTGCGGACCGAGACCAACGGGATCGAGAAGACGCCGGATCGGCAGGTGCAGCAAGCTATCGAGGAAGTCTTCTTGCAGTTCCGACGCCTGGGCAGCATCCGCCAGGTTTTGCTCTGGTATCGGCAGCAAAAGATAGCGCTCTGCGCTTGCCATCGCGATGTGAATGGCCGGCAGGAAGTTGTTTGGGCGTTGCCGGGTTACAATCGCATCCTGGCGATTTTGAAAAACCCAGTGTACGCCGGAGCGTTCGCTTACGGACGGACTTCAAGTCGCTCGCGCATGATCGAGGGCCGCGCACGAAAGACGGCCGGGCACACTGTGCCGATGGAACAATGGGCTGTGTTGATCTGCCAGCATCATGCTGGTTACATCAGTTGGGAGCAATACATGGAGAACCAGAAGCAACTCGCCGGAAACCTGCACAAGTATCACGCGCAGGGTCCCGGCGCGGCCAAAACCGGCCCTGCGCTCCTAGCCGGCCTGCTGCGCTGCGCTCGTTGCGGGCGCAAGTTGCACGTGGCTTACAGCGGTACGGGTGGACGGGTTCCGCGCTATCATTGTCGCGGCGGCAATATTAACCACGGAGTCGCGTTCTGCCTCTCTTTTGGCGGTCTGCGCGCTGATGAAGCAGTTGTTCAAGCAATGTTTAATACCGTGCAGCCATCGGGAATCGAAGTCGCCCTGCGGGCATGGGAACAGATGTGCAACGACCAGAGCCATCGGCGCAAGGCGCTGGAACTGGCATTGGATAAAGCGCGCTACGAAGCCCAGCGCGCGCGTCGCCAGTATGACGCGGTCGAACCGGAGAACCGTTTGGTCGCCACGGAACTGGAGGTGCGCTGGAATGCGGCTTTGGCACAGGTCAGCGAAGCTGAGCGCCGGTTGCATGATTCCGATACGAGCATTCATTCGCTGGCTGACAGTCAGCGAACACGACTGCTGGAATTGGGAGCCGACCTGCAAGCGGCGTGGAAGCATCGCATGGCGCCTGTAGCGCTCAAGAAACGGATACTGCGCACCGTCATCAACGAGATCGTCGTGGATGTAGACAAACCAAAGCAGGAACTCGTTTTTCGAGTTCACTGGGCTGGCGGCGTGCATAGCACCCTCCGTGTGCATAAGAACCGCACGGGGCAGCACCAGCGTACGACGGATCGTGATGTGGTCGAGTTAGTCCGCGAACTATCTCAGGTCTGTGGTGACCAGTCTATCGCTTCGATTTTGAACCGGCTGGGCTATGAGACCGGTGCGGGTAACAGTTGGACCGAAAGTCGGGTGTGTCACCTGCGCAGCTACCATCACATTGCTGCTTTCGACAAAAGAGGCCCGCGGCTTTGGATCACGCTGGCTGAAGCAGCCGGTGAATTGAAAGTAAGCCCAGCCAGAGTGCGCAGACTAATTGAAAGCAAAATCCTACCTGCCCGACAGGTCGTGCGACATGCTCCGTGGGTGATCAAACGGGAAGATTTACATCGCGCGGAGGTCCAGGCTTGCTTCCGCCATGGCTCCGTGAGAAAAAAGCTCCCGCAACACGAAGACAGTCAAAGCATAATGCCCTTTGTATGAGCAACATCGTCCAGATGGGCAGTATGTCGGTGGCTTCGGCAACCCGAAAGCCAGGATGTTTTCGTTGCGTTCGATGAAGTCCCCGGCAAGCAATGAGGGAAGCTGCCGCCGGACCCGCTCGGGCAGAGCCGCTTCATCGAGCGTGCCGAGGGTTTTGCCATCCGGCAGGCCCGAAGCTTTGAGCAGCCGCTGGGTCAGTCGTGCGGAGCGTTCCTGTGCTTCGCTTTCGCACAGGTGCAGGAGCAGTTCGCGGTGGCTCCAATTTTTGGCTTGGGCTTGTGCCATAGCCTGCGAGGCGATGCGGGCCATCGTCGGCAGATGAAAGGAACGCAGCAGGAGCGAGAGCGGTTCGTCTTTAGCAGCAGGCATGACATACCTCCTCGTCCTCTTGCATGGCTTCCAGCAGCAGGTCGTAATCGCTCAGGTTCGGTTCGGGCTGAGCCAGTTCGATGGGTTCGAAGCGCCTTGGTGGCAGAGCCCGGCGGGTCGCCTCCAGACTGAAGGGACCTGCGGCGTCGAGCACTTGGGAGAGGGCTTCTTCGACTTCCACCTGGCTGGTATCGGCGGCCAGTTTGAGCAAATGAAGATAATCGCGTTCGCCTCGTTGCTGCCCCAGGTGCTCGACAAACCGGTCGTAGGCTCTTCGAAAAACAACGGCGGGGAAGAGCGACTCCCGGTGCCGCCATCCGGCAAACGCGCCGGGCTTGCGCACCAGTTCAGCGATGACGTGTCGAAAATCGATGACTGCTCCGGCGCGTCCGTACCTGCGGGGCAAGGTACAGACCACCTCCCTCCCGCAATAGACTTCAATCCGCGTCTCGCTGATTCGGGTCCTGACCTTCTGACCGATCAGCCGTGAGGGTACTGAGTAGGCAATCTCTTTGATGCGGATCGTGCTCTGCCAGCCAACCCTCACCTCATACTCCTGGTAATCGGGCAGCACCGTCCGCGGCAACTCCCGCATCACCGCCATCTCCTCTGCGAGCTTCCCGCAACGGGGTGCGTTGGCGGCCATGAGCACTTCGAAAAGGAAGGCGTCATAAAGCTCAAGACTCGCAAAATCGCTGCCGCCGCGAACCAGCAAATGCTGGCGGATGCGCCGCTTGAGATGCCCGTTAAGGCTTTCCACATCCCCATTCTCGTTGGGACAGCTCACGTTGATCGTACGCGGTTCCATACCGAAGTGCTCGGCGAGCGCGACAAAGTCGCTATTAAAACAGCGTTCACCTCCGTCGTTGCGCAGTTGGTGCGTCGCCGCGGAGGAGTTATCAATCTGCCAGATCCGCGGGACACGCCCAAGCCGCGAGAGCGCCGCCTGGATGCCGGCGCGCACCGCCAGCAGCGACTCACTGGCGCAACGTGTGGCCCCATTCCCAGTTCGAATGGATCAACACGCTATGGCAGAGGAGGTGAGCATACGGTTCGCCACCGATGGTAATCCCCAACTCGCCGGCGTGGGTCCAATCCGTCTGCATGACCTGCCCGGGCTGGGTGATCTGGGAAAAGAATATCTCCTTGTCAGGACCGTGCAGGCATCGCCACTGCCGCACCCGGCGTTGAAAAGTCCGAAGCTGCCCCGGTCGAAAGCGGCCGGGGTGACGCGAAACCAGCAGTTCGAAAACGCTCAGCGCCTCCAGTTCCGGCGCCCCGGTCAACATCGCCTCCACCTCCGGCCACACCTCCGCAAACTCATCAGGCCGTGTCAGCCAGGTGTGTGCGACTCGCGGCGGATCATGTGGATCGGCCAGCTTCAAATACTTCCTTGCCGTTTTGCGGGTCACCCCCGCCTTCATTGCGCTAATGCTCAAATTACCCTTTCGGTTAAACTCGATGACGAGTTGGTTGATCTGACGGCGTGTGATCATCAGCCCCAAGCAGACCAGAAAAAGGATGACCTGACGGTCACCCCCTTTGCGCCCTCAAGGCCGACGATCCTGGCCCACTATCCAGTGGGTCATTTTAATCGTCGTCAGTGGGTACTTTTAGCTGTCGCCGCGCATTGTTCAAACGCATCAAAGATTCCTTCGAGGTCTGCCTTGGCAATACCCATCCCAGTGTCTCCAATTCCTACCCGGATCTTATTGCCTTCATTCACTGTCGAGATAGTTACGGTTCCCCCAGGGGGTGTAAACTTAACGGCGTTTCTCGTGAGGTTCCACAAGACTTGGGCGAGTCGTGCAAAATCTGTGCTGACAATAGACTGCTTGGCGTCCAGAAACATTATAACTTGCAATTTGCGTTGATCTATTTCCGATTGGACGACCTCCACAGCATACCGCAGAATCTCGTGAACGTCGTGTGGCTTGAATTGCACTTTGATCTTGCCACGAGTGAGAGCCGTTACGTCGAGCAGATCATCTATCAGGTGCGTTTCAACCTTGAGGCTACGCTCAATGATTTCCAAATCAGGCAGGAGACTTTTGGGTAAAAGGTTCTCGGTTTTCCATGCATGAATTATAATAGAAACATCACCGGATTCATGGGCGTCCTAAGCTCGTGACTAAGCATACTGATAAAGCGTGCTTTTGCCTCATTGGCTTGCTCCGCCTCTTCTTTGGCCCGACGCAGTTCGTCCACCATCTGTTTTCGGATGGTAATGTCTCGGATATTACATTGAATCACGCTCCCGCCATTGAGGGCATAAACGTTGCTGACGAATTCGACTGAAATTAGGCGTCCATCTCGTGTCTCCGGGGGCAAATCGTCATACCGAATATACTCCTTCGTTTTTAGCTCCTCAAAAGCAGTTTTGCTGGCCGTCACATCCTTGAAAGGCCCGAATTCCCAGAGCTTGCTGCCCATGAACTCCTAACTGAATAGCCCAACAACCCGACCAAAAAAGGATTAACATCCTCGATTTGTCCGGTTATGGAATTGAGAATCAGGATTCCATCCTTGGCGGCTCCAAAAAGGCGGCGATATTGCCGTTCAGAAACCCGCAAGGCTTTGAGATTAATTTCACCACCGTCTTCAGTGCCTGGCATATACGAGAATCTTTGTCGCCTTGAACTGTAACCCATATTCCGGGACGGCAGCAAGAAAAAGAGATGCGGATGGATCGAATCGACTCTCGCTGTTCATTTCACAACCACGTCCAAGAAATTCTATAAAGCCCCAGAGAACCCGCAGGATCAAATCCGGTGTAAGATCATAGCCGCGATGGAAAGAGGTCACCATCGTCAAACTGGAGCCCGCACGGGTACCGTAAAGGCTTCAGTGTGAAGATGGAAACTCATGCCGCCATTAATTCCTCGGATTCCTCCTCTTCCACGTCCTCAATATCCCCCAGGAACATCTCCACCGGCTTGGAAATTCCCAAGTCACGGACAATGGCCTTCAAATACATGACGAAGCACCAGAGGTCGTTGCCACCCATGCGTGTGTGCCAATTGACGCCTTTGCGGAAGGTTTTCGGAGCCGGCTGATTGCGGAACGCATCGGTGCACAAGTCCATTGCCCGGAGCAAATCGGCGGGCGACGTATCCGGGTTGTGCTCGAACACCCGGTGTAGAAGCGCCAACCCGGTTCGTGTCACGCGAATTTGATCCGTGCGATGGGTCTGGTCGTAAAAGATCCATCCCACTTTGTTCCTGGCGGATAGCGCATTACGAAATACACGGGTTTTCTCGGCCGGTGACAGGTCCGCCCTTCCCTCCTTGTCCTCATCAGGGCTGGCATATTCACGGCCACGTTCGTCGAATTCCTCGTCCACGGCACGTTGATGAATGGCTTCCGTCACCTGGTACACTCCCAGATGCAAATCGTGGCTGGTGCCCTGAAGACCATCCATGCCGTGACACCAAAAATCGCGTCTATAATTATCCCACAGAAACGCTCCCATCACGCACTCCAAGGCTCCGCCGAACAATATTGGATGGAGGGGGCTGGTTTCAGGAACGGATCTGATGGTGGCGTGAAAATATTGGGTGAAGCTGGGCGCAATTTCCTGGAACAATTCCTCCGGATCCTTGACGTAATTCCAATCGTCGATGGTGTTCTCCCCCTGTTCACCCAGGAAGCGGGCGGATATTTCCAGCACCCTTTGCCGGAAACTCTCCCTCACGTCCTTTGGCCATTTCTGGATTTGCTCATCGAGGAGGCGGTTGTTGCCGTGAAGCTGCTCGTAGCTGGAAATGGGACAAATGCATTCACCTTTCACATCCTCAGATACACCGGAAATGTGGGAGGTCGATGGTGGTGCCGATAAATTGTCCGTGGCCATGTCACCTTCCACATTCTCGCCCGAGGCGGGAATCTCGCAGGTTGAATGCGATGAACCTGGTGCCGGAGATGAATTGACGGGTGTCGATAACGTGCTTTGTGCCGGTGAGCCACCATCCAGTGCCGGGGAAATCAATAATTCGGAACGGGGTGACGTAACCTCATCGTGCTCAACGAACGGCTCGTCGTGTCCATCAGCTTCGCCATTGTTCATCACTCGTGGCGAATCAACAAACACGGAATTATTCTCATGCCGCACGTGACACACGTCATGTCCATCATCCTGTGCTGTACGAATCGCTTGTGATGAATCAGCTAATCCATTGTTGGAAATATTATTTCCACCACAGGAAGGATGTTCGAAAGAAAAAGCCGCAGGCTTTCCTTTTGAACAGGTTTCCAAGGGGTCCAAGAGTTATGTAAGGGGTATCGTCATTCGGATTTGCACCTTTCTCATTCGGATATGCACCTCTGTCATTCGGGTTCGCACCCTTCTTGTTCGGATTTGCACCCCTGTTTTTTGTAATATTTTCGCCATACCAGCATTGTTTTCCAGCCACCGATTGAAACCAACCCTCCGAAACCAGGTCTTTGAGGGCGCGTTTGATCGTGTCCCTGTGAAACGGCAGGAGTTCGGACAACTTCGCTGGTAACATCACGACACGCTTCTCCACGCCATGTTCCTCGCACTGGCCAATCCAATATTTGAAATTGGCCCAGAGAACGGCAGCAGGCACGCCAACGTCCGCGGCCACCATTGAATCGAAATAAACCAGGTCCTCTTCCCCAGCATCCCTCACCTTCTCCGGCACATGGTACCAGAACGTGCGGTCGTATTTGTGTTTGTTCAGATTGTCCACCTCGATATAGCCGAGCTTCTTCAGCCGAAGCACGAGGTCATAAATGGTCGTGTGGCCGAGGTATGGGAAGCGCGTGGCCAAATCGTCAATCGTAATGTAACACCACTTCTTGCCGTCGACAACGTTCTTGGATTCGTTGACGCGATGAGCAAGGTATTTGAGCAGGATGGCTTCGTGAGCGCCGTGCTTGGCTCCTTTGCCCTTCTTGGCTTGGATTGCCCTGGCCAGTTTTCGTGAGAAACTGTGGAGTTTTCCGGGTATTGCTTTTTCTGTTCGCTCACCGCTTTCATCGGGAGTGTTCCCAGGTCTGGAACCACTTTCGATGGAAGCCGTTAGCCTTGGAGCCGTAGCTGGTGAGTTATAGCGTGTTGCGGTCGGATTCTTCTGTACATCCTCCGCGAATGGTGATATGCTCTTCATTGTTAAGTGACATCATTGTGATAGGTGATAGTTTGGTTCTGTAGCCGTTGGTTTGCGCCGGCGGCTTTTTTCTTGGGTTGAAGTTGCGATTACATAAAAATGGGCCGACCACCTGGTAGAGACAAATGGCCAGACCTCACTGCAATTAGTAAATTGTCAGACTCTCTACGATCTTTAGCTGATGGTACCAAAAGCGTGGAGGGACTCAAGGGATTGCCTCTAGGAAATGCAAAGCGCCGAGCCCCTATTATAGGTATCCGCTCTTATTCGAAGTGAGTGACGGCCGAGTCACGCGCCTTTGGAGGAATCGTCACGTATTCCGCTGATCACTTCGTCAGCTATTTCTGGATAAAGCTCCTTGATGCACGTTTCGCAAAGCCCGTGACTGAATGTGGCCTCGGATCGCTCCTGAATATATACTTCAATCTTATTCCAATATCCCTTGTCGTCGCGGATTTTTTTGCAATGTGCACAGATTGGCAATAGACCGCTCAGGGTGTTCACCTCACCGCTCACCTCGCGCAGTTCCAATTCCACGCGCTTACGCCGATTGACCTCACTAACAACAAGTAGGCTGCCAATCACGAAGAAAATAGCGGCCATCACGGTTCCCAGGTAAAGCAGACGTACGGTGCTGCGAAACTCGGAGGTGGTGAGGGCGCTACGCTGAATCAATAATCGTTGCTCTTCCAGTTTGAACGCATCAATCAATGTGGCGCTCTGGTCTAGCATCCGCAGACCCTCTTCCAAGGATTCCAGGCTGACGCCTGCAGACAGGGCAGAATGACCGAGGGCGTAAATAAAATGACTGGTGTAGGAGCGAACATCTGTTAATTGAGCCGTCAACGCTTTTAGCCGTTGCTGTTGTGCCGGATTGTCGCGGGTGAGTTCACTCAGGATCGCAAGTTCCTGAGAAGCGTCGCGGATACCATGACTATAGGGTGCGCGAACGGACTCCTTGCCAGTAAGAGCGTATTCGCTCACTCCACGTTGAATATCCCGAAAACTGGTCAGTAGTAATTGGGCGGAGAGAAGTACCTCATAGGTATGCTTTTGCCATTCCATTGCGCTTCGCAGTGAACGGGCCGTCGCAGCCGAGATCGTCCCGACCATAACAATCAGCGTCGCCGATGCGACCACCGGGACCCAGTGCATAAAACTTTGGTTTTGCCGCGCCGCCGTCTGCCAACTCCAAAGAAGCATTCCCATTCCGAGCACCAGGAGTGCTGTCGCCGAGTTGAAGGCCATCGTCGAATAGGATCCCCAGCCATACGCCACTTTTATTCCGGTTAAATAACCGAGGATGGCGATAAAGCCGATCATCCCAATGATGCTTGCCAGCAGCCCGGCCCCAGCCAGTTGCTTGAGGCATCCGCCTCCCGCACCGGCGAGTCCCAAGGCCGTGCCGAAAAGGGTGAAGCAAGCGGCAGTCAGCGGAGCCATCCGTCCTGGAAAGGCGGTGGCGATTTCGAAATATGGTTTGAATAATAGTTGGTCGATACCGAAATTCCTTCCGGTGAGATATTCCAGCAACGTTAGCGATGACAAAAGCGCCGCAACACCACCGGACCACCGCGCCGCGCGCGCAAATCTGGTGTTTAACAAAGACAATCCTACGCCGCAAAGAATAAAACAAATCGCCGCGTTGTATTGCATCGGCGCGGCATCGGGAAAGACTTGAAGCAAACGGGAGAAATGCGCGTGCCAGCCAATGATGCCGGTGAGACCCGATGCAATGGAAATAACACCGGCACTGATGACGCAAAACTTCGTCCACCGGGGCGAATGAAACCGTTCATTCGTGCTTGGCGTAGAAATGAGAGATGAGTTTGTCAACCTACGTGGTTCCCGGTGGATGTAACGATTTCGGTGAGGAGTTGGATTTTGGTCATCGAAGGCGTTTGTATTCCGGCATCCGGTGAGCGTCAAATTCAAACCGCGTCTTCACTCCAAATCTGGCAACTGCTCTCTCGGAATACGGAGGGTGATCGAACGGCCTTTCCCCGGCACTCTTGCGATGAGTCCCCGTTTCTCCAGAGACAGGACTATCTGGTGCACGGAAGGCGGACTCACGGCGAAGTACCGCTGCATATCCGCCTCAGCCGGTGGCTGGCCGTTGACCTTCGTGTAGAAGTAAATGAACGACAAATATTGCCCCTGCTTCTCGGTGAACTGTGGATGTGTCATGTGTTGGCGGTCACTCCAGCCCCGTAAAACTCCCACAATAATCGCATCATTTCAAAGTGCCACGAAATCGTTGCCAATTGGCAACATTTCGATCCCCGTACCGAGCGACTTTCAGCTTGTGGAGAAGTCGCTACAGGCTCTAAAACCAAAGGCCCACCTGCACCTACTTGTCTTCGGATGGAATAGGAGGTTTCCCAGCATTTTCCTTCACGGAGGCAACCATCACGTCCATTCCCTCCTTAATATCGCCAACCTGCGGATGCACGTCCTTAATGAGGTCATGTTCGACCTTGGACAGCTTTTCGATGCGTTCGCCCTGCGCACGAAGTTGATCCAAAAAGGCATTTTGTTTGGTTGAAATCTGATGCATCCACCAAAAACAAACAACCCAGCAAAAGGTTCCGGTCAAAGTCAACCAAAAGGCAAAGTCGGTTTTATTCATCGCCAGTTTTCCCATTATTGCGGATACGCTAATGGCGGGCTGCAAACACCTCATCCATAGCGCGAATTCGGCGCGACAGATCCCGCCCGATGTTCATCAGCAGGACGCAATGTTGTGCAGGCATGCCTTGATAGAGGTGATAAAAGGCTCTCGAAGAGATGCTGAACACGGTGGTCGGAAAGGCGGCTTGAATCGTGGCCATGCGTGGCAGCGTGTCGAGGATGCAACTTTCACCAAAGAAGTCTTTTGAGCGAAGAGTCGCAAGTTCAACCTGATCGGCTTTTCCAAAGTGCTTGATGAGGCGCACACCGCCGCTTCCAATAACAAAGAGCGCGTTGCAGGCTTCCCCTTCACAAGCGATCACGCCCCCTTCAGGATATTCTTGCTTTTTGGTATGCTCCAGAAGCAATTCCAGGGCTTCCTTCCCCAGCCCGGCAAAAATCGGAACGCTCTGTAGCAACTCAATCACAATGTTCAAAAACCATGGATTTCCGGAAATATCCGGCATTTGCGTCGGATATTATTCAGAAGATCGGGGCTATCTGACCGGTGAATACGCAATGGAGTTCCCGAGGGTTCTTCCATGAACGAATTCTGTCCGGTTCTCGTTCCTCCCGTCAAAGCTAAAAGATGCCCGCTTTGAGGTCGTGGATTTCTTCTTGAGAACCGATCAATCGTCGCCATGATTGGTTCGACGAAACGGTTCACTCTTCGGGATCGATAAATCTGTTTCCGAACAAATCGCAAACAGATTCCTCGACCTGACCCAGGGTGATCCCTCGCCATTTTTCCCTTCCGGGCAACGTGATCGAGCACCAGTAAGCGCTCTTCGGTCGTAATCTCCAGCCTCAATGTGGCAGCGAATCTTTTGAATTTGAATTTTGGAACTAGTCCTGGCGCCCAAAGGTGGTATCCAGTGACTTCAGGTTGCGGGCGTTTTGGAGCATCTTGGCGTCCAACCGTTGACGTCGCAATATCCAACGGGGAGCGATTGTCCGCTCTTCCTTCGGACGGTTCATGATCAAAGCGGCGCAAAGTGTTTGCTTTCTAAGCCACCAGACGCTGAGCTGCTTTTGATCCATGTTGCCGCGATAGACGACATGGTCGTTGCCATCCGCATCGCCCCAAAATTCATAAGAAAGGTCAAAGACATCCGAGAAGAAATAAGGAACGTGGATAAAGGGCTGGAATTTTCCCATCATGTTGCGCATCGCCACCCGCCCCTGCTCCACGGCGTTGTCCCAGTGCTCCACTCGCATTCGGCGATGGAAAATTGGATCTGGATAGTTGGCGATATCACCAGCAGCCCATACCTCCGGCACACTGGTCTCAAGGAATTCATTGACCTTGATGCCGTCGCTTGTGTCCAGCGCTGTCCGTTGAAACAGTTCCACGCTCGGGGTCACTCCAATTCCCGCCACCACGAAATCCGTGGGCACTTGCTTTCCCGATTCCAATACAACCTGGCATTCGCGATTCTTATGAGTCAGAGCAACCACCTGGTCGCTTTTTACGAAGGTGATGCCCTGCCCGGCAAATTGGCGCTCAAAGAAAGTTGAAACCTGAGGTGTGAACAGCCGTTTCCAGACACGATCGTCGGGAAAGACCATGGTTGTATGCACTCCGCGACTTGACAAAACGGAGGCAACCTCCATTCCAATAAAGCCTGAGCCGATCACTATGGCCCGCTTTCCTCGTTTGATCTGTGCCTGGATGGCCTGCGAATCCTTCATCTGCCGCAGATAAAAGATCTCGGAGCGGTTGGCTCCTGGCACCTTTAACTGTCGAACCGTTGAACCCGTTGCGATGAGTAATTGATCAAAGCCAATGACTTTACCCGAAGTGCTCTGGAGACGGCGACGGCGAAAGTCCACTTTCCCCACCGGGAAGTTGCGGTAAACGGCGATGCCATGTTTGCGATAAAAATCGGCGTCAGAAATTTGAATGTCACCGGCGTCTTCCTTGCCGGCCAGAAAACCCTTCGACAGAGGAGGGCGCTCATAGGGCAGCGCATTTTCTGCCGTGACGATTGCCAGCCCCCCTTTTTTGCCGCTCTCTGCGACGAACTCCTTTGCAGCGTATCCAGCAACCACGCCCCCGCCCAGGATGACGATTGGATAGGACTTCATGGTTTTAAATTGGAATCTGCGTTGATCACAACACGAAAACACCTTCTTGGGGCATGAAAGGCTCTAAGCCGGAAAGTGGAAGGCGCTACGGGTTAGATGGAGGCAACCGCTCGACTGGTGATACTGGATTGGTGATGGTTAACCGGACGCCGATCTCGGTGATAGCGTCGAAACAGGTTGAAGAGTTCGCATTTCATGCGTTCGTGAATTTACGGGCGACCCGATGCAGGGACCGAGCCGATTTTACCACCAATCGCTGTGTGCTGGCGATCTCATTCTTGATTCCCTTGGTGGTGCTCCGGGCCTCCTGTTTCAGCGAGAGTAGCCGGAGATTGATCCCCAACAGAGTCTGGACGATTTCATCCTGAAGTTCACGGCTGATCTTCGTGCGTTCCTCTTCGTGCGCCGTCAGCACCTGGCGCGTCAGTTGCCGCAATCGTTTCTGCAGCTGGAGCGATTCCTCCAAACATTTCTTGTGGTCCCTCCCGCTTTTCTCCGCGGCATGCTCCATGATCTTGCGCCGGACGACACCCCGTTGCAACTGACGGTGGGTGGCAGCCAGTTTCTCCGTGCGCCGGCACAACGTTTCCTTCAGCCGGCTCAATTGAGCTTCGGTCAGCCTCGCGGCGCGATGAGTTTCCTCGATCGGAGTGTTGGCCTCGGTAAAAAAAATACCGGCACGTTTGGTCTGCCCATTTTTACTGCTGGATAATTCCAGTGCGGCGAGTGCTCGCTCGTGAATCCGGGCAAGTTCCAGCGTCTCCAGCCCGAGGACGACCGCCTGACGTCCCAATCTCAGCGCCGGCTGTGAGGTAGCGCGTGGTTCGTGCTTGAGGTGTGTTCGCAACGCTGCCATGTATCGCTCCGACAATCTGCTTAATTTCGCTTTCATCACGTGTTCACGATTCACGCGCCCGCCAGGTAGTCTTGGTTACCTTCAGGCTATCAAGGATGCCGAATCCGTCGGTGGGTTACTTTCCGAGCCGCGGTTTGGGACTGATAATCCTTCTTTTTGATGGGTGGAATTAGCTTTTCGTGCGCAATCCGCCCATAAAATAGACGACAAGACACACCAGCAGAATCAGACCGAATCCTCCTCCGCCGATGACAGGCCCGCCAAGGTAAAGACCGCCGCCGCCGAACAAGAGAAGAAGAACAAGTATAAGCAATATTGGACTCATGATCGTAGGATACACCTCCGTTGCAACCTGTGCTATGGGGTGTTTCCCTACCAAATCATTGAAAGCAGCGTCCAGTTGACCATCAT
>Ga0302326_10017799_pt1 | contig 14780 bp, 12 predicted proteins | sample Palsa_T0_3_FD_202264 | JGI IMG/M metagenome (GOLD analysis project Ga0302326, IMG submission 202264) | Peat permafrost microbial communities from Stordalen Mire near Abisko, Sweden - Palsa_T0_3 | ecosystem: Environmental > Terrestrial > Soil > Palsa > Peat permafrost | place: Sweden: Abisko... | reverse complement strand
GAGGCCGCACGCGGCGAGCGCTTCCTGCTGCAGGGCGGCGACTGCGCGGAGCGCTACGACCATTGCGACTCCGGCACCATCGCCAACAAGCTCAAAATCCTGCTGCAGATGAGCCTGGTGCTGGCTCTGGGCGGCCAGCGGCGCGTCATCCGGGTGGGCCGCTTTGCAGGTCAGTACGCCAAGCCGCGCTCCGACGAGTTCGAGACACGCCACGGCGTTACGCTGCCCAGCTACCGCGGCGACCTGATCAACGGCCCGGCGTTCACCGCCGCGGCGCGCACCCCGGACCCGCAACTGATGCTGCGCGGATACGAGCGGGCCGCGCTGACGCTCAACTTCATCCGCGCGCTGGTGAGCCGCGGCTTCGTGGATCCCGCGCGCCTGGACTACTGGAACCTGGACTGGGTCAAAGATTCGCCCATGGCCGAAGAATACCGGCGCGTCGCGCGGCAGATCGGCGAGTCCATACGGTTCATGGAAAGCCTGATGGGCGTGCATCCGGGCGAGCTGCAATGGATCGATTTCTTCACCAGCCACGAGGGTTTGCATCTGCTTTACGAGCAGGCGCAGACGCGCCGCGTACCGCGCCAGGAGGGCTGGTACGACCTTTCCACGCACTTTCCCTGGATTGGGATGCGCACCGCCGATCCGCGGGGTGCGCACGCGGAGTTCTTCCGCGGCATCCGCAATCCGATCGCGGTCAAGATCGGACCGGGAATGGGGGCCGGCAAGCTGCAGGAGACGATCGAGGTTCTGCATCCGGACGACGAACCCGGGCGGCTGACGCTGATTCACCGTTTCGGCGCGGACTCGATCGCCCGGTTTCTGCCGCCGCTGATCGAGGCCGCGCGCGCCACGGGCAAAACCGTGCTGTGGTGTTGCGATCCGATGCACGGCAACACACATGCGACAGCGGACGGCACCAAGACCCGCAACTTCGAGGAGATCCTGAGCGAGATCGACCAGGCCTTCGACATCCATGCGGCCTGCGGAAACCGGCTGGGCGGCATCCACATCGAGGTGACTGGGGAAGACGTGACGGAGTGCCTGGGCGGGGCCCGGGGGCTGCGCGAAGCGGACCTGAAACTGGCCTACAAATCGGGCCTGGATCCCAGGCTCAATTACGAACAGGCGCTGGAGATGGCGTTGTTCATCTCGCGGAAGATGAGCCGCGCCTACGGGGCCGGGTCAGGCCGCTAGAACCAGATGCATGCGGTTGCGGCCTTGGCCCTTGGCGCAGTAGAGAGCCTGGTCGGCGGCGTGGAGCAACGCCTTGGCGGTTCTCTCTCCGCCGTACTGGACCACGCCAAAGCTGGCCGTTACCGAACATGCGCGACCATCCGGCGCGCGATATTCCAGGCGTTCCCAGCTTTCGCGCAAGCGCTCCATGAGCGGGCCGGCCCGGTCGCCACTAGTGTTCGGCAGTACGATACAGAATTCATCGCCGCCCAGGCGGCCGGCGATGTCGCCGATGCGGATGCCGCCGCGGACGAGCTTTCCGAAAGCGGTCAGGATCTCGTCGCCCGCGGCGTGGCCGTGCGTATCGTTGACGGACTTGAACCGATCGATATCGCAGATGCATACCGACAACGGCTGGCCCGTGTGTGCGGCTTGCGCCATGGCGACGTCAAGCTGGACCATGAGGCTGTCACGGCTGGCCAATTCGGTTAACGTATCGTGCGCGACAGTGTATTTCGCCTCGCGGAAAGCCGCTTCGAACGCCGATAGATCGTGGAAGAGGACGGCCAGCGCCACGCACAGCAGAAACAGCGCGGCGGCACAGCTCAGGACCACCATCCATTTCAGGCGCAGGCTGTCGGACTCCTGCTGGGCAAAGCGAGATGCCAGTAGTTCCTGCTCTTCGTGCGCCATCTCCTGAACGCCCCGCCGGATTTCTTCCGGGTGCGGACGGCGTTGAATCAGGCGCTCCAGCTTGCCGATGCGGGCTTGCTGCACCGGGTTGTCGGCAGTAAGCTGGCGGAGCGCTTCGAGCGGGCCACGGATTTCTGCGCCAGCCACAACTCCAGCAGCAGCTTCGAGTTGCGTAAGAACCTGGTGGGTGTGAGCCACCCAGTGGGCATTCTCGACCAGCTTGGTCGAAGCGTGATAAACAGCGGCGCTGATGCCGACGAGGCAGATAGCCAGCCCGGCAGCCGCCGCTTTGATTTCGTAGCTTGCCAGCAAGAGTTAAGAATGGCACACTTATCGCCGATTTACCAGTCCTAAGTTAGTAAACTGATGGGGCATAAGTACTAAATTAGTCAATTCCGACGCTCACTCTTCCCGCAAGGCCGCCATGGGGTCCAGCCGCGCGGCGCGCCAGGCCGGCAGGTAGCTGGCCGCGATGGTCACCGCAGCCAACAGGGCCGCAGCCATGGCGAGGATGCCGGCATCCGTGGGCCGCAGTCCGAAGAGCAGAGACCCGGCGGCGTATCCGGCGGCAACTGCTAGTACTAAACCTGCCGCCAGGCCAACGAGGAGCAGCGCGGCAGCCTCGCGCAGAACCAGGCCCAGAATGTTGCCGCGATTCGCGCCCAACGCCATGCGGATCCCGATCTCGTTAGTACGCCGCACCACCAGGTACGACATCACGCCATACAACCCCAGGGCGGCAATCAGCGCCGCCAGAGCGCCAAAGAAGCCCGACAGCGTGGCCATCAGGCGGTCGCGCAACAGCCCCTCGCGGACCATCGCGTCAAACGCCCGGTAGTCCACCGTTATGGACGGACTGACCCCGGCGGCGGCCTGCTTGATCCTGGAGGCGATATCCGCCAAAGGTCCGGTGAAGCGAACCACAAATTCAGCGGACGAATCGGGGTCCGCGTCCTGGGCTGTCGAGAGAAATGCGATCGGCACGAATTCCTCGCGCAAGCTGACATACTTGGTGTCCTTCACCAGGCCGGCAATCTGGTAGACGGTTTCCTTCTGCGACGGCGTCGCTTCTTTGCGGAATCTAAGGCCCACCGGATTGACGCCCAGCCCCAACTTGCGGGCGAAGGTTTCGTTGACTATGGCGGCGGGCGGCGCCGAAATCGTATCGCGGCCGTCGAAATCGCGGCCCGCCAAAAGGGTCATACCCATGGCCTTGAGGTAGCCGGCACCGATGGTGGCGAAGTTCGAGATCATCTTCGGACTCGATTCGGGTCCGTCTATCCATACGCTGTTACTCCAGCTGCCTCCGCTCAGTGGCAGCATGTAGTCCTCTCCGGCGGAGGTGGTGCCGGGCAGCGCCTGAATCCGCTGCAGCATATCCCGTTTGAAGGCGGTGCGCTCGATCACGGGAATCTTCAAGCGCCGGAAATCCAGATCGACGACCAGGATTCCGTTTTGACGGAAGCCGGCATCCACGGCGAGCAGTTTGCGCAGGCTGCCGGAGAACAGCAGGGCGCTGACCAGCAGCACCATTGAAAGCGCCACCTGGGACACTACCAGCGTCTGCCGCAATCCGAATCGTTCGCGGCTGGTGGTGAGGCTGCGTCCGCCGGTCTTCATGACGTCGGCGGGGGCTCTGCGGGTGGCGCGCAAGGTGGGGATCAACCCGAACAGAATGCAGGTGAGCCCCGCGATTCCAGCGGCAAAGGCGAAGACACCGGCGTCCGGCTCCAGATCCAGAAACAGGGAGCTACCAGGCGTGCGTAAGAGGGCGAGCATGAGGCGCCCCAGCTCGCCCGCCAGCAGCAGCCCGCACGCGCCGCCCGCCAAGGCCAGCAAAACGCTCTCCGCCATCAGTTGCCGCACCAGCCGGCCACGCGACGCGCCAATGGCCAGCCGCACTGCGATTTCGTGCTCGCGGGCGGTGGCGCGCGCCAGCGTGAGGTTGGCCAAGTTGGAGCAGGCGATGAGCAGCACCAGCCCTGTAGTGGCCAGCAGCAGCAGCAACGGGTCGCTATATTCGGTGCGCAACTGGGACACGCCGGTCTTCGCGGGCACGGCCCGCAACTTGAACTTCAGATAGTCCTTAACGTTCTTCGCCGGATAGTTTGAGGGCAGCGTGGCCTGAAACAGGCCGGCCGAGCTGACGCGCAACTGTGCGTTGGCGTGCTGCAACGTCCAACCGGGCTGGAGGCGGGCCATCACGGTCAGCCACCAGGTGGTGCCCACGTCGAGCACGTTTCCATCGCTCCAGAGCACCGCCTGGGAGCAGATGGGAACCGCCACGTCGTATACCTGCCCGACCTCAACGCCGGAAAAACCGGCGGGGGTTACGCCTATAATCTCCACCGCATGGTCGTTCAGCGTGAGCCGGCGGCCAACAACGGCGGCATCTCCGGCGAGCTCGCGCTGCCAGAACTTGTAGCTGACAACGGCGCCGGGCAAACCGCATCCCCTGCGATCGTCGGCGGCGCTGAAGACGCGCCCCAGGACGGGCTGGACGCCGAGCACGCGGAAGAAATCGCCGCTGACGAAGAGGCCGCGCGCCGGGCGGGTCTCGCCGCCGGGCGACAGACTGAACCCGAACCCATTGCCGGCCCAGGCCATGACGCCCGCAAATGGGGAAGACGCGGCAGTCCCGGCCTGGGTATCGCGGAAGCGCTCCCAAATCGGATTGGTGAGGGCTTCGTAAGGGCTCATCTGGTTGCCCCTCCAGCCGGTCCGGTCGGCCAGTTGCAACATGACCAGCTTCTGCGGATCCTGCACCGGGAGGGCGCGTAGGAGGACGGCATCGAGCAACTGGAAGATGGCGACGTTGGCGCCGATGCCGAGCGCCAGGGACAGTATGGCCACGGCGGTGAAGCCGGGGTTGTTGCGCAGCAGGCGCGCGCCGTAGCGAAGGTCCTTGAGCAGCATCCACATAGGGAAGGGATAAGGGCACGTTGCGTGCCACGCGGTTGCGGACCGGATGGGCTGGCCTGGCAGATGGTTAGCCGGGTGATGTGACGCCGGGTTGTCCGTTTTCGCGAAAGGCGCGTCCGCATGGGGACAGTCGGGCGGGGTTTCCGGGTCTCCCGATTTCGGGGGGTTCGGGTTGCGATATGTTGCATAGGGCTGCATTTGGTGTGTCTGAGCTATCCCCGGGTTGTCAGGTTCCAGGGCGTGCGCCGCCAGGCAGGCGCCCGCTGGAATTTGGGTTCGGTTTCGGGCTTTTGTTGAAAGGAAAGGCCGAATTGGGTTCGTTTCGCGGATCCGATTTGGGCTCGACGGCCGACTGCGCCGGCTGTGTCGTCCATGGGGAACCGGCTGGAGGCCGCCTCAAAAGTCTTCCAGGGTGTTCAAGTTGGAATATGGGCCAAGATTGGCCGCGCTACAAGGGCGAGTTGGTTGAGTGCTTCCTGTCTCAAGCTACCACGGCGGCGTCGGATTCCGGGCGCGCGATGGGGTAGGAAAGGCGCGTAGGTAATTGGAAAATCAGGGCGTGCGCGTTTTTTCGTCGACGTGTGACCGGAGGGGTGAGTCGTCGCCTCTTATAGGGTCAGCGGTAGGCCTCGCGACGGTTTCGGACTCCGGTGACCTCGATGGTGTTCCCGTCCTTGAGATCGAAGAACGCCCGATGGTCGCCAGCGGAGACGGAAGTTCGTCCGCGGAGGCTTGAGCTTTTTCACGTCGCCCGTGCGGCTGGCCAGGTAGCGATCCAGGCAATAGAGAATCTGCATGGCCGTTTTGCCGCTCGATGACGCGCAGATCGGCGCGGGCTTCGGGCGACCAGATGACCGCGATCCGGTCCGGGGCGGCGCCCTCGCTCACTGGCTCAGGCCGAACTCGCGCAGGATCTCCTCGTGCGGGATGCCCTCGCCGCGGGCCAGCGAATCGCGGGCGCGGTCCAATGCCGCGGCGGTCTCGGGCGCGAGATCTTCGTCCTCCGCCGCAGCCAGCGCCAGCGAGCGCGCCAACGGTTCCACCATCACTCCCAGCAGACTCCGCACGGCGTTCAGTTTCTCGGGGGGTAACATGTCCAGCAGCGCGTGGGCCTGCCGGCGTTCCTGATTGAGATTCGGTTCCATAGTTTTCCTTTTGGCCGTTCTTTCGGCGTCCGAGAGCCGATTACCGTTCCGGTAAGACGGTCGTCGGCGTGGTGGACTATGTGCCGAAATTGGGAGGCGCGTCACCGGTCTCCCAGCGGCTGTACACGCGCTGGTTAACGATCGCTGCTCAAGGTCGTCACGCGTTGCAAGTATACTACCGTCAATATACTCTCTAGTACACCCTGTTAGTGCACGAGGGAGACGGCGTCAAGTGGAATCGGCGATCTGGCTGCGATCCCCTTACTGACGGGATATCAGTCAGCGGCCAAGCCTCGGCAAAGAATGTTTTTGTATGGTCTTGGGCGGTTGCCTGTTCCCGAACGCGAAGGCGGCAGACCACGAAAGGCGATGGTCTGCCCCACCAAAGTGGACCATATTGGGGTTAGACGAGTTCCAGCTTTTTCAGCTTCATCTGGCCGCGGCGTACTTGGGCAAGGTCGTATTGGGCCTGTTGCACAAGCCAGCCTTCCTCAGTGCCGCCGAAAACCTTGGACAGCCTGACGGCCATTTCGGGGGATATGCCGCGCTTCTCGTTGACGAGTTCCGAAAGCGTGTTGCGCGTTACGCCAAGGGCGGCGGCGGCGTCCGTGATGCTTAAGCCAAAAAGCTCGATGCACTGACGGAAAACGACGCCTCCGGGATGCGGTGGATTTTCATGGTGATGGCTTGGTTCCCCCACAATTACTTCGTCAGGCACTTCCTAACCGGCAATTACCCAATCAGAGACAGGGCCATTCACCGACCAGGGCCGCTCTGTGCCGGTTCTGGTGGTTGTTTGTTGGCGGGTCGTGGTAACTGGCTCTCCGCCGCGTTACGGATGTCCTCAACGTCCGCAAGATCGCGGGCGCGTCCTGAGGCGAGTTTCGAGGCTATGAGGTCGTCGGCGGATATGAAATTCGCCTTCAAGCCGGTGGCCGTATCCACCACGGTTTCAACCCGCCGTTCCCAAGCGGCGTCAAAATCAACGCCGGGGATGGCCGGAAGAATATCGAAGCCGTTCGGGTCGCGCCCAAAGCGAAAGAAGCTGTTACGGTCGGTGAAATCTTCCGGGCGGATGCCTTGGAGCGGTGCGCCAAACCCGACAAGCGCCGCGTAAATCGCCTTTGCGTTTTCAGGGTCGGCTTTGATGAAAACGTCCATGTCCTTCGTAAAGCGCGGCTGCGAGTGGAAGATCACAGCGAAGCCGCCCACAACGAGGTATTTAACGCCATGGGATTGGAAGGCGGACAAAAGGTCTTTGTAGTCTTGGTACATCCGGCTCGATCTCCCACCCCTTGAGGGCATAAGCGGTCTCGATCATTTCTTCGACCGCGTCCAGCCGCTCATGCGGCGGGCGGCCTTGCCAGTAGCGGTACTCGTCCGCCTTCATCTCGGCGAAGCCGGTGTACTTGCGTATGATTGGCGTGTCGTCCATTTCGTTCTCTTTTTAGCATAGCCGCACGGCGGCCTTCCTGCGCTTCCATGACCCGCTCATAAGCGTAGAAAAAACATGGCGGCTAAAGATGTGAGTGCAACTCCAGTTTGCAAAGCGAGGATATAGAGCGCTTGTTTTGGGGCCCGTGGCAGCCATTTGATCGCGAAAAATGCCAGAACCGGCGCCTGTCCCGCCATGAGTAACTGCCATAAATGCGCAGCGCCCCCCTCGTCGGCTTCATGGACAACGGTCCCGTGGGTTGCGAGGTCACCAAGGACCTTAACAACGACGAGTGCGATGGCGGCCACCGACATTGCTACTGGAACAAAAGCGCTCGGCTCCTTCATCATCTGCCGGATTTCCACCTGCGATTTGAGCACAACACCTCCTGCGTACTTGTCAATTCAAAGTACTTTTCTTATAGTAACAGATCCCTGGCTCGGGTCGTTGCACAAAGGACCCTTTGTGAGACCGGAGCGGGTGGGAAAAAACGGGAATGGGGCCGATTGATCACGAACAAGGGGCAGGATCATGTTTTCCTGCTGCTGTTGGGCGATCCTTCGGCGATCGACGATGCCGGGGTGCGAGAGATGGCCGCGATCCGGTCCGGGGCGGCGCCATCGCTCACTGGCTCAGCCCGAACTCGCGCAGGACCCCCTCCGTGCGGGATGCCCTCGCCGCGGGCGATCCAAACCTGCCAGAATCGACCAGGTGCCATAGCGGATGTACTCATGGTCGCGGGCAACCGTGGGATATTTACCGGCCACCGGCGGCAGGTCCGGAGCGGTGTTACCAATGGCCTGTACGCCGGGTTTTTCGTCCACCGAAACCGTTATCAGCAGAGGCTGCGGAGCGCCTTTCTGCGCGGCCTCGGTGTGCAGCGCGACCTGTTGATACACCAGCAGCACCTCTTGCACTTTAGGCAGGAAGCTCGGATCGCGGCGCTGCAGGTAATACGGACCTTGTGAGGATGCAGCGGTTGCGCATCCAGGATGCGCTGGACCGTGGCTCTAGCCGCCTTGTCCAGGGCCGGGTAACCGGCTTGCAACGCATGCACGCGCACATGCCGTGCGAGTGCCGAGCGTGTCCACAACTCCGCGGCATACCCGAGTTCCCTAGGCTTGCAACACGCCAAATGGACCACCCAGGCCTTGGCATCATCGGTAATGACCGCCTCTCGCGGCTGATGCGACGGGTCCTTCATGCCGGCCCACTTCAACACGCTCTTGCGGGTCATCTTCAGGGCGCGCGCGGGACGTCGCGGAAAGCCGCGCTTTGCGACTGGCGAAGCTGATCAAGATGTTTTTTCTCCTCGTCGGTAAGAACCAGCTTGGCGCCGGGATGCTCGTGCCATGGGACCCAGCATCGCTTAAAACAAAGTCTTATGGATATGTTTTACTAAAACGATCTACTAATGTAGTGGTGGGGCAGGCCATCGTTGTTGGTGGCCTGCCAGTTCGAGCCCAGTGCGCAGACGACAAACAACGATCGTCCGCGCCACGCCGCCGCCGGAACTGTCTCGTTATTTCGAAGACACTACGCTAGAGTGAAAGCAGCCATGCGAATCCTGGGAATCGAAAGCTCCTGCGATGAGACCGCCGCCGCGGTAGTGGAGGATGGCGTCACGATTCTCTCATCGGTGGTAGCCTCGCAGTTGGATACCCACGGCCGATATGGCGGCGTAGTGCCTGAGTTAGCCTCGCGCGAGCACCTGCGCGCCATCGTGCCTGTGACGCGCGAAGCTTTGGGCCGGGCCCGGACGTCGCTGGCGGACCTATCCGCCATCGCGGTGACCGCCGGACCGGGCCTAGTCGGCTCGCTACTGGTGGGTATCACCTACGCCAAAGCGCTGTCGTTCGCCCGCGGAATTCCGCTGATCGGCGTCAACCACATCGAAGGACATATTCATTCGGTGGTGCTCGAATCCGCGCGCGATGGGCATCCGGTCGAGTATCCGGCCCTGGCGCTGGTAGTGAGCGGCGGCCATACGCACCTGTTTGAAGTGCGCGAGGGATTCCGTTACCGCCTGCTGGGTAAGACTCGGGACGATGCCGCCGGCGAGGCCTTCGACAAGGTCGCCAAGTTGCTCGGCTTCGGCTATCCGGGCGGCCCTGTGATCGACTGCCTGGCGCCCTACGGCAATCCGCGTGCCGTACGTTTCACCCTGGCGCGCATGAAGGGAAACCCTCTCGATTTCAGCTTCAGCGGCCTGAAGACTGCGGTGCTGCGCTGGGTCGAAAGCCACGATCTTGCCGTCGAGACCGCGACGCGGCGCGACCTGCTGCGTGCGCATCCCCGCCCTTCGCTCGATCAATGGCTGGCCGTCACTCCGCAAACCACGCGCGACCTGCTGGCATCGTTCCAGCGCACCGTGATCGAGGAACTGCTGCGCCGCGCCACAACTTCGGCCGGGAGTATCGGCGCACGCACCCTGATCGTCTCCGGCGGAGTGGCCTGCAACTCGGGTTTGCGCGCCGCCGCGCGGGAAGCCCGGCTTCCCTACCCCGCTCTATTTCCCTCGATTGGACTCTCTACCGATAACGCCGCCATGATCGCCGCCGCCGCATTTCCGCGGCTCGCGCGTGCACAGTTCGACGATCTCAGCCTGCCTGCGCGGGCCAACCTGACACTAGATTCCGTTCCTTCTTAGCCAACGATGGTTTTCTCTTCCTGTAACGACATGGATTTCCCTCGTTGAGACGGCATCGGGTTCCATCCTTGAGACGTCAGATGCGACTGCATCCGGCGAGAATAGTAGCGAGGAGTAACGGGCTGATGACGAGAAGATGAATTCGCGATGACAGCGTGAGATCCGTATTCGAATGCACGGTCCAATTCAATTGCCTGGTTCGTTCCCGGAGGCTTGTGAAGAATAGTTCATTGAAACGGCTCTCCACTTGCAAGCGTCAGCAGGAGGAGAAAAGGACGCTTGCCGCCACTTACAATGCCACTTGCAAAACGGAGGGCCGGGTCGAGACTCGCCGCGGTCCCGATACTACTGACGCTGGTGTTATTCAGCGCCGGGACCGCCAACGCGGCAGCCGCCCTCTTCCTGGAAGAGCCGTTCGGTATGTTTGGCCACGTGACGCCCACCGGCCATGCGGCCGTCTATCTGTCGCACGTGTGCGCCGCGTCTCCTACCGTCTTGCGGGCATGCGAACCCGGAGAAACGGGCGTGGTGATCAGCCGTTATCATCGCGTGGGCGGCTACGATTGGATAGCCATTCCGCTGATCCCCTATCTCTACGCCGTGGAAGAGCCTGAACAGGCTCCCCTGTACGTCAACGCGGAAATGGTAGCCAGCCTGCGGGATAACTATCGCCGCAAACATCTGGAGCAGATCGCACCCGACTCCGCAGGGGGCCAAACGCCGGAAGGGGATTGGACCCAACTGGTGGGTTCCGCATACGACCGGCAGATCTACAGTTTCGAAATTGAGACTACGGAAACACAGGACCGGCAGCTGATCGAAAAGCTGAACTCGGCAACGAACAGGACTCATTTCAATCTGTTTCTGTATAACTGCGCGGACTTCTCGCGTGGCATAATTAACACGTACTACCCGCACGCCACCCATCGCAGCCTGTTTGCCGACCAGGGCATCACTACGCCGAAGCAGATCGCCAAGTCGCTGGTGACTTACAGCAAGCGCCATTCCGATCTTCAGTTTTCGTGCTTTGTCATTGCCCAGGTGCCGGGTACGCTGCCGCGCAGTGGAGCTGTCCGCGGCGTCTTCGAGGCATTCCTGAAGAAGAAGTATGTCTTACCGGTGGCGGCGTTGCACCCGATCGTTGCCGGCGGCATGGCGGTGGCCTATGTGGCAATGGCCTGTTGCGACCGGCGCCGCAACTTCGCCAGCCATCTGGATCGCGAAGTGCAGCCCGCGGCGATCCTCGCGGATTTGCAATCGAATCGAGCGGGCTATGGGGCGGGCGCCGAGCTTGAGAGGGGCAAGTAATCCTCAGAGGAGGTTGACGCATCGGTCCGCACCAGTTTGGCCGGTTCGCAGCGAAGGCTCCACCCGCTGACCCTTAAAGCCGGCATGCGTCCACCCCCGTGAAAGGTATTTTCCACGGACGCAGGATGGAAGAAGGGGCTGATTGCAAAATGCCGCGCACTGCCAAGAATCCTTTATTCATCGTTCTATCGTCGAGTTAAAGGTGCGGGGCATTTCAGCTCCGCCTGGCAGATGCACGGCTCGCTTCCATATACGTCCGCAGAACCGCGTTGATTCTCGTCTGATAGCCTTTCTGCCGGCGCAGCCACGCCAGCAGGTCCGCATCTAATCGTATCGTAATGGTTTGTTTTGTTTCCGGGATGACAACATGCGCCTTCTTCCAGAACTCCGTGTCGGTCGCGCGTCGGGATCCATCTCGATCCCGTGCCGGACTTGACGGTCACTCCGGGACCGAAGGCGCTCCCAGTTGGTACGCTCTTTAAGACAATGTTCCTCCAGTAGGCTTCTCTTTCATCCGGTTCTGCTACGTCGGTGTAGATCACTGTGATCTCGACGCCATTCACGATACCGATCGCGTACACGCGAACCTCGTCATATTCATAGCGATCATCCACTCTCTCAAGCGTGGGGCTTCGAAGATTCCAACGGCATCCTCAAACGCGATCCAGTGAAGGGTTGCGCCGGTTCTTGTGCGGATCCCAGGTGTAGTTCACAACTCCATATTTACATTATGTATTTACGCCGCCTGTGCAAGCGCGCGCCCCAGCGCGTCTCTTGAGGGGCGTTGACGCGAACTAACCGGTCCGTTAGCCAAGGGTGAAAAACTTAGCCATGAGTTTTGGTTGCCGGATTTCAGCAACGCCCGTGGTCTGGAGCATGCCAACAAACTTTTTGACGTTCTCGGAAAACGCGCCGTTGCCGGAAAGCTGCCTCCGGAGCTGGTCGAGTGTCAAGATTTGATCTTGAAGTGGAGTGCCTTCTATCGAGAAGATGGCCCTCCCGTCGCGCCGGAGTTTGGCAGTCGCTATCAAAATGCGTTGCGCTGGGAGGACCGTAGCGTCCACAATTTTTGTCCTTTCTCGTCCGCTCGCGCGTGTCGGCGCGAGCGTGGTTGGCAAGCCCGCGTCGGCATCTGTTTCCGTTCTTTCGGCGGCCAGAAAATCATCGAAGGTGGCGGGGACTGACCGAAAGCAGTCGAAGCCGCAGTCGTGGAACTCTTTTTCGATGCCCGCTGTCGCCTTGCCGCAACAGATCGACAAGTGAACGGATTTGTTCTGCGTATCCAGGAGCATGCCTCGTGCCCGCTCATCAATGGTTGGCATGCTGTACCCGATTATTACAAGCTCATCAGCTTTGGTCGACGGCGCTTTGGGCGCGCCGCCACAGGCCGTCCCAAAAGGGCTTCCACTCTTCGCCGAAGCTAGTCTCAAAGCAAAAACGCTTCGGCAGCGCCGGTAATATCATCGCGGACAGACTCGGTGCGCTATCGAGATTTGCGCAGAGGGGATCAACAAAGTCCGGATAACCGAGATATTCAAGGTCAGGCCTGAAAAAAAGGACGGGCCGGTCCCCTAATGATCCTCCGTTCGCGCCGAAACTTCCCTTGGTCCGGCCGCCGAACAACAAGGCGCGCCAGTTCGTGCTCCCGTGCAGCTTCAGGACTTCAACGGGCGACGCCTGCTCGCAAAGGTCAATCGAAAACCCGTACCCAGTTCTGATGTCCCACCGTCCTGCCCGACGCAGCGCGCCCTCAACACCAAGATCATAATTGAAGGTGATTACCGAATCGCCGGGACGCACAATTCGTGCAAGCTTGTCGTAAAGCTGGACGGGCCCGGCGCGGATCAAATCAAAATGATCGCGAACGGCCTCCTTGAGGCCGTTCAGCACGTACTGTAATCGTGTCTTCCCCAGCGTTGCGGCGGGCGAACCGAGCGGACACGCCATTAGGTCAGCAAGAACGGTCTCAAAGTCATTCAACCCGCCGTACACTTCGGCGATTTGCTCCAGGTAAACGCAGTAATCGTGCCCAGAGGAAAGCGTGCTTATCCATGCCGCGAGACGCTTGCCCATTTCCGCGGCGAGCGGGTATCCGGCGTGGTAGGACGCACCGGCTCCAAGGACAAATACTCTCAAGCCCCCCCTAGCTACACCCGCTAGTCCCCCCGCAATTCCCGCACTTATAACAACTCCCGTTCCGCGTCATAATCGACCCGCACTCCGCGCACAACGGCGCATCGGCGGTCATCGGCGCAAACGGCAGCTCCTGCTGCGGGCTAGTCTCCGTAGGCCTCAGCGTAGGCGGATCGCCGGCTTCCGTCACCGCATACTCCGGTCCCAAAAACCGCGCGCCCAGCCAGCGGAAAATGTAATCCATGATGGACTTGGCGTAGGGGATCTGCTGGTTTCCGGTCCACCCGCTGGGCTCGAAGCGCACGTGCGCGAACTTGTCCACCAGGAATTTCACCGGCACGCCATATTGCAGGTTGAAGCTGATGGCCGTGGCGAACGAGTCCATCAGGCCGGAAATGGTTGAGCCTTCCTTCGCCATAGTGATGAAGATCTCGCCCGGCGCGCCGTCGTCGTACATGCCCACGGTGATGTAGCCTTCATGCCCGCCGATCGAAAACTTGTGCGTGATGGCGCGCCGCTCGTCGGGCAGCTTGCGCCGCACCGGCCGGTAAACCACCTTCTCCACTGTCTGCTGCACCGTCGCCACCGCGGCGGTATTATTCAAGGCCGCAGCCTTCTCGGCCTTGCCCCCCGTTCCCGAACTGAGTGGCTGCACGCGCTTGGAATTATCGCGATAAATGGCCACCGCCTTCAGCCCCAGCTTCCAGCTTTCGATATACGCGTTCATCACCTCGTCTATGGTAGCTTCTTCCGGCATGTTGATGGTCTTCGAAATCGCGCCGGAGACGAACGGCTGCACCGCCCCCATCATCTTCAAATGGCCCATGTAGTGGATCGTACGGGTGCCGTTGGCCGGCCGAAAGCTGCAATCGAAAACGGCCAGATGCTCGGGCTTCAGGTGCGGCGCGCCCTCGATAGTGCCGGTGGCGTCGATGTGGCTGACGATCTGGTCTGCCTGCGCGGGCGTGTAGCCCAGCTTGATGAGCGCCTGCGGCACAGTGTTGTTGACGATCTTGATCACGCCGCCGCCCACCAGTTTCTTGTACTTCACCAGGGCCAGGTCCGGCTCGATGCCGGTGGTGTCGCAATCCATCATGAAGCCGATAGTGCCGGTCGGGGCGATCACGGTCACCTGCGCGTTGCGATACCCGTTGCGGCGGCCCATCTCCAGCGCGTTATCCCAGCATTCCGAAGCGCCCTGAAAAAGGTCTTGCGGAATCTGGTGGCCGTGCAGGCGATGCGCCGCGTCGCGATGCATGCGGATGACTTCCAGGAATGGCTCCGTATTGCGCGCATAGCCGGGGAACGGGCCGGT
>Ga0302326_10017798_pt1 | contig 14780 bp, 8 predicted proteins | sample Palsa_T0_3_FD_202264 | JGI IMG/M metagenome (GOLD analysis project Ga0302326, IMG submission 202264) | Peat permafrost microbial communities from Stordalen Mire near Abisko, Sweden - Palsa_T0_3 | ecosystem: Environmental > Terrestrial > Soil > Palsa > Peat permafrost | place: Sweden: Abisko... | reverse complement strand
CTTGGTGGCGACCACCAGGCCTTTAGGAAATGGCGCCAGGGCCTCGCCAATCAAGCGCTCGCTGACCGCCGGACCGTAGGAGTCGGCGGTGTCGATGAAATTTACGCCCAGTTCCACGGCGCGCTTCAGCACGCGTTTGGCCTCGTCGCGGTCCTTCGGTTCGCCCCAGATGCCCTCGCCGGTAAGCCGCATCGCTCCGAATCCCAGGCGATTTACTTCCAACTCGCCGCCAAGCTTGAATGTCTTTGCCAACGCCATACCCCCTCCTCATTGAATGATCGCATTAAGGAAACTCTGATTACGGTCCGCTATTTGAAGGGGACGGCCTTTAGTGTCTGCGTAAGACCTCGACATGTCAGATTGCGGTGGAACGCGAAGCATCGAAACTGGGCTGCAATCCAGCCGCGCAGCGGCGGAATGTAGTTAGCCGGGGCCGTAAGGCCCCGGTCGGAGTGGAACAAAATGCGAGCCGCAGAGCGGCGACACGGTTCTCACCCAGACACTTTAGGTCATACATAAGAGCAACAAAATCATAGAGGCTTTAGCCGCTGCGTGACTTAATCAGAGCTTCCCTAACAACATGGATGGATGAGACTGTCGCGGCCACGGATTCAGAGGACGATGTCGAATACACGCGAAGGTTCACCGTGAACGTCACCGATATCTGTGATCCACCTCGCAGCCTTCCGCGCACAATCACGCGATGGTAGAGAGGAGGAGACCTTCATGCGTGGTGATCAGAAAGTGATTGAGCAGTTGAACCTCGCCCTCAGTGGCGAGCTGACAGCTATCGTGCAGTACATGGTGCAGGCGGAGATTTGCCAGAACTGGGGCTACGGGCGGCTGGCCGGTCTTACCAAGGCGCGGGCCATTCAGGAGATGACGCACGCCGAGGCGCTGATCGAGCGCATCGTTTACTTCGACTCGGTTCCAGAGGTCAAAGTGTCGCTATCTCCCACAATCGGCCGCGACGTGCCGCAGCAGCTCGAGGCCGGTCTGACGGATGAGACCAACGCCATCCGCGAGTACAACGAGGCGTCGGCCATCTGCCGCGAGGCCGGAGATGCCGGCAGCAAAGACTTATTCGACCGCTTGCTCCACGATGAAGAGCACCACGTCGATTTTCTGGAGGCGCAGCTGCATTCCATCAAAGAGATGGGCATCGGCCCGTACCTGGCGCAGCAGATGAGCAAGTGAGCGGGCGTCACTGTGTCGCCGGCTGAACCGGCTGCGGAAGAAGTCACCTTTGGGGCGCCTTGTAACAGGGCCCGGCTTCACAGGCCGCTGAAGAAGTCGCGATTTTGCGCTGTTCGGGTAAAGCTAGCCTTTAGGCTAGCGTCTAAGCGCTTTATTTTCGATTCCGAGTCGGCTTTTAGCCGACGGCACAATTCGTGTTCAACGACTCTTCCAGCGGCCTTCAGGCCGCTCGGGATCTGCTGTTCCGACTTTTTCCGCAGCCGGCTGAAGCCGGCTTGAAACGAAAACAAGGCTGCGGGACGCTGGCCTGAAGGCCAGCTCTACCACACACTACCGCTTCTTGACCGCGATCACGTTGTCGTCCGGATTACGGTCGATCAGCTTGTCCACCGGATCGATGCCGGCACTCGCCGGAACCTTATCGACCGTCACCGTGATGGCGCTCTTCTCCTGATCGATCTTGTGCTTTTGCAGATAGAGATACTTGCCGTCGGCATCCAGCACGCCAATATCGATCATGTCGTTCATCGGAACCGCGTGTTCCTCACCGCGACCGTTGGCGCGGAACTTCTTGGCCTCGACCGTCAAATGCACGTCATACTTACCATCGGGCCGTTGCACGTAATCGGCAGATAGCGCGCGATCGTCATACAGCGTGATGTTCAGGAACATGTCGTCGAACAGGTACTGATATTCCGGCGGTGTGACTTTGCGGAAGTAACCTTCCAGATCGAGCGATGTGGGATATGGCGGACCCTTAAAGGCAAATTCCTTCAGGAAGCCGCGGATCGCCTCATTGACCTTGTCTTCGCCAATGTAGTCCTGCAGCGCGTACATCACCATCGCGCCCTTGTTGTAGTGAATGTATCCCTGGTTGGGATCGACGTTGTACAGCGGGTACTCTTCGTTGCGCTCCTGTCCGCGACCGCGCAGATACTGGTCCAGTTCAAAGCGCAGGAACTTCTGCATCGATTCCGCTCCGAAGTGGTGCTTCATCACCATCAGCGCGGTGTACTGCGCCATGGTTTCGTCGATCGAAGTCGCGCCCTGGACATAGCCGGAGATCACCTGATGCGCCCACCACTGGTGTCCGGTCTCATGCGCCGTGACGTAGAAGGGCAAGTCGACAGCATCAGGTTTCTTGCTGACCTTGGTGATGAACCCGATCGACTCGGAGAACGGAATGGTGTTAGCGAACGACTCGGCGAACGTCCCGTAGCCGGGAAATTCGATGATGCGTAGCTGGTGGAACTGGAAGGGGCTGAAGTTCGCCGTGCAGTAGTCCAGAGTCTCCTTCATGCTCTGCATCATGTCGTCCAGGTTGAACTCGTGTCCCGGCTGGTAATAGATCTCCAGGTTGACACCGTTCCAGCGGTCGCGGCGCACGGCATAGCGCGCCGATTGTATCGAGTAGATGTCCAGGATGGGCGCGTCCATCTTGTAATGGAAATAGCGCCGCCCGTTTTCCACCCACTCCTTCTGCAAATATCCGGGAGCGATGGCGATCTGATCTTCGCTGGTGCTGAGGGTGACGTCCAGATTGATCCAGTCGGCGTTGAAGCTGACGCTGTTGTATTGCCGCGCGGCCAGGTCATCCGGCTTCGCTAAGCGGCGTACTTTCTCCAATCCATGCTTGTGGCGCGCGCTGTCGTCGGTCAATTCGATCTCAGGCGCATACCCGACGTAGGGAAGATAGCGATCGTTGATGAAGCTCCCGTTGCGCACAATGTCGGTGTTGGGTTGCGAATTTTCGAAGCCCGGATTGTCGTACTGCAGTGCAAAATCAAGTTGAATGCGGCCTTTCGGCGGCAACGGCGTTGGCAGCTTGTAAAGATAGAAGCCGAGCGACGGATCTTCGATCAGCGCAGTCTGCCCGCCCGTGAAGTTGAGGCGGTCGATCCGAATGTGGGGCACAGGCCGCGGGATAAGATCGACGGGCTGGACGGTCACGGCAATGCGGTCGATATCTACGTTCGTCCTGTTCTCCAGCCACATCGTGCCGTGCGCGAAGACCGAGCGCTTTTCCGGGTAGATGTCGATCTCGGTCGTCACATCGGTAACGCGCGGTTGCGGCAGCGACCAGTATTGCCGGTACTTCTTTTCGTATTGAGCGCGCCCTTCGTCGATATTGAGCGCCGTGCGATAGGGGTTGAGGACGTGCGTGTTGTAGAAGATGTAACCGCCGACGCCTAGCATCAGCACGACACAAACCGTGCCGCCGGCCACGGTCGCTCGCGAGAACCTTGCGGCAGCCAGACTCATCCGCACCCGCCAGTTGCTCTCCGTGCCTCGCACCCACAGCAGGTTGGTAAGAATCGCCAGCAGCACCGCGGCAATCGCCCAGTACACCCTGATCCAGAAAACGGGCGCCAGGTAGGGCCCGTAGCCGTTCATGTCCGAGTAAATGAGCTGAGGCGACTGGCCGAAGCGATAGAGATAGTTCTCGAAGCCTGCCGGCGGTAGCGCCAGCGTGGCGATGAGGTACAGCACCATCACGAAGTGCCCCAGATATTTCTGGTTGACCAGGGTTTGCACGAACATCGCCAGCACGCAGAAGATCCAGAGCTGGGTCAGGCGGTTGAAGAAAAGTTCGCGGAAGTACAGGCCGAGTTCGAAGTGGTAATAGCCTTGCGCGACTTGCACGACCAGTCCAGAGGCCATGATCAGCAGCACCACGATGACCTGCACCAGCATCAGCGCGAACAGCTTGGAGCAGAACAGCACCCAGCGCTGCATGGGAAAAGCGTCGATAACCTGGTTTAGCTGCACGTCGCGTTCGCGCCACACCAGTTCGCCCGAATAGAAAATAATGATGGCAAAGGCAAAGATGGCAAAGCCGCCGGCCGCCATCAACAGCATCTGATTGGTGACGGGCCAGGTCCTGCTGGCTTGCGGATTGTTGACGCCCGCGGCTGACAGCATGGAAAACAGGAATCCGGCCAGCATCAGCACCACGAAGAAAACATTCTTCGTGGTCTCGCGGAATTGAATTGCAGTCAGTGAAAGGAGCTGGCGTAACGACGCCGCTGCCGAAAACGTGGGATGCGCGATAGGCAACGAATCAGCAGGTCGAATTGGCTCCTTCTCCTCCACCACCTCGCGCCGTTTGCTGGTCTCCGCCGGATAAGCGAAAGCGAATTTCGCGTAAGTAAATCCCAGGAAGATGGCCCCCACGCCCAGCCATAAGGCGCGGTTCGCGAGCAGAATGCCATGCAATGGGATGAGCTGGGTGTTGCGCTGGAATGGAGGCCAGTAGCGGGTGATGTGATCGATGGCCGCCCCGCCCAGCGGATCGGCCAGGGCCGCGCGTGTGCTCACCGTTAAGGCGGTACCGGAGAACTGGCCGACCGTAAAGTAACCGATCAGCACCAGCACGCTGGCAACATAGACGGGCAGCATCTTGCGCGACAATGCAGCCAGCGCGAAGAAGATTGCCGTCAGAAACAAAAGGTTCGGCCAAACGTTAATGATGTACGGCTGAAGATACGCCGCCACCATCTGTGGGCCGAGGCGCGTCTGGTCGATCCATGGCATCAGCGTGCCAACCCACGCGCCCAGACCGACGCTGCTGAAGATGAGGACTTGCAGCACGAAGGCTGCGAAAAACCGTCCGCCGAGGTAATCAAGTTTGGAAATGGGTGCGGTGTAGAAGAATGGCGTGGACTTGCTGTCGATGTCCTGATAGGTGGCTTGTCCCGCAATCGCCGCGGTGATCACGATGCCGAAGAAGCTGATGTAGGTGATGATGGAGTTCAGCGCGTACGGCGAATTCACCAGGACCTTGCCTCCGGTGCCAAACTCGACGCTGCCGCCGGGAAATGCGCCGCCCGACAATAAGGTGAACAGGCAGCCCAGTACCGCGAATACGACGAAGTAAACGTAGGTCGAGATGCGCCGCAGGCGCTGTTGAAGCTCGAAAAGAAAAATGTTCATCAGCATGGCGTCAGTTGGCCGTGCCCTGGGTAAAGCCACGGATGGTCGCGAAGTAAAGGTCCTCGAGGTCGGGAACGATCGGCTCAAAGCCCGGCTCGGGAAGATCATCCTGCAACACGTGCAGCATCGTCCTGCCCGCAAACAGCCTCATGGAGATGACGCGGAAGCGCTGCTGATAGTCCGGTACATCCGTGCGCCCAATCGCCTTCTTCCACACACGGCCGTTGAGCGCTTCAACCAGCGTCGCGGGATCGCCAGCGGCGTGGACACGCCCCTGGTGGATGATAGCCATGTTGCGGCAGAGGTCGCTTACGTCCGAGACGATGTGGGTCGAGAGAATGACGACAACATTCTCGCCGATGGCGCTCAGCAGGTTATGGAAACGAACGCGCTCCTCCGGGTCGAGGCCGGCAGTCGGCTCATCGACGATGATGAGCCGGGGATTGCCCAGCAGCGCCTGCGCGATGCCGAAACGCTGTTTCATCCCGCCCGAGTAGCTGCCCAGGGGCTTGTTACGATGCTCCCAAAGGTTGGTCTGCCGCAGCAGGGCCTGCACAACCTCGCGCCGCTCCCCGGCATTCTCGATGCCCTTCAGCGCGGCGAAATGCGAAAGCAGATTTTCCGCGGTGACCTTGGGATACAGGCCGAACTCCTGCGGCAGATAGCCCAGCAGCTTGCGGACTTCGTCCTTCTGGCGCAGTACGTCGATGCCGTCCATCCGCGCGCTGCCGCTGTCGGCTTCCTGTAGTGTAGCCAGCGTTCGCATCAGGGTCGACTTGCCGGCTCCGTTGGGGCCGAGTAGTCCGAACATGCCTTGAGGTATGGACAGCGAGACGTCCTGCAACGCCTGCGTTCCGTTGGAATAGCGCTTGGAAAGGTTATCGATTTGTAGTTGCATCAGCCTGCCTGCAATCTAATACGAGAGTTACGAGAAAGAGGTTCCCGTCATTCTACGGCGTTATTGTGCTGGCCGGGATCGCAGGGCGCGATCCGAAAGCAGAATTGGCCGTGACACCACGGATCGTGCTCACGTCGATGGATTTCAACACTCGGTTCTTCGGCGAGGGAAAAACGAAGCGGGGCGATTTTCGGAAAACCGCCCTGCGATCGTTAATCAACGTGCTGTGCACGCGTCGGGGAAGAAGGCGTCTACTGCGGAGTGAATTCGAAAATCATGCCGCAGCCGCTTTGAATGCAGCGCAGAGGGCCGCCGCCGACCGTGCTGTAAAAGTTCCCTTCGGGATCCTGGATCAACCCTGCGTAAGGCACTCCTCCGTTCAACCCGCCTTCGAAGTTGTACTCATTGGTGAACGTCCCGTCCGTAGTCATTTTGAAAATCGTGCCCTGATTGTGAGTGCCTCCGCCGGCCGTGGTGCCCCACAGGACACCCTGGGCGTCGAACATAAGCTCATTGGGGGCTGCACCGTCGGTGCCGTGGAAGGTGTGCAGTATGGTCTCCTGCCCGCTGGGGGCCACTTTAAAGAGTATGCCGCAGCCAAAAGCGGGACAGGCTGAGGCGTCGCCTCCCTCGGATGTGCTGCCGTATATGTTCCCCTGCGCGTCCAACACCACGGAGCCCGGCAGGTAACCATCAGGCGCGCACGTGAAGTTATGCAGCACGGTGAAACCCGCGCCGGTGTTCCTCATCTTGTAGACAACGCCGCAATCATTGCTGCCGCCTTGACCAGCGGTGCCATAGAGGTTCCCCGCGCCATCGGTCGCAACGTTCCCTTGCGGGAGGGCCCCATCGCCAAAACTGAAACCATGCAGCACGACGTCGCTTCCCACTCCAGCTTTAGACAGTGCGAAAACAGTACCGTAACCGTTGTCGCCGCCGGGACCGCCTCCAAAAGTGGTGCCGTAGATTATGCCGGTGGTCGCATCCCGGAGCAGGGTAAACTGCGGGCCCAGGCCGTCGTTAGGGGAAGAAGGGAAGGTGTGCAGGACGGTAAACCCTCCTGACGGAGTTATGCGGAACAATGTGCCGTTATCATGAAGACCACCTATCGAGGCCACGCCGTACAAATTGCCGGCTGGGTCTGGGATCAGGGAGCCCCAGGTGGCGTTGGGCCATCCATCTGCGCCGCCGGTAAAGGTGTGCAAAACGGAGAGCTGGCCGCCCGGAGCCAGCTTGTAGACAGTGCCACAGCCATAGTCGTTACAGTCGTTGCGGTTGCCGGCCGTATTGGTTATGCCGTAGAGGTTTCCGGAAGAATCACGGTAAACGCCGGCATTCGGAAAGCCGCCGTCCGTTTCCCCCTGGAAAGTATAGAGGATGGTGTAGGTCTGCGCTGCCGCCGGCTGCGCAACAAATGTCAACAGCAATACGGCCGCAAGGCCTGCGATGACGGCGCGGCCGAAACGCGACGCCTCGCTGCTAGACTGCTCTCGAGTAACCATTCTGATCTCCTTACCGCAATTGCAGATTAGGTGGGACCTTGGGATTGGGACCGAACGCCGTGCCCAGTCCCGCCCGCACTTTATACGACCGAAGAAGAGAAGACAAAGGACAACGAGCGCCGACACAAAACTTTTACAACTTCGATGTCCACAATAGGACAAGTGGTGAGGGAAGCGCCAGGGCGTTGAAAACGCCGCTGCTCAAGAAAGTGGCCAACCGGGTACTGATAGCATTTACAAAACTTATGTTTTCTTAACACAGGCCCGTATCGCCATATGTTTAGTTAGTAACAGGTGCAAATGCGTAGCTTGGTACGATCGAAGATCCTGGGTGCGACTGCCCTCGCGCTCGTTCTTGCCGCGTTGTTGATTGCGGCCTCGCATGTTTCCTCGGCGCAGCAAGCTGACAGCGCGCAGCAGGCGGGCGCCCCGAAGAAAGCGCGGGTAGTCGGAGTCGTCAAGACGGTCAGCGGCAATACCGTGACCTTGACGACCGATGCCGGCTCCGAGATTAACCTCACCATCCAGCCAACAACCCGATTGATGCGAATGGCTCCGGGTCAGACCGACCTGAAGACCGCGACCGCGATCCCGTTAAGCGACGTGCAGGTTGGCGACCGTATGTTGGCGGGCGGGACAGCTTCCGACGACGGTAAGTCCGTCACCGCAACATCCGCAGTGATCATGAAGAAGTCCGACGTTGCGGAAAAACAGCAGCATGACCGCGAGGAGTGGCAGAAACACGGTACCGGCGGAGTAGTGAAATTGGTCGATGCCGGCAGTGGAACCATCACACTTTCAACCGGCACGCTGGGCGCACCGAACACCTTGGCGGTGAAGGTCTCAAAGGATACGATCATCCGCCGCTACGCGCCCGATTCGGTGAAATTTGACGATGCCAAGCCGGGTACGCTTGACCAGGTCAAGCCCGGCGATCAGCTGCGCGCGCGTGGCGCCAAGACCGACGACGGCAAAGAGATGGCTGCGGCCGAGATTGTCTCCGGAACGTTCCGCAGTATCGCCGCCGCGGTGATTTCCACGGACGCCACGAACAACACCATCACCGTAACCGATCTGGCGAACAAGCGGCCGGTGACGCTGAAGATCGCACCTGACTCCCAGATGCACCAGTTGCCGGCGATGTTCGCGCAGCGTATTGCCATGCGGCTCAAGGGCGGAGCGCCCGCTGGCGCTGGAGGAGCAACCGCAACGGGCGGACCTCCGACGCGAGCGCAGGGCGGGGAAGCGCGGCCTGGTGGCGATTCTGCACCCGGAGGAACGCGGCAGGGCGGACCGCCTGACTTCCAGCAGATGCTAAACCGCATGCCCGCCGTGACTTTGAGTCAGTTACAAAAAGGCGACGCGCTGATGATCGTGGCTACAGAAGGCGCGGCTGATTCGCCGTCGCAAGTCATTATTCTGCTCAGCGGCGTCGAACCTATTCTCACTGCCGCCTCACCCGCCGCGGCCAGCACCATTCTGTCGCCCTGGAATCTCTCCACCAGCGCAAATGCGGGAACGGGAGACACCCAGTAAAGGAATACATTCAGCGACGATACCGTTCTGTTTTCATAAAGGTCTAAATACTTCAAATGCGTTTGTGTGCCACTGTCCTCTCATTCATCTTCATGACGGCGCTCTTTGTGGGCGCGCAAACCTCCGCGAGCGGAACGCTGCGCGGCAAGATCACCGATCCGTCTGGCGCCGTGGTTCCGCAGGCAACAATCACAGCTACCGGTGCAGATGCCAAGACCGCGACGGTTCAGAGCAATCACGACGGAGTTTACGAAATCAGGGGACTCGCAGCCGGCTCCTATACGGTGACCGCTGTCGCCAAAGGTTTTGCTTTGGATACGGAAGCGGACGTCCAGATTAATCCCGGACAGATCCAGGCCTTCGACATCCAGCTACAGATTGCGGTCGAGCAGCAACAGGTCGAGGTGCAGGAAGAATCGCCGACAGTCGCCGTGAGCCCGGAAAACAGTGCGGGGACGATCGTGCTGAAGGGCAAGGACCTCGACGCGCTCTCCGACGATCCCGATGAGCTGCAATCGGAACTGGAAGCGCTAGCTGGCCCTTCTGCTGGCCCTAACGGCGGGCAGATTTACGTTGATGGTTTTACCGCCGGGCAGCTTCCGCCGAAGTCCGCCATCCGCGAAATTCGCATCAACCAGAATCCCTTCTCCGCCGAGTATGACAAGCTCGGCTATGGAAGAATCGAGATCCTCACTAAGCCGGGAACGGACAAGTTTCACGGCCAACTTTTGGTAAACGGCAACTCCTCGGCGTTCAATTCGCTGAATCCGTTTATTACTTCCACGCCTGGTTATTACTCGGAAATCTTCAACGGAAATGTCAGCGGCCCCATCGACAAGAACGCGTCATTTTTCTTTACCGTGCAGCAGCGCGATATCGACAACGTCAGCGTTATCGCGGCGCAGGTGCTGGGACCGGGCAACATCATCACGCCTTACAGCGCCGCAGTGCCCAGTCCATCGAGGCGGCTCAACATCAGCCCCCGGGTTGATTTCCAACTAAGCCCGAAAAACACTTTGACGATCCGCTATCAGTACTCGCAAAACACGCAGGACAACGGCGGGATCGGAGCATTCTCGCTGGCTTCGACGGGCTACAACTCCAATAGCACGGAAAATACGGTGCAGATCACCGACACCCAAATCATCAGCCCGACTATCGTGAATGAGACCCGCTTCCAGTACATCCGCGACAGCGACAATCAGACTCCTCTGAGTTTGGATCCTACTCTAGTGGTGCAGGGAGCCTTTACCAGCGGCGGAAGCTCGTCCGGCACCACGGCCAGCAATCAGGACCATTACGAATTACAGAATTTCACCTCCATTGCGCATGGTAAGCACTTCATCAAGTTTGGCGGAAGGCTGCGCGGGACGCTGTTTTCCAGCAACGAGGACTCGGGCTTTAACGGGGCGTATAACTTTTCCTCGCTGAATGCCTACCAGATCACGGTTAACGGATTGCAGCAGGGCTTGACCCCGGCAGAGATTCGCGCGATGGGCGGCGGCGCCAGTCAATTCACACTGGTGGCGGGACAACCGCTTTCCGACGTGTCGGTGATTGACGTAGGGCTGTATGCGCAAGACGAGTGGAAGATCCGTCCCAATGTCACGCTCAGCTATGGTCTGCGCTATGAGACCCAGACCGGCATCCCGTATGAAGGCAACTGGGCGCCGCGGGTAAGCCTGGCGTGGGGCCTGGGACACAGCAAGACGGCGCCGAAGACCGTGCTGCGCGGTGGCTACGGAATCTTCTACGATCGCTTCTCCTACGATTACATCCTTCAGGCCGAGCGCTACAACGGCATTACGCAACAGCAATATGTTGTCGCCAACCCCAACTTCTATCCGCTGATTCCCGCGCCGGCGCAGCTCGCGACCCTGGCCACCAACTCGCCAACAACGTATCAGGTGCAGAACAACCTGCATGTGCCTTACACCATGGAAGCGGCTTTCAGCGTGGAGCGGCAAGTCACCAAGAATGCCACGGTCTCGGTCACCTATCTGAACTCGCGCGGCGTTCATCAGCTGTTCTTACGCAATGCCAATGCGCCCCTGCCGGGAACATATCCGCCCAGCGGCATCACGCCGCTCGGCAACAACGACAACATCTACCAATACAATTCCGGTGGAATCTTCGAGCAAAACCAGCTCATCACCAACGTGCGATACAGTCTTGGCAACAAAGTTTCGCTCTTTGGTTTTTACGCGCTGGGCTTTGCCAATAGCGACCTCGGCTCGGGCGGCCCAATTTCGATTTCCTCGGGAAGCGGCGGTGGAGGCGGTTTTGGCGGCGCTTTCGGAGGCGGTACCACCAACCCCCAATTCATTTCAAACTCCTATGATCCGATGCAGGACTGGGGACGCGCCGCATTTGACGTGCGCAACCGCGTCTTTGTTGGCGGGACAATTTCTCTGCCGTATGCGTTTCGTCTGAGCCCGTTCATTATTGCGAACTCGGGTACGCCATTTAACATCATCGTGGGACAAGATCTGAATGGGGACTCGATTTTCAACGATCGTCCCGCACTTGCCTCCACGCCGGGGCCGGGCGGCAAAGTTTACGTGACGCCCTACGGCACATTCAACACAGTGCCGCTTCCCGGCCAAACCATCGCTCCGATAAACTATGGCGCTGGGCCGGCCCTATTCACGCTGAATCTCCGGCTGAGCAAGACCTTTGGACTGGGACCGAAACTGGAAAAGGGCGCCTCAGGCGGGCCAATGGGCGGTGGCCCAGGCGGTGGTGGTCGCGGCGGTGGCGGCGGGCTGGGAGGCCGCGGCCTTGCCGGCGGCGGTGGCAGTCCCTTCACCTTCGGCAACGAAACCAATCACAAATACAACCTGACCTTCAGCGTCAGCGCGCGCAACTTGCTGAACAACGTGAATTACGCTACGCCGATTGGGGTTCTGGGGTCGCCGTATTTCGGTATGTCGAACGCCCTGGCCCCTGCGCCATTTTCGTCGGGCTCCGCCAATCGACGGATCGACCTACAGATGCTGTTCTCGTTCTGATGGTTTTCGCTGACGCTTCAGGGTTACTTGTTGTCTTCCATCAGCCGCACGACGATGCGATCGATTGTATCCAGCGCCTTCTTGGTCGGCATGTTGTTGTTGTTCGTCATCACCGAGAACGCGATGTGGTCGCCCGACTGCGTGGTGCCGTAACCCGCCAGGGAATAAACATGAGTCAGCGAGCCGGTCTTGGCGTGGACTACTCCGGCGGCGGCCGTGTTACGGAAACGATCTGCCAGCGAGCCATCAATGGCGGCAATGGGAAGGGTATCGTTATACGCCTGCCCCCAGGATTGGCGCCGGCAGTATTGCAACAAAGTCACAACGGCTTGGGGCGTCACCAAATCCTCGCGCGATAATCCGGAGCCATCGTAAAAGACAAACTGGTCGGCTTGGACGCCGGCGTTCACCAGAAAGCCGCGCATCACTTCAAGTCCAGCTTCGATCGATCCGGACGTGCCCTTTTCCTTGCCCAAGAGTCGCAGCATCAATTCGGCATGGAGATTCTGACTGACCTTGTTAATTACCCGCAGGTCCTGCGTGACGGGTTGCGACTGATAGCTGGCCAACACCAAAGGAGAGAGATTCGGTAGACGCGACATATCGCCGCCCCCCGATGCGATGGACGTCACACTGAAGGTCTGGGTAGAAGCCAACTCCGTGTGGTGAGTACGCGAACGCCCATAGATGGTAACGCCCCGCTCCTCCAGTAACTGGCGAAACAGGCGCGCGCTGAAGTCGGCAGGATCGTCGATAGCCAATGCCTCGCCGAAACCGGGATCGTCCTGGGGGATGTTGCCCCAGAAGGTCAGCTGACTGGAACCAGGCTCGCGGTTGATGGAAACCGTCCGCGGCCCGCTTCCCGGCGGCGTCGTCATAACGCGGTTATCGATTTTGTAATACTCGGGAAAAGGTGTGATGCTGAGGAAAGCGCGCTCGCCCGGCCGGTCGGCCGGCATGATATTTACGAAGATGACGTTGTCATTGATAGTGAGCGCCGACACCGGCGCGCCCCACTCCCGCGCCAGGTCATCCTGCGACCAGCCCTCGTCATAACGCTCCCAGACGAAATAGGAATCGTCAGCCACCACATCGCCGTCCACGTACTTCAAGCCGTGCTGCACTAGTTGATTCGCCAGGTCCTGTAGTACCTGAATGGGCGGAGCCTTGCGTTCGGTGTGCATGTTGTAAGGCAAGGCGCGACCGGAGAGATTGGGATCGCCGCGCCCCACCAGCACGAGATCGGAGTTCAAGCGGCCGTACTTGTCCAAGGTGCCCATCGTTTCCACGGTGGTCTTGAAGCGGTAGTCCGGTCCGATCAGGCTGAAAACTGCGGCGGTGGTAAAAAGCTTGGCGTTCGATGCGGGGGTGAACAGCTTGTCGTGGTTCAGGGCGAAGATTGTCTTGCTGCTGTCAAGGGAGACGGCGTAGACCCCCCAGAAACCGCGGGCGCTATCAGGATCGTCGAGAATCGCCCGAATGTCGTGAGCGAGTCTTCCGGCAGACATCTCCTTCTGGTTGTTGCCGGCAAAGGCAGGCGTGAGCAACGCAAACCCGATGATCAGCGTGACAAAATAACGAACCCGGAACATAAAGCTACTCTCCCGATAATAGCACCGACAGGCAAGCCATTTAGTTGAGTTTGACGCTGTCATTCTGCGCAAGAGCTGTCTTGCACGGTCTGGATCTCGCTGCCAGTTACAATCGCGGAATGCGACCTCGCTACCGCTGGCAACTGCGCTCCTGCTCCATCGAACTGGGCGAGCGGACTCTTATCATGGGAATCGTCAATGTGACTCCCGACTCGTTCTATGACGGAGGGAGATGCCTAGCCCCGGAGAAAGCAGTGGAGCACGCCCTGCGCCTGCTGGATGAAGGCGCCGACATTCTCGACATTGGCGGAGAATCGACCCGGCCGGGAGCTCATGTCGGCGGCGAAGAGACACTTGCAGATGGCACGGCCAAGCTCATCGTGGGCGCGGAAGAAGAGATGCGACGGGTGATGCCGGTGCTGGAAGGCGTTCTACGAGTCCGTCCGCACGCGGTCATCTCGATTGACACCTACAAGGCAGCAGTTGCCCGGGCGGCCGTCGCCGCAGGCGCGGAGATTGTCAACGATGTCAGCGCCTTGCAGTGGGATTCGCAGATGGTGTCGACCTGTGCGCAACTGGGATGCGGCGTAGTGCTGGTGCACACTCGCGGCAAGCCCAGGCAGTGGCGGAGCTTGCCCAGCGAACCCAACCTGGCTTCGCTGGTGGAACATGAGTTGGCGAATCGTGCGAACGTTGCCATGAAGCGTGGCATCCAACGCGACCACATTGTAGTTGATCCCGGCTTCGGTTTCGGCAAGAGCTTCGAGGAAAACTACCCCCTGCTGGCCCATCTTGGCCAGTTGCGGGCCCTGGGTTTTCCGTTGTTGGCCGGGACCTCGCGCAAGTCCTTCATTGGTCGTACCATAGGTCGGCGATTTGGGCATGACGCGCCGCCTTCGGCCCGGCTGTACGGGTCTGTCGCCGCGATGGTGGCGAGCATTCTGCGCGGGGCTCACATCGTCCGCGTCCATGACGCAAAACCGGCGGTGGAAGCGGCAGCGATAGCTGACGAAGTGCTGACAGCGAGCCAGGACCTTGATCCATTACCACTGCCCGGTATGGTGCCACCGAAGCTTCACTGAGGCGCATTCGAAACCGTGAGCTTTCACTA
>Ga0302326_10017795_pt1 | contig 14781 bp, 15 predicted proteins | sample Palsa_T0_3_FD_202264 | JGI IMG/M metagenome (GOLD analysis project Ga0302326, IMG submission 202264) | Peat permafrost microbial communities from Stordalen Mire near Abisko, Sweden - Palsa_T0_3 | ecosystem: Environmental > Terrestrial > Soil > Palsa > Peat permafrost | place: Sweden: Abisko... | reverse complement strand
AAGTGGTCCGTGTCGCGGCGGAACACGGCTGGGGCGAGTATCGAACTGCTCCGGCGTTTCAGGACGCCGTCATGGATACTTATTCGTTTAACAACCACGCGCTGCGGCGCTTTCACGAAACAGTGAAGGACGCCGTGGATCCGAACGGCATTATTTCAGCTGGACGTTACGGGATCTGGCCCAAGCATCTGCGGGAGAAAAAGGCATGAAGGTGCTTCTTTTTCTCGCTCTGGCGGGATGCGCGTTCGGCGCCGACGAAGCAACCATCCAGCACGGCCAAAAAGTCTACGAATATTGGTGCGCCACGTGTCATGGCCCTGGATCGCTGCCCGGCACCGTCGCCTTGCAGACCAAGTACAAAGGCGCCAAACCGGCCCTGCTGAGCGAGCGCACGGATTTACTCCCGGCTGTGACGAAAACGTTCGTGCGGCATGGCGTGTCGATCATGCCGTTCTTTCGCAAGACCGAAATCAGCGATGCGGATTTAGACGCGCTGGCCGCTTATTTGGCGCGCAACAACAAAGCCCCGGCCCATTAGCAACCCCGCGCCCGCCCACCGTTCGCATGTGAAACAATAACGGCTGACAGCCGTTTCGAAAGAGGTAACCATGCGAACCTTGACGTTCCTCGCCCGATTAAGCGCCGCCGTCTCTGGCGCAGTCTGCCTTACTTTCGCCCAGACGCCGTGCGATCAGCTCAAATCGGTCTCGCTCCCCGGCGTCACCTTCACCGCCGTTGAGACCGTTGCCGCGGGTCCGTATCAAGCTCCTGCTCGCGCCGGAGTGGGCGCCGGAGCCGCTATAACCCCACAGATGCTGCCCGCCCATTGCCGCGTCGCCGCCACGCTGAAGCCGTCCGCCGATTCCGATATCAAGATGGAATTGTGGCTGCCGCTCGAGAACTGGAACGGCAAATTTCAGATGGTAGGCAATGGAGGATGGGCTGGCATCATCAGCTTCCCGCAAATGGCTGCCGCGCTGCGCGAAGGTTACGCCACCGCTTCCACCGACACCGGGCACGAAGGCGGCAACGGCATGTTCGCCCTGGGGCATCCGGAGAAGATTGTTGATTTCGGCTGGCGCGCGGTGCATGAGACCGTTGTCAAATCCAAGGCTCTCATTCGTGACTATTATGGGCAAGACTCCAAGTACTCCTATTGGAACGGATGCTCCACGGGCGGCCGCCAAGCTCTGGTGGAAGTGACGAAATTCCCCGACGACTTCGATGGCGTGCTGGCTGGAGCGCCGGCGAATCCACACATCCATCTTCACGCGGCGGGCGTGGAAAGATCGGTGGAACTGATGAAGAATCCGGGCGGCGCGCTGACCCAAGCCAATCTCGATACCCTGCACAAAGCGGTACTCGCGAAGTGCGATGCGCTGGACGGTGTCAAGGATGGACTGATCGGCGATCCCACCAAATGCAATTTCGATCCAGCTGCATTGTTATGCAAGGGAGAAGAGACCGAAGGCTGCCTCAGCGCGGCTCAAGTAAAGACCGTGAAGATTGTGTTCGCCGACGTCAAAACCAAAAAAGGCGAAATCGTCTGGACCGGATTTCAGCCCGGTGGCGAGCTGCAATACGCTGCCCTGAAGAGCACGCCCACTCAGCCCGGCGGAGGTTGGGATAGCATCCGGATCTTGGGCCACCAGGATGCCGATTACGATTTCCACAAGTTCGATCTGGATAGCGACGTGGAGCTGGCCGACAAGTCCGGCATCGATGCGCACACTTACGACTTAGCGCCCTTTAAACAGCACGGCGGAAAGCTGCTGTTGTATCACGGCTGGGCCGATCAAGCCATCCCGCCGGGAAATACCGTGAACTTCTATAGCGCCGTCTTGAACAAGATGGGCCCCGATCAAAGCGATTGGCTTAAGCTATACATGATTCCAGGCATGCAGCATTGCGCCGGGGGCCAGGGCACCGATCAATTCAATAAAATGGCGGTGCTGGAGCGCTGGCGCGAGGAGGGCAAAGCTCCCGGGCAGATTGTCGCCGAGCACGTGACCAACGGACAAGTGGACATGACTCGCCCCTTGTGCCCGTATCCCCAGGTGGCCGTCTATAACGGGGCCGGCTCGACTAACGATGCCGGGAACTTTACCTGCCGGGTGCAGTGAGCGCCGGAATCGTCGCGGGCTTCGCGCCCGATATCGCGTCGAGAATTTCGTCGCATCGCTCCGCTGAAATTGCTGCGCCAGCCAGTACGCGGAACTTCGCCGTCATTTCATCCCACGTGAGCGGGTTCTCCGGATCACCCTTGGGATAACGGACAGACTTTTCGTAGCGCTGACCATCTGCGAGTTCGATGACGACACGAGCTGGCCATTCTCGCGGGAAGTTTTCTTCGATCCGTGGGTCTTTGACGAGGACTACCTTGGCCAGCAGCTCGCGAACTTTGGGCGAACGCGTTTTTTCGATTGTGAATTGATCCAGCCCGGCCGCGCCGTCGATCACAGCGACGGCCGCGCCAAACGGCATCGAGAACTGAGCGTCGACAACTGATTCCGGATTGTATTTCTTGTCCCGAGGCTCGGCCACGATTCCCCACCCGGCTTCGAGCACGGCAATTTCGATCCGATGGATTTGGGCGGCTTCGATCGTTTGCTCGCGCATGATCGCGAGAATCGCATCAATGGGGCCTTGCATGTAGCGGCAGCAGGCGTGCGGTTTAACTGCAGTGTGGAGGATCTCAAACGACTTGCCCAGATCTGCCGTCAGACGCTCTGCTACGGGATTTCGCGAGTAGCCGTGCAGAAAACCGTCGCGCCCTTCCAGGATCTGCAGAGGACCGCTGAATCCTTCCGCCGCCAGCAGCGCCGCCTGAATCCCATTTTGCGCGGCCAATCCAGGATGAATCCGCTTGGTCCAGGCGCCCTCAGCCAGAAACTCCATCGACCCGGCGGCCATGCTTCCCGCGATCCCCACGGCTGCGAGAGTCTGTTCCGCTGTAAGCCCCAGCAATTTGGCGGACGTGATCGCGGCTCCGAACACGCCGCACGTTGGCGTGGGATGAAAACCGAGCGCGTAGTGTTCCTTTGGCTGAACCGCCATAGCGATGCGCGCGGCGGCTTCGTATCCGGCTACAACAGCACCGAGGAACGCATCCATGGGCGCGTCGGGCATTGTCTCCACCAGAGCCAGCGAAGCCGAATACATGGTTGCGCCAAGATGGATGGACCCGCCGCTGTGCGTGTCATCTTGCTCGATCCCGTGCGCCGACGCGCCGTTCGCCAGGGCCGCTAAGCCAGGGATGCTGCGCATCCGCGTGCCGATGACTGTCGAGCAGCCGTTGGAGGCTACTCGCTGGATCATGCGCTGCACGGCCTTCGATGAATCCTCCAGCGAGCCGCGGATGGCGACTGCCAGATAATCCACCAGAAAGTACCGGGCGCGATCAAGCACTTCCGGCGGCAGATTTTCCGGCGCCAGCCCATGCAGGAATTCCACTAACTCGCGCGTATACTGCTTCATGAGGTCGCTTTCTTGGGCGCAAGGAATCGGCGGCGAAGCACGATAACACGCGCTTTGTTCTGATTGTACCCGCGCGTTTCAATCGCTACAATCCCGCGATCTGGCTTGCTGGCAGACTCGCGCTTTTCCAGTACTTCAGACTCGGCGTATAACGAATCGCCCGCGAACATGGGCCATTCGAACACTACGCTCTCGTAGCCCAAATTCGCAATGGTCTTGCCGCTAGTGTCGGAAACGCTCATCCCTACCGTCAGGCTAAAGATCAGCGAGTCGAGAACGGGCCTGCGAGCCAGCGGTTGACTGCGTGCATAATGCTCGTCGATGAACAACGGATTCTGGTTCATGGAAAGCAGCGCGAAGAGCGTGTTGTCGTATTCGGTGATGGTGCGGCCGGGCCAGTGCTTATAAACCGCGCCCACGTCGAACTCTTCGTAAAAGCGGCCGAATTCCACGGCTAGGCATCCACCTTGTACTTCTTCAACAAATTCCGCGCGATGATTAGCCGTTGCAGCTCGTTGGTGCCTCCACCGATTACCACCAGCGGCGCGTCGCGATAGTAGCGCTCCACGGGAAAGTCTTTGGAATATCCATTGGCCCCCATAATTCGCATCGCTTCGAATGACACTTCGGCCGCCGTTTCGGTGGCAAACAGTTTGGCCATGCCCGCTTCCAGATCGCACCGTTCGCCGCGGTCGCGCTTCTCGCAAGCCGAATAGATCAGCAGACGCGAGGCTTCGATATGCGTCGCCATATCGGCCAGCTTATTTTGGATGGTCTGATACTCGGCGATCGGTTTTCCAAACGTGCTACGGCGCTGGGCATAACGAATGGCCTCTTCAAAAGCGGCGCGTGCGATGCCCAGGCCGCGGGCCGCGACGTTCAACCGCTCGGCCTCGAGCCCCGTCATTACGTGCTTAAAACCCTGCCCTTCGACACCGCCGATCAGATTCTCCGCGGGCACGGGGAATTCTGAAAAATGCAGTTCGCAAGTCTCCACGCCCTTGTACCCCAGCTTTTCGATATCGCGGCTCACGGTCATTCCAGGCTCGCCTTTTTCGATCACGAACGCGCTCATGCCGCGATGCGCGGGTTTGGCCGCCGGATCGGTCTTGGCCAGAAGCAGGAACGTACTTCCGTGCCTCGCATTGGTGATCCACATCTTCGAGCCATTGATGCGATACACGTCGCCGTCCCGAGTCGCGGTGGTCGCGATTGCTTGCAGATCCGTTCCGGCATTCGATTCAGTCAAACAAATGCCGCCGCGTTTTTCTCCCGTCGCCATGCCGGGCAGAAAGCGCCGCTTCTGTTCGTCGGTGCCAAACCGGGCTACAACGTCGCACATGACCGAGTTGCTGCCGATCACGCCAGCCAATCCCAGCCAGCCTCTCGAAATCTCCTCGAAGATCATCGCGAATGTGGTACTGTCGATGTCCGAGCCGCCGTATTCTTCCGGAATGTTCAATCCGAACAATCCCATCTCTTTCATTTGCGCGACCAGCGCGTGCGGATATTCGTCGCGATGCTCCATCGCGGACGCGACCGGGATCACTTCGTTTTCGACGAACTGGCGGACCGTGCGGAGGATGAGCTGTTGCTCGTCTGTGAGCGGTTTCATGAGCAGACTCCGGCGCGGATCAACTCATCGATCTCATCTTTGCTGTAGCCCACTTCTTCCAGGATGGACCGTCCATGCTGCCCGACGCTGGGTGGAGGTCCCTGAGGAGCGGGCGGAGTCAGTGAAAGGCCGACGGGCAAACGGGGAAGCGCGATCGGCTGCTCACCAGTGAGGTTGATCTGCGCAAACAGATCTAGTGCCGCGGCCTGCGGATCCTTCAATACCTCGCCCGGACTTTGAATGGGATCGTTAGCGATATCGTGTTCGTCGAACAACGCCACCCAATGCGAAGTCGGTTGCGTGCGCAGCACTCCCGCGATAAGATTTTCCAACTCATCGACGTTCGCCACTCGATCCGGATTCGCGCGAAACCGCGGATCGCTTGCCCATTCTATATGACCCAGTGCGAAGCACAACCGCTCAAACTGGCGATCGCTCGAAATTCCCAGCATGATTTGCCCGTCGCCCGTGGGGAGCGACCCATAGGGAGCGAAGGCTTTGTGGCGCGCGCCTTGCGGCTGAGGATCCAGCCCCAAAAATTGCCGGTATACGAGATGATACGACATGAACATGATGCCGGTCTGAAACAGCGACGCGTCCACTCGCTGCCCTTTGCCCGATCGTTGGCGCTCCAACTGCGCCGCTAGAATCCCCAGCGCCATCCAGACTCCGGTTGTTACATCCAGGATCGAGACGCCGGTACGCATCGGATGCCCCTGACCCGTTCCCGTGACGCTCATGATGCCCGTGCGCGCTTGCAGAACGGCGTCATAACCGGGCTTGGTGTAATCCGGTCCACCGGGGCCATACGCGGAGAGCGACGCGTAAATGATATCGGGCTTCCGCGCGCGCACTGCCGGTTCATCTAAGCCCAGCGCCGCCGCTTTCCCTCCGCGAAAATTCTCCAGAAAGACGTCGCAGCTCGCAGCCAGCCGCAGGACTACCTCGCGACCCTCAGGCTTCGCGAGATCCAGCGTGATGGATCGCTTGCCTCGATTGAGAGCTACGAAATACGCACCCCACTCGCCGCGAAACGGTCCCATGGCACGGCCATCCTCGCCGCCGCCGATGCGTTCCACCTTGATCACGTCCGCGCCCAGGTCGCTCAGAATCATGCTCGCCGTGGGCCCGGCGACGATGGTGCTCAGATCAAGTACGCGAATGCCTTGTAATAGGGGAGCCAAAGAGTCGAAGATAGCACGTCATCGCTTTTATCCGAGCCCTATTTGATCTTCTTGATCCAGGCCAGGATGGGCCCCGAGACGGTCTTGTCCGGGGTGTCGATCGAAAACACTTCCGACATATGGCTCTCGCCCTTAAAATAGAGCAGCGTCGGGCAGTGCGCCGGGCCCTCTTTGCAGAGTTCGTCGTGCAAAGTCTGATTGAACGGCATAATGCCTTTTGCGCCGACTCCAGGATCCAGCTCCGCGTTGGCCAGAATAATTTTCACCGAAGACTTCTTCAGCTCGGGAAGACTCGATCGCGCCAGCCGTGTCGCTGCATCCACGGGAGGACCACCGAAACCCGCGGGAGCGCCACCAGCCGGACGTGCACTAGCACCTCCGGGAGGAGGACCACCGGCAGGAGGAGTGAAGGGTGCATCCGGGCCGCCGGGCTGTCCTTCGGCTTTCCCGGGCAATGCGCCAGAGGACGAGAACGCTCCACCCTGGACACCGCATGTTTTGCCTGCGCTAGTTAAAGCCGCCATGGGATTCCCACCACCGGGAGCCGGCGGAACTTCGAGCGGCGCGATATCAAACGCCGCCGGGGACATGAAGATCACTCCCTTCACGCCGACGCCTTTCGGTCCATACAATTCCGGACGACCGATATAAGTGCCCAGCGGCATGTTTCCGGCCGAGTGGGCCCAGATGATCATGTGGTCGGGATTGCCATGGTATTTGGAAATATTCGCCTCCACCCACTGGAGCATCAGAGAAATATCCTTTGCGCCTGCATCCCAACCCGGCCCGCCGTGCCTCTGCACATTCACGCCAACCATGCCGTTCTTGGTAGCCCATCGCATGATGTTGTCGTAAAATGCGTTCGCTTCCTTATCCTGAAGCTCGATCTTGTTGCCGGGACCTCCCGCTACATAAATCAAAACCGGGCGCGATGCGGGGCCCTTGTCAGCGGAAAAAATATCCACTACGTCTTTCGGATTCGGCCCGAAGGACGCGTCGCGCACCACGCTGATGCCCGGATAGAGTGGCGAGGCGCTGCTCGTAATATCGTTGGCTGGCATGAGCGGCCGGTAGAGTTTCGCCGTACAGGGCGGATCGACGATGTGCCCCATGGCCACCAACCCGGCTTCGATGTTCTCGGGAACCTGGGCTTGCGCGGTTACTGCCGCGCATAACATGGCCAACAAAGTTCCTAACAATTGCTTTCGTTCTAACTTCACCTGTCCTCCTGGTCGGCTTAGCTTATGACTGCCGAATTCATATCATATAGGATGTGGTAGAAAGTAATCGTGGCTCGAGTCCTTATTTTGTTTTGTGCCGCGGTTATGGTGTTCGCCCAAGCCATCAGCGTCGCCGACTTGGTAAAGTTCATCAAGTCGTCCATTCAAATGAAGGAACGTGATGCCGAAGTAGCCAAGTACTTGGGTCACATGAAGCTAACTGGCCACCTGGACGATCGAACTGTAGAGGAGCTGCAAAGCCTCGGCGCCGGACCTAAAACCGTTGCGGCCTTGCGCGCGATGGTAGATTCCTCCGCGTCGTTGCCCGAACCTCCGCCACCTCCGAAAGCCCTGCCGCCTCCGCCACCCGCGCCACCTCCCAATCAAGTGGAGCAGGGCAAGATCATCGCCGCCGCACGCGAATACGCATTGAACTATTCCAAACAGTTGCCCAACTACTTGTGTCTGGAGGTGGTTCGCCGCGCGACCGATAACAACATTAACGACACTGCCGGTAGCGAGCAATGGCGGGGCGACGACACGGTGGTAATGCGGCTCAGCTACTACGAGCAGAAGGAAGACTACAAAGTAGTGATGGTCAACGATCGCGCGGTCGAGAACAAGACCGTGGATTCGCTGGGCGGCGTCACCTCGACAGGCGAGTTCGGCACTATGTTGAGAGCGATTTTCGCTCCCGAATCGGAGGCCCGCTTCGAGTGGGATCATTGGGCGAAACTACGCGGCCGCAAAATGTACGCGTTCTCCTACGACATCGACCAGGCGCACTCCCAATTCAGCATCCTTTGGGAAAAAACCGACAAGATCGTGCCCGCTTATCGCGGCCTGGTCTACATCGACGCCGATACCAACATGATCATGCACGTTACGCAAGAGCCTTACGACCTCCCCGCGACCTATCCTGTGCGCGCCTCCAAGGAAACCCTCGATTACGATTTTCAAAAGATCGGCGACAGCCAGTTCCTGGTGCCGCTCAAGGTTGTGATGACCTCGCGCACTACTAAATATCTCTCCAAGAACGAGATCGAATTTCGCCTCTATCAAAAGTTCGGCGCCGATACCACCATCAAGTTCGACGAGACGCCGCCGCCATTGTCCGAAGACAAGGTGAAGGAGAAGTGATCATGACGCGCCGGGACTTCCTAAAGTACACTTCGGCTTACGCCGCCTCGGGAATCGTCTTGCTGCATGACTTGCGCGCGCAAGACGCGCATTACGTCATCGCTGAAACTACGTACGGTAAAATCCGCGGCGTCGACAACAACGGAATCAAGGTTTTCAAAGGTGTTCCTTATGGAGCCAGCACAGCTGGCGCTAACCGCTTCATGGCGCCTGCCCAGCCCGCCCGGTGGAGCGGTGTACGGGATGCTCTTGAGTACGGACATAGCGCTCCACAGACTGATCCGGCTGCTCCGCCGCGTCCGCCGGGCGCTCTGACGATCTCGGGCCAGAACCTGCCAGCCGAAGGCGAAGATTGCCTGGGGCTCAATATCTGGACACCGTCAGTGGGTTCCGGCGCCGCTGGCCGTAAGCGTCCTGTGATGTTCTGGTGCCACGGCGGAGGCTTCGCCACCGGATCGGGATCGTCCCCCGATAATGACGGAACAAATCTCGCTCGGCGCGGCGACGTGGTGGTCGTTACCATCAATCACCGGTTGAATGTTCTCGGATTTGCGAATTTGAGCGAGTTTAGCACCGATTTCGCGGCTTCTGGCGACGCCGGCATGTTGGATATCGTTCAGGCACTCCAATGGGTGCGCTCGAATATTTCCGAATTTGGAGGCGATCCGAATACGGTGATGATTTTCGGCCAATCCGGCGGTGGGCGCAAGGTTGAAACGCTGCTGGCGATGCCCGCGGCCAAAGGGCTTTTCCATCGTGCAGTGATCGAAAGCGGGGCGGCGATCAAAGTCGTCGATCGCGATGTCGCGGTACGAAATTCGAAGCTGCTTCTCGCCAAGCTGGGAATCCAAAACGCGAACGTGCGGGAATTGCAAAAGCTTAGCGTGGAAAAGATCATGGCGGCGCATTTCGCCGTGATGAAGGAGAACCCGGGTGTTGACCAAACCACGGCTGGATTCTCGCCCACAGTGGACGGCGCCATCCTGCCGCAGCATCCTTTCTATCCCAATGCCTCGGCTGTCTGCCCTGATGTGCCTGTCATGATCGGAAGCACGCGCACCGAGATGACGCTGTCTTTTCTGAATGACGCCTCAGCTTTTGCCCAGACCGAACAACAGATGCGCGGGCGCGTTAGGGATCTTTTGGGCGCCCAGGCGCCGGGCATCATCGACCTGTACCAGAAGCTGAATCCCAGCGCGTCGCCCTCCGACATCTACTTTCTGATCGCCAGCGACTATCGCTACGGCGCTCCTACCATGAAGATCGCCGAACGGCGGGCCGCGCTCGGCAAGGCGCCCGTGTATCTGTATTACTTCACTTGGGAGACTCCGGTGCAGGGTGGACGGCTCAAATCGCCCCACACCATGGAGATTCCATTTGCGTTTGACAATGTGAAAATTTCGACACGGATGACCGGCGGCGGAGCCGACGCCATGGCCCTGGCTGATAAGGTCAGCGATGCCTGGATTGCTTTCGCGCGCACCGGAAATCCAAATACGCCGAAGCTGCCGAATTGGCCGGCGTTCAACGCCAAGGATCGCGCCACCATGGTCATCGATAACGTGAGCAAGGTGGTCAACGATCCACTCCGTGAGCAGCGTATCGCGATGTTTCAGGCCATGAATTTAGCCTGAAGCTAGGCGCGCATCGATTGCGTAAACTGAGCCGCCTCTTGAATCGCTTGACGGCCGCCCGCGAGCACTCCCCGCATCGAAACGAAGCCGTGAATCATACCTGGATAGCGGCTGATTGTGACTGACACGCCGGCCTGTTGCAGGCGCTTGCCGTAGGCTTCGCCTTCATCCCGCAAAGGGTCGAACTCGGCGGTAATGATCAGCGCGGGCGGCAGCCCACTGAGATTCGAAGCCAGCAGCGGCGATACTTCCGGGTGGCGCTTTTGGTCAGCGGATGCCAGGTAATGGCTGGTAAACCACGCCATGCCTGCGCTCGTCAGGAAATAGCCCTCCGAAAATTCGCGGTGCGAGCCGGTTTCAAGCGAACTGCTGTCGGTCACCGGATAAAGCAGCACCTGCGCCGCAAGCTTCGGACCTCCCGCATCGCGGCAGCGCATGGCAATCACAGTGGCCAGGTTACCGCCGGCGCTGTCTCCACCGACCGCTATACGCTCCTTATCGATGCCCAGCCGGTCCGCGTTGGCTGCTATCCATACCGTGGCCGCATACGAATCGTCCACCGCCGCCGGAAACTTGTTTTCAGGTGACAGCCGGTAGTCCACGGAGACCACCACTGCGCCCGATTCCTTAGCTAACGACCGGCAAACCGCGTCGTGCGTATCCAGATTGCCGAACACGAAGCCGCCGCCGTGAAAATAGACTAGCGCGGGACGCAGCCCGCCCTGTTCGCTCGCATAAAGACGCAACGGTATATCGCCGCCCGGCCCCGGAGCGGACAAGTTCTCCACGCGGGCCAATTCGTCGGGCTGGCCGCCCAGTAGCTTCATGGGTTCCAACCGAGCGCCACGAGCTTCCACCGGGTCTTGGGTTTCGAGAGGCGGCGCGCCTTGTGTGTCCATCATCTCCAGCAGAGCGCGCGCTTCCGGGTGCAGCCGTTCACTTCGAGTGATGAGTTCGGGCATGGTGAATCCTCCGAACCATGATACAGAAATCGATACAGAATCGGGGATATTATTGGGTACGCTTCTTGAACTTGCGGCTCACATCCGGCCAGAATTCCTTCAAAACGTTCGATGCCATATCGACGCCGATTTGCGTGCCCAGCTTCGATCCCGAATCAGCGGCAGTCCGATTGTCGCGGTAATACGCGTTGGAAATCGCGACCGCAGTCGCATTACCCAGAATCTCCGAGTAGTTGAACTGCGTACGATCGGAATCAGTGTGGGTCCAGAATATTTGTCCAATCGCGTACCCTAGCCGGGACCACGTGCTGCCGACTCCACGCCGAAAGTAGCGGGGATCCTGATGAAGGACGGCGGGAAAAATTGCCTCGGACATATAGTTGCCAACCACGAAGTCCGCATAAGATGCGCCGAAATACTGGCTGTATCCCTTCACGCCTTGCCCGAACGCGCGATTGTCATTGTTTAATTGAGCCTCAGCGGCAAAGGCCGCAGCCAGTACCACGGTGCCCCGGTCAAACGAGTCTTCACGCGCCAGCTTGAACTTTTCCCTGGTACTCAGAGGCTTGTAGTCCTTCAAGCTGGGCCAGGTTCGATTGTTCGGAATAATGCCGAAGATGCGCTTGCTCTGCGGGGGCGGCGCTTCCGGCGCGGGATATACCGAGTCACCGGTAGTTTCGAAAGACTGGCCCGATAACGCCGGCATGCACGCCGATGCAAGGAGAATGAAAATGGGGATGGTGTTGTTCGTCACAAAGGTCCTAATGGAATCCTTAAGGCAAACAGCGACCCACTCCGGGTGTAGAATCTAAACGCTCAAAATCATCGTAAGTGACCACCGGCGGTCAGCTAACCACAGAGGGTCACCCGCCGCGGTGGGCGGTAGCGTTCTATAGTGAATTCGTGGCACGGCCTCGTCAATGGACGGTGGTGTTAATTCTGGGCTTTTGTTTGGCGATCGCCGCGACGTTCTTTTTCGGCTACCGCGCCGGCCGAACCGCGCGACATTTCCGCCATCAGCAGGAATCCATCCAACCCTGGATGAGCGTGCCCTTCATTGCCCATACCCATCACACGCGGCCGGAGCCGCTGTTTCTCGCGATTCATGTTCCGCCCGATCCCCACGACCACAGGCCTATTCGGGAGATCGCTCACGCTGAAAAGGTACCAGTTTCAGAAATGATCGGCGAGCTGCGGAAGGCCATTCAGACTGCCACCCCTCCTGGCAAGGGGCCTTGATGCTCGATCAGCTCCTGGCAGCGCTTACCCGATATGGTTCTCCTGCTTTATTCGTAGTGGTTGCCATAGCGGCCGTCGGAGTTCCCGTGCCGGTTACTCTGCTTTTGATCGTCACCGGCTCGCTCGCGGCACAAGGCTCGATCGGCCTCTGGCCGGCAATCGCCATCGCTTCCGCTGGTTCCATTACGGGCGATCAAATTGGTTTTGCCGTGGGCCGCTGGGGCGGAAAGAGGCTTGTCACAAAATTTAGCCGGTTGCTAGGTGACGCCGAGCATATCAAAAAGCTCGATGCCAGAGCGAAAAGCTGGGGTGGAGCGGGAGTTTTCTTCAGCCGCTGGCTGGTTACTCCTTTGGGGCCGTGGATCAACGTTGCCAGTGGCGCAGCGGACTACTCCTGGTTTCGATTCACACTTTGGGATTTTCTGGGTGAGTCCTTCGGAGCCGCTCTCTTCATTTGGCTCGGCCACGTTTTCAGCGACCGCGTGCAGCAGGTGGGAGCGATTTTTGGCGACCTGGGATGGGCTATCCTTGCCGTCTTGGTGGCGGGATTTCTAGGCTGGAACTTGTTCCACACAAAACAGAAGCACGAGTGATAGCACTCTGCAGGTCAGTACGTCGGTATAACGGTCTTCAAATTCGCCAGAGCATTCGAGCGCACCGCTTGCTCGGTTTGTTTAATCGACAAGAGCATCGAATTGCGTGAGATCCGGCGGACAATGGGCTCGACCACCAGGCGCACCATTGCCGGAATATCGCGGCTCAATGCGACCGCTTCCACTTCCACGTAGACGCCTCCATCGCGCTGTTCCAGACGGGAGATGCTGAACAACTTCCAGATGTATCCCCGGCCCTCGCCTTCCGGGACGCGGTGTTCGCCAGGCTGCCCGTAATCGTCGACTTCTTGTACCCGCATGGTCTCCGAAACAGTATAGAAACGGTGATCGTCAAGCCTCACTGCGGTGGCCCGGTAGTCCGCATCCAGAGCCGATTTCGGAAAAAGCGAGGTATTCATCAGCAGCATCGAAAATCTGTCATCGGGGTCACTCCGGACTACAGTCTTAGACTCGATGACGAACGGCCGATAGAACTGTTTGTAGCGATCATAGTCGCGGGTGACTTGGAGGATATCGGCCAGTTTCGTATCCGGCAGAAATGCCGCGCCGATCCAGTGATGAATTAAGCCGCCGGGAACTTTCTTGGGATTCCGAGCGCTCACGGGAGCCACCAGGATCTCTCCTTCGTGAACTTGCGCAACTCGCTCCGGATCCTCATCGGTCCACAGGAAGCAACCTCCGGGAAGAAGGCGATCCTGTATCCCGCCGCGCAACGACTGAACATAATCGTCCCAAGCTGACGCGGTTTCTGCCTTCAAAGTGGCCGCTTGTATCTGTATCGGGAGCAGTGCCGTGGCGAGTATCAGCCACCTACTGTTCCTGCGTGCATCATGCATAAAAGCACCGCCAACAAAATCTGACAATGGGATGCTTCACGGACGCTGTTGGATGCGTAGGCTGTTACGCTTTCTAACGCGAATTGGTTCCAGGTGCGCGGTAATAATTGCTGATTGAATCGGCCAGTACTTTTGTACTCCACACAAAACAGGCAGGTTTTGTGCCAATTGGGATGGCATTGCTCTTGCTTGAACGAATGCATGCGGAACACATTCACTTCGACAATAGCCCTGGCCGCCCAGTTAGCCACAGCGTCTCTCGGGTGTGCACTTATCGTTGCACCTCTGAGCGCCCAAGCCACAGCCGACCAAACCGCGACCGCCAAAAAAGCCGATCGCCAACTGATGCAGAAAATTAGGAAAGCTGTCGTTGCCGACAAGTCGCTCTCCACCGAAGCTCACAACATCAACATCGTTTCCCAGGACGGAACAGTGACCCTGCGCGGTACCGTCAAGTCAGACGACGAGAAGAAGAGTATTGAAGATAAAGCTACGGAAATCGCCGGTCAAGGGAAAGTGACCAGTGAACTGGCGGTCGCTCCCAGTAAGTAAAACCCTAGTTATTGGGAAGCTTGCATTTAATCCAGCAGCGTAAGACTTCCGCTACGCTCCATGCCTGCGCAATGCATCCACGGGGCGTGAAGGGCGGTTCGGCATCGAAGATTTCGCTGATGGATCCAATGCAGGCTTCTCTTAGATGGGACTTGAACCCTTCTAAGAATTCTCCAGCTCCTGCGAGATCTTCGGGATGCACTTTTAGCCAGGCGTCAATAAATGGTCCGATCAACCATGCCCACACTGTTCCTTGATGATAGGCCGCATCTCTGGCGCGAAGGTCACCATCGTACTTCGGTTTATAG
>Ga0302326_10017793_pt1 | contig 14785 bp, 14 predicted proteins | sample Palsa_T0_3_FD_202264 | JGI IMG/M metagenome (GOLD analysis project Ga0302326, IMG submission 202264) | Peat permafrost microbial communities from Stordalen Mire near Abisko, Sweden - Palsa_T0_3 | ecosystem: Environmental > Terrestrial > Soil > Palsa > Peat permafrost | place: Sweden: Abisko... | reverse complement strand
AGCCGCAGGCGCTTGATTCTCTCACCGATATGCTTTTCTGCAATGAACTGCTCTGCCGTTTCGGAATCTACCTGGGAGGTCATCACGTTCTCGTTCCGGACTGTTGCGGTTTCACTCATCGCGCGCCCCTTTGCCTCCATGATCTAGATGCAGTTGTGTCGCATTTTGTTGCTCAAATCAAAACTTTTTCTCGTGGCACGCAACTTGATTCATCGAGAGAGTGGCGTGTGCTCTTCCATTGTGCAAGGAGTGACGCGGCAATTTCCGTTTGGAGAGCTAAAGTGACAGAGATATGACAATTGTGCTGAGCGGTGCTTCGGGGATACTTGGTTCAGCGATTCGCGAAAGGCTTAAAGAGCGTCAATTGGATGTGATCCGGCTGGTGCGTCGCCCCGCGAGTGGACCGGACGAATTGGAATGGAACCCGGCGACCACCTCAACCGCGGACCTTCATCCCTCTGCCACTGGCCGAATGGAGGGAATCACCGCTGCGATTCACCTGTCCGGCGCGAATATTGGCTCCCGGCGCTGGACCACGGCCTTCAAGACTGAGATTGCCGAGAGCCGGGTGCGATCAACTCTGGTGTTGTCGGAGATGCTGGCGAAGCTGAAAAACCCGCCTCAAGCGCTCCTCGTCGGTTCGGCCGTCGGTATCTATGGAAACCGGGGAAACGAGTTGCTTGATGAGCATTCAGCCGTAGGAAAAGGGTTCCTATCCGAACTTTGCGCAGTATGGGAGGCGGCAACACGTCCTGCCGAGGACGCAGGTATCCGTGTTGTACATCTGCGTTTTGGCGTTGTGCTCGGTCCAAACGGCGGCGCGCTGTCGCGTATCATCCCACTCTTCCGGATGGGTCTTGGCGGAAAGCTGGGCAGCGGGCGCCAATGGATGAGTTGGATCAGCAAGTCGGATGCGGTCTCGGCGGTGCTCTTCACCCTCGAAAATCCCAGGATCTCCGGCCCCGTCAACATCGTTTCCCCTGAGCCTGTCACCAATGCCCAATTTACCAGGGAGTTGGGCCGTTCCGTACATCGTCCGGCATTATTGCCCGCTCCCGCATTTGCGCTGCGATTAGCCTTTGGAGAAATGGCAGACGAGATCCTGCTCTCCAGTGAACGCGCGATACCAGTCCGGCTTCTGGAAGAAGGGTTCACCTTCGCTCACCCCTCATTGCCCGAAGCGCTGACCGCTGCGCTCGCCAGGAACGAATAGCTCTTCCCCTCAAGTGATCGGGCGCCGGTGAAGCTTCGCCAAATACTTGGACGAAGAACCTGAGCCAGATGCCCCAGATGCTTTCGATAGACTGGGACGGATGAGATTTGTGTACAGCGAAGCGCGCTGCCATTGCAGGACCATTCACCCGATCGCGGCGAAGCTCATATCGTTCTCGGCAATCGCCGTGGCTGGACTGTGTGCGGCACTCATGATCGGCGGTTGCGGAACGCCCGGAGCGCCTCAACCTCCATCTCTCGAACTGCCCGAAAAAGTCTCAGACCTCATGGCAACGCGCGCAGGAAACAGCGTTTCGCTGAACTGGACAACGCCCCGAAAGACAACCGACCACCTGCTGATCAAGACCGCCGTCAAAGTCACAGTCTGCAGGAAAGAAGGAGGGGGGAGCTGCTTTTCGGCAGGCGAAGTTTCGGTGGAGCCAGGCGCAAACGGCGAGTTCCGCGAAACGCTGCCAACCGATCTAGCGACCGGATCGCCGCGCCAATTGGATTATTTTGTCGAATTGAAGAGTCCGAAAGGCCGCTCGGCAGGGCTCTCCAATGCCGCAATCGTCTTGGCTGGTGCAGCTCCTCCGGCAATTGCGGGACTGTTTGCCGAAGTTCGAGCCGACGGAGTAGCCCTTCGCTGGACGGGCAACACGACAACACTGGTAAGGCTTCATCGAAAACTGCTCACCCAACAAACTCCGCAAACGAAACAGACAAACGGCATCATGCAGCCGCCTCAAGAGCCGGAACTGCGCGATCTGCTGGTCGAGCCCCCAACAGCGGGGCAGAATATTGGAGCGCTGGATCGGACGGCTCGTTTCGGTGAGGTCTATGAATATGCAGCCCAGCGCGTCGTCCGGGTATCATCAGCCGGCGAGGACGGCTCGAAGGCATTGGAACTGGATGGAGAGATCTCAGCACCAATTCGAGTGGAAGTGATCGATACCTTCCCTCCGGCAGTTCCTGAGGGCCTGGTGGCTGTGCTTGTCGCAGAAGAAAAGACGATCGATCTTTCCTGGCAGCCTGACACCGATGAAGACCTGGCAGGATACATCGTTTACAGGTCTGAAACCGGGAGCGATTGGAAGCGAGTCTCCGGCCCGCAGCCTCTGACCGGGTCTGCCTTTCGTGACACCACGGTTGAATCGGGCCACAGCTATCGCTACGCGGTCAGTGCGATCGATCTGACCGGCCACGAGAGCAAGCGTTCGATAGAAGCGCTGGAATCAATTCCCAACCCGTAATCAAACCTTGGAGCAGCGAATGAAATATTGCCGGTTTCAGTCGGAAAATGGCCCGGAATTCGGGAGAATAGAAGAACGCAACGGAGAGCTTTGGATTGTTTCCCTGATGTCTTCGCCATGGCGATCGGAAGTTAGCGCTGGAAAAGAAATTGACCCGCGCAGACTCAGTGAGCTTTCTCTTCTTCAGCCCGTCGCGCCTTCCAAGATCATCTGCGTCGGCCGAAACTACCGCGACCATGCCAAGGAGTTGGGAAACGAAGTTCCGACCGAACCGTTGTTGTTTTTCAAACCGCCATCATCCCTTCTGGAACCCGGCGGAGTCATCCGCATGCCGAAGGTCTCCGAGCGAGTGGATTTCGAAGGAGAGCTGGCGGTGATCATCGGGAAGAAGGCGCGGAAACTGCGTCGCGATGAGGACCTGCAGCCGTACATCCACGGGTTCACATTGGCGAACGACGTGACCGCCCGCGACCTCCAGAAGAAAGACGGACAATGGACGCGCGCCAAGGGTTTCGATACATTCTGCCCTGTCGGCCCATTCGTCGAAAGTGAACTCGACCTTTCCGCCGGCCTAACTATCGAAACCCACGTAAACGGCGAACTGCGCCAGCATGGCTCGACTCTCGATTTCATCTTCACCCTGCCTGTTCTCCTCGAATACATCACGGCAGCGATCACCCTCGAACCCGGTGATCTGTTGCTGACCGGCACTCCCGCAGGCGTGGGACCTCTGGCCATTGACGATGTCGTGGAGGTATCGGCTCCAGGTCTGGGAAGACTTACCAATTCCGTCAAACCCGAGCTGGATTGAATCGGATTCCTGCCGGCGAAACACGCGTTGAGTCACCCAAGTTTGGCGCGATAGCGATAAGAAGTGACACCTCGATATGCGCACACGCATCCAACGGGGGTACACTTTGAGGCGTAGACTTGCATTTTGAGGTCGGTTTTTCGCGATAAACATCAGGCTCGCTGGCCGGAAAATCCCATCCCCTGGAGGATCATGTGTCGAATTTATTAGAACAATTGCGCAAAATGACCGTCGTCGTGGCTGACACGGGCGACATGGAGGCGATGGAGGAATTTCGCCCCCAGGACGCAACCACTAACCCATCTTTGATCACCGCAGCGGCTCAAATGCCTCAATATCAACCCATTGTCGACGGCGTTTTGCTGGACGCTCTCAAGGAACTGGGCGACAAGGCCGACGAAAAAGCCGTTGCCAACCTCGCGTTCAGGCGGCTCGCGATCGCCTTCGGCAAGAAGATTCTCGACATCGTGCCGGGTCGTGTCTCGACCGAAGTCGATGCGCGACTCTCGTACAACACAGAGGCCACCATCGCTCAGGCGCGGGAGATCATCGCGCAATACCATGCAGCGGGCATCGGCCGCGAACGCATCCTGGTGAAGATCGCTTCAACCTGGGAAGGCATCCGCGCTGCGGAAGTGCTGGAGAAGGAAGGCATCCATTGCAACCTGACACTCCTCTTCGGGCTGCACCAGGCAATCGCCTGCGCCGAAGCGGGAGTGACCCTGATTTCGCCCTTCGTCGGCCGAATTCTCGATTGGTACAAGAAAGACACCGGTAAGGATTACGAAGGCGCGGACGATCCCGGCGTGCAATCCGTGACCACCATCTTCAACTATTTCAAGAAATTCGGCTACAAGACCGTGATCATGGGCGCGAGCTTCCGGAACATTGGAGAAATCAAGGAACTGGCCGGCTCCGATCTCCTGACCATCTCTCCGCATCTGCTCGCCGAACTCTCTTCCACGGAAGGCGACCTCCCACGCAAGCTGGACCCGGAAGCGGCCAAGAAGCTGGACATCAAAAAGATCAGCATCGATCACGACACGTTCGTGAAGATGCACGCCGAAGATCGTATGGCCACCGACAAACTCAAGGAAGGTATTGAAGGCTTCTCCGCCGCGCTTGAAAAGCTGGAGGCGTTACTGGCCAAGAGGATCACCGAACTGGAACCTGTGTCGGCACAGTAACGAAATACCACTGCTTCACGACTCCATGCCTCAACGGGCAGTCCTCAATCGGACTGCCCGTTGTCTTTAGCGGCGAATGTCCAGACCTTATAGCAACGCCTGATCCGAGACTTACAGCGCCTTCAGATCCAGCGCGCTCCAGGTCTGGGTTCCGGAAGACCTCGAAAACCAGGAAACACCCCCGCCGCCAATAAGTACGCGATAATCGTTGGCCCCAGTGCTTTCCTTTTGGATGTAGCCATGAACAATATCCCCGGCATTGCGGCCGAAGGCCGTATTGAAGGTGCTCAGTTGAGTGGGCCATCGAAACCGCGATTCGGCCATCCACCCGTCCATCGAGCGGCACATCAACACACCTACGGCGCACATTGAACTAACGGCTGTAACACCACGCACCACATTCATCTGCGTCACAATCGCATCAACATCACCTGCCAGATCGAGCTTGGTCAGGTGCATCCCGATCGCCCTGCCATCCGCAAGGAGCAGCGTGATGGTCGTGCACGTACTTACTCCGGGGTACCAGATAAGACCGCCGTTGGCGGTCCCGTACTGCGTTTCGCGTATTTCATTGATTGGACCAATCTGGAAGAAATCCTGTGGACCTCGGCGATAGAGGAACGCCATTCTCAACTCCTGATTTTGCTGGATCCTGCGGCGACGCCATTTTACCCCATGGCCTGACCCGATTGAGACAGCGTTACCAGACCTTTGCCAGTATCAGTGCTTCGATCTGGCTCCAGACTGCGGGATCATTTTCTATCTGGATATGCCGCCGCATGAAGGCTCGCGCATACCACGGATACCCCGGGCAGGAGACCGGTTTCTGCCGATAGCTCGACTCGTGATTGCCAAGGATTTTCGTCTTGTCCGGGTCCACGGCGACGATGCGTTTGCGCCCGCGCAGCAAGCCCTCGGACTGATAAAAGTTGATCGCCTCGCGCACGTTGGGAGGAATTCTTTCATCGTTCTGCCTAAGCTTCTGCACGCTATCAACCTGAATCGTCAGCAACACGGGGATATGCAGCTTGTTGAGTCGATTGGCGAGTGTGACAGCCTGCGAGGCCCCCCAGCTGTGTCCGAAGAGAACGATCCTGGCACCCTTCTTCTCGTCGTCGCTCAGGATGCCGTTGCCGTCCTGATCCAGAAGCTCAAGAACAGTTCTCAGTGCGGCGTCGCCATGGCGGTTCGCGAAGATCTCTGCGCGGATCACGCGAGGATACTCGAGCTGCAAGGTCCTGACCAGCTGCGCTTCACTATGAACGAGATTCCCGGCTTGAACCTTCCCGCCCATGAAGCCTATGACAATAAGCTTCCGACCTGCCGTCGAGGATCGAATACCCGAAATGGAGCTTGCGTCGGCAGATTCGGGACGCACTGTGAGGTCGACATCCTCGCCGTTCCCCCCAATCCCCCGAGTCCCCCGAGCGTTTGATCCGTCGCGGGCAACCGACTTTGTCGTTGTTGGATTCGTTCGCGAATCGCCACTCGCCTGCATCGCCGCGGCCTGCCCAGTCAAAGGCTGACTCATCATGAGGATTGAACACAACGAACAGGCAACCCATCGTTTCAGCATCACAAATTGGATGTCTGTGGCCTGAACAGGAGTCTCGCGGAAAGTTTGCATCGTAGTCTCTTTCCGGCGAAACCCTGGCTGATGCGATAGCACCTGCCGTCAGTTTATATGCCCTTCAAGGCAGCTTCAAGAGCCTCGCGCGTCGCCCGACGCTATTGACTTGCGTGGCACTCAAACTTTTGAAGTGCTAATAAATCCACATAAGTGCTACCAAGGTCTCGAATATTTCCGATAATCTCTGTGTCAATACAAGGTAAATCTGCTGTGACGAGCTTCCGCCTCTTCAGACGGAACGCGTTGCCGCACATATTCGGGGTCTTGTCTCATTGGGACGGTATCGGGTGTTTCTTCCCGCATCCAAAGGTTTTAGGGGAGAGACCGAAGGAGGCGTATATGCAAGCTGAGACTCATCCGCTCGAACCTTTCTTCCAGCAGATGGTGCGCAACAGTTACGCGGGCAAGCTGGGAATCAACGACTCCGCGATCACCGAGTACGTGGCACACCTGCTTTGTGAATTCAGCGAAGCAGACAAACTCTACAAAGTCCATGATGAAGAGGGCCGCCCCATCCGGACGCTCGACGAACTGATTCAGGCTTCAGATCCCGTCCACGGCACTGCGCCTTCCTTCGATGCGGAGCGGGCCGTGCGCAAGCATATCGGCGACTATGCGCTCTTCGTATCAGGCATGTATCCAGAGTCGATGGACCCCTACCGCCGCAGGCGTGGGCAGCAGAGCTTCGAAGAACTGGTGAAAGTCGGCAAGGAGAGCTACTACATCGTCAGCCAGTTTGACCTTGAAGAATACGCCGACGAGGCACCGATGTTCCGGCGCCTCTCTGGCTGGTTCGACCGCTGCATCTATGGGCTGCGCCTGGTACGCGAAGAGCTGCAAAGCACTAAGCCGGGCTTTCTGCCCTCGCGCGTAAATTAGCGTCGCTGCTTTACTGGCCGGCTCCCCCGTTACTCCGACCAGACGGCGAGCTGGTTTCCCGCGCTGTCATCGAAATGGAATCGCCGTCCGCCGGGAAAATCAAAAGTAGGCACCGTGATGATTCCTCCCCCGGCAACGATGGCCTGTTCCGTAGCGGCAAGATCGCTCGCGTAGAGCACCACCAACGGGCTTCCACATATTGGCTCACCCTTGCGAAAGCCTCCATCGATTCCGGCGCCCGCTGCGCTGAAGCTGATGTAATCGGGGCCCCAGTCTTCAAAACTCCAGCCGAAGACGGTTGAATGAAACTGCTTGCTGCGCGGGATGTCGTTCGAGACAAACTCGATGTAATTGATCTTTTGATTGTTTCCAGGGTTACTCATGGCTGCTCTCTCCTTCACGTTGTTCTGGTGAATCGAGGGAAGGCGGCTGCGGGCCCCTGTCATGCGGTGTCGGCGCAGGCGCACCCTTCCCAGGGTGCTTCCGAAACGCCTCCATCCGCATTCCCTCAGAAGCGGGAGAGTGCAGGTAGAGTCCGCTGATTAACTACGTGGCGCAGACTCGCGAGGTACGAAGAGAGATTAGCACGGGTGCACGATCTTGCACCCGCTTTTTTCGCAGGTTAAAGAATGTAGCGGCTCAGGTCCTGATCCTTCACAATGCTCGCGACCATGTGCTTCACATATTCCGGAGTGATGAGAAAGACCTTCTCAGAACCGGACTGCGTCTCACGTTCAAGATAAGGCAGTGGCGTGGTCGACTCTTCCTTGATCGCTTTCGCGATCGATTCAGCGTGATCCGCATCCTTGGCAACGCGCGCAAGATCCGGCGCGAGGAAGCTGATCTCTTCGAGCACTCGCTCCATGATGGTGTGCAAACGTCGAGCGCCGATGTTTTCCGTAGTCTCATTGACGCGGAATGCAAACGCGGCCATCTCGCGCAGCGACTCGGGCAAAAACTCCAGCTTCACGCCCTCAGTCTCAAGCAGCGCCGTACATTGCTTGGTCAGTGAAGCCTTTGGCTCGGTAAGAATCCGCAGAAAGTCATCGACAGTGAGCGATTGCAGTTCTACGCGGATCGGAAAGCGACCCTGCAGCTCAGGAATCAGATCCGATGGCTTTGAAACGTGGAAAGCTCCGGCAGCGATAAACAGAATGAAATCCGTCCGCACCATGCCGTAGCGGGTGTTGACCGTCGTGCCTTCAACAATCGGCAGAATGTCGCGCTGGACGCCTTCGCGCGAAACATCCGGCCCATGACCGCCCTCGCGACCCGCGATCTTATCGATCTCATCAAGGAAGATGATGCCGCTCGTTTCCACGCGCTCCACCGCGGATTTGGTCACCTGATCCATATCGATCAGGCGGCTCTCTTCTTCCTGAATCAAGTATTCGAAGGCCTCGTTAACCTTCATCTTGCGCTTCTTCTGCGAACCGCCAAAGATGTTGGGCAACAGGTCCTTTAGGCTCATGTCCATGTCTTCGAGGTTCTGGCTGGAGATGATGCCCAGTTGCGGTGAGTTGCGCTCGCGCACATCCAGTTCGACAGTGCGATCGTCCAGCTTGCCTTCGCGGAATTGCTGGCGAAGCTTTTCCCTCGTTCGCTGATAGCTGTCGGTTCCCGGCAAGGTCAGCTGGCCCTCCTGCGCGGGCTGATGCGCTTCAGGCGGCGGAGGCAGGAGCAGATCGAGCAGCCGCTCCTCGGCATTCATCTCTGCCTTGTCTTCGACTTCTTCCAGCCGTTCTTCGCGGACCATGTCGATCGAAATCTCCACCAGGTCGCGGATCATCGACTCCACATCGCGGCCAACATAGCCAACCTCGGTAAACTTCGAAGCCTCTACCTTGAGAAACGGCGAATCGGTCAGCTTTGCCAGTCTCCGGGCGATTTCCGTCTTGCCCACGCCGGTGGGCCCGATCATAATGATGTTCTTCGGCATGATGTCGTCGGCGATGTCTGGCGGAAGCTTCTGGCGGCGGGTCCGGTTACGCAGTGCAATCGCCACGGCACGCTTGGCGGCGCGCTGTCCTACGACGTGCTTGTCCAGTTCGGTGACTATCTCACGCGGAGTGAGTTCGTCGAGGTCGACATCCTGGTCTTCGGCAGTTCCTGGAAGATATATGGCCATAAGAGATAAAACCTGCAGGTGGCTCAGGAGCCTTAGGCCTGCGACTCCTTCGATAACTCCGATTTCGTGTCGGCGTGCAGTTCTTCGATGGTGATGCGGTCATTGGTATAGATGCAGATCTCGCCGGCAATCTTCATCGATTTCTTGGCTATTTCAAGTGCGCTTAAATCTGTATTTTCCAAAAGCGCCCGCGCGGCCGCGGTCGCATAACTGCCACCGGACCCGATGGCGGCGATCGCCTCATCCGGATCAATCACGTCTCCGGAGCCGGAAATGAGAAGAGTCTGGCCTACATCGGCCACCACCAGCAGAGCTTCGAGATTGCGTAGCATCTTGTCGGTTCGCCAGTCAGTCGCCAGTTCCACGGCCGCCCGGTTCAGGTTCCCGCTGAACTGCTCAAGCTTGGCCTCAAATCGCTTGAAAAGCGCGAATGCATCCGCAGTGGATCCAGCAAACCCGGCGAGTATCCGATCCTGGTAAAGACGGCGGATCTTCTTCGCCGAGTGTTTCAGCACGTGGTCGCCAAGAGTTACCTGGCCGTCAGCGGCCATAACCACACTGCCGTTGCGCCGAATGCAGATGACGGTGGTCGAACGTATCCGACCGGCGCGCGACGCAGTCAGTTCGGAAATCGGGTTGGATCCAGCTGAAGTCTGGGGTAGTGTCACTGCGGGAGTGTCAGGAGATATGATTTTTGAAGCCAACGAACATTCCTTCTTGCGCAATTCCCAGTCCTATCAATGCTATCGGCCAAAAGACGCGCAACTTTTAGTATAACGCAGCAGGGTATTTCCCTAGGTTCCGTTGCTACTTCTCTATTTTGCCGGAGATCATTTCAATTCACATGACTCGGCGCAACAACTTTGATTTCAAAAACGGTCGGCCATTGCTTCCCTGTTACAAAAATCCTGTCATTCTTCGCATCGTATGCAATCCCATTCAGGACGGACTCCGCGTTAATCCTTTGATTGTCGGGCAGAAGTCCCGCGAGATCGATCCACGCGATCACGCGTCCGTCTTGCGGTGAGATGCGCGCAATGCGGTCGGAGTGCCATATATTCGCGTAAATTTCACCCTTGATGTACTCCAGTTCATTGAGCTGCTCGATCGGCCTCGTTCCATCCTTGACAAGGATATGTCGGACCTCCCGAAACGTCGCCGGATCGCGGAACCGCAGCGTGGCCGTCCCATCGCTTGTGATAATTTGCTTCGCGGTGCGCGTCATTCCCCAGCCTTCGCCAACGTAAGTGAACTGTCGAATCTTCCGCAGGCGTAACCGGTCGTAGACAAACCCGACGTGCGACTGCCAGGTCCACTCGTAGAGATTCGGCCCCCAGTCGACAATTCCCTCGCCAAAGAACTGCGGCGCAAGATCCAGCCGTTGCAGCACTTTACCGGTCTCGGGCTGGGTTACGAGCACAGCCGAATGGCCCTCAAGTCCAGTCCCCTCATAGAACATCCCGTTCAGAAAGAAAAACCCCTCGGTATAGCTGTCGGTCGAATGGGGAAATCTCGCCACAACCCGGTAGCCCTCCACCGGAGCGGCGGCCTGCGCGGTGACAATCTGGGCGAAAAGCATGAAAAGCGCGACGCCTCTGGAAACCCGCAGCGAGGAACGAACAAAACGCGATTGGCAAAAAAAATAGTGTAGAAACATGGCTGAATTCAGCCTAAATGGAGCACCCGGCTATCCATGTAACGCCAGCAACCGCCCAACCTCTGACACTCACATTCACTTCGGGGCGGCCCCGGATGGTTGAGGTTTTGGTGAAGAGGACGGATTTGCGTTCGCCGCGCCGGGTTTATTCGAGGGAGTTGGCGCTGTCGCTCCCGATTGCGCGTTATAGGCCTTCACCAGAGCATCCGTTATATCCAGATTACCGGCGACGTACCAAACCACTGGAGCTGCGTCAGAACCCCGCTCGATCACCACCGAGTAGCCATGCTGCTGCGCATAGGTCTTTAGAAATGCGAATACCTTTTGGGCAACGGTCTGAAAAACCTGCTGCGAATCCGACTGCGAGTCAGACTTGAAATCGTCCGATTGGCGTTGAAACTGCTTTCCCTTGGTGCTGAGGGTCTGTTCCCTGCTCGCCCGTTCCGCATCGCTCAACTTGTCAGCTGTCGCTTCGAGTTGCTTTTGCAACTCCGCTATCTCGTCACTGAGCGCCTTGAGCTGTGCCTGCCGCGGAGCATATTTGCTCTGCAATGACGCCATCTCGCGCTGCGCTTCCGCCGTTTGCAGCACAGCGGCATTGAAACTCACGGTAACGACACTCGTTGTCGCCGGTGACGGCGCTGGTGCCTGGGACCTCAGAATCTCTGCGTTGGCTGCACCGAATAGAAGTACCACCATCGCAAGTGTCTTTGTGTTCATCATCGAGCTAAACATTAAGCTCAAGCCAGAATTTACCTGCTTCATCCTCGTCTTTACACCTGAATTCATCCAGACCCCCTTCAGGCATTTGCGGCACCGAAAACGCGGCCATCTGTTTTCGCGCCCTGGCGGCTCGTCCACAGGCGCTGCGGAAAATTTGTCTGCACGGAGAACGACACCGGTAAGCGCCGAAGTTCTTGATCTTTCGACGGAGTTACCCCCAATTCGCCAACAGGATACTCTCGGAATCAGGCGATTTCGCCGGTGCCACGCCTCCAGTCGCCGACCCTGCACCGCCCGAAGGCATCCGTCTGGGGACTGCCCAGCGGCTTCGGTCTGCGATATCCTCGGGGTGGGTGGTGTCCCGGGGACGGCTTCCAATTCAGCACGCATCCCAGTTGCAGCCATGATCCAGATCTCCGTTCGCGAGTGGCAGATTGTTTCGGTGTCGGCCTTTGTGCTGGCCGCCGCAGGGGCTGGTCTTTGGTGGGTCAGCAGAAAGCGCCCCACCGCTGAAGAACTCGAACAGGAACGCCGCCACATGCTGGTCAATTTTGGCCGTATTGTCGACGGAATGCTGCTCGATTGTTTCCAGATCCCAGTCGAAATCGGTTCCGGAGGCGAACCCGGCTGCATGCGCAACATGCTCCTTTACCAGTACGAAATATCCGGCGTGGTTTATGAATGCTCACAGGACATCTCAGCGCTGGCCACGATTCTCGACCCCTCGCAAATCAAGATCGGAATGCCCTGTTCCATTCGCTACCAGCCCGGGAGCCCCGAAAACAGCATTCTGGTCGCCGAGCGCTGGAGCGGCCTTCGCGACGGTGTCCCGGTGATGTGGATTTCGCATTCGCAGGTCATTCGGCCATGCGAGCCCAAACAAAGTCCCAAAGCGGCCTCGAGTATGTAAAAACAGAAGTTCCCGAAGCCTTTGCCCTTTGCTTGACTGCGCGCATAGACTCAAGATATGCATGTTCACGCCGCGCCGGCGGGCCAGAAACGAACAAGTCGCGTCCTGTGGTTTTCGATGTTGGCGACCCTCGTCTACGTGGCGTTGACACTGGTGGCCGGTCTGCGCGCCCATTCTCTGGCTCTGCTGTCCGAAGCCGGTCACAATATGTCGGACTTTCTGGCCTTGGCGCTTTCATTCGTCGCCGTGTATTTTCAGACGCGCCCTCCCACCAACAAGAAGACCTTCGGATATCAGCGGGCCGGCGTCCTGGCAGCGTTTCTGAACGCCGCCACGCTGATCCTGATTTCCCTCTGGATAGGCGTAGAAGCGGTGCATCGCCTCAGTGCTCCGGTTGTGGTTCAGCCCCGCCTGATGATGTGGGTAGCCGCGGCCGGCGTGCTGATGAACGGTGTAATTGCCGCATTGCTTTGGGGTGTAGCCCGCGACGTCAATATGCGCAGCGCCTTTATCCACATGGCAGGCGATACGCTTTCTACCGCAGCCGTCATTGCCGGTGGCTGCGCCATTCTGTTCACCGGTCAGAACCGGATCGACCCAATCCTGTCCATCATCATCGCCGCGCTGATACTGTGGAGTTCCTTCGATATCGTCCGCGAAACGCTGAACATTCTCCTCGAAGGCACACCGCGTGGCCTGTCTTTGAATCAAATTCGCGCCGGAATGGAAGCTGTCGAAGGCGTCATCAACGTGCACGACCTTCATGTCTGGAGCCTCGGTTCGCAATCCCACGCGCTGGCGTGCCACATCCAGATAGAAGACATTCCGCCCTCGGAGAGCAACTGCATCCTGCTCAAGATCAAAGCTTTGGCTCGGGAGAGATTCCACATCCATCACACGACGATCCAGTTTGAGTGCGACGGATGCGAAGTAATGGATGGTTGCGTAGTGCCAATCAGTGAAATGGCCTCCGAATCCCACGACCACGCTCATCACAGCCATTCTCATTAGTTCGCAACGCTAAGTCCGATCAGTCCGATCCGGCATGCTACTCTGGCCTCCAGCCCGGAGGTTCCCTGCACGTGTCGATTCCATTGTCATCGCTTACCCGCTCCGCCATCTTAGCGTTGTTGCTTTCACTCGTCTATTCCGCTTCTCATGGAACGACGAAAGCCTTGGCCCAGTCTTCCGATCAGGCCACGAAACCGGGCATTTCTCTGACCGATTCGCAGTTGGATAACGTTTCCGGCGAGTACACCGAAGCCGCTGAACCAGACACCCCTTACAGCTTCTACGCGAAAAACGGCAAACTCTATTTCGAGACCGAACGAACAGTTCCAACAGCCCTGAATGCTGTATCTGCCACCGAGTTCAACCTTCCCCAGCGACACACGACCTTTCGCTTCGCAGACGGCGACGCTGGAAAAACATTGACGGTCACCGAGGGTGAGGAAACTCCCTACACGCTCAAACGTACCCGCGATGCGGTGCACCATATCTTCCATCATTACGAGCGAACGGAAGCAATGATTTCTGCGCGCGACGGAGTCAAGCTGCACGTTGTCATCCTCGTTCCGACTGACATTCCAGGCCCCCTGCCAATTCTGATCCAGCGCACTCCCTACGGAGTAGACGGCACTTCCGAAGCCAGCTTCTTTGGCGGTCGCCCAGAATTGGCCCGAGCCGGATATATTTACGTGGGCGCCGATATTCGCGGACGATTCAAGTCCGAAGGCGAATTCGTGATGATGCGGCCACTCGCCGATCACAAGAACCCGAAGGCCGTCGACGAAAGCACCGACACCTATGACACCATCGACTGGCTCCTCAAACACGTGCCCAACAACAACGGTCGCGTTGGAGTGCTCGGAACAAGCTATCCGGGCTTTCTGGCCATGATGGCCGGAATCGATCCGCATCCGGCGGTCAAAGCAATCTCTCCGCAGGCGCCAATGATCGACACCTGGATGGGTGACGACTTCTTCCACAACGGAGCCTTCCGCCAGACGTACGGCTACGACTACGCGCTTGGCCTCGAATCCAGCAAAGAGATAACTGAAGTCGATTACGGCAAGGACTCAGCCGGAAAACCCCGCGATGGCTACGATTACTTCCTGGAACGGGGCTCTTTCGTCGAAGATGTGAAACAGTCGCCGGTCAAGAAGGAACTGCCCACCTGGAAGGCATTTGAAGAGCATCCTGCGTATGACGAATTCTGGCGTTCGCGCGGTGTCGAGCATCATCTGAGATCGGTCACCGTGCCCACGCTCACCGTCGGCGGCTACTACGACCAGGAAGATATGTGGGGACCGCAGGAAGAGTACGCCAGCCTCGAACCGCATGACACGAACCACCAGAATTTCCTCGTCCTGGGACCGTGGCGGCACGGCTCGTG
>Ga0302326_10017792_pt1 | contig 14785 bp, 13 predicted proteins | sample Palsa_T0_3_FD_202264 | JGI IMG/M metagenome (GOLD analysis project Ga0302326, IMG submission 202264) | Peat permafrost microbial communities from Stordalen Mire near Abisko, Sweden - Palsa_T0_3 | ecosystem: Environmental > Terrestrial > Soil > Palsa > Peat permafrost | place: Sweden: Abisko... | reverse complement strand
TATACTCGCGTGGTCGATTTGATTTCTTTTTATTAATTCGATAGGGGTCGCCTTACAATGGTTGCTTCCGCAGTAGTGCAAGGCCATCTTCCAATAATTCCGGAAGATGACGGGACGAGTTGGCGGTATTCCGGCGGGACGAGTTGGCGGTATTGGAAAGGGCAAATCCCGCGGGGATTTGTTGCACGGCAGCGGGGGATCTGTTGATCTTCAGGGTGTGGAGGGTAATAATTATCCCTATTTCCAACGCCAGCACGATGAGGGACCCGGTTTTTTTCTTCTTCGAACTATTCATGAAATAACTTACAGATTATCGCTCCAGTTTTGATAATGTTTTTTCCAAAGCAGCAGATTGACCAGTTTCAGCTTTTCATCAACCTCCTTTTCAATGTTTTTATGAACCGTTGCAGCATTCACATACACCAGGCTGGAATAAACATTTTCCTCGTATAAGAGCAGATTGCCTTCCTGGTCTATAATTCCTTCCAGTGGGTTCAGCAACTTATCCTGCGAAAGGAGATATTTTTCATTGATCATTTTTAAAAAGAGCCGTTCACCGGAATTCCTTTGCTGAACAAATGTGACAACGCAACTGATAAAAATTTCGTTCAGGAAATTGAACTGAAAGATCGCCTTCCCTTTGAAGTACGATCTTTTGTAAAAGAAGGTTGTCCTGTCAAAAGCCGGATGAACCCTTTCCATCCTTCTAAATTTGGGCGTCCCCAGGAGCCTGCCAAGTTTCGCCGGCGTTGTGTGAAAAGGGATATTTAAAATTTGGATGGGGGAGGTCGTTTTCATAAAACGCTGAATATCAGGGACGCACCTTGCCAGCAACTGGTCGACATCGACCACTTTGTAAAAGGCCTCGTAATAGCTCCTTTTTGTATTATCAAAATGAGAATAATACGCTTTGGCATAACGGGCAAAAGGGTTGCTACCAAACATCATTGCTGTATGATATTGACTTTCATTTGAATCAGAGCCTTTTTTCTATCCGGGTGTCATACTTTTACTACATGTTTACACCTAGATGATTTACCAAATCTACCGTATCTGCCGGGGTTTTAATCTCTTTTTAATCGACATCGTCAGACCAAATGTGAATAACTCGGCGGCGGGATAACCGAAAAAATGTGGTAGGCCGAATTGTTCTCCGGTGACCGTATTTTTGCGGCATGACGATCGAAAAGCTTTACGATATTTATCTTCGCCACCCTTCGATCCGGACGGACACCCGGCAGTTGCAACGCGGCGACCTCTTTTTTGCCCTTAAAGGCCCCAACTTCAATGGGAATGCTTTTGCGATCCGCGCCCTCGGGCTTGGCGCGGCCTACGCCATCCTTGACGAAACCCCGGCGCAGTTGGAACTGCTGCCTCCTTATTCCTCCGACCAACTGATCCTCGTCCCCGACGTGCTCACGGCTCTGCAGCAGCTGGCGCTCCACCACCGGCGGCAATTCAGCATCCCCTTTATCGCCATCACCGGCAGCAACGGCAAGACGACCACCAAAGAGCTTATCCATGCCGCCCTGTCCTCCACCTTTATCACCTATACGACACAGGGGAATCTCAACAACCATATCGGCATCCCGCTCACCCTGCTTTCGGTCCGCCGGGATGCACAGCTGGCCGTCATCGAAATGGGCGCCAACCATCAAAAAGAGATCGAATCCTACTGCGCGTATACCCTTCCGACACATGGTATCATCACCAACGTCGGCAAAGCCCATCTCGAAGGCTTTGGCGGCCCCGAAGGCGTGAAAAAAGGGAAGGGTGAGCTTTATGATTTTCTGCGGGCCGGCAATGGCACCGCCTTTGTCCTCCGTGACTCCGCCGACCTCGTGCAAATGAGCCGCGGTATTCCCCATATCATCACCTACGGTACGCAAAATGCGAACTTTACCGGCGTCCCTGCGCATTCCGCCCCCGCTGCGCCGCCTGCCCCAGCTGAGCCCGCCGCTCACCCCGCTCCCTCCAAGCCCATCGCTCCAACCGACCCAACCACTCCCGCTGCCGGCGCCACCTTCCTCCGCGTCAACATCACTCATGGCGCCGAAACCGGCCCCATCCATACCCAGCTTGTCGGGGACTACAACCTCCCCAATGTCCTCGTGGCCGTCGCCGTCGCCAAACATTTCGGCGTTCCCGATGCCGCCATCCGCCAGTCCATCGAACAATATACTCCCTCCAACAGCCGCTCACAGCTCATCGAAAAGGACGGACTTCATATCATTCTGGATGCTTATAATGCCAACCCCTCCAGCATGCGCGCCGCCATCGAAAATTTCGCGCGGATTCCCGGCCCCAAAGTCCTCATCCTTGGCGCCATGGCGGAGCTCGGGCCCGAAAGCCTTGCCGAACACCAGGCCATCATCGACCTCATTGCGCAATACCCCTGGCAACAAGTCGTCCTCGTCGGCGGCGACTTCCGAAAACTCAGCCACCCCTGGCTCAGCTTCGCCAACAGCAAGGAAGCCGGTCACTGGCTTGCCGGCGTCGGCCTCACCGACGCCTGGCTGCTGATCAAGGGCTCGCGAAGCATGAAAATGGAGGAAGTCCTGTCCACCCCCGCCGCTGGTGACCCTTTTAGCTGTTAACGCCGTACCTTCAATCCATGGAGCAACCAGTCGAAATTCCTGTGACGATCCGGGGCGTGGAGCGCATCTTTTCTGCACAGGTGCAGGCCTGGCGATATGGCCTGCGATTCCTGGTCGATATAGATGGAAACGAAGTAGTATTGGAGCGGGACGATGCGGGCGAGTTTCGAGCCATATTACCAGAGGGGTTTACCGGCAAACTACCCGATAAGGCGGTGATCAGCGCGATCATCGAGGTGCTGCAGCAGTTGTGATGCCGGGAGTCGAATTCCAGGTTCCCCTTGGTTCATAAACAATTTGCTTGGGAAGCCTGTAATTAAGGGAACCAGGCTTACTGTTGCCTTGATTTTAAAAAAATTGTCCGAAGGCGCCTCACCCCAACAGTTAATGGTGGCCTATCCCAACCTTTCAGGGACGGCTATTAACGCTGTATTAGCTTATGCTTCGGATGTTATTTCGAATGAAACGATAATTGCTGTTGCATGATCCTCGCTGATAAAACATTCCTTTCGAAATAACAAAGTCTCTTCGAAACGAAGGTTTTGAAATGACTTCCATATACGAATCAGCAAGAGGGATTAAGGATGAGCAAATTATTGAAATTGCCGTTAAATATGATTTTCTCCTGCTCACTGAAGACAAAGATTTTGGTGAATGGGTATTCGCAATTGTAAAGCGTCTTGATCCTGCCGATGGTTTGGCTTAGTTCTTCCAGCGTCCGTGAAAAAGGCGATCAGGCTACTGAAAGCGCATCTTCCCGCCACTTCACTCCCATAATACCTGTTTTTACTCCGTTTTGATTGGAAGGCGCGATGGAGATCGGTACATTTACACTTATGAAACGAAGCTTTTTTGCCTTGCTGCTAGTCAACCTCACCTGCTTTGCCGCCGGCGCACAGCAACTCTGGCGAAATGACAATACCAACTACAAGGCTATTTATTTTAAAGAGGCCTGCGACCTGATAGCGAAAACTCCCGACCTGCTGTTGCTGGATGTCCGCTCACCAGGCGAATATGCGGATACCAGCCAGTCCATTGAATCCCGTATCGGCAGGCTGAAAGGTTCCGTCAATGTTTCTATAGATTCGGTGGAGCGGCATTATAATGAGCTCCTGCCCTATAAGGGAAAAACCATCCTGGTATATTGCTCGCATAGCTTCCGCAGCAGAAAGGTTAGCAAATTCCTGGCCGATAGCGGCTTTACAAAAGTGTATAGCCTGAATGGCGGCATGACCGAAGTAGACCGGGAGCCCGATGCAGCGTTTCCCTGTAAAGCATCGTTGTATACCACCAGCGTACCCTACAAGTTGATGGGTCCGGAAGATGCAGCCGCTTTTATAAGGAATAAGAACAATGTGGTGATAGATGTGCGACCGGCGGCCCAATTTAATGGTACTGACACCACTGAGGCAAAAAATATCGGGCGGATAAAAGGCGCGATCAATGTGCCAAAAGCCAATTTCGATCAATCGATACCCGGCCTTGAAAAGTATAAGGATAAGCCGATATTGGTGTATGATCTGAATGTCGCCGACGCCATGACGGCAGCGTCGAAACTCAAGGCCGCCGGGTTTAAAAATGTGGCGGTGCTGTTTGATGGTTTTGATACGTTTCTGCTCAATTTCCCCTCTTCTTCCAACCTGCGAAAAGAAGGGGTCATCGCCGGGCCGGCTTATCAACTGACCGGGGTGCGGGAGGCTGTAGACCTGGTAAATAACGCACCCGGATTGGTCATTGCCGATATGCGGCCAAAGGACGAGTTCGGGAACAAGTCTAAAGGCGAATTCTATAACCTGGGGCATATTAAAAACGCCATCAACTTTACGGATGGGGCACAACTGGAAGAATATCTGAAAGGCAAACCAAAAAACACGCCTGTGCTGATCTATGGCACGTTTTCGGCTGCGGATGCGGCGCAACAAATGAATAATATGCTTGACATTGACGTGGCGCCGATATGCAAAAAGCTGGCTATGGAGGGGTACAGCAATGTTCACCTGCTTTTTAATGGCCTTTTCTGGATGGTATGGGCCTCTGCCAATGTAGACGGCCAGCAGGATGCCAGGAGCATATTGACTGACCACGAGGGACTTTATTGATCAAGTGACCCGGATTATCGCTAAATTGATGTATGACCATTCCGTTTTCGACAGCGATGGAGCTGAGTAATATTTTCATTTTTTCGAGCCTGGGGATATATTTGAATTACCGGTCCGAAATATTATTCAGCGGACTCAACCTTAGTCCTTTTAACCGGAGGCGATTGGCTGTATGCTGCATATTCCTGTGCTTCTATATGGCTATCATGTCGTTTTACCCCTGCTATAACGATTTTACCACGTTCAGGGAATACCTCGTCTGTTCGGGCTTCCACCTGCTTCGATCCGCATTTTTTGTATTTCTGCCCGTGTTCGCCATCCTATACATCGAACGATGGCTCGCGGGGCAAAACATAACCTTTCTTAAAACGCACCTCATCGTTACAGGGTTCATTTTTATTTTCCTGACTTCGACCAATATCTGGATGGCCTTCCTCATCCCGCCGGAACACCGTACGGCGACTATTACCTATACCTTCCTCGTCTCATTGGTTTTCAGCGGGATCGTTTCGGCTATCTATATTAATATCGGCTATGCCAACCTTGCCGAGAAGCGGCTGCGTTTTGAAAGGGAGCTTGAAATTTCGAGGCTGAACGAACTAAAGACCAAAGCCGAACTGGAGGCCTTGCAGGCCAAGGTGAACCCGCATTTTCTGTACAATACGCTGAATTCCATAGCCGAGCTATCGTTGCATCAGGGCGCCAAAGCGAGAAAAATGACTATCGCTCTTGCCGATTTGTTCCGATACAGCCTGAATAAGAAAAATGAAACCTTGATAGCGGTCGAGGACGAGGTGGAGATGGTCGGGAACTACCTGATGATCGAAAAGATCCGGTTCGAGGATAAGCTGGAAGTTTCCATCGAGGTAGATGAAGCAGCAAGACGCATCAAAGTGCCAAAGTTTATCCTGCAGCCGCTGGTAGAGAACGCAGTCAAGCACGGCCTGAAGGAGCCGGACAAAAAAGGCGTAATCAGAATTATTATAAAAAGCAAGGACGGTAAGATCGATGTAATGATCTATGATAACGGTTCGCCGTTCCCGGAGGAATTGCAGACCGGGTATGGGTTGAGAAGCGTGATGGATAAACTGACACTATTTTACCCTGGCGAACATACCATTTATTTTGAGAACGAACCATTGAAAAAAGTGACTATTTCGATGACAGAAATACTGGCCTATGCCTAACCTATATAAAGCGATCATTGTAGAAGATGAGGCGCCATCCAGGCGCTTGCTGAACGAGCTATTGGCTGAATACCGGCATCTTATCCGCTTGTCCGGCGAGGCGGATAACGGCAGCGATGCCATCGCTCTTATCAACGAAATAAAGCCTGACGTGATTTTCCTCGATATCCAATTGCCGGACATGCTGGGACTTGATGTATTGAAAGATCTGGATTACAAGCCCTATGTGATCTTTACCACGGCCTATGACGAATATGCCATTAAAGCCTTTGATGCGCTATCGGTCGACTACCTTCTAAAGCCTTTAAAGGAAGACCGGATAGCCAGGGCGCTGGGAAAACTGCAACATTTTGCGGCTGGCTGCGGACCCCGGGCGGTATGGAATAACTTCGAATCACTATTGAAGGACATTAACCCTCAACGGGTAAAAACGCTTTCCGTTAAAAAAGGCAGCAAGTTTACACTGGTACAGCTTTCCGATATCGCGTATTTCGAGGCTTCAGACAAATACACCTTCGTGCACACAACAAACGGTCAAAGGCTTTTTTGCGATCATATGCTGGCCGTGCTGGAAGAAAAATTATCGGCTGATTTTGTCCGGGTCCAGAAGTCTTATATCGTCAACAAGCAAAAGATCGTCGAAATACACAAATACTCCAATAATCGCTATACACTTGTCCTCAGGAACCGGGACTTCACCCGGATCGTGACCGGCCCATCCTATCTCCGTGTGATCAAAGAGGCTTTTGAAGTGTAGAGCCTCGGCGGCCGCCGGCGGCCAACGGCGGGCCTCAGGCGGGGCCACAGGCGGCCTCAGGCGGCCTCAGGCGGGGCCCCGACGGCCCCCGACGGGACCCCTGACCTGACCGGATATCCGTACACCGGCTGTATCGAAATCGGGCAATCCAATCCATTCAAAAATTATAATCGTCTGACCTTCAACCATTAAATTTCTGGTATCCTTCTGGCTGATAGATCCCTAATGGGCCCTCAAGCTCATCACCTCATGCTAAAAAACTATTTCCGGATCGCCTGGCGCAGTCTGCTGAAGGACCGGCAATTCAGCCTGCTGAATATCATCGGCCTTTCCTGCGGGATCGCCTGCACATTGATGATCTGGCTCTGGGTCGCCGATCAAAAAAGCGTCGACAGGTTCTTTCAAAAGGACGATCAGATCTATCAGTTGATGGAGCAAAGAAAATCCGCGGACAACGTCGTCGTTTCCGACGAGTCGTCCGGCTTGCTTGGGGAAGCGGTAAAAGCAGAGTCGCCCGAAGTGGAATATTCGGCGGCCCTTTGTCCGCCGGAATGGTTCCCGGCCTTTACGCTGTCCGTTGGACAAAAGGACATCAAGGCGCGGGGCCAGTATGCCGGCAAGGACTATTTTAATATTTTTTCATTCAAATTACTCGATGGCAAAAAGGATGAAGTCCTGAAGGACAAAAACTCCATCGTCATCTCGGACGACCTCGCGCGGCGTCTCTTTAATACAACGGAGAACCTCATCGGCCGGCCGATCAGATTACAGCAGCAACATGATTTCTTTATTTCCGGCGTTTTCGAAAAACCCGCAGCGCTTTCTTCGCAACAATTCGATTTTGTCCTGTCATTCGAATATTTTTATGACCAACAGCAATGGGTAAAGACCTGGGGCAATACAGGGCCCCACAACTTCATACTCGTAAAAAAAGGTACCGACATCGATGCACTCAACAGCCGGATGGCGGGCATTATTGGAAAAAACAGCAACGATACTACCCGCAACGCATTCGCCATGAAATTTTCGGATGTGTACCTGTTCAGCTCCTTTAGTCACGGCGCATCCACCGGAGGCCGGACGGAATATATCCGGCTGTTTTCCCTGATCGCCCTTTTTATCCTGGTGATCGCCTGCATCAACTTCATGAACCTTTCGACGGCCAGGGCGGCCCGCCGGATGAAGGAAGTCGGAATAAAAAAAGTAGTGGGCGCCCGCCGTCCCCAGCTGATCGCACAATTCTTGTCGGAATCCATGCTGGTAACGGTATTTTCGACGCTGCTTGCCGTACTCATAACCTGGCTTCTGCTGCCTTCATTCGACCGGCTGACCGGGCGGGAGATCGCCCTGAACTTTACGCCCGGCCTGATCCTGATGCTGTTGTGCATTGCCCTTTTTACGGGTCTGCTGGCGGGCAGCTATCCTGCCCTGTATCTATCAAAATTCAATCCGCTGGCCGTGTTGAAAGGGAAGCTCCCTTCTTCTTTTACCGAAGTCATTTCCCGCAAAGGATTGGTGACCTTCCAGTTCGCGCTCTCCGCCATCCTCATCGTGTCGGTATTGGTCATTTATCAGCAGGTACAATATATCCAATCTGCAGACCCCGGCTATAACAAGGACAATATCGTGAAATTTTATTCGGAAGGAAGACTGCAGGGCAATGAAGAAACATTCATCAAAGAACTGAAGCGGATACCCGGCGTCGTTAACGCCAGCTTTACCTACAACGATATGGTTGGCCGCAGTTTTGGCAATAACGGCATGGATTGGCCAGGGAAGCCGGCCAATACCTATGTCTATTTTGAAGGTTTCGGTGCAGGCTATGATTTCATCGAAACCCTGGGCATGCATATGCAGAGCGGGCGGAGCTTTTCGCGTGACTATGGCGCCGACAGCAACAAGATCATTTTGAACGAAGCGGCAGTAACCACCATGCACCTGCAGAACCCGGTCGGCAAAACGGTCAAGCTCTTCGGGACTCCTTTGCAGATCGTAGGGATCGTAAAAGATTTTCATTACGAATCCTTGCACGAGCCCGTAAAGCCGGCTTACTACGTCTTGCAGGCGGGGGGCGGCGGTCCCTGGTGGAAGATCATGGTCAGGGTCCGACCGGGACAACAGCAGGAGACGATCGCCCGGATAAAAGATTTTTACCAGGCGTATAATCCCGGATTCCCGTTCACTTACAGCTTCCTCGATGAAGAATATCAGCGCCAGTATCAAACCGAGGTCAGGGTAGCGGCCCTCGCCAAATATTTTTCGGGTCTTGCCATTGTCATCTCCTGCCTTGGCCTTTTCGGCCTCGCAGCCTTTACCGCGCAACGGCGGAAAAAAGAGATCGGTATCCGCAAAGTAGTCGGGGCCACCGTCAACAATATCGTCTTTTTGCTCTCCGGCGAATTCCTGCGGCTGATATTCCTGGCGATCCTCTTTGCCTTCCCCCTTGCCTGGTGGGCCATGAACCACTGGTTGCAAAGCTTCGCCTATCGTATAAATATCGGCCCCCTGGTATTCCTGCTCGCCGGCGCCTCGGTTATCCTGATCACTTTTCTCACGATTGGCTTCCAGGCCATCCGCGCGGCGTTGATCAACCCGGTAAAAAGCCTGCGTTCGGAATAAACGAAAAATCGGTAAAGCATGAATTATGAGTCAATAATCCCTATATTTGTGAAAATATCACAAATATTAAACAATGATTGTCGATTTTAGTGTTCAAAACTATCGTTCAATTAAAGGACTAGAGACATTGGCCATGAATGCAGCGAGTATTGTTTCCAGGAACAAGCAATTGGAAGCGACTAATCTAATCCCCTTTTCCTCCAAGCTTTCCCTGCTAAAGACCAAGGCCCTGTATGGCGCCAATGCCAGTGGCAAAAGTACCATGCTCCGGGCGCTGGGCGTCTTCGTGAACGTAGTAGTCAACTCTGTGAAGGATGAAAAAATATTAAATAAATTTATCGATTCGTTTCGGCTGTCGGGTGAGACCTATCTTTCCCCTACTTATTTCCAATTGTCTTTTATCTGTAATAATGTCCATTACCGGTATGGGTTCGAGGCCACAAAAGATGAGATTCGGTCAGAATGGCTTTTCGGAACGCCCGGTAAAAAAGAAGTGCGTTTTTTTACCCGCGAAGGCAGCGAGATTCAAGTCAATGAGAACCAGTTCCAGGAGGGCGCGAAGGTCATCGACTTGTACAAACAATCGGATAACGATATTGGCCGGAAAAATTCTTTATTTCTTACAGCCGTCCGTTCCTTTAACCAGGGATTGGCTAAAGAGATCATTGACTATATCAGCCACTATATCATCATTTCCGGCTTGTCCGATTACCAGATGCTCCTGCGCGCAGAGCTGTCTATGGGAAATGAGATCGTTAGAAAAAAAATGGCTGAATTATTGAAACTCGCCGATACTGGCATTGAAGATATCATCCGAGAAGAGTATATCCCGGAAAATAGCAGGGAGAGCAATGAAAAGAGATATATAACTATGACACGGCGCAAAGGATTCGATAAACACGGAAAGCCTGCCGAGCCGGTCGACTTATTTATGATCACCATGGAATCGGAAGGCACCAAAAAAAATGTTCGAGATCAGCCCTGCTCTTTTGGAATCCTTAGAAGGAGGGCGCGTTTTGATCCTGGATGAATTCGACGCGAGTTTTCATCCTTTGCTTAGCCGGAAGATTGTTGAATTGTATAACTCAGCAGCTAATAAGAAAGCCCAATTGATCTTCGCCACTCATGACACTAACTTGCTAACGCCGCAGCTGCTGCGACGGGACCAAGTATGCTTTGTAGAGAAAGATCAGCAGGGAGCCAGCCATTTTTACTCCCTGGCGGATTTTAAGGGCGTCCGCAACGACGCTTCATTTGAAAAAGATTATATCGCCGGCAAATACGGGGCCATCCCTTTTTTAGGCGATTTTACCACCCTCTTTGAAGAGTAATATGCCGAAACGAACCCGGTCCACAAAGACTTCTGATCAGAAAGGAAATAAGCCCTGGCTCCGCCAGCCAAAGCCCTATGCGTATGCCCTTAATTCCAGGTCAACGAACCGAACCTTCCTGATCGTTTGTGAGGGCCAGACGGAGGAACAGTATTTCAACTCCTTTCCAGTCCTAGCGGCTACTGTCAAACCAATCCACGCAGGCAGTTCCAAAACGGCCCTTGTGGATGCCGTTACAAAATATACGCGCGGGAAATCCTATGACGAAGTATGGTGTGTATTCGATCTTGATTTCGACCCCGGGATCTCCGGACAAGCCGAAGATTTCAATCGCGCTATACGCAAGGCTAGAGAACTGGGCTACCATTGCGCCTATTCGAACGATTCATTCGAGCTCTGGTTTGTACTGCATTACCAATACATGGACCAGCAGCAGCATCGGGATTTTTATTGCGAGCTTCTTGGCAGGCACTGGAATATGAACTATACACGGGGAGGCAAAGTGCTCCGCTTCGCCAGAGGCATATATACGCTACTGCATGAAGATCGGGAAGCCAGCCAGCAAAAAGCCATTGATCACGCCAGCAAATTGCTCGCTTCTCACGATACAAAACCGTTTCACCTGCAAAATCCTGTAACGACTGTCTTTCAGTTGGTAGAACGGCTGAACGAACATTGTCGAAAATAAACGGACTTCTTAAAGATTTCAAGAGCCGCGCAGCTGCTTTAAAGCTCACCAATCCGAACATCCACTGTATTGATTCCGTACATCCCCCACCCGGCAGCCCACCTCAATCTAATTCATTTACAAGCCCTTAGATAAATGGCACCGTCTTAGCATTGGCTCACCGGGTCAAATCCCGTCTTCATGCTAAAAAATTACATCCGGGTCGCGTGGCGATCCCTGCTCAACAACAAAGCCTTCTCCTTGATCAATATTTTTGGTCTCGCCCTTGGCATGGCCTGCAGCCTGCTCATTTTTCTGTGGGTTCACGACGAGCTTGGCGTCGATAACTTTTATGCCCATGGCGACCGCCTCTATATGATGTACGAACAGGAGCATGTCGATGGCAAGCTCGTAGGCGGCTACTGGACACCCGGCCTGCTTGCCCAGGAGCTAAAAAGACGGCTGCCCGAAGTACAGTGCGCGACAGACATCATGGAACATGACGGTACGAACTTCGAGGCAAACGATAAGACCATCAAACAGGACGGCATCAACGCCGACTCCGATTATTTCAAAATGTTCAGCTACCCCCTCCTCGAAGGGACACCCGCAACGGCGCTAAACAGCCCCGCCTCCATCGCCATCTCCGATAAAATGGCGCGGAGCTTTTTCGGCAGCGCCCATACGGCCATCGGAAAAACGATCCGTTGGGAAAACCGCCGCGACTTTACCGTCACCGCCGTCTTTGCCGAACTTCCCTCCGCCAGCTCCTGGAAATTCGATTTTGTCCTGAACTGGATGGCCGAGCTGGATGCCAATCCCTGGTTAAAAGAATGGGACAACAACAGCCCCAATACCGTCATTATGCTGAAGCCAAATGCCGATCCCGCGCAGGTCGCGCCAAAGCTCACGCACTTCCTCGACGACTACAATCATTCCTTCACGCCCACTTTCCGCCTTGACGTCGCCATGCAGCCCTATAGCCAGGTCTATCTCCATGGCAATTTTGTCGACGGTAAGATCTCCGGCGGCCGGATCGAATATGTCCGGCTTTTTAGCCTCGTAGCCATATTCATCCTCTTTATCGCCTGTATCAATTTTATGAACCTGACGACAGCCCGTTCGGGTCGTCGGGCAAAAGAGATCGGCATCCGCAAAGTGGCCGGCGCCATCCGCGGATCGCTGGTACGTCAATTTCTCAGCGAAGCCGTTCTGCTAACCAGCATCGCGGCCCTTCTCGCCATCGTTCTCGTCACCTTTATATTACCCTATTTTAACCAGGTCACATCAAAGCTGATCATTGTCCCCTATAACGACATCCGCTTCTGGGCAAGCCTGGCCGGCTTCATCCTGTTCACCGGCATTCTGGCCGGCAGCTATCCAGCCGTTTTTCTATCCGGGCTGAAACCCATCCGGGTACTGAAAGGTTCGCTGAAATTCAGCGGCAGCTCCGTCCTGTTTAGAAAAGGCCTGGTCGTCTTTCAATTTGTGCTGTCCATTGTGCTGATCATCTGTACCATCGTCGTGGCCAGACAGATCAGCTATGTACAAAATGCCGACCTGGGCTTTGACCGGGATAACCTCGTCTATATCCCCATGGAAGGCGACCTGGGCGCGAAGTATGAAGTCTTCCGGCAGCAGGCCGCCCGCGTGCCGGGAGTAAGACAGGTCTCCGCGATCCAGGACCGGCCGATACATATCGGTCGCGACATTACCGGTACCATTGATTGGACCGGCAAAGACCCCAATACCAATTTGCAATTCGCCGTCACCGCCGCCGGCGACGACTTTGTCCGAACCATGCACCTGAACCTGCTAAAGGGCCGCGATTTCTACCCCAACACCCTGTCGGATACTTCCTCCTACCTCGTCAACGAAGAAGCGCTGACCCTCTTTAAGTACAAAGACCCGATCGGCCAACCGCTGAAATTGTGGAACCGGCAGGGAAAAATCGTGGGGGTGCTAAAGAATTTTCATCTGACCACGCTGCACGAACCCATAATGCCGTTGATCGTCCGGCTGCGGAATCCGACCGACGATGGTTATATCCTGGTTCGGCTGGACGCGCAACACACAAAAGAAGCGCTGGCCGGTCTCGAAAAGATCAGCAACAACCTAAATCCAAAATTCCCTTTCACTTATCACTTTACCGACGAACAGTACCGTAAGCAGTATAAGAGCGATGTGATCGTCGCCAATCTTTCCAATTGCTTCGCCGCGCTCGCCATTTTTATTTCCTGTATGGGATTGCTGGGGCTGGCCATGTTCACCGCCGAACAACGTACCAAGGAGATCGGTATCCGCAAGGTGCTGGGTGCGGGCGTCTTCTCCCTGCTGACCCTGCTCTCCGGTGAATTCCTGCTGCTCGTCCTCATCGCGCTGGTGATCGCCACACCCCTGGCCTGGTGGGCCATGTATACCTGGCTACAGGACTATGCCTACCAGATCCATATCGAGTGGTGGTTCTTTGCGCTTGCCGGAGCCGCGGCCATCCTCATCGCTCTGCTGACCGTCAGTTTCCAGGCCGTTCGGGCGGCTTCTGCGAATCCCGTCAAAAGTTTGCGGAGTGAGTAAGCCCCGGCGGAGTGAGTAAGCCCCGGCGGAGTGAGTAAGCCCCCGCCGGTCGAATTGACCGCAGTGTTACATTAATAGTGACAAATGTTACATCTTTCACAGGTGTCCTGACTGCCTTCCTCAATATTGAATAAAATGTCATAGATTACTATATGACAGTGAACAACTGGAGGAGCATGACGGAGGGGGATAAGGGCTCTTTTCTTGCCATATATCAAACTTACTACCAGGCACTTTTCTGCTACGGGTTCAGTCTGTCGGTAGACCGCGAGCTGACAAAAGACTGCATCCAGGAATTATTTGTCGAAATCTGGAACAGCAGGCCCTCCCTCAACAAAGAGGTCAAAAATGTGCGGTCCTATCTCTTTACCTGGCTGCGCAGAAAAATTAGCCGCGAATTATCCCGGCTGGCCAAGGAATCGGTTTTTAATGAAACTACCGAACAGTCCGATGGTATTCAAGCTTCCTATGAGGAATTGCTGATCGCTTTCCAACAATCCGATGAAAAGAAAGAACAACTCCGGTCGGCGCTGTCAAAACTCACAAAAAAACAACTGGAGATCATCAAGCTCAAATTCTTTGAAAACCTCTCCTATCAGGCGATTGCCACTCAAAAGTCATTGACGCCCAGAACCGTTTACAACACAATATATGAGTCCATCCGTCAATTGCGGGAATCAATGAAACTGTTATTGCTGCATCTGATGATCTAGCCCTCCAAAAAAATAGTTGAAAAAAAACCGGTAAAATCCGCCGATCCGCTGCACTAGCTAATATACATCCTATTAACCAAGCGGAAATCATTCAATTATGGCGCGAACCGGGAAATCCCCTGAGCAGTACCAGGTCGAAGACTTTGTCACAGACGAATCGTTTATAAACTATTTTTTCCATCTCAATGCGGAGGATACCCGCTTCTGGGAAACATGGCTTTTGGCAAACCCCGATTTTAAC
>Ga0302326_10017791_pt1 | contig 14785 bp, 15 predicted proteins | sample Palsa_T0_3_FD_202264 | JGI IMG/M metagenome (GOLD analysis project Ga0302326, IMG submission 202264) | Peat permafrost microbial communities from Stordalen Mire near Abisko, Sweden - Palsa_T0_3 | ecosystem: Environmental > Terrestrial > Soil > Palsa > Peat permafrost | place: Sweden: Abisko... | reverse complement strand
GGCGAGATCGAAACCAACAGCAGTCCCAGCAATCTTCCGCGCATTTTTCCCTCTTGATCGAGGTTGCGCTCCAATCGCGATGCGGCACAAGTATTTAGGGGTGGGATAACGGTTGCGGCAACCGTTACGCCAGCTTGCAGTGAGTGGGGCAGGCTCCCAGCCTGCGGCGGCATCGCAGGCCGCCCTCTTCTGCCCCGTGGCCTGCCCCACAGCCAGCAGCCACTGCATTTTGCTATCCTTTAGTCGTTGAATCCATAAAGTTCCCCACCCGGCCCCGCGGCTGGGCCCCACGAAGAGGTTTGCCATGTCAGGTCATTCGAAGTGGGCGACCATCAAGCACAAGAAAGCTGCACTGGACGCCAAGCGCGGTAAAACGTTTACGCGCATCATCAAGGAAATCATGATCGCCGCCCGCAGCGGGGGCGATCCGGACGCCAATCCGCGCCTGCGCACGGCCATCCTGGCGGCCAAAGGCGTCAGCATGCCCGCCGATAACATCAAGAAAGCCATCATGCGCGGCACCGGCGAGTTGGAGGGAGGCCAGATCGACGAAGTCATGTTCGAAGGCTATGGGCCGGGCGGCGCGGCCGTGCTGGTGATGGTAGCCACCGACAACCGCAACCGGACCGTCAGCGAGATCCGCCACACGTTTTCAAAGAATGGCGGCAACCTTGGCGAGCTTGGCAGCGTGGCCTGGATGTTCGAGCGCCGCAGCCACATCGTGATCCCGCAGGACAAGGCCAGCGAAGAGCAGCTCATGAACATCGTGCTGGACGCCGGCGCCGACGATCTGCGCGACGAGGGCGGCAACTGGGAAGTGATCTCGCTGCCGGAAGCGCACGAAGCCGTGGCGGAAGCTCTCAACAAAGCCAAGATCCCCGTGGAAACCGCCGAAATTGCCATGCTCCCCAAGAACGTGGTGAAGCTGGAAGGCAAGAACGCCGGGGCCATGCTGCGGCTCAGCGAGGCCTTGGAAGAGCACGACGACGTGCAAAACGTCTATTCCAATTTCGACATCGACGAGAAGGAGTTGGAGGCGTTGGCCCAATAAAGTGCTGGTGCTGGGAGTCGATTGCGGTACGCGGCGGACCGGCTTCGGCGTCATTGAATCCGACGGCGGAGTGCACAAGCTGGTGGTGGCAGGCGTGATCAAGACCGAGGTCAAGGATCCCTTTGAGCGGCGCCTCCAGGAAATCGCGTGCGGATTGCGCGAAGTCATCCGGCGGCATGCGCCGGCGGCCGCCGCGGTCGAGCAAGTTTTTTACGCGGCTAATGTGCGCACGGCCTTAAAGCTGGCGCACGTGCGCGGGGTCGCCCTGCTGGCCATCGCGGAGGCCGGGTTACAATTGGGTGAGTATTCGCCGCTGGAAATCAAGACCAGCGTGGTGGGCTATGGGCAAGCCGGCAAGGGGCAGGTTCAGGTGATGGTGCATTCGCTGCTGGGGTTGGACTCGACGATTGAATCCGAGGATGCTTGCGATGCGCTGGCCGTGGCAATTTGCCATGCGACGCATACGGCTACGCGTGTACGGTTGCAAGGTTAGCGGGATGAAGTGGTGTCTAACATTATTGTGGTGCGCGTGCCTTTGCGCCGCCGATGGGCCACGCCTTTACTTTTCCAAATCGTTCCCGGGCAGCGTGCCGCCCTACGTGGCGATTGCCGTCGACAAGAGCGGCGCAGGCTCCTACAAAGAAGCCGAGAATGACGACAACCCTATCCGTTTCCATTTGACCGAGCCGGAGGTGGCCGAGATGTTTGGCTTGGCCGAAAAGCTCGGCCACTTCGACCATCCCCTGGAATCGCAGCTCAAGGTCGCCTTCATGGGCGCCAAAACGTTCCGCTTCGAAGACGGCGACCGCAGAGGCGAAGTCAAGTTCAATTTCTCCGAGGACCCGTCCGCGCAAGCCCTGGCCGACTGGTTCGAACGCATCGCAGAATCGGAGCAGCTTCTCACCAACCTGGAGGTGTCCGCCAAGTACGATCGGCTGGGAGTGGACAAGGCCTTGCTTTTGCTGGAATCGGCCTGGGACCGGAAGCGCCTGGTGGACACCGCGCAGTATCTTCCGTTGCTCGACCGCATTGCCAAGAACGAGAGCTATATCCATCAAGCGCGCCTGCGGGCCGCCGCCTTGGCCGACGCATTCCGTGCCCCGAAATGAAGTCTCCGGCTGTTCTGCTTTTCTTCGCGATGTGGGGGTGGGCACAAGATGCTCCGCCTCCGGCCGCACCTAACCCCGCTCCCCAGGCGGCGGGAAAAACTTCAACCGAAGAGGACCAGGAGTTATCGAAAGCCGTATCCGAGGCGGCCGGCAGCCCTATCGATTTCATCCGCGTTCTGGAAAAGCATCTCGCCCAATACCCGAATTCGCCGCGCCGGAACGAAATAGAGCGCGCGCTGGTGAAAGGAGCCATCGAGGCCAAAGACGACAAACGCATCGTTGAGTATGGCGAACGCGTGCTGGCGCGCGAGCCGGACGATCTCCAGATTCTGGACAAAGTCGTGCGTGCCCTGTTAGCCTCCAATGCCACCGACACCTCCGGGCGCGCCCTGAAATACGCCCGGCACTATGAAGACCTGGTGCGCGAGATGCGCACGCAGCCTTCTCCCGTCCACACTAGCGATGCGCAGTGGCACGAAGAGCTTGACAGGGTTCTGGGACGCATTCTGGCCTGCGAGGCGCGCGCCACGGGAAACCTGGGCAAAACCGATGATGCCATCGCGCTGGCGCGCCGCGGTTACGAAACCTACCCATCGGCGGAGTCCGCGCGCGAGCTTGGCCGCTGGCTGGCGAGCGCCGGCAAGCCACAGGAGGCCATCGGCCCTTATGCCGACGCATTCACCATCGCCGATACGCGCAATACCGACACCGACCGGGCCAAAGACCGCGCCGAGTTGGGCGATATCTACGGCAAGCTTTACGGGTCGGAAAAAGGGCTGGGCGATATTATCCTGGAAGCTTACGACCGCACCACCGGCCTACTGGCCGCGCGCCGCTTGCGTCTGAGGCAAAGCGATCCGAATGCGCAGGCCTCCAACCTCATGGAATTTACGATCTCCAGCGTGGAAGGCGCCAAGCTGCCCATCGCCTCGCTGAAGGGCAAGGCCGTAGTCTTCGATTTTTGGGCCACCTGGTGCGGCCCGTGCCGTGCCCAGCATCCACTTTACGAGGAAGTCAAGCGGCGTTTCCACGATACCGCCGACGTGGTGTTTCTTTCCATCGCCACCGACGAGGAGCGCGATCTGGTAGCGCCATTCCTAAAGGAGAATCACTGGGGCCAGCAGGTTTACTTTGAAGACGGGCTTTCGCGCGTGCTAACGATTAATTCCATCCCCACCACCATCGTGCTGGACCGCCACGGCGAAGTGATCAGCCGCATGAACGGCTTCGTGCCGGGCCGGTTTGTGGATATGCTGACTGACCGCATTAAGGACGCATTGAAAAACTGAGCAGAAGCACGGCGCCGGCCTTGGTCATTTGGGTAGTAGGTCAGTTTGGAATTGGAGGGCGGGCAATTCTGCCCGCAGCCGGCTTTCAGCCGGCTCTGGCCGCCTAAAAAGGCGGCTGCGGCCAAGATTGGCCGCCCTCCAATTCCAAACCGACCAAATATCGCGACTGGATGAAACGCGTAATCGCGGCATATAACGCCGGACCGGGCGCCGTGGACCGTTATCGCGGAGTGCCGCCCTATCGAGAGACACGCACCTACGTCGCGCGCGTGCTCACTCTGAAGTTACGGTCACCACATCAGGAGCAAGCCCACGGACCGCCACGCCACATATCCCAACGGAAGCAACTCCGCCACCCGCACGCGCGCAGGATAAAACCCGAACCGGATTGCCAGCGCGCAGAGCACTCCCGCGGCCACCCAGTAAGGACTTAGCCCGCCGGAAAAGCCGATCGTGTAGCCTACCATGACTGCGTAACATACCAGCGGCCAGTTGGAGCCGGGCTGTCCGCGGAACCGTTGCCACACCACCAGGAAAGTGAATATCGGAACGAACAGCGTAATCCCGTTAAACAGCGTGAACGGGTAATGCCCCATGCGTTCAGCTTACCGTGATGGCGCCCATCCGTCCGCTGCGATAGTCTTCCACAGCCTGCACGATCTCCCCGCGCGTATTCATCACGAAGGGACCGTAGCGCGCTACCGGCTCACCTAGCGGCTCCCCAGCGATCAGCAGAACATTGGCCTCGGCGCGGCTGCGGTTGGCTAGCGTCACGGAATCCCCGTCCCGCGCGAAAACCGCCAGTTGCCCGCCCACCAGGGGCGCCGATCCCTCGGCCAGCGCCACCTCGCCGTCGATGACGTAGGCAAACGCATTCGACGCTCCGGGTATTTGCTGCACGTGCTCGCCACCTGGCTGCAGAGTAAAGTGCAGATACGAGATGGGCGTGTGCGTCTGGATCGCCGCACGTGCACCCAGCGACTCACCGGCAATAATGCGCACCGTCACCCGGCCCGATTCATCCGCCGCCGACGGGATGCTCGATCCCGGTAGTTCCTGATACCGCGGCGTTACCATCTTGTCCCGCCGCGGCAGATTCACCCAAAGCTGGAAGCCATGCAGCCGGCCGCCCTTGCGCTGTAATTCCAATCCCGGCATTTCCGAATGCACCAGTCCCGACCCGGCCGTCATCCACTGCACGTGGCCGGGGCCGAGTATTCCATGGTTGCCGCGCGAATCGCGATGCTCCATCGCGCCCTCCAGCACATACGTGACGGTCTCGAAACCGCGGTGCGGATGATCGGGAAACCCCGCGTGGCTGCCTGGACTGAACTCCAGCGGCCCCATTTCATCCAGCAGAAGAAACGGGTCGATGTCTTCCAGCGCGCGCCCCGGAAACGCCCGCCGGATCGGAACGCCATCGCCCTCTGTGGTCTGCGCGGCCGTTACCACGCGGGCCACGCTACGGCTTTTGGTAAGAACTTGCATACTTCAACTGATGCGCGAACGCCCAAAACGATGCCGTCCGCCCTCCGCGGAACATGTTGCTACAATGTCGTCGTGTCCGCACTGAAGGTCCTTATGCGCGTGTTCAGCTTGCTCTTTCACGGGCTGTTAGCTTTGTTCCTGTTGGCCGTTTGCGCCGTGGCGTTGTCCAGCGGTCAGTCACTGCAGCTCGAAATGCTGCCTTGGCAGGGCCGGGAGCTCACCTACTGGCTGCTATTCGCGGCGTTGGTGGGTCTCGTCTCGGTTGTACTAGCCATCCGGCGCACATGGCGGCCGCTCTTCTTCTTGTGGAGCCTCGCAGTCCTAATAATGATGGCTCGGGGATTCTTCTTCAGCCGGTACCACTTCGCGGGACCTGCCGAATTCCATCAGGCCCTGTACCTCACTGCCGGCGCGTTGATCGCGGCCTTGGGCGCCTGGTTCCAGTTGCAGCGCGAACAGTTGCGTTAGGCCCGTAAGTTCAATTATTCAGCACGGGGATCTCCCGCCGCGCGATCAAACCGTTCACCGCCGCGATGTCCGCGTCGAGCGCCCGGTCCGCCTCCACAAACGCGCTCACCGCGCGGAGCGTGCGGTAAATCGGCCGCGTTCCGGCCCCCAGGCGCCCACCGCCTTTCCGCAGATCGATGGCTTGCGCCGTGGAGAGCAGCGTGATCGCCACCGCGTTGCGCAGCAATCCGGTCACGTCCATCGCGGTGAGGGCGGCGTGCGTACCCAGGCTCACAATGTCCTGGTTGTACTGCTCGGTCGGCAGGGTATGAATCAGGCTCGGCGCGCACCAATGCCGGATGGCCGTCACCAGGCTGGTGTGTACGATCTGCATCCCCTTGAAGCCTTGATACAAACCTGCGTGCGGGCTCAGCGAGGGCGGCAGGCCGTTCGAAAAACGATCGTCCATCAGCAGCGCCATCAGCGAATGCAGCCAGTTGGCAAGATTCGCCACATCCAGTTTCAGCCCGTCCATGGCGCGGGCGATATGCCCCCCGTAGAAATTGCCCGTATGATACACGTCGCCGCCGCTGCCCTCCGGACCCGCATCGACCAGCGGGTTATCGTTCACCGAATTGGCCTCCCGCTCGATCACGGTGCGGCACTGCTCCAGGGTCTCCTGCATCGGCCCCAGCCCCTGCGGCGCGCAGCGCAGCGAGTACGGGCTTTGTATCGATTCCGTGGCCGCCGCAACACGATGATTGCCGTTGGCCCTCCGGTTGGCTTCCTGCACGCGGCCCCGGATTTCGTCCAGCGGCACCGCCAGCTTGGAATCGAATAGCAGCGAGTTGAGCATCTCCGCCACCGCAAGCTGGCCGGGATGATGTTTCGCCATATGGATCGCCGGATGATAGTAATCGGGTGACGATCCCAGCGCCTCCACGGCCATAGCCACCGCGCCCAGCGAAAGCTTGAACAGATAAGCCGCCTCGTCCACCACCATCGCGCCGATGCCCGTCATCACCGTGGTGCCGTTCAGCAGCGCCAGTCCCTCTTTCGCCGCCAGTTCCAGGCGTTCGATTCCTTCGGCATGCAGCGCTTCGGCGGCCGGCACGCGGCACCCTTTATATAGGGCTTCTCCGCGCCCGGCCATCACCCGCGTGATATAGGCCGATGGGCACAGGTCGCCGCTCGCTCCCACTGAACCGAAGCGCGGCACGATGGGTGTGATGCGGTGATTCAACAAGTCTATTAGCCGCTCGATTACGCCCAGGCGCACCGCCGACAGCCCCCGCGCCAGCGCGTTCGCGCGCAACAGGATAGCGGCCCGCACCGCTTCTTCGGGTAGCGGCTCGCCCACCCCGCACGACAGGAACTCCAGTAGATTCTGCTGGTGGTGCGCCAGCTCGTCGGACGGAATGACGTAACGCGCATTCCCGCCGAAACCGGTGTTGACCCCGTATACCACCTCGCCCGCCGCCAGCTTGCGCTCGAGCGCTTCGCGGCCGCGCCGGATCCGCCGGACGAATTCTTCGTCGGTGCTCAGCGCCACACGTTGCCCATGCCGCGCGACGGCGATAATTTCATCCAGTGAAAGATGGTTCTGGGAAATACAGACGGCCGATGTGGGTGTACTCAGAGTAGCCATATCGCATCCCTACACCACAGTGCAGTGGTGTTATGGATTTAGTATGGCATCGGCTCCTGCGGGTGTCAACGCCTTTAGGTGTTAACCATCGCTTTTGCAGGGGGGCCGGCTTCCTACCCGGCGGCGCGGCGCGGGTGTGAGCCTGTTTCAGAGTAAGATGTTGGCATGCGTTCCGCCTGGCTCGTGGTCATGCTGCTTTGGGCTGCCTTGGCCCGGAGTGAGGACAAGCTCCCCGTACTGATTGTGGACGGGATCAACAACCACGACTGGCAGACCGCCACGCGGGAATTGCGGGCCTTGCTCCGCCGTGGAACGCATGGAATCCGGACTTCGCCCAGGCTCCCGAGGAATACGTAAGTGGGGGCGGGGGTTTGGTGGTCTATCACGCCGCGAACAGTGCATTCCTGGAGTGGCGCCTGGTAGGCGCCGTTCTCGCCGCCCGCGGTTTGACACGCACCATGGGAACGAAAGAGAATTCCTTATGACCCTCCTGCAACTGGCTTATAGAGTTGGCGGACACAAATTAGCGGCACTCCTGGTGTTCAGCGCCTGCGGCGCAGCTCAAGTGACGGGACCTTCGCTGACCTACTACTGTTTCAACGAAGGCCCGAATAATGGGTACGAGCCCACGGCAACTCCGGTAATGAACGCCGGGCCGGGCAACCAGCGCGTGCTTTACGGTACGACCTACTACGGCTCCGGGCCCTGCCCCGAAGGTTGCGGTACAGTCTTCGCCGCGTTCCCGCCGGAATCGCCCGGAAGCGTGTGGAGCGAGACCGTGCTCTACACTTTCCTGGGGGGCGACGACGGCCAGAATCCCGGGGGCGGCGTGACCTTGGCCCCGGACGGAACGCTCTATGGCACTACTGTCCAAGGCGGCACGCCCTTGGCTTGCAGCGGTTTTGGATGCGGGACGGTCTTCGCGCTCGGGCCCCCGGCATCCCCGGGAGGCGCCTGGCAGGAGACCGTTCTCTACGCTTTCACAGGCGGAAGCGATGGGAGTGGCCCAAGATCGGGCGTGGTGATCGGACGCGGCGGAGTCTTGTATGGTACCGCCGCTACGGGCGGATCGACCGCCTGCGCCACGCCAGGCGAGTTCATAGGCTGCGGCGTGATCTACTCTCTGCAGCCTCCGCAATCCCCAGGTGAACCGTGGACCAGGACTGTGCTCTATTCCTTCCAGGACGGCAGCGATGGCGCCGATCCAAATGGCTTAGCGCTGGGTCCCGAGGGAACGCTGTATGGGACCACCGAAGGTGGCGGATTGTTTGGATGTGGGGAGTTTTTGACATACCCGGGGTGCGGCGTTGTGTACAAGCTGACGCCACCCGCATCGCCGGGCCGCACGTGGACTTACGATGTACTTTACAGGTTTCAGGGCGGCGGCGACGCCGCGAAACCCTACGCCGCTGTGACCCTGGGACCGGGAGGCGTCCTGTACGGTACGGCTTCGCAAGGCGGGAGTACCGACGGCTGCGGACCCTGGGAATCGGGCTGTGGCGCGGTTTTCTCGTTGAGTCCTCCCGCATCGAGCGGCCAGGCTTGGACCGAGACGCTGGTGCACGCCTTTCGCGCCTTGGATGGGGCCGTTCCGTACGCCGGCGTCGCCATCGGCAAGCAGGGCGAACTGTATGGCACAACATCGGCGGGCGGCCCCGGCGGTTATTACGGGACGGTATACGTGTTGCTCCCGGCGTCATCATCGGGAGACGTGTGGACCGAGCGCACGATCTACGACTTCATTTCCTCCGGCCCGTATTCCCCTCTCGGCGGAGTGATTGCCGCAGGCGGCCTGCTTTACGGAACGACAACTGAGTGTGGAACGCCTGGCGGCGGCGCGGTTTTCGCTTTGACGCCGTAGGGCCTGCTTGAAGCCGTTTCAGAGTAAGATGTTGGCATGCGCTCCGCCTGGCTCGTGGTCATGCTGCTTTGGGCTGCCTTGGCCCGGAGTGAGGACAAGCTCCCCGTTCTGATTGTGGACGGGATCAACAACCACGACTGGCAGACCGCCACACGGGAATTGCGGGCCTTGCTCCTTGAGAGCGGGCGCTTCACCGTGGATGTTTCTACCAGCCCGCCGGCGGATGCTCCGGCTTCGGCGTGGAACGCATGGAATCCGGACTTCGCCCGGTATCGCGTGGTGGTCAACAACTTCAACGGCGGGCACACTGCCGCCGGGATTCGCTGGCCGCGGCGCGTAGAGCAGGCTCTCGAGGAATATGTAAGCGGGGGCGGCGGTTTGGTGGTCTACCACGCCGCTAACAATGCGTTTCTGGAGTGGCCCGCCTATAACGACATGATCGGCCTGGGGTGGCGCGACAAGAATTTTGGGCCGGGACTGATGGTCACGGCTGAAGGACAGGTGGTGAAAATCCCGAAAGGAACGGGCCTCGATCCCGGCCACGGACCGCGACACGATTTCGAAGTGCATGTGCTGAATACCGGGCATCCGGTTACGCGTGGACTGCCGAGCACCTGGATGCAGCCCTCCGAGCAGCTCACGCATGGCCAGCACGGGCCCGCCGAAGGATTGACTATTCTGACTTACGCAAACTCTGAGATCTCTCACCAGAACGAGCCATTAGACTGGGTGCGCGATTATGGCAAAGGCCGCGTGTACACCACCATGCTGGGCCACACCTGGAAGGACGAACCGAACCCGAATCTGGCGTGCCCGGAGTTCCGCAAGCTCTTTGCGCAGGGCGTGGAATGGGCCGCCGCGAGGCCTTCCGTCAGCGATGAAGAACGTATCCGGTGGTTCCGCAACGACAAGTTCGGTATGTTCATTCACTGGGGTCCGTACTCGTTGCTGGCCGGCGAGTGGCAAGGCCACCGCGTGCCCGTCGGCACGGAAGCCGAATGGATCATGCAGCGCTTCAATATCCCGGTGAAGGAATACCGCGAGATGGCGCGCGGCTTCCATCCTGTCCACTTCGATGCCACGGAATGGGTGGGCCTCGCCAAGGCGGCCGGGATGAAATACCTGGTGATTACGGCCAAACATCACGATGGCTTCGCCATGTACCATTCGCGCGTCAGCCAGTACAACATCGTGGACTGGGCAGGGTTCCCACGCGACCCATTGAAGGAACTCTCGGAAGCATGCGCGGCGGCGGGTATTCGATTCTGCGTCTATTACTCGCACAGGGAGGATTGGGACCATCCGGATGGCTACGGCAATAACTGGGACTACGACCGATCCAAGAAGAACTTCGAACGCTATCTGGAGCAAAAGTCCAAGCCGCAGCTTCGCGAACTACTGACCAACTATGGCCCGTTGGGCCTGGTCTGGTTCGACCGGGGCATGGATACGCCGGAGCACGCCCTGCAGTTCGTGAACCTGGTGCGCACACTTCAGCCAGCGTGCCTGATCAATGGACGCGTGGGCGGCTACGGCGAGGAATTGCTGGGCGACTACCAGGACTTGAACGACAACGGCATGCCCACCGGCGGGCTGGAAGAGTATTGGGAAACGCCGCAGACGTTGAACACCACCTGGGGATACAGCCAGTTCGACCAGCAATGGAAATCGCCCGCCAACGTGATTCAACGCCTGGTGGAAATCGTGAGCAAAGGCGGGAATTATCTGCTGAACATCGGCCCCATGGCGGATGGCACGGTTCCCGCGCCGAGCGTGAAAACCCTGGAGAAAGTGGGCGCCTGGATGCGGCAAAACGCAGACAGCATTTACGGGACATCGGCCTGTCCGCTGCCGGAGGCGCCTTGGGGACGATGCACCGTCAAGGGCAACCGGGTGTACCTGCACGTGTTCAGTTGGCCGGGCGATGCGGTGCTCCGCATATCCAATTTGCACGCCGAAGCGACCGGCGCCTATCTGCTCGCCGAGCCGTCGCGCAAGTTGCCGGCCGCGCAGGAGCACGGTGGAATCGCCGTCGCGCTGCCCGCGCGCAGCCTGGATGCAATAGACACGGTCGTCGTGCTGAATCTCGCCGGTCCGCTGCAGGTGGATCCGCCGATCGTTACCCAGGGGAGCGACTCGCCGTTCGAACTGGATTATTTGAAGGCCGTGACGGCGGGCCGCGCGGTGAAGCGCTTCAATCGCGCCGGAAAGTTTCATATTTCGAAGTGGACCGGGCCCCAGGACTCGGTGAGCTGGCATCTGCTGGTGAGCCAGACGGGGCGATATAAAGTTACCATCCGGTATTCAGCGCGCAGCGCCTGGCAGAATCGGCGCTACATCGTGGCGATTGGCGAGCAGTCGCTCACCGGTGTGGTCGGCGCCACCGGCGAAGGCTATCGCTACAAGACCTTCGACCTGGGCGAGGTGCGGATTCCCAAAGCCGGCCCATACACGCTCACTATCCGGCCGGCGGAGGATTCCGATCGGTACCTGATGTACTTTCAGTCTCTGCTTTTGGAGCCTGTGGGGGCTTCGCAGGATATCGAATGATTTGTGGGGCGGGCCCTTGGCCTGCGCGGGGCCCCTGGACCCGCATGTCGCCCGGAAATTGAGTTCTACAGAAGAGAAGATGGCGGCCTGGGAGGCCGCCGCAGGCCGAGGGCCTGCCCCACTATTTATGCAGAATATCGTCTTTGCGAAAACTAAGTGACATTGTGCTCTAACAACAGTTTCCAAACTGGAAAGTTATTTCTTGAGTTAGCCCGCGGCGCCCTTGCGGTAGGCCAGATTGCCCAAATGTGCCGCCCGTGCGGCCGCCACAGCCGATTTCACATCCGCGTTGGGAGTCTTGCGGCTGCGCACGCAATCCAGAAAGTTCTGCATGTGGTCCACCGTTCCGTCTCCCATTGAGCGCATGGCAATCTCCGGGTCCGGGTATTGTGTTTTCTCGAACGGCACTACCCGCTCCGGGTAGACCGCAAAGCCATCCCGGTTGATCTTCAGCAGCGCGTTGCTGCCCCTGAAGATTATATTGCCGCCCTCCAGCGAGCCCACCAGAGAGCCGTTGTAGACCACGTTGAATCCGGGATACTCATAGGAGGCGTTGATCGTGTCGGGACATTCGAATGCCGGCAGAGCGTTCCGCCCACCCATCGCCTGGGCCATTTTCGGCGAGTCTTGGCCCATGTACCACTGGATGACATCGCCGTAGTGGCTGTATAAATCGGTCAGGTGGCCGCCCCCGAAATCCCAGAACCAGCGCCACTTCGTAAAGCGCAGCGGATCGAATGGCTGCTCCCGCGCGGTGCCGAGAAACCGCTTCCAATCCAGCTTTTGGGCGTCTACCGGGGCAGCGCCGCCGAGCAGGGTCAGGTAATCCTGATACCACGACGCCAGCACCAGCGTGATCTTGCCCAGTTTGCCGCTCGCGACCACTTCGCGGCCGGCCCGGAAATGCTCCCAACTGCGTTGTTGATAGCCCACCTGCACCACCTGCCGCGAAGCGCTGACGGCTTTCTCCAGCCGCTCGCCTTCTTCGATGGTGTGGCTGACGGGCTTCTCTACGTACACATCCTTGCCGGACCGGATCGCGTCCAGCGTCATGGCCACGTGCCAGTGGTCCGGCGAGCCGATGATCACGGCATCTACGTCGTTGCGGTCGAGCACCTCGCGGTAATCCACATAGTCCGCGCGGGCGGCGGGCGCGAGCTTCTCCTGCACAGCCAGGCGACGCGGTTCATATACGTCGCACAGTGCTACGATCTCGGCCCCCGCTTTGCTCGCCAAGCTGAGCAGATAGGAACAGCGGCCCCCAGTGCCCACTGCAGCGATGCGGATGCGTTCATTCGCCCCTAAGATACGGCTGGTCGAAAGCGCTGTCAAAATGACGGAGTTGCGCAGAAAGTCGCGCCGGTTGTCGTGCATGGGTGATGGTCTCCTACCGGAGCATCTTAACGCGGTTACGCAAGTGGGGGTTTAGCCGCCCCGACCGGCCAAACTCAGATGGACGCCACCGCGATCCGCGACTATTTCGCGCCGCTGCATGAAGTGGCTCGACGAGCAGAATAAAGGTCAGCCCTACCCCGCAGCCGCGGCCTTGGCCGCCACCGCCTCAATAACCGCCAGGTTCGCCGCCAGCTCAGCCGTCAGATTGTGCCGCTGCCGCAGGAACTCGACGCTGTTGTAAGCCATCCAAGTCTTGCCCGCGGCATCCTCCCAAACCAGGATCTTTAAGGGCAGATCGAGCGCCGCAGTCGGCGATGCCAACATCACCGGAGTGCCGCCTTTCGGATTGCCGAAAATCAGCAGCTTGGTGTTCCGCATCGCCATGCCGGCCTTCTCCGCCTCGCCGCTATGGTCGATCAGAGCAAAGATCTTCACACCCCTGCTATCGAGGATTTCCTTCAGCTTCGCCAGCGAAGCGTCCACGCCATGGCTGCACGGGATGGAAACAATGCCATTACTCGCAGCTTGAGCCATAGCATCACAATAGCGCTTCAATCTCCGCCCGGCAATCGCCCTTGCCCACTACTCCGGCGTGTCTGGCGGCGATGCGGCCGGCCTTGTCGAGAATCACCGTCATCGGCAAAGTTTTGCTGGCGCCGCACATTGCCGCGACCGTATCCGTGCCGATTGTCATGCGGTATTGATCCCCTTCCGGTTGATGTAGGGCTTGACGGACTTCCGGCCGTCGTCTCGCTGCCCCGAGGCATCCTTCAACGTGAAGTCCGGCGCCGGTTTGCGGTCCCTTTCTGGCGTCAGGTTCGCACACCCGGGTCCGGCGGCGGCGATGCTCTGCCAAAGCGCCGCGGAACAACTCACGCAGCGCTGCGCGAGCGCCCGCGGCGCGGGGAAGGCCACCAGACAAACGCCGGCCATGGCGGTGGCCGCGGCCGCCCAGATCCACCGCGGTCTGGGCCCGCCTACCGCGTCACGGCGCTCGCGCAATCGCGACATCGCCGCACTCACGTTCGGCTGCCAATCGTCCTCCAGGCCGAGCGTCGCCAGGCGCTCATCCACCCAATTATTCTCCATATCGCCCGATGTACTCCTTTCGGAAGGATTGCTGCGCGCGCCGGAGCAGAGTGCCGATCGAAGACGGGTTCAGAGCGAGAGCGGTAACGGCAAAGCGAACGGCAAAGAGGGCGTGCCCCCTTCCCTGATTGCCCAAACGCGCTAATGTGGGGGCCGTTGAATACCGATCACAGATACGGGATCATAAACAGGTGGCTACGCGGCTACTCGATCACGCGGACGCACTACGCCGGGAGGTTGCGCCCCGGCTTGTGCTGAAACGAAAAGCGGAATTGGGCCAGTTCATGACGCCGGCCCCCGTGGCGCGCTTCATGGCGTCGCTTTTTCCGCCCAGTTCGCTTCAGACCTGCCGTTTGCTCGACGCCGGCGCCGGCATAGGTGCTCTTACCTGTGCGTTCCTTGACCGCTGGAGCGCCGCGACCGGACTGCATTTTCAGAATGTGCAGGTGGAGGTACACGAAATCGACGCCCCGCTCCGCGCCCACCTCGAAGCCACGCTGGCAAACTACGCCGCTCGGTTCCCTGTCACACACAAGGTTTTCTCCGGTGACTTCATCCTGGAGGCGGCCTGCAGGCGAATGCAGACTTCCCGCCGCTTCACGCACGCCATTCTCAATCCTCCGTACAAGAAGATCAACAGTGCGTCGGAACACCGCCTCATCTTGCGACACGCCGGCATCGAGACCGTTAATCTCTATTCGGCTTTCGTCGCCCTCACGCTCACCCTGATGCAGCCTGGCGGCCAGCTCGTGGCCATCATCCCGCGAAGCTTTTGCAACGGCCCTTATTACCGCCCCTTCCGCACATTTTTTCTGCGGCATGCGGCTCTCAGGCATATTCACCTGTTCGCGTCCCGGA
>Ga0302326_10017790_pt1 | contig 14785 bp, 12 predicted proteins | sample Palsa_T0_3_FD_202264 | JGI IMG/M metagenome (GOLD analysis project Ga0302326, IMG submission 202264) | Peat permafrost microbial communities from Stordalen Mire near Abisko, Sweden - Palsa_T0_3 | ecosystem: Environmental > Terrestrial > Soil > Palsa > Peat permafrost | place: Sweden: Abisko... | reverse complement strand
GTCGGCGGACGGCGAGGCATATCTCGGGTTACTGTCCGTGCGCCCGGGTCGGCAGGGACGGGGTGTGGGACGGGCCATGCTGGCCGAGGCCGAGCATCAGGCTTGTGCTCGCTGGGCAGCCGGGCAGATGCGAATGCGTGTCATCCGCCAGCGGGACGATCTCATCGCCTGGTACGAGCGCAGGGGCTATCGCCGCAACGGAGAGACGGTCCCGTTTCCCTACGAAGCACCAGGAGTTGTCGCCAAGCGCAGCGATCTGGAGTTCGCGGTCCTGGTCAAACCGATCGCGATCTAGTCGTGGTCCATCGAGTGGCCAGGGACATCCAACCTGTACCGAGGTCCCGTCTGCGCCATACCTCAGTCCGCGGCTCGCGCTCCTGACTCAGGAGGCGGGATGGAGCCAGAGCTCGATTGCCAGACCGATGCCGAGCAGAGCAACGAGCAATCGCAGCAGGCGAGCGGGTAGGCGTCTCGCCACGCGCGGACCCAAGGTACTGCCCGCGAAGATGCCGACTCCCAACGGAGCCACCGCGGACCACTCGACCGGGCCAAAGGCAGCCAAGGCCAGCGCGGAGACGACGGTCGCCGCGCCCAGGAGCATGTTCTTCAGCGCGTTCGCTCTCGCCAGGTGCCCGTCGACGGTCAGCAGCAGCAGAGCGAGGATCATGACTCCCGCGCCGGCGCCGAAGTAACCGTTGTAGACCGACACGGCCAGTAGGCCGCCCCCGAGGATGATCCGTGAGTGGGCGCGACCGCCGCCGCGAGCGGCGAGGTGCGGCTGAAGGAGCAGCGCCAGTGAACCTGCCGCCAGCAGGAACGGCACCACCCGGCCGAAGACTCCCGCAGGGGTTGACAGCAGCAGCGCCGCCCCGGCGGCGCCCCCGGCTGCCGACAGCGGGGTCCAACGGATCAGCCACCGCCCCTTTCCCTCGAGCTCCGGTCTGGAAGCCAGCGCAGACCCCGGCCAACAGGCGACCAAGGCGACGATGTTCGCCACATTCGCCGCCAAGGCCGGGATGCCGACGGCGAGCAGCGCCGGATAGGAGACCATCGAAGCGATTCCCCCAGCGGTTCCAACCAACCCTGCAACGACCCCGGCGCCGAGCAATGCCACCCCATCCGCGATCGAGATCATCATGGCCTCCTTGATACGGCGGGGCTGGCCCCCCTGCTCCGCCTCAGCGGCTCATTGCGAATCGACCGGTTTCAAGCTGCCGATGCCCAGCGAGTGGTCGACCGGGGTGCCGCTTGGCTCGGACGCCGCCGGCTCGCCCGAGGCCTCGCTCGGAGGACCCGGCGGGTCGTCGAGAAAGTCGGCACTTGGCACGAAGAAGAGATTGCCTGTCACCGCGGTCGAGAAGTCGAGAATCCGGTCGTAGTTGCCCGGTGGGTCGCCGATGAACATGTTTCTCAGCATCTGCTCGGTCACGTCCGGAGTCGCCGCGTAGCCGATGAAGTAGGTGCCGAAGCACGCGTCGCCCACCCGGCCGAACGGCATGTTGTCTCGGACGATCTGGCGCTGCTCGCCGTTCTCATCCGTGATCGTGTTCAGCGCTACGTGGGAGTTTGCCGGCTTGACGTCGTCGGGCAGTTCGATGTCATCGAGCTTCGTCCGGCCCACGACCAGCTCCTGTTCCTCGATCGGCAGGGCGTTCCACGCCGTCAGGTCGTGCACGTATTTCTGCACGATGACGTAGCTGCCACCCGCGAAGTCGGGATCCTCGTCGCCGACCACGGCGGCAGTGATCGCCGACCGGCCGACCGGATTCTCGGTCCCGTCGACGAAGCCCAGCAGGTCACGCTCGTCGAAGTACTTGAAGCCGTGCACCTCGTCCACGACCTCACCTCGCCCGGACAGCCGGTTCATCAGCTGTCCGGCCAGCTCGAAGCAGAGATCCATCTGGCGCGCCCGAATATGGAACAACAGGTCACCGGGGGTCGACACGGCCACGTGCTTTGAGCCGGCGAGCTCCGGGAGGACGTGCAGTCCCGCCGGGCGGGGCGCGCCGAACAGCCGGTCCCACAGCGCAGACCCGATACCGACGACACAGCTCAGAGTTCCCGCCGGGATCCGGAAACCAACCGCCCGCGTCAAACCGGCAACGTCCGCGAAGAGGCTCCGGATGTCCTCCTCGGCTCCGGCGTCGACCGTCACGACGAGAAAGATCGCCGCTTCGGTCAAGGGTATCAACAGCGCCTGCGGCTCAGCACCGTCCGACATCGTTCGAATCGTAGAGCGAATGAAGCGCACCTACCCCCCAGTCGCGATCAGATCACAACCCTTGAGACCGGCCTCGGTCGCTGAGGTGTTGCCATCGTGCTCGACCCGGGACAGATGCGCTTCGATCGATGCGACCTTCGCGCTGTCGTGAGCAGCCTCCGCTGCGGCGAGGTCGCGCAGAAGCGCCTGCGCGTACTCGGCGCCGTAGAGGAACGCCTCGTACTGCGCGCCGCGGTCCAATGGGACGGACACCACCTGGAGCTTGGTGATCGCCGTCGAGAGGAGCGTCTCCTCAGATTTCACGGCGGCGCCGCCGGCCCCCGAGAGCGTGCCGGCCGCGGCGAGGTTGAGAGAGGCGCAGATCGCGTCAGCCTTGGCGGCGAAAGACGCGTTCGTCGGCTCGGTGCTTCCGCAGCCCGCCGTGACGAGCATCACAGCGACCAAGGCAATCGGGGCTACCAGCTTCATTCTCGGCTCCTCCAGGGTTGGTCTGGCGCTGGACGCGCTGCGCCGGCGGCAAGTATCGAGCCCCCACCCCGCGGACTTCAAGGTTGTGGGAAGCTGTCGCGCGGTGTCGCTGATCGGGAGAGCACTACTCGCTGGCGGGTCGAGTCCTGCTGACCCCGGCTCGGTTGGCGCGGAGAGGAGGTGGCGGTCATGAGGCTTCGCTGAGCTGATCTCGCCGCTGCCCCGTGCGGGTGGCATGCAAACCACACGTTCTTCTCTTCGCTAAAGGAGCAGGCAGATGACAGAAGTTGCTACGAGCGATGCCGCCGCCGTGCTGGCGGAGGTTCGCAATCTGGCGCAGGCCCAGATCGCGCCGGGCGCCGCCGATATCGATCGTGAGTCGCGGTTCCCGAGCGAGAACCTGCGCGCGCTGGCGCAAGCCGGCGCGCTCGGCCTTCTCGTCCCGCCCGAGCAGGGCGGAGCCGGCGCTGGGCTGACATCGCTCGCCCACCTGTGCGAGACGATCGGCGGCGCGTGCGCGTCGACCGGGATGGTCTTCTTGATGCACAGTGTTGCCGCGGCGACGGTCGCGGGTGGCGGCGGCCCCCTGGCGCCCGGTCTGCTCGAACGGATGGCGAGTGGGGCTGCGCTCGGGACGCTGGCATTCAGCGAGCGCGGCACCGGCGCTCACTTCTATGCGCCGGAGCTGCGCGCCGAGCGGCGCGACGGGTCGGTTCACGTCAGCGGCCGCAAGTCGTTCGTCACCTCTGGCGGGCAGGCGGATGTGATGCTCGTCCTGCTGCAGGGCGAGGGTGAGGGCCTCGACTGCTTCGCGGTCGAGAAGGACGCCGACGGCGTCGGTTTCGACGGCCGTTGGGAGGGCCTCGGGATGCGGGGCAACTCGAGCATCGCGCTGACGTTCGACGACGTCGTGCTGGACGTCGATGCCCTGATCGGTGAAGCCGGCGGCGGCGCGGGTCTCGTGTTCGGCGTCGTTGCGCCGACGTTCCTGGTCGGACTGGCGGCAGTGAACGTAGGGATCGCGCAAGCTGCACTGTCGTTCGCGGTGGAGCACGCAACATCGCGGAGCTACCCGGACGGCAGCTCACTGGTGGAGGTGCCGACAATTCAGCACGCGCTGGCCAACATGGACATCGACACTCGCGCTGCGCGGGCGCTCCTGTATCAGGCGGCCGGCCTGGCTGACGCCGGCGACGAGGGCGCGCTCGTGCCGTTGATGGAGGCCAAGGTCCTTTGCACCGATGCGGCGGCCCGGGTCACGCAGGGGGCGCTCGAGGTCTGCGGCGGGCAGGGCTACACACCGGCTCTGCCGATCGAGCGCCACCTCCGCGACGCCCGCGCCGGCGCCGTGATGGCGCCTACCAACGGGGTTCTGCGAACGTGGTCGGCGAAGGCTATCGCCGGTCTTCCGGTGCCATGAGCGGCGCTGAGCTGAGGCTGGGCGCGGTCTCCTACCACCCACGGGTCGTGACGATCTGGGAGCGGTTTCGCACCTATTTCGCCGACGCCGGTGTGCCGACCGACTACGTGCTGTTCTCGAACTACGAGAGGCTGGTCGATGCGGTGCTCGATGGAACGGTCGACATCGGCTGGAACACCAACACCGCGTACGTGGTCCTCGATCACCGCGCGGGCGGCGGCACCCGGATTCTCGGGATGCGCGATGTGGACCTCGATTGGGCCACTGTCCTGGTGATGCGCAAGGGCGAGTCGTTCGAGGACCCCACCGAGCTCGACGGCCGGGTCCTAGCCCTCGGCAGCCGGGATTCGGGCCATGCAGCGATCCTGCCGCTTCACTACCTGGCCGCGGAGGGCCTCGATGCACTGGAGCGCTGTCGGCTGCTGCGGTTCGATACGGACCTCGGCAAGCACGGTGACACCGGCGATTCCGAGCTGCACGTGGTCCGTGCGGTCGCCGCGGGCGAGGCCGACGCCGGCGCCATCTCGGCGGCGTACTTCAGCGCGTTTCGCGCCGGGGGCGTGCCCGAGGTCGCAGATCTGGAGATCGTCTGGCGGAGCCCGCCGTACTACCACTGCAACTTCACGGTCCTCGACTCGATGGACACCGAGGTCTCGGACCGATGGTCCCAGGCGCTGCTCGCAATGGATTACGACGACCCGAGCTTGCGTCCGGCGATGGAGCTGGAGGGAGTCAGGCGGTGGCATCCCGGCGACCGGGACGGCTATGCATCACTGACCGAGGCGATGCGAGAGCTGGCGATGCTGACGTGAAACCCGGTCGCGAGCCGGAACCCGCGCACCGGGTCGATGCCGAGCGGCTGGAGTTCGGCGGCGGCCTGGAGGTCCTGCTTGCGGCGGCACTCGAGCGGGTGGCGCCCGGCGGCGTCCTGGAAATCAGGACGCCGTCCCGGGCCGTCGCGCTCGAGCTGCCGAGCTGGGCGCGGCTCGCCGGCCACGAGCTCATCAGCGAGGCCGGCGAGCACAAAGCGCAGGTCCTGCGGATCCGCCGCGGCGACGCCGCGCGGATCCTGGCGGGCCCGCTTCCCGCGCGCGGAGACCGGCCGGTGCTGAGGGACGGGGAGCTGCACACCGGCGACTTGCGCGATGGCGTGCCGCCCGAGCCCGATCCCGGCGCCGGTTTCGCACCGCTGCGGTCGGTGCCGGAGGCCGGAGCGCCGGCGTACCACTGGCAGCTCAGCCGGCGCGATGCGGTCTGGGCCGATGATGTCGGCGAGCTGGTCGAGCAGGCATCCGCACAGCAGTGGGACGCCTCGCGCGATGTTCCCTGGGAGGCGGCGCGGGAGCTTGACTCCAGCACCGAGAAAGCGGTCGCCCAAGTCATGACGTTCTTGGCCCAGAACGAATATGCCGCGCTCTACGTACCCGCCAGATTCCTCCCGCAGATCAACCCTCAGCTCGTCGAGCTGGTGCTGTGGCTCAGCAGCCACGTCCACGACGAAGCCCGCCACATCGAGGTCTTCACCAAGCGCTCGCTGATCGGCGGTCAACGTGGATTCGCGCTCGCCGCCACCGAGCTGTCGCTGCACACCCTGCTCGACGAGCACGACTTCACCTCCTCCTCGCTCCTGCTCAACGTGCTCGGCGAGGGCACCTTCCTCGACCTGCTGCGGTTCATCGAGCTGCACGCGCCCGACGCGGCGACCGCGACATCTGCAAGGCTCGCGCACCGAGACGAGCGCCGGCACGTTCATTTCGGCATCTCCAACATCAAGCGCGCCACCTCCCTCGATCCGGATCTGACGCCGACGCTGGTGCGCGCCGCTGAAGCCCGCGCAGCCAAACTCACAAGCCTCTCCGGGCTCTCACCGCTGCTGGTCGAGGCCCTCACCATCATGGCGGCGCCGTCGCTGCAGCCCGCCGAGCTGGCCGAAGCCGCCGCCGACGTGCGGGACCTGATGGCCACGATGGAGAGCAACCGGCTGCGGCGGCTCCGAGCCTGCGGCTTCAGCGCCGCGATGGCGCAACATCTCTCCGACCTGCACACCCCGAATCTCATGTGAGGAGGAGGGGAGCCGCCGGTGCGACCGGCCACGCGGCAGACTAAGGCCCTCATGCGCTGCAAAGTCACGTTGCTCGTCCTGCTGGCTTGCGCGATCCTGTCCGGGTCCTGCTCGGCCGAACGGGGGCTGGCCTCACGGGTATCCGCGCCTGCCCATATCGAGACCTGGGCGTACGTCGATTCGTGCCATGGCGTCGGTCCCGCGCAGACCTCGCTCGTCCGCCGCTGGGTGACCTATGCCGAGACGAAATGCGCGGTCGACCACGGACTGGCTCCCACCGATTGCCGCTCCCGGTCCGAAACGTACTGCACGTCGATGTCCTACATCGACCCGAACCTCGACTGGAGCAAGGCGGGCGTCGGCATGGTCGTGCCGAGCTGCACGCACGCGCCACCTGACCTGTCGGTGTGCGCCAACGAGGATTGGTTTGTGCACGAGGCAGGCTACGGCGACCAGGGTCATCGGCTGACCTGGACCAGCCCGCTCTACGGCTCGGGGTACCTGCTCAACGGTGCCGATAGTTCGCTTGACCGCTTCGTCGTCGCGTACGCACATCGCACCCTGTCTGCCTACGACGGCCTGATGGTCGACGACGTCGACGCAAGCGTGCAGGAGCAGCTTTACGGCTCCGGGGATCCGGTCTACACGTCGAGCAATGAGTTGCGCACCGATGCCGCGGTGCAGCAGTCCCATGTGACTCTCGCGGACGATCTTGCGTCATCGTTTCTGCAGGTCGACAACGGGCTCAGCGTGAACCCCTCCGGCCTCCCGGCGTTCTCGCTCCTGAACCGGCCCACCGCGGTGGTTGGGCTCGTGGCCGAGAGCTATCCAGAGAACGGCGCGACGAACACCCTGGCGAGCTGGTACAGCACCGGGCTCGACGACATGGCGTACCTGGAGACCACGCCCCGCCTGGCACGGGATTTCTTGGTTTTGCTCGGCTACAACGCCAGCGGCAGTCAGGTCGCCCGCCGTGTCGAGGAGGCCACCGTGATGCTCGGCTTCGAGCCAGGAAGGATCGTCGACTGGGCCGACCTCGACGAGCACAAGCCGGGTCTGGCGGTCTGGCCGGAGGAGGGCCTCTACTTCACGAAACCGCTGCAGACAATGGGCAGGCCCGCCGGCCCACACTGCATGAACGGTCTTGGCGGACCGTGCACCCACGGCCACGCCGACCTTCGGGTGGCCGTCGGAACGAACACGTACGAGCAGACCGGGGGCGCCGGCGTATATCGCCGCGAGTTCCGCGCATGCTTCCTTCGTGGCGTCCCGATCGGCGGCTGCGCGGCGATCATGAACGACACCGACCGGCGCGTCGTGGTCTCCGGCTCCTGGCTCACCCAGCGCTACCAGCATGAGATCACGATGTCCGGCGGCGACGTTCAGTCCGGAGGAGCCCTGAACATCCGCGGCGGTCGATTCATCCCCGGAGCGACCACGATCGGGCCCGACGACGCGGCGCTCCTGAGCCGGTAATACCCCTCGCTGCGCGCGTCCACGCTCGCCCGTTCACCGGAAGGCTACTTCGGCTGACGCCACACGCGCTCGAATGGCAGACGCCAGGCGTGCGGAGCGACGAGCTGATGGATCGCGTTTGGCCCCCAGCTGCCCGCGGGGTAGGTCTTGACGGGCGGCGGGTCTTCCAACAGCGGAGCGGAACGGTCCCACAGGCTCTCGATGCCTTCGGCCGTGGTGAACAAGGTGTGATCCCCGCGCATAGTGTCAAGCAGCAGCCGCTCGTAGGCTTCGAGAACGTCGGTGGCCAGCTCGGTCTCACTGGTCGCGAACTGCATGCTCATCTTGTCAAGCCGCATGCCGGGTCCGGGCCGCTTACCGTAGAACGACAGCGACAGCCGCGAGGCGTCCGCCAGGTCGAAGGTCAGATGATCAGGGCCTTGCCCGCCGACACCCGAGCCGACGGGAAACATGCTCTTGGGTGCTTCACGAAAGGCGATCGAGACGATCCGTTGCCCTTCGGCCATGCGCTTACCGGTGCGCAGATAGAACGGCACCCCGGCCCAGCGCCAATTGTCGATCTCACACTTGAGCGCGATAAACGTCTCAGTATCCGAATGTGGTGCTACACCCTGCTCGGCGCGGTACCCCTCGTATTGGCCGCGCACGACGTTGCGCGGATCGATCGGCAGCAGGGACCGGAATACCTTGTTCTTCTCCTCGCTGATCGCCGCGGGTTCCAGGGCCGTCGGGGGTTCGATTGCCACGAACGCCAGCACCTGCAACAGATGCGTGACCACCATGTCCTTGTAGGCGCCGGTCGACTCGTAGAAGTCCACCCTCGTGTCAAGTCCCAAGGTCTCCGGAATGTCAATCTGGACGTGGTCGATGAAATTGCGGTTCCAGATCGGCTCGAACAGGCCGTTCGCAAAGCGGAACGCAAGGATGTTCTGGGCCGGCTCCTTCCCCAGGAAGTGGTCGATGCGAAAGATCTGCCTTTCGGTGAACGTCTGATGTAGCTGGTCGTTCAGCCTGATGGCACTGTCGAGGTCATTCCCGAACGGTTTCTCCATGATCACCCGCGAGCGGTCCACGAGTTTGGCGGACCTGAGCATGTCGATCACCGGGAGCGCCGCCTTCGGCGGAACGCTCAGGTAGTGAAGCCGATCAACATCGGCGCCCAACTGCCGCTCCGCATCGGCGACCGCGTCGGCCAGCGCCTCCGGCCCCGCGGCTTGCGGAACGTAACGCAGCTTCCCGGCAAACATCGCCCACTGCTCGTCGGTAAGACTGTGTGTGCCGAACTCATCCACCGCCCTCCGTGCGAACGCGCGAAAGGACTCATCGTCATAGTCCGCCAGTGACGTTCCCACGATCTGGACATCGGGCGCAAGCGCCGACAATGACAAGCGGGTCAGGCCGGGCAGAAGCTTCCGTTGCGCCAGGTCCCCGGTGGCCCCGAACAACACCACTACATGCGGGGAGATGTGCTCCCGAGCGCTGCGCGAGGGACGGGCGCCAGGCGCCGGGTAGGCGATGTTCTCTTCGTTCGGAATGGTCACGGTGAGGATGATGCCATCTCGCGGCCGGCATCGTCCCAGCTGACCGGCTCCAGAAACCGCCGGATCAGCGGCAGCTCGCGCTCTATCACCTCCCGCCCCCACCCGATCGCCTCGTCGAGCCGTTTGGGCGTGGGCACGAGGTTGGCCGGCGACAGAGTCGGCTCGAAGCGGATGATCCAGTCGGCGAAAGGCGCGTTTCGCTGCATCTGGATCTGAACGGCCTGCGTGATCGGCTGTAACCACAGGTGCCTTGGCTCCCACTGCGGGTGGAAGCAATCGAACGCGAGCAGAAATGCGTTGCGCGTCCCGATCCGGCCGGCGCGGATCGCCTTCCAAGCCAGGTCGGCGGGAACGTTGCTGGCCACGCCGCCGTCGACGAGCGCGGACACCTGCTCGCGCTCGAACAAGTCACCGAGGATCTGGCTGGTGCGCCCGTCCTCGCGAGCCGGCTCATAGTGCAGCACGCCGGGGATCGCGGCCGAGAACCCGGCCGCGTCGATCGCGTTCAGCGCCGCGGTGGCGTCGTCGGCCCCGAGCACGATCGGCTTGACCACGCGCGGGTCGAAGAACGCTGCAACCTGCCACATTCGCGTCGCCACCGCCGGCGCCAGCCTCGGCAGTGAGAACCGTGCCGTGGGTTCGGACGACGGCGCGGTCACGTCATGCCTGAAACGGTCAGGGAGGCGTTCGTATGAGCGGCTGCGAACCCCTGCGACCACCGCCTCGAACGGGATCTCGAGATCCGAGATCCGCAGCGGCAGCCCGCTGTCATCGGTGAATGCCGCCCCCAAAACGCCACGTAGCCGCAGCGCGAGCAGCCCGGGAAGCCCGAAGCGACGCCGGAGCGACGCCGCGGAGAACAGTTCGCGCCGGTCGATCCCGTGCGCAAGCGCGATGTACTCGTCCCACGGCGCCTTGACGGTTCGAGCACGGAACATGCCGAGAAGCGCTCCGATCGAGGAGCCGATCACGAACCCCGGCACGATCCCGTCCTGCTCGAGCGAGCGATACGCGCCGATATACACGTACCCGGCGCCGCCGCCCCCACCGGCGACGCTGACCAGCACTCGGCGTTCGATCTCGGCGTCCAGCTCGGCCGGAGAGACACTCGCGGCGGCCGCGAGCGCGGCGGCCCTGACCTCCGGTACGTGCGCGGCCAGCCGCTCGAGGACCGGGCGCGCCCGGCGCAGACGCTCGACCGGGTCAGGCTCGCCGCGCAGAGGAAGCGCCAGCTCTTCGAGCACACGTGCGCGGAAGCCGGCGACGGCGGCCCCGACGTTCACATCGCCGCGCCCGGTGCGACCACCTCTGAGCGCGGCGCCCGGCTCGAACGTCTCGAGCCTCGCCATGCTGAGCAGATAGCGCAGCCGGCGCACATCGCGCGAAGCGATCGTGCCGGGATTGGCGAAGTCCGCGCGTACTACGGCCGACTCCATCCGCTGCAGCGCAAGCACATCCCGATCCGGGCCAAGGGCTTCCCCCGCGGCCGGCTCTGTCTCCGTCATGCGAACAGGCTCGAGCCGACCCAGTCGGGGCCCACAGCCCCAGGCGGGGCGAAGAAATAGCCGCCCCCGACCGGAGTGATGTAGTCGATCATCGGTTCGGCGAGCAGGCGGGTTTGGACGGCGACGAACTGGCGCTCCGGGCTCTGGTTGAAGGCGACGAAGATCAGCCCCTCGTCGAGCTGGCCCGCTGCGTCGAACCCTCGCGAGTAGTTGTATCCCCGACGCAAGATGCGCTGGTCGGCAGTAGCGGTGGTGCGCGGATTGGCCAGGCGAATGTGCGCGTCAAGCGGGATCCGCTTGCCCTGCGGATCGAGGTCGTACCGTGGATCCTCGAATTCGCTCGAACCGCCCAGCGGGGCGCCGGTAGCGCGGACCCGCCCGATCATGTTCTGCTGCTCGGTCAGTGCGACACGGTCCCAGAACTCGACGTGCTGCCGGATCACGCGGACGACCTGGTACGTACCGCCGACGGCCCACGCCGGTTCGCCGCTTCCCGCCCAGATGAGCCGCCGCATCTCGGCAGGGTCCGTGGTCAGGGGGTTGGAGGTGCCGTCACGAAAGGCGAACAGGTTGCGCGCATTGTTGTGCGCTGTGGGGCCGCGGCGAGCGCTCTGGAAGCCATCGACCTCCCATCGCAGCTGGAGCGAGCCGCGTACGGTGCGCAGCAGCTCACGCAGCGTGTGCACGACGGTGTCTCGTTGGTTGGCGCAGATCTGCAGCAGAACGTCACCGTGGCTTTGCGCAGGATCGAGGTCGTCGATCGCAAAGGTCGGCATCTGCACGAGCTCGCGTGGCCGTCGCGCGGCCAGCCCGTAGCGGCCGTCGAACAGCGATGCTCCCAAACCGATCGTGACGGTGAGGGAGTCGGGGGCGTTGTCGGGTCCGAGGATCCCCGAGTCTGCTGGAGGAGCGTCGGCCTCGAGCAGCGGGATCGGCCCTCCGACGGCGAGCTCTTGCGCCCGCTGGCTCAGCGCCTGGAGCGTCTCCGCCAGGATGTCGCGATTGGGAGCGAAGCAGTCGAGCGCGGCAAATGTCGCCTGCGCCTGTCTCGGCGTGAGGATCCCAGCCTGGTGGACTCCCGCGAAGGGCTCCGATTCGGTGAGCTCTGCCTGCGACATCTGCCACTGCGCAGCCGGCGATGGCACATCCACGTCCGCCGATGCGGCGCTCGCCTGATCAGTGCGGTTCAGCTCGACGCCCGCCGCCGCACCGGCGCCCGCTCCCAAGACCGCAGCCGAGCGGGTCAGGAAGGCACGACGACCGATCCGGCTCATGGGTCGATCACCACGTCTCTTGCGGAAATCGTGGGCGTAACCGGCAGCTTCGTGGTCTCGAGCGATCCTGGCACCTGGGAAAGCGCCTCGAGCGCTTCGCCAACGGCGGCGTCGAGTGCCTCGGACTGCTTCTGGCTGAGCTCGGTGTTGCTGGGGAGCGTGCCCCCGTGCGCCGCCGCCAACCCTTCCATCACCCCGCTCAGGTGAGCCAGCTCGGTATCGACGATGCTCATGTCGATCAACGGGCGGAGCGTCCCGACCACCTCCTCGGTGGCCGCGAGCCCGGCTGCCGTGCCAAGCACACCCTGCTGGCTCCAGGGCACGTCCGCACCGCTGAGCAGGTCACGCACCGCGTCCTCGAGGATCTCGTGTGCCCGCGTCGCGTAATCCAGCGGACTGATCGAGACGTCTGGCAGCAGGGCGCGCAGCTCTTCCACGTTCGCGCTGAGCTGACGAGCCCAGCCGAGGAGCGAGTCGGGCGGTGCCCCCGTCCAGAGCCCGTACTCGATCCGGTGCAGCCCCGTGAACCGCGGGCTCGCGGTGCCACCCGGCAGCCCGCCCGGTGACCCGTCGATACGCTGGTTGAGCACCGCGATCGGGCCTTCGAGATACACCGCGCCGAGATGCAGGTAGCGCGCATACGCGGCCTCCCAGGCTCTCTTGGCCTGATTGCGGTCGTTCTTGGACAGCGACGCTTCGAGCGAACGCAGCGGGCCTGCCATCAGTCTGAGCTGCGTGGCGGCGTAGGCGAGATACTCAGCTACTGGACGGTCGAAATCCGATATGGGCAGCGGCTTATCGCCAGGCGGGGGCGCGAGCGAAGCACCCCGCTTCCCGCCCTCGTAGCCGAGAATCACGAGTTGGCTCGCCACGTGCGGCGCGAACTCCACGTACGCGGCGAGCGGCACACGAGACGTTGCCGGGCGCGAGCCGGAAGCACCGAGGCCCAGTGCAGTTACGACCACAAATGCCGCCAACGCGGCACAAGCCAAGGCCAATGCCGGACGCAGCCAGCGAAACGAGGTGAACATGCTCCAGATCAACGTTCGGCGCTGGACCCAAATTGGCGCACCTCGTGCCGAGGAAAGCCAATTCGCGCTCGGGCGGGTCGCCAGAGCGAGCCCTTTTTTAGCAGTTACGCCTCCGCCGCGCGGAGCCTGCTGCTGCCGGCGAGGGGTCAACCTGACGGCGTCGCTCTGTCAGCCGCTACGGTTTCGGGGGCCGGCCACGCCTGGGCACGGGCGCCGCGTGTCGGGGCATTCGGCCGGCGTCGTTGAGGGCGCGTCGCAGCAGCATCTCGATTTGGGCGTTCAGGCTGCGAAGCTCGTCACCGGCCCACCGGGCAAGCGCATCGTGGACCGCCGGGTCGATGCGCAGCAGCACCTGCTTGCGCTCAGGGCTCACGAATAGAGCGTCCCGGTGTTGACTACCGGGGAGGCCGGTTGGTCAGCGCAGAGGACGACCAGCAGGTTGCTCACCATCGCCGCTTTGCGCTCCTCGTCGAGCTCGACTACGCCGTGTTCCTCGAGGCGGGCGAGGGCCATCTCGACCATTCCCACCGAGCCCTCGACGATCCGCGAGCGCGCGGCGACGACGGCGCTGGCCTGCTGCCGGCGCAGCATCGCCTGCGCGATCTCAGGGGAGTAGGCCAGATGGCTGATCCGCACCTCGACGATCTCCACCCCGGCGATCGTGACCCGTTGGGCGACCTCCTGGGCGAGCTCGTCGGCGACGGTATCGACGTTGCCGCGCAAGGACGTGCCCTCTCCCGCGGGGTCGTCGTAGGGATGGGTGGTCGCTACGTGACGCAACGCCGACTCGGCCTGCACCCGCACGAAGTTGTCGTAGTCATCGACGGCGTACACGGCCCGTGAGGTGTCGGCTACCTGCCATACAACAATCGCGGCGATCTCCACCGGGTTGCCGTCGGCGTCGTTGACCTTCAGGTGGTTGGTCTCGAAGTTCCTGACCCGGATGCTCAGGCCGCGCCGGTCCGCGAGCGGCAGAATCCACCACAGGCCGGTACGGCGTGCGGTGCCGACGTAGCTCCCGAAGAAGCGCACGACTTTGGTGTGGCCGGGTTGCACGATGATCAGCGAGCTCAGCACCAATGCCCCGACCACGATCGGAGCGACGATCCACGCCGATCGGTCAAGCAGGACGGCGCCCGCGATGCACGCGGCGGCGACGAGCACGCCGAACCAGCCGCTGATCGCCCAGGCGGGGCGTTCCTGGATAACAACCCGGGTCCCTGAGTGCCCGACCGGAGTCGCCTCGGGCTGACGGTATTGCTGGATGTCCTGGCTCATGATTCCTCCTCAGGAACCTCGTCGGAAAGTGTTATCTAAGTGATATCACTTTTCTCGCGGGCGCACAAGATTAGACTCGGCTCCATGAGGCCAGAGGAGGACGCGTTCGGCTTGCGCCTGGCAGCAAAGGCCGCGGACCGGCAGAAAGCCGCCAGCCAGGAGTGGCCGGCCTTCGAGGAGCGGCTGAAGGAGCTGGGCTACACCCCGCGAGCGATTGCGCACGCGTTCCAAACTCTGAGTGGCCAAGGCACTGTGGCCAATGCACTAGAGGTGCTCAAGGACATGTCACGGCCCGAATCGCCTCCCATCGCGCTTCGCTTCGAAGTCACCGAGACTCGCGGCGGTCCCTCGGCAGCGAGCACAGTCACGATCACGTCCGTCGAGCGATACGACTTCGGGATCCGCGTCAACTACGGCATCGTCCCGCCGCCCGACCGCGGTTCTGAAGGACCTCGAGGCGAGGCCAAGGACGACCTCGGCAACGACTACCACAATCTCGGCAGCCATTT
>Ga0302326_10017789_pt1 | contig 14786 bp, 12 predicted proteins | sample Palsa_T0_3_FD_202264 | JGI IMG/M metagenome (GOLD analysis project Ga0302326, IMG submission 202264) | Peat permafrost microbial communities from Stordalen Mire near Abisko, Sweden - Palsa_T0_3 | ecosystem: Environmental > Terrestrial > Soil > Palsa > Peat permafrost | place: Sweden: Abisko... | reverse complement strand
TTCCTCTTCATTGTCGGCATGTCGTTGCCTCTCTCTGTTGCACAGCGATTGAAACGCGATCCATCTTTACCCGCGCTGTGGTTGCATGTTGTATTGCGATCCGCAAGCCTGATCGGCCTTGGGCTCATTCTGGCCAATGCGGAAAAGGCCGACGCATCCAGGATGGGTATCAGCGGCAACCTCTGGGCCTTGCTTGGATTGGTCAACGCAGCGTTGTATCTCAACGTGTATCCTCCCTCCAAACGCTTTCCAGCCTACTCCCGAATTCTTCGTGGAATCGGCCTTGCGGGAGTCGTAATCCTATTTGCGATCTTTCGACGAACAACGCACAGCGGAAGCGTTGCCTGGATCGACCCATCGTACCCGGAGATACTCGGTCTTATCGGTTTCAGCTATCTCGCCGTGAGTCTTCTCTATATTCCAACTCGCCGTTGGCGATGGGCTCCGGCGATTTGGTTCCTTGTGATGTTGGGACTTTGTATCGTCTCAACTGCAAAGCTGATTACAGGGCCGAACCGGTGGCCTATCTATTTTTGGCCATTCAGCAATGGGTCGATGGCCAGCATCGTCATGGCCGGCGTCATCACGTCGCAGATTTTTCTTGGCACAGACAGGCGGCCAGTCCCAAAACGTGCCATGGCCATTGCGACCGTCTTTGGCATCCTCGTGCTTATCGCGGGTTGGATATGCACTCCGCTTGGCATTTCCAAGATTCGCGCCACGCCCACCTGGTCTCTCTACAGCATTGGAGCGAGCGTTCTCCTATTCACGGTTCTCTACTGGATCTGCGATCTCAAGCGTGTAACTACGTGGGCATTCCCGGTCAGGGCAGCGGGCGCGAATACGCTTCTTACTTACCTGCTTCCCGACCTCTGGTACTTCCTGTTCGCCGCGATGGGGGTCACTTATCTTGATACCCACCTTGCTGTCGGTTGGCCAGCAGTCGTGAAGACAGCCGCCTTCACCTTCTTGATGCTTGGATTGGCTTCAGCGCTTACCAAAGCCAGACTTCGTCTGCAACTCTGATGGCGGAACTCTTGCGGATGCTCGACCAAACCCGCCAGTTCCTTGTATCGTGAAGGTTGTTTCCTTTTGACATCGGGCTCGGACGATCAACGTCAAGCCAATGATCCAACGATCGCGCCCATGAAGATTGAGTTCTCGTGAAGAAGAAATCTGTTCCGGTCGGCAGACCCTCCAATCTCCGCCACACCAACGCATTGACGATCCTCAAGCTTCTGCGCGAGGTCGGCTCCTGCTCGCGAGCGGATCTGGTGCGAGCCTCCGGGCTGAGTGCGCCAACGGTGACCAATGTCGTAGGCGATCTTCTAGCGGCAAATCTGATCAAGCCCCTTGGCGAAGGCGAATCGAGCGGCGGGCGTCCGCCGGACATGATCAGTTTTAAGGCCGAGCGCGGCTGTCTTCTCGCACTGCAGATTACCTCGCACTTCCTTTCGTTTCTGCTGACAGACCTTAGCGGAGCCGAATTGGATACATCCAAGGTTTCGCTCGAAGGGCAAAAAACAACCCCCGAGGCGATTTGTCACTTGATCGGCGTCGAGACTAGACGCTTGTTGCGAAAGCAAAAGATGGCGCGCGAGCAACTACTGACATTGGTGGTCGCGGTGCCGGCAATTACGAACGTCGATGATGGCATTGTCGTGTCGGTCAGCACTCTCGAAAATTGGCGCAGCGTGCCTTTGCGCGCATTGCTCAACAAGGTTGTCGATTGCCTGGTCATCATCGAGAACGACACCAACCTGTCCGCTCTCGGGGAACGTTATCGCGGCGCGGCGCAGTTTGAAGAGAGCTTCGTCGTCATCAACATCGGAGCCAACGTCAGCGCGGGCATCGTTCTCAGCGGACGCATTCATCATGGTGCCCAGTGGTCCGCTGGCGAGATCGCATACCTGCGCCTGCCCCACATCTCGCGCAAGTTGCCCACGCTGCATGAATTCGGCGAATTGGAAAGCGTGCTGACGAGCTCCGCCATTGTGAATAGCTGGCTCGAATCGCCTCTCGATTCAAAGCCAGCGCAAGATTCCCAGCCGATGGAGGCGAAGACAATTCTCGATCTCGCTCAATTGGGCGATTCCCACGCCAGGAAGATCATTCAATATCGTGCCGGCATCGTCTCCGACATCCTGGTGAATCTTTCGTTGATCCTCAACCCCGGCCTGATCCTATTGGGAGGCGAAGTTGGCAGCCATCCCGTGCTACTCAGCTCGGTGCAAAAACAGCTTGAACGCAGCGAATTTGCCGTCACCAGAATCGCTGCGGCCACACTGGGTGACTTCGCTGTCCTCTGGGGCGCAATCGCCGCGGCGCTTGAGGAAATCCCGTTTGTCCTGTTGCCACAGCCTCGTAACTAGACCCAAGCGCGAATGATTCTTACTAAGCTCTAAGCGCGAGCATGGGTCGATGGCCGCAGCGCGGCGATCACTTGATATTGACTATCATGGCAAGAATGTGAGGAGGAGTGCCAAGATGGGGTTGAACGAAGATATGGAGCAGGTGGCGTTGCAGGAGAAGGAACTTCAATTCCCACACTTCGACCCGCAGACAGCATGGGAGCTCGGCGTTAGGCTCAGGACCATGGCTCAGGATCGCGGACTGGCTGTGGTGATTGATGTGCGCCGCTTCGGACAGCCGCTTTTCTACACAGCGCTCGAAGGCACCACGCCGGATAACGTGGAATGGGTGCGGCGCAAGAGCAATCTGGTGGCGCGATTCCACCGCAGCTCCTATTCCATTGGCCTCTACCTCAAGTTGAAGAACGATACGTTACTGGAAAGATATGCGCTGCCAACGGCCGACTATGCGGCTCATGGCGGATCGTTTCCACTGACCGTAGCCGGTGCGGGCGTAATCGGCAGTGTCACGGTTTCAGGTTTGCCGCAGCGCGAGGATCATGAACTCGTCGTCGAGGCGCTCTGTGCCGTACTTGGCCGCGAGTACGAGTCCTTCCGGCTCAGCGTGGAGTAGCCCGTTTTTCGCTCGGCCGCGCAGGATAGGTGCCCGATGACCATCCGCAAGATCGTTCACATCGACATGGATGCCTTTTATGCGTCGGTGGAGCAGCGCGATGACCCGCATCTTCGCGGCAAACCTGTCGTCGTTGCCTGGCGAGGCAATCGTTCCGTTGTCTGCGCCGCGTCGTATGAGGCCCGGCGCTTCGGCGTCCGCTCGGCCATGCCGGCGGTTCGCGCAGAGCGCCTCTGCCCCGAAGCCATCTTTCTCCCTCCGGATTTTCCGCGTTATCGGATCGTTTCGCGCATGGTCCGCGAAATATTCAAACGGCATACGGATTTAATCGAACCGCTTTCGCTCGACGAAGCCTATCTCGATGTCACCGAAAACAAGACCGGCCTGACCACAGCAACGCGTGTAGCGCGCGCCATTCGCGAGCAGATTCGCGAAGAATTGCATTTGACTGCCTCCGCCGGCGTAGCGCCAAACAAGTTTCTGGCTAAGATTGCCTCCGATTGGAAGAAACCGGACGGTCTCTTCGTCATCCAGCCGGAAGATGTGGACGCTTTCTTGTTGCCGCTGCCGGTCGGGCGCATTCCCGGCGTAGGCAAGGTAACCGAAGAGAAGCTTGATAAGCTTGGAATACGTACGGTGGGCGATCTGCGCGCTATCGACAAGCCGACGCTAGAAGACCGTTTTGGCCGCTATGGCCAGCGGCTCTATGAATTGGCTCGAGGCATCGACAACAATCCAGTCATCCCCGATAGACCCACGCAGTCGGTTTCAGCGGAAGACACCTTCGAGCACGATGTACCTCTCGGGGAAACCGAGCCATTGATTCGCCATCTCGCGGAAAAAACCTGGGCCGCTTCGCGTAAGGAATCGCGCATCGCGCGCACGGTTGTGTTGAAGTTGAAGACCAGCGACTTCAAGATCCTCACCCGCAGCCTCACGCCTCCGCATCCTCCCTCGTCCTGCGAAGAACTCACTGCCATGGCGCTGCAATTACGCGAGCGCGTGAGCCTCGATTCCCACACGCGTTATCGACTCGTAGGCGTAGGCCTGAGCAATTTCCACGAGCCTGAAGAAGCCTCCGCGCAGCCTGAACTCTTCGAGTGACCACAGCGCCCAACAGTCAGTAAGCCAGCGCCACGCCATCGGCACGCATCTCGGTCGCAGCGGCATACACGCGGTCCGCACCGCTCTGGCGCAGCTCGATGCACTCATAGCGTCCAAAGCTGCCATCGGAGGCGCCCATCGGCCATCCAAGATCGACCAACGCGCGCCGCGTAGCCTCGGGCACACCCGCCTCAAGCCGCAGAACCCCCTTCGGTCCCAGTCCCGGTGCGTCTTCGCCCATGCTCTGCGACGAGCCTTCGTGATGCCATCGCGGACTGTCTCCCGCAGCCTGAATATCCAGCCCATAATCCACGCGATTGATAATGATCTGCGCCTGCCCTTGCGGCTGCATATCGCCGCCCATCACGCCAAAAGACATCCAGGGCTTGCCGTCCTTGGTCGCAAACCCCGGAATGATGGTTTGAAACGGCCGCTTGCCAGGTTGATAAAGATTCGGATGGCCATCCTGCAGCGAAAACAACTCACCGCGATCCTGAAACATGAATCCAAGGCCGTCGGCCACAAGACCCGAACCCATGCCGCGGAAGTTCGATTGAATCATCGAGATCATCATCCCGTCCGTATCCGACACGGTGAAGTAAGTTGTGTCTCCGTGGCTAGGAGCCTGTCCCGGATACACAGGCGTCAGTATCCGGTCGGGCCGGATCAGCTTGGCGCGCTCCGCCGCATAGGCCTTCGATTTCAACCAATCAATGGGAATCTTGGCAAAGTGCGGATCGGCGTAATAACGTGCGCGATCTTCATAGGCCAACCGCTTGGCCTCGGTCTGTGCGTGAATCGACGCGGAAGATTGAAAGCCCATGGTGCGCAGATCGAAGCTCTCCAGAATATTCAACATCTGGAGCGTGGCCAGCCCCTGCGTATTCGCGGCCATCGCGTACACATCCACACCCCGATAGTTGGTCACCAGCGGATCGCCCCACTCAGCATGTTGATCGCGCAAGTCCTCCCGCGAAAGCCATCCACCGATGCGCTTGAAATAAGCATCGATGGTTTGCGCGATCGGCCCATCGTAATAGGCATCGCGCCCACCCTCGGCGATCGTGCGATAGGTGCGCGCCAAGTCAGGATTGCGGAAGACATCGCCCTCATTCGGAGCCTGTCCCGAGGGCGCATACGTGTGCATCGCATTGACAGTCTCTTCCACGCCCGAACCCGCATGAGTAAAGATCGCCAAATTGCGCTTGATATAGAAACCGATGATCTGCGGCACAGGCACGCCAGTCTCGCAGAGATGAATCGCAGGCGCAAAGATCTCGCTCCACTTCAGCCGCCCATAGCGCTGGTGCAGCGTCCACCAGGCATCGAGCGCGCCGGGGGTTGAAATGGAGATCGCCCCATATTTCGGAATCACGCCATCTTTTGCGCGTGCGCGCACCGTCTCAAGCGTCAGCGAGCGCGGAGAACGACCCGACCCCGCCAGGCTCACCACCTTGCCAAGCTTCGGGTCCCAGACCATCGCAAAGCAATCCCCGCCGATGCCCGAACTGGTTGGCTCAAGGAACCCCAGGCAGGCGTTGGCCGCAATCGCCGCGTCGATCGCAGAGCCGCCGCGCTTCAGCGTCTCGATAGCCGTAAGTGTGGCCAGCGGGTGCGCTGTCCCTGCCGCTCCGGAGCAGCCCATGGCCGCGGACCGTGAAGCGAAGCTGGCGCCGGAGACTCTGTCTCCCGCGTGAACGTCCGGCCGTACGAATTGCTCCGCTCCAGCGGGCTGAAACTTCGGCAGGTCGGGCTCAGCAGCGTTCTGCCCCAAAGCCCTTTCCGAATTCGCGATGGAAACACTTCCAGCAACAGCAAGCGGCAAGCTGGCGATAAAATTGCGACGGCGCATTCGATCCTCCTGAGTAATCGGTAAAACGTAAACTATTTCACGCTGAACGTATTGTCCGCACGGTCATCGTCCTGCAATCTGCGATCGACGGTCGCCGCCGCCACGGGCTTCTCGCCCATAAGCACCAGTCAGCCGGCTTTTTTTGATTTCCGATGGAACTTTTGTGCGGCGATCTCTATCCAACGAGCATAGCTGATTGAGCAGCAGAGACTATCCGCATTATGGGCGAACGAAGAGCGAAATATTTCCGAGTCGAGGATATCGATTTTGTGTCAACGAAAAACCATGCCGCAACTCCGCGCGTTCATTCCGGTGAGGTTATGCTTGTATGGGGCAATTTACTGATGGAGCAGGTAAGCGAACTGTCGCCGGCAGCCGCACTTAAAGTCCTTGTCATCGACGACAACCAGGCACACGCTGAGGGACTGGCAGAGTTACTTCAAATGGCGGGTTTCGAAGCCTCGCACGCCCTCACCGGCGGCGAAGGCATCGAAGCCGCGCGCAATCTCGCCGTGGACGCCGTCCTGCTCGACATGAACCTGCCCGATTTGAATGGATTCGAGGTCTGCCGCAGGCTTCGCCGCGACCCGCGCACCGCCGGCATCGCCGTCGTCTTTCACACCGCGCAGGGGTCCGTGCCGGGCGCGCGCCACGAGGGAGACGCTTTCCTCACCTATCCAGTCGCAATGAGCGAAGTCTACTCCACCATCCGCAGCAGCATCGAGCGCCGCAGAAGCAGGATGGGCCGCATCATCGAATAACCGCGGAAGATCGAAGAAGTGCTGTAAGATTCGGCGACTTCGCGATTCTCGAAGTCAATCTTGGTGAAGATACCAAGGCTGCCGACGATCCGAGTGATAGGATCCCAGTTCGTCTCTACAAGGTTTCGCTTTTTCTCTGCAAATTCCGGGAGTGATTCTGCAATCGTTGCCATGGCGTTGTCCCCTCTCAGTTCGGCCTGTCTCGGTTAGTAGGTGGTTGGTTCGTAACCGGTGGTCAACTTCGGCCTGCTATGACGCCACTTAGGCTCTTTATTCAAAGTGGTGTTGGTAATGCCGCGCATGGTTCGGATGAACTTGCCGTAGGTTCCGATCATGGCGCTGGAAAGCTTTGCGCCGGGCGGCTCATCCATAAACGGCATGAACTTGTCCGGGAAGCCAGGCATGGTGCAACCGATGCAGATTCCGCCGACGTTCGGGCAGCCTCCGATGCCGCGCATCCAGCCACGCTTGGTGACATTGCAATCCACCACCGGACCCCAGCAGCCAAGTTTTACAAGGCACTTCGAGGAGCCATACTCAGTGGCAAAATCGCCCTGCTCATAGTAGGAGCCGCGATCGCAGCCCTCATGGACAGTTTTGCCGAAGAGCCAGGTAGGACGCAGCTGCGCATCGAGCGGAATCATCGGCGCAAGGCCTGCGACCTGGTAAAGCAGATAGAGGACAGTCTCCATGAAGTTGTCAGGCTGCACCGGGCAGCCGGGAACATTCACGATGGGCAGGCCGGCCTTCGAACGCCAGTCCCAGCCGAGATAATCGGCCAGGCCCATGCATCCGGTCGGGTTGCCGGCCATGGCGTGAATTCCGCCGTAAGTGGCGCATTGGGACTGCGCCTCACGAGCGAAGGGCCTCCGTTCGCACTGGTCTTTGATGCAAACGGAATCATGCTCAAGGCGTTCCTGAGCCGGTTGAGCGCCGATTCGTGATACGATCACGGGTTATTTCTTCACGGGCGTTTCGGTGTCAATCTCCTTCATGTAGAGGGGACTCAGTGTGCCTTTGCTTTTGGCAATCGGCAGCAGGGTCGGATAAAACTGAGTGAATGTAGTATCCACGGCGGCGTGTTGTGCGTGGCAGCTATAACAGCTAGCCGTGGCCGGAATCATGGTGCTGGATTTATCGTGAGCGTCAAAGGCAAAGAAGGCCCACTTCCCTGGAAAATGCCCTTCATCTTTCACATGTACCTCCACTCCGAGTAGCGCGGTTTGAAAGTGGCCCTCCTGGTTGATGGAACCTTTCTGCTGCCCCTTGCGATTCTCGAGCACGAGCATGGTCTTGTCTGGCCACGTACCCGTCTTGAGAAAAGCTTGATAGGAGTCGGGGTTAACAAAGACATTGTCGAATGTGTGAAAGTCGCTGGTATCCCCCGCTGCCTTGGCGGTGTAGCTCATATCGAGGCCCGAAGTCAGATACACCCACTCCCGATAGTGTTCTGGAAACTTAAGCTGAGCGTCGTTGGTATATTCCGGCGGAAAGCTGTTCGCGGCCGGTTCTTGTGGGATTCCGAATATGGTGAGTGCTGCCATGCAAAGAAGGAGCAGTGTCTTGACGGTAGTTAGCGGCATGCGAGAAGTCTCCAGTGTGAAGCGAGTCGAAGTCGATGAAGGTTTTAGAGGCCTTGGTAGACGTATCCGAGGCGGCGCGACAGTTCGATGTGATTGCTCATCCTGTTCTCCTGAAAGGCTGATGGATATCCCTCCGTTCCTAACTCGTCTTCAGGAAGTCTTCGGGAGAATCGTCGAATGTGACCTTATGGCCCTGTTCACAGAAGTAGTAAATCTTCCCCTTATAGACCGATGTAATCGCAGGATCGCCGCTCATGCCGCATACGGGGCAGAGCTTCTTGTCTTCCTTCGTGGCTGGAGCGGACGTAGAAGGTTGGTCCTTGGGCTGCGTGTTTTCGGTCTGAGCCTGTTCCTTGCCTGGGCTTGCGACCGCATCCATAGTCAATGACGGAACGGCGGCGGCGATCCAGAGTCCTGCTGCGATCCTGATCGACTCCCTGCGATTCATTGCGACCTCCTTATGGGTTTTGATGGGTAATGCTGGTGTTGCCGACGGGCCCTCGCCTGCTAACTCCGTAGCTCGGCGCGGTACTCCGCGGCTGCCATCGTGCGTGTATTCAGTTTCCCTGCACGCGAGGTTGCGCGATAGGCCGTTCCCTGCACCTTGATGGTGAATGGCTGCATTTTGCCAAATGCAGTCGGGACTTGGGCTAGGATTCCAATATGGGCATTAACCTAATCCCCTCCAAGTCGATTCCATGGATATGGGTAACGGGGATCTGGCTCGGCTTCGGGCTCGTCGATGCGTTGGACACGGTCTTTGTGATGCACGCCGAGGGCATGCACCACGCCTGGCTGATTCTCTTCGCCACGGTGATGTTCTCGTGGCTGCCGTGGGCCCTGGCCACCCCTCTCATCTTGCGTCTCAGCCGGCAGTTTCCGCTTGCGAGACCAGTCCGAATCCTCACCTGGCTAGTGCATCTGGCCGCATACGCGGGGACGGGATTGGCCACTGCTGCCTGGACTTCGTTGTTGTATTTTCTCTTTAACCCGTATCTCGATCCCGTTCGGGCGCCATATATGCAGCGATGGTTCGTCAATTTCTGGAACGGGCTCGTCCCTTGCGCTGTTTTATACGCGGCCCTGCTGGCGCTGTACTATTTCCTGGACTCCCGAGCGCGCCTTGCCTTTCGCGAGGCTGAAGCCGCGCGCCTCAACGAGCAGCTCGTGGTGGCGCAACTCCATGCCTTGCGGCAGCAGATCGAGCCTCATTTCCTATTCAATACGCTCAACTCCGTCGCCGGACTGGTGCGGGAAGGACGCAATGACTCTGCCGTGGTGATGATCGCCGAGTTGAGCGATCTGCTGCGCCGCATGCTCGATGACTCCAGGCGGCAACATGTGCCCCTGCAGGAGGAGATGGAGTTTGCGCGAAAGTATCTGGACATTCAGAAGGTGCGATTTACCGATCGCCTTCAAGTCTGCGTGGATGTTCCCGGAGAACTCGATCTCGCCCAAGTTCCCAGCCTGATTCTGCAACCGATGCTCGAGAACGCGATCAAACACGGTATCGGGAAGCGCGCCCAGGGAGGAACGATTCTCATCGCGGCATCGCACCGCAACGGGGTGCTGACACTCAGTGTGGGCAATGACGGTCCCAGCTTGCCCGCCAACTGGGACACCACGCGCCCCGGAATCGGCATTTCGAATGTGCGTTCCCGTCTGCAAACGCTCTATGGAGACGCCTGTGACATTCGCCTGTGGAATCGGAATACGGGCGGCGTGGAGGTCTCAGTTTCTCTTCCCTTTGTGGTTCTCCCGTCCACCGGAAAGGCTTGACGCATGAGCGCGGAAGAACAGCCCAAGAGCATTCGCGTTATGATCGTGGATGATGAGGCCCTCGCTCGAAGCAATGTTGTCTTGTTGCTGCGCATTCATCCCGAGATTGAAATCGTGAGTGAATGCGCATCGGGCATGGAGGCTCTCACCGGCATTCGCCATGCGAGACCCGACCTGCTCTTCCTCGACGTCGAGATGCCGGAGTGTGACGGATTCGATGTGCTTGAAATGCTGGGCGGCGATCTGCCTCCGGCGATCGTCTTTGTCACCGCTTACGACAAATATGCGCTGCGCGCCTTCGAAGCTGGAGCGCTCGACTATCTCTTAAAGCCCTTCGACAACGATCGATTCGATCGAGCGCTCGGTCGCGCCAAAGAGAGAGTCGCGCAAGCCAGGAACTCTCCGCAAGTAAGAGAACATATCGCAGTGAAAAACAGCGGGCAGCTTACCTTCCTTAAAATATCTGAGATCGACTGGATCGAAGCAGCGGATTACTACTCTTGCTTGCATGTTGGGGCGAAGTCGCACCTTCTGCGGCGTAGCATGGCGGAACTCGAGGGGGAGCTGGATCAGTCGGCCTTCTGCCGGATTCACCGTTCTACCATCGTTCGGCTTGATCGCGTTCGGGGTCTGAAGTTGAATGAGAATGGGGAATACGACGTGCTGCTCCACAATGGAACCAGCCTGCGCATGAGCCGGCGTTATCGGAAGCAACTGCAATCCCGCATGGATCGTTCTGGCGATTGAGAATACCGGATTTTCAGTCTGTGCTCTCTACACAAATCAAACGAAGCGCAAGTGGAGCACACGGATGAATGAGACAGTCAGCGCGTTCTCGCTTCATAGAGGTTGCTGAGGCTTCGTCTCCGAGAGTTCGAGAAACCAGAGAATCTAATCAATTGAGCACTATGGTGGGGGCGGCGGGAGTCGGACCCGCCATCGGTGTTGAAAACACTCAACTCATTGATTCTGAGATTGCTGGAATTGGCATGATTTCCAGAATTACCAAATCTACTCTACTGTCACTGTATAGTCTTTACCCAGAATTACTACAACTCCCAAAGTTCGACCTTCAGACGTCCCCGACTTTGGTGAAAGAGCATTCAGAAGTGCCTTCGTAGTATTTCATAGATACGGTGCCCGGCCCGGGAGGAGCCCATGGGACCTTGCGCTCTACACGTCCGCTCTTCTCCGTTCGGTCGCACCACGCCGACCGATCACTACACTCTCAGCGCCGCTTTCTCCATTCAGGGGCAACCGTTAGGAGGCACGGATTTCTTGTAGCAGGGTGCCAGCCAATGTCGCAATTGTTGTTGCCAGGGCGCGTTTGTAAGCATCTCTGCATCGGGTTGAACAGGCAGGCGTGTGGGTTCAGTTCACCGCGAGAGCGACGGTGGTTGTCTGCGTGATTGCACCACTGACGCCAGTCACAGTTACGGTATAGTTGCCGGCGGTTGTGCCGGGATTGGCCGGCGTAGCCGGTGCCGCCGCCGCGCCGCCGCACCCCATTGCCGCGCCGGCGATGGTCATGAACAGCAACAAGCTCAGCAGCGTCTTAGCTCTGCGCCGGCAAATGGGCAGGCCAAAGACGAGGAACGTGGAAAGAACACCGCCTCCGCCGAGGGTAAAGATGCTCTTGAGCGGGTTGCGGAGGGTTGCGGTGTAGCCAGTCGCGTTGGACGAACTACTCGCTGCCGTGGTGTTGACAGTGAGCGTCGCCGTTATGGCCGCTGTTCCCGTTATGGCGGGTGGCGCAGCGACGGAGCAGGTAGGCGGATCGACCGCAGTTGCTGGACCGTTTACGGTACAGGAGAGCGCCACCGAGCCCGCAAAACCACCGCTGGGGATGATCGTGATCGTCGAAGTCCCACTGACGCCGGGTGTGGCGATGCTGACGGTCGTATTGGTCAGCGCGAAGCTTGGTGCGGGAGCGGTCACCGTGACTGCGACGGTGGTGTTGGCCATAGCAACTCCGCTCGAATCGACTGCAATCACATACTCCATGTATTGCCCAGGGGTTGTACCTGGTTGTGTCTGGATACTGAGCGTTGTGGTTGCTGGCGCACTCCCCGAGATAGTCACCGCCGGGATGGACGAGCAGGTGGGCATATCACTTGCGCCGACCGGAGAGCTGCCGCCGTCGCATTCCAGGGTCACAGTTCCGGAGAAGCCGTTCGTGGGGGTAATCGTAAGAGTCGAAGTCCCGCTGCCGCCGGGCGTGGGAATGCTGACGGGTGTATTGGTCAGTGCGAAGCTCGGAGTGGGAGCGGTCACTGTTATTGCGACTCTTGCAGTATTGGTGTTGGTTATGACATTTCCGTTCGAATCGACTGCATTCACAAACTCCATGTATTGCTCTGGGGTTGTGCCTGTTTGTGTCTGGATAGTGATCGTCGTAGTCGCCGGCGCATTCCCCGAGATAGTCACCGGCGGGATGGACAAGCAGGTGGGTAGGTCGTTTGCGCCGCCCAGATAGCTGGTGCCGTCGCATTCCAGGGTCACAGTTCCAGAGAAGCCGTTCGTGGGGGTAATCGTGAGAGTTGAAGTCCCGGTGGCGCCAGCTACGACGGAAACTGGAGTGCTACTCAGCGTGAGGCCTGGCGATACCACGGTCAGGGACGCATCGGCGGAGGTACTGCCACCAAAGTTGCCGTCGCCGGAATAGATCGCTTTGACGAAATGTGTTCCTACGCCAACGGGCGAGATGTTGTTCACCGTCGCGACGGCCAGTTCGGTCTCCGCCAAAAATGCGGTTGCGGAGCCATCGGCAGAATTTGCCACGACAAAATCTTCTTTGCCGTCTCCATTGAAGTCTGCCGCCGTGACTGAGGTTGAGCCGGTGTCCGCCGCGGGGCCGGCTGCGGCGCCAAAGGTTCCGTCGCCGTTGCCCAGCAGAATGGTCACGCCGCCGCTGCCGGCGTTGGCCACCGCCAGGTCAGGAACGCCATCTCCGTTAAAATCCCCGACCGCAAGCGAATTGGGCGCCATACCCGTTGCCGGGCTTGCTGCGGCCGTAAAGGTCCCATCGCCGTTGCCCAGCAGAATCGTCACATTGTTGCTGCCGGAGTTGGCCACGGCTAAATCCAGCTTGCCGTCTCCGTTGAAGTCTGCTGCAGCGATGGATGTGGGGCTTTCGCCCGTTGCCGGCATTGCTGCGAGGGCAGTAAGACTGCCCTCACTATTCAGGAAGACGTTCACGCCATTCGCGCCGGAATTTGTCACCGCCAAGTCGGGTTGGCCATCTCCATTGAAGTCGCCCACGGCCATCGATTGGGAGCCGGAGAACGCTAAGGGTATGAGAACGGCGGGCGACTGCATAAAGGTTCCGTCTCCGTTGCCGGACTGAATTAGGAGTAAGTTGCATGGTTGGTCATCGAGGCTGGCGCAGGTCTCGACTAGATCCAGCTTGCCGTCTCCGTTGAAGTCTGCTGCAGCGATGGAATTGGACGTACTCGTACCGTTGCCGATCCCAAAACTCCCATACGCGATGGTGAAGGTTCCATCCCCTTTGCCCAAAAGCACTTCACTATTGCCCTCATCCAGGACAGGCGCCACGGCCAGATCGGGAATGCCATCTCCGTTGAAATCTCCCACCGCAATAGCGCCCGGCAAATCAGTCGAAGGACTGGGCGCTGCTGTGAATGTGCCGTCCCCGTTGCCCAGGAGCACGGAGATGGTGTCGTTTCCGAGTATGACCAGGTCCGCGATTCCGTCGCCATTGAAGTCAGCGGTCAAGACAGTGTTACCGCTGTTCTGTGAGGCGACAGGCAAAAGTGAGGAACCCGCGAAGCCGGCGCCCGTTTCACTCGTCAACGCCGACGTCCCCAACACTGCGTTCCCGTTGCTTGCATCCACAAATGACACCATGCCCGTCGGCAAAGTATTTCCGTTGCCCGGCACTGTCGCGGTTAAGGAGAAGATGTTTGGCACTCCGCTGGCTTCTAGGTACGTCGTTGTGGCCAGTTGCCCCGTCCCTTGCGACGCCGTCACTGTGAGCGACGATGCGGTCGAAGCACTGGGCCCAAGGCTGGCCGGCTCGGCAAGAACCGCCGTGTAGCTGTGACTCCCAACCCCAGGACGGAATTTCAGCGTCGCCGTACCTTTGGCGGTCAACTGCGCCGTGCCCAACAGATGAATGTCGGTGCAGAACTTGGCCGTCGCATCGCAGAAGTTCACCTGGCCCGGCGTGACCGGAGTGCTCCCGGCCATAACGGTTGCCGTCAGAGTGACTACGCTTCCCTGTGCAACTGTCGTCACAGCGTTTCCGCCGGTGGAGACTGCGAGCGTGGTTGTAGTGGCGGCAGGGGGCACCCATGCCTGTGCTGTCCTCGCGACGGTCGTGAAACACACAATCGGAAAGAGATAGGCACAGAGGTGCAAGGAGATAGGCAGCCGCCGGTCGCCGATTTGCGCTGGCTCAGAACGCATGGTTGAACCTCCTGCTGAAAGCAGCCTCTGATATGGCTACAAGGTGAAAACTGACTGGGAGTGGGTTTATTCCCTGCGTTCTGAAGGATCGGTATGTGAATCTCCATACGCTTTGAGATCGTATTCATTGCCTTGGTAAGTAGTTGCTGGTCGCAGCCTCGTTCAGCAAGCCCTCGTGGGGACGTTCCGGCTTGCACATCAAGCGGGAGCGCCAGAACTGTTTCCTGCAGCGCGGACTCAGCACCTTGGAATAAATGTCTACCAGCTCAGTTCTGATAAGTGACGATATGAGAC
>Ga0302326_10017788_pt1 | contig 14786 bp, 16 predicted proteins | sample Palsa_T0_3_FD_202264 | JGI IMG/M metagenome (GOLD analysis project Ga0302326, IMG submission 202264) | Peat permafrost microbial communities from Stordalen Mire near Abisko, Sweden - Palsa_T0_3 | ecosystem: Environmental > Terrestrial > Soil > Palsa > Peat permafrost | place: Sweden: Abisko... | reverse complement strand
AGCCGTCAGCTCAGCGGTAGCTCGGCGCGCGAGGCCGTCGTGCACAGATAGTTCCAGGAGCGCCCGAGCGACAGGTCGGCCCGCTCACGAGGCCCGTCGAGGCACAGCTCGAAGAATCGATAGCCGAGCGGCTGGAGGATCTCGGTCAGTCGCGCGCCGCTCTCCGCACTCAGGACCTCGCAGATGATGTCGGGATGGTCACGGTTGAGAATCCGGCGAGATCCGTCGAGCACCTCCGCCTCGGTGGCCTCAGCGTCGATCTTCATCAGATCGACACGATCGACGCCGAGCTCGACCATAAGATCATCGAGCGCTACCACGGACACTGCGGTGGTCATGTGCTCCCACGGAGCGAGGTGCCCCGGATCGAGCGATGCCGCCATCGACATCCCGCCCGCCATGTGATGCAGGTCGGCCCGGCCGGGCGCCGCTCCGGCGGCGACGTTTCGACACTCAACATTTGACAGCCCGTTCAGCCTGACATTTCGCAGCAGACGGTCGAAGGTCGCCGCCGACGGCTCGAGCGCGATCACGCGACCGGCCTGATGAGCAAGCGCCGCCACGAGCGTGAAGTAGCCGACGTAGGCGCCGACGTCGAGGGTGATCGTCGCCTGCTCGGCCAGGCTATAGAACAAGGGAACCGTTTCGGGCTCATACCCCGCGATCCCTCGCCAGAAGATCTGCGTGGATATCCAGTCGTCGCCGCGCGACCAAAGCTTCAGGCGCTCCTCGTTCGGCAGGGGCACACTGACGACTCCGCTTCGGGGCAGATGCGTGGTGAGCCAAGGAGACTCCCGGCCGAGGCCGCGCAGCCCGGCCCGCAGCAGGTTCGTGATCGGCACATTGAGGGCCGGATAACTCCGGACTGCCTTCGCAGCACTCTTGAGATCGGCTGCCGTATTCATCGGGTTCGCCAGCCCGGGAAACGGTCAATGAGCTCAAATGCCAGCCTCGGGTTGTAGCGTAAGGCGATCGCGAGCGTCCGCAGCGCTTGCACCCGTTCGCCGCTGTCGCGGTAGGAGCCTGAGAGCATTCGGTACAGACGGCTGTAGGCGAGTCCCCGGTTGTGCCGTAGCGCTGCCGGAAGCTTGGGATGGGCGAAGGCCTTCGCGAATGCGTGGTTCATATCGCGTTCCATCGCGCCGACGCTGCGGCTCATGTTGGAATCGTGCACGCGATAGCGCACCAGTGGCTCGTCGACGTAGTCGAGCCTGCCCTCGAGCAACACTCGTAGCAGCAGGTCCCAGTCCGCCGACATTGCGAGCGAGGGATCGAAGCCCCCCATCGCCGTTAGCTCCTGACGCCCGATGAGGGAGGTCGAACTGCACGACACGGTGTCCGTGCCATCGAACATGACCATGCCGGTCACGAGGTCGGAGTGATCGCCCAGCCGTTTCGTGCCCAGTGGCGCCCCGGCGGCGTCGATTACCTCAAGCGCGCACAGCACCATCGTCGAACGCCCCGCCTGCATCGCGGCGATCTGAAGCGCGAGCTTGTCCGGAAGCCAGGTGTCGTCGTGGTCGAGGAAGGCCACGAGGTCGCCGTGCGCGAGCTCCGTCCCCCGGTTGCGTGCCATCGACACTCCGCTATGGGCCTGGCGCACGTAGTTCACGGCGTGTCCGAACGTAGCGACCGCGTCTCGAGTGCCATCGGTAGAACCATCGTCGATCACCAGGCACTCGATCGGCGCGTGCGACTGAGCAAGCACGCTCTCGATCGCTTCGGCCACGTAAGCCTGTCCGTTATGTACGGGAATCACGGCGCTTACGGTGGGCGGCGGGCTCGAGTTCGTCATCCTTGATGACCCAGTGGATCAGATCGAATACAGAGGGGTCGGGTCGGTCGTGCACGTGATCACCAACGCCGGACCCCATCCGTACTTCCGCACGCTTATCGAGGCCGGCGCCGTGGACCGTTCAACTCTCACCGTCGGGTGCGTGGGGCCGGCGGGGCCCCTCCAGGAAGAGATGGCCTCGCTCGGCGTGTCGACGTTCGCGCTCGGTGCCACCGGCCGATCCGCGTACGGAGGCGCCGTCGTCAGCCTCGCACGCCTGCTGCGTTCCCGTCACACGCAAGTTCTCCAAACGCACCTGCTCGACGGATCGCTCGTCGGCTTGCTCGCCGGCCGCCTCGCCCGCACCCCGGTGGCGGTGATGACCGCCCACCACTCGCACGAGTTGCCCTTTCACGGACGGCGGCTGCTCTGGCCCGAACGGCTCTGCGCGGGACCACTGAGCGACCACATCATCGCGCCCTCCCGGGCCGTAGCGGACACGCTGGTGCGCTGGGCACGCGTCCCAGAGAGCAAGATCGAGATCGTCCACCACGGGTTCGACCTCGCCCGCCTCGACCCCGCTGCAGTGGATGGAGGCGGGATCCGGCGCGAGCTGGGCCTCGAAGGAGCGATCGTGTTCGGCGCGATCGGCCGGATCTACCGTCTGAAGAACTACGCCGCCCTGATCGACGCGTTCGCCGCCGCCCTCGGCACAGCATCCGATGCTCGCCTCGTGATCGTCGGGCCCGGCGACGCGACGGCACTCATCTCGCGCGCAGCGGCGCTGGGGATCGGCGAGCGCGTCATATTCACCGGGCCGCGCAACGATGTACCGGAGGTGCTCGCCGCTTTCGACGCCTTCGTCCATCCCGCGATCGCGGAATCGTTCGGCATGGTGATCGTCGAGGCGATGGCGATGGGGCTACCGGTGCTCACGACGCCGGTCGGCATCGCTCCCGAGGTGATAAACGACCGCGCCGGTGGGATCGTGAGCACCGGCAGCGACGCGGCCGCGCTCGAGCGTGGACTGCTCGAGCTGCTGGCCCTGCGTCCGAACTGGGCCGAGATGGGGGCCGTCGCGCGGCTGCAGGTCGAGGGCTTCACCGCCGAGCGGATGGCGACTCGCTATTACGAGCTCTACGAGATGTGGCTCAGCGGCGCGACAGCGCCGGCTTGGCGGCCGTGACTACGAGTTCTTCTCCGAGCTCGGGCAGTGCCCCCGAGCAGTATTTGGAGAGCAGCAGCGCCATGTGCTCTGGCCACCGAGGTTGGGCCCCATCCGTCCACGGTTCTCCCCGCCGTAGCGCCTCGCTGGCACGGAAATACCATTCCGAGGCACGGGAGGGACGGTGAAAGCGGATCTTCTCGAACCCGGCGCCGCGAAGCGCGAGCTTCAGCCCCCTCGGCGTGAAGACGACGAGATGCCTCGGAGGATCGAGCCCAAGCCAGTCGCGCGCGTAGATGCGGCGCCCGAGCGCGCCCGCGTTGGGGGTGATGAGCTCGAGGATGCCCGCCGGTTTCAGCAGTCGAAAGGCGGCGGCCAAGGCCTGCGCCGGCTCGTGGAGATGCTCGATGCTATGCCCCATGGTGATCGCAGCGAAGCGCTCGCCACCTGGAAAAGTGGTGATCTCGCCCTCTGACACCGGGAGATCGGAGGCACGTGCTGCGGCGACCGCGGCAGGGTCGGTGTCGATTCCCTTCGCCTCCCACCCGAGTTTCCGGAAATGCGCGACGGTTCCCCCCGACCCTGCGCCGACATCGAGTAGTGACGCGCGGTCGTATGGTCGCGGGAGGCGAGCCCATCGTCGCTGGCGTGCCGCGAGCCCCGGGACGAGGGGCACGATCACGGGACCGAGCGGCGATGCTCCCTCGAGCGAAAGACCGAAGCGGCGATTCAGGTAGCCGTGGCGGAGCGCCCGGCGCAGCCCGGGCGCCCGCCCCACGGGTGTGGGCCCCGACGTCGGGATCGGCGCATGCGTGTAGTAGTCGCCGTAAGCGTCTGCCATCGTCTCGCGCGTCGGGCGTGGATCGAGGTAGGCCGACTCGCAGCGCGCGCAGCGTTTGAAGGTCCACAGCCCGGGTGCGCAGCCGTACAGGCGGTCCGGGAGATTCGTGAACCAGACCGACCTCGCGACGGCCCCGCAGGCAGGACATGTCAAGCACGATTCGAGACCCGATGCCGGCCAGTTACGCGTGGGCGCTGTGGTAGGCATCCATCACCTCCGCAGTCGGACCGATGAGGCGAACCTCGCCGTGTTCCAGCCACATGACACGGGTACAAAGTCTGCGCACCAGACCGGCATCGTGACTGACGAAGATGGCTGTTCGCCCGTCTCTGATGATGCTCTCGATCGATTGCAGACACTTGGACGTGAACTCATCATCGGTCACAGCCAAGACCTCGTCGAAGATCGAGATCGGGGCTGGAAACATCATTGCCACGGCAAATGAGAGCCGCGCCTGCATACCCGAGGAGTAGCGCTTGAGTGGCGTGTCGATGTGCTCACCGATGTCCGCGAAATCGATGATGTCGTCCATCCGTTCGAGGATCGCCCGCCGCTGGAACCCGAGAACCGTGCCGAACAACACGACGTTCTCCCGACCGGTGAGCTCGGGATGGAAGCCGGTTCCCACGGCCAGCAGAGGTAGGACGCGACCGCGGACGATCGCGTGACCGGCGGTCGGCGGCGTGATCTGCGAGATCACCTGGAGCAGCGTCGACTTTCCCGATCCGTTGGTCCCCACCATCCCGAAGCACTCGCCCCGGGCGATGGAGAATGAGACATCGTCGAGCGCTCGCAGAGTGTGATGCTCGCGGCGTCTGCCCGTCAGCGCCGAGAGCGTTCCGCGCAGGCTCTGATGCTCACCGAGACGGTAGACCTTGGTCAGGTTGTGCGCTTCGATGATCGGACGATCGCGCCAAGCGAGAGGACCCGCGCATCCAGGCCTAGCGATGGCGGAGGTGGCCGACATCACACCACATCGGCCATTGTCGGCTCGGAGCGGGTAAAAATGAACCACCCTGCGAGGACGAACGCGATGGTAACCGCCAGCGACGTCGCGATCAGCCCCACGGATGGTGGTGGGATGGGCAGAACCATCCAGCGCCACGTCTCCATTACTCCAGCCAACGGATTCAAGCCGATCAGCGTCCGCGCAAGGCCAGGCAGGTCGGAGACCTGGTAGCCGATCGGCGAGAAGAACACCCCGACCTGAAGGATCAATGGCAGTACCGCCAACAGGTCCCGGTAGCGCACGTTGAGCGCGGAGGTCATCATCACGACTCCGGCCGTGACGGCCATCAGCCACAGCAGGCCCAGCGGTAGTAGCAGCACGCGCGGTGAAAGGTGCCCCGTGACCGCCGCCGCCGTCACGCCCGCCACGAGCGGCACCGCGAGCGATGGTAGGTTGGCGATCAGGGACGCGATCGGGAACGCCAGCCGCGGACAGGCGGTCCGCTGCATGAGCTGCGCGTTGGTTACCACGCTGACCGCCCCCATGCTCAGCGAAGCCTGGAAGTACGTCCAGGCTCCCAGGGCGACGAGGACGAAGACCACGTAAGGCAGTCCTGAGGTATTGATCGTCGCGACGGCGTGGAATCCGACAAGAAACGCGGCAAGCAAAGCCAGCGGCTGCAGGAAGATCCACACCGGCCCGAGCAGGGACTGCTTGAACTTGGCCTTGAAGTCGCGCACCGCCAGGACCCTGATCACCGGGAGCATCGCCGCGACGTCGTGGAGGTGGATCCGAGTCTTGACCGGTTCGAGGCGTAACTCGAGACCAACGTCCTGCCAGAGGACGTCAATGTCCGGTCCGCTACGGACGTCGCCGTCCACCGCTGGCATAGCCATACTTACACCATACTCGCGCGCCAAACGGTCGCTTTACCACCGGTACACTTGTCGCAGTGGACGAGCGCTGGCCGGAGCGCATCGATGTCGGCGAGTCGGTGCGTAACCACAACGAGGAGGAACACCGGGCACGCTACGTGTGGGCAACCGAACGAGTCGCCGGCCGCATCCTCGATGTGGCCTGCGGTACGGGACACGGTAGCGAGCTCCTCTTGGCACGCGGCGAGGTGGTGGGGCTCGACCGCGACCCTGCAGCGGTCGCAGTCGCGCGGACCAGGGCGCCGCAGGCAGACTTCCTCGTGGCGGCCATCCCACCCATCCCGTTCGACGACGATCACTTCGACGCTGCGATCAGCTTCGAAACGCTCGAGCACATCGAGGACGACCGCGGGTTCGCGGCCGAGCTGCGGCGAGTCGTCAAGCGCGATGGCCGTGTGCTGATCTCAAGTCCCAACCGCGCCGCGACATCCCCGAACGTCGTCCCACCGCCCAATCCATTTCACGTTCGCGAGTACCTTCTCCCCGACCTCGTGGACCTGATGCGCGCGGCCGGCTTCCCGGAGATCGAGGTCTGGCATCAGCGGCGTGAGCGCCAGTGGGTGGCGGAGCACGTTACCGCCGCAGTGATCGCTCGCATCCCCCGGCTGTGTGTGCCAGGACGGTGGTGGGATCGGGTCGGCCACGGGTCCGGAGATGTGGAACGCTGGCAGCCGGAGGTCAGGTGGCCCTCATTTTGGGTCCTCGCATGCCGATGACGGACGACGTGCTCAGGAGGCTGCAGTGTTGGTCCGGTCGACTCAGGGCATGGGTTACCGAAGCGCCTGTCGGCACGGCTCGGTACCGGTTCTGCCTCGCCGTGCTTCTCTCCCGCCGGGCGCCCACCCAGCCCTCCAGGGCGCATCTAATGACCGCCGCCCTGTTCGCACCGCTGCGTGACCGCGTGCCGTGGCTGCGAGACCGTTGGCACACCGTCCGCCTCCTGGAGCCGCCTCATAAGGTGATTTGGACGGTCGGACCAGCGTCCGACTTCGACGTTCTCAACGAGGTCCTCGTGCTCGGCGAGTACGACAACCTCGAACTCGAGTCTCCGCTGGTCATCTTTGACCTCGGCAGTCACATCGGCGCGAGCATCCTGAGGCTGCACGCCGCCTATCCGCAGGCGCACATCTATGGCTTCGAACCGGACCCGGCGACGTTCACCCGGCTCGCTCGCAATGTCGCGCAGCTGCGAGGGATCACCGTGCTGCCCTGGGCGATCGGCGACGTCGACGGTCATTCCGCGTTCTATCCGCGCCGCCAGTCCTGGGTGTCCTCCGGCGTTCCAAGCGAAAGCGCGGCACCCATCACCGTCGAGTCCGTGACGCTCGACTCCAGCCTCGAGCGTCTTGGCATAAGACATGTCGACCTGATCAAGATCGATGTCGAGGGTGCCGAGGCATCGATCCTTGGTCCATCCCGCAGCCTGTCGAAGGTAGGCATGATCATCGGAGAGTTACACGGCGAGTCGGCCCGCAGAGAGGTAGTGCCCCTCCTTGCCGACTTCGAAATTGAGACTCACGGTCATCCGAATCACTGTCACTTCCGGGCGCGGCGCCGACTCGCTTCGTAAGATTGCCCTGGTGACCCGACCCCTCTCGAGCTTTGCAAAGCCGCTTCCGCGTTCGACAGTGAACCGAATCAAGCACGGCCTTGGTCTCGTTGTCGCCTCGAACCTCGACGCGCTCGCGCTTCTCTGGGGAACCGACAAGGCCCGTAGTCATCACGGCTATACGCGGCATTACGCCAATCACCTTCGCAGTCGCCGGCGATCGGTCGAGTGTGTCCTCGAGATCGGCATCGGTGACGGGGCTGATCCGCGAGCCGGAGGAAGCTCACTCCGCATGTGGCGTAACTACTTTCCGCATGCAACGATCTACGGGATCGACCTTTATGAGAAAGTGCTTGATGACGGAGCGCGGATCACAGCCTTGCAGGCCGATCAATCCGATCCGAGCGCTCTTCGCCGGGCAGTGGCTCAGTGCCCTCCGTTCGATCTGATCGTCGACGACGGCAGCCACGTGGGATCGCATGTCATCACCTCGTTTGAGGTGCTGTTTCCCAAGCTGGCGCCGGGTGGCTATTACGCGATCGAGGATCTCGAGACCTCCTATCTACCTGCATACGGCGGCGGACTGCCAGGCGTCCCCGATACGGCAGCAGCGCTGGCGAAAGACCTGCTCGATGATCTCAATCTAGGTTCACGGCCGATCGCTGCGCTCCACGCATATCCTGGGCTGGTTCTGGTTGAGAAGGGCGAGGATGTCGTGCCGGCCACGCCGCAGCCGGCCGCGCAACGGTTCCTGTAGCCGGCTCAGGGTAGGGTGGACTCACCGCCCATGGTTCACCTCCCTATTCGTTGTGCTCTCCTCACGAACTTCCGCCACGACTGGGCAGCAGCGGTCACGACAGCGTGCGAAGGCTTGGAGTTCGTCACCCTTAATCCCCGTGCTCTGGGCATCCTGGATGCTCCGAACCCCTTTGGGCTCCCCGAGGGGGACCAAGCAGACGTAATCCTGCTCACGAGTTACTGGCACCGATGGCTGACGACATCTCATCCCGACCGGGTCGACCAGGTGATGCGCGTGTTAGAGCGGAGCGCCGACGCCATCGTAGGCCTCGATGGGACGGACCATTTCGAGCTCGGATTCGGACCACGATCGCTGGAGAACGTCGCGATCGTGATCAAGTTTCAGGGTGTCTTCCGCGATCGCGATCTTTACAACTACGACGTGGGTCCGTGGTGGCCGGGTGCTGTCTGGTCCGAAAAGGCACGCCCGAAGGAGCTCCGATACCGCGACCAGGATCTCGAGAAGATCAGGCTCTCGGTACCGTGCCTGATCATGGATCTCCCCGGTTTACTGCGTAATTCGCGCCGGTACGAAGCCGGACCCGCGAGGACGATCGGCTCCGACCTGTCCCGGACGCAGCAGTCCGTCCGCAATGCCGGCGAGGAGGTGTTATCTGCGGTCCTCGGGTTTGCGCCGATTGGAAGACGTTCGCTCGATGTGCACTGCGTCGCAACGCTGACACACGTGCAGCGCCTCGAGGCCATTCGGCGCCTCGACGGCTTCTCGGGCCACCGCGGTATCGACCGGATTCCGGTCACCGTGGCCGGCATCGAGGAAGCCCACGGCGGCTCCAGCCGCGCCGATGCCCGTGGTGCGCTCCTGGACGACGTGACCCCTTTTCTCTCTCAGCGCGTTGGGAGGATCCGCTACGTCCGAGACATATGCCGACATCGCGTGGTAGTGGCGCCAACCGGTTATGGGGAGCTCGGGCAGCGCCACGCGTGGGCGCTACGCACGGGCGCGGCGCTCGTGTGTCAGGATCTGAGCCACGTCGAGATGATGTTCTCGTTCCGAGACCGTGAGAACGTGGCGTTCTGCCGCCACGACCTGGCGGACTTGAGGACTATCGTTGGCGAACTGCTCGATGACGAGGCCCTTCGGTGTCGAATCGCACGCGAGGGTCGACGCTCGTTCGCCGCCTGGAGCAGCCAGTGGCGTTCCCATCTCGAAACCGGCATCGCGGCGCATATCCGCGAGACCCTGAGCAGGAGCCGGTAGGTGCGCGTTGCTCTTGCCACAGCGAAGATGCCGGCTGTCCGCAAGCTCGCACACCGAGCAATCGAAGCGGCCGTGGCCGTATTCAACCGCAACCCCTGGACCACACAAGCTCTCTCGCTGATTCCGCGCAGCGCCGAGTCCGTCTACGACCGTGACGGAGTGCGGACCAGCCATAACCACTCCTTCATCGATGCCCCATCCTTTCAACGCGCGTACCGACGCGCGGTGCAGGCGGCAGGGTGGGACTATGAGATCGAGTGGCGGGTTCACGTGATCCTGTGGGCCGCCGCCACCGCACAGCCGATTCCCGGGGCCTTCGTGGAATGCGGCACAGGTCGTGGATACATGGCTTCGGCAATCTGCGAGCACCTCGCTTGGAATGACCGGCCGTTCTACCTTTTCGACACCTTTCAGCCCGAATCGGTGATCGGCGATCAAGACGTACGCGGAGCGACCCGTTCTCCTTATTACGCCAACGATCCCGACACTGTGAGAGAAAACTTCCGAGCGTGGCCCGGGGTCCAACTTGTCGTCGGATCTATTCCCGGCAGCCTGGCTCAGGTCGATACGGGGCCCGTGGCGTTCATCCATATTGACATGAACCACCCGACCCCGGAGGAGGCGGCGATGCGACATTTCTGGCCGAGGCTCACGCCCGGGGGAGTGATGGTCCTCGATGATTACGCCTACGTCGGCTTCGAACGCTCTCACCAGTCCGCCGACCGCGTCGCGTCGGAGCTGGGGTTCCCGATCCTCTCTCTTCCCACGGGACAGGGCCTCGCGATCAAGCCACTCTCAATGCTCGCCGGATGACCGACCCACCCGCGCTGCGTGCCACTCGAACGGCGCCGAAGGTGACGACGTCGAAATGTCCCTCGGGATAGTCAGCGTTTTCGATCCGGCCCAGCGCTGGTGGAGCTGTCCGGCGCCGACCGGAGCCCGTCGACCGTCAGGCCTTCGCCCTAGGCCTTTTCAGCGTTCGTCAGTCGTGCCTCGCCCATCGCAGTCAGCTTCCATGCGGGATCGCTGGACGTCGGTGAATCGGCGGCGACAAGCCCCTCGTATTGGGCTTCGGCAAGGACGCTTGGCAAGATCGCCGCACGGTACGCGTCGCCTTCGAAAGCGGGCTCAAGCTGCGAAAGCGTAACGCTGGGATGATCCTTAATCTCGCGCAGAACAGCGAGACTGAAGCCGAGGTCGTCGCCTCCAAGATCTTGGTCTGTTTGGAGAACAGCCCCTCGTCGCACCTTCCCATCGATGCCTCGCGTGAGGGCGCTGAATCCAATGCTGAGCGGACTAATCATCGTTTGCTGATCTCAATGTGGGTCTTCGCCTGGGTCGTTATGACCCTAACCTCGGTCGGGCGTGGAGATCCAATGAGCATGATAGCTGCCAGACCAACGATCGACAGGAATCCCGCAACGAGCAGCCTAACTACGCGCGCGAGTAGGGCCTGTCGCCGGCTGTTGGCGGCGATGGCGAGACGGACCTGGCGGTTGATCTCAAGCAGCTGACCCGTGAGGACTTGCTGTGGCGGTCCGTCAAGCTGGGGCAAGTAGGCGGTGATGAGCTGCGGTGCCGACCCGATCCGGTACTCGCCCGAGCTTAACGCCTGAAGCCCAAACGTCACGAAGATGAGCAGCCCGAACCCGGCCCCGCCGAAGGCTACGGCGAGGATCGTTCCGACGGAGACCCCAAGAACGTGAACGTGCTCAAGCGGTAACCGCCGAGGGAGCAGAGTGATCATCACGGTAGCTCCGACTGTCAAAGCCACGCCCGCGACACCGCTCACGGTCGCAAGCTGGCTCATGAGCGCCTGGCCGCGGCTCTCTTCGCTGTCGAGCTGCGCCTGAGCGCGAGCCGTGAGCAACGGTCCAGTAATCGCTAGAGCCTTAGCGCGGAGCTCGTCGTGCTGGGCCGCGGCCTCGGGAGAGACGGCGAGCCGCTTCAGGATGCCGGCGGCTACGGCGATCGCCGTCATAGCAACTAGCGAGCCCTTGCTAGGGCACCGCGATGGGCCCTCGTTGGATGCGGGAGTGGACAGCGTCAACAGGATTCAGTTCGAGGTAGACGCGCCACGACCGTACAGCCGCGCTCAGACGGATCAATCTGGCCGGGACTGGCGGCCACGGCCTGCCGAGGGACCAATCATCGCTTTGCCACTGAAGGACGCATCGCCGCACCGACCGCGGAGCGACTGCTTTCCGCCCAAACCCAGCGGTGCGGCGCCGCCGAACCATGCCGCACTCGGGACGATCGCATTCGGGGAGAGCAATCGTCTCGACGCGCCGCGAGCCGGCGATCCCAAAGGCGACGAAGCGTACCCGGCGACTGAGGCAGCAGGCGGCGTTTGCGGCATGGTGGCTCGTCGCAACGCCCGTAGCGATAGCCGGACTAGAGGTCGTAGCCGAGGTCCGGCGGCTCGGGGTCCGTTTCGTGATGCTCGTAGAGGCGCTCGATCGCGCGGAGTTGCTGCAACGCATCGCGATCCTTCGGGCGGTCCGCGACCTCTCTGGAGCGGATGATGTCGGCCAGCGACGCGACGGCCAGTGGCGACCGTCGACCTCGACGATCGTGGCATCTACGATCAGATGTTCGTAGCGGGCGAGCTCGAAGCGGCTGGTGTTCGGGATCCCGAGGAGTATGTCGACGTCGCCAGCCTGCGTTCGCCATGGAACGATCTCCATGTGGCGCGGGCCGTTCGTCCAACCCACGTGAGCTGGGAAGCGCCACCTCTTGGCGGCAGCAGAGGGACGGCCGGATTTGCACCTGATGGGCCACACTGAACGCGGGCGGACGACTGCTTGCACGGATCGAGTGGCCCCAATCGAATCGTCCGATCGCTTCGCCACCAATCCGATGGTGATCGCCTTCACAGCGCCCCGACCCGGAGGTACCGTTGCGGATGCTCATAGACAAGGCCTCGCGTTTGGGGCTACGTCCTATCGCCGCTCGCGGCACCTCACCACCGTCGGGACGGGCTGGTCTTCGGCAGGCCCTCCACACAAGGGCAAGCAATAGTGGCCCCCTCCCGGCGGCGGTCGAGGCAACCAGAGGATGTCCTATGAGCAAGAACCAGGCCGCCGACAACGAGGACACCGCCGCTGAAGCAGGGAACGACACGCCCAAGCTTCGCGAGCGGCGGAAGTACCTGCGCCCGACCGAAAGCGAGTCTATGGGGGTCGACCAGGCCCTTGTCCTCGTCGCCAGAAGCGAGTGCGACACCGCGAGAGGACCCTGCGTCACGTTCGCCGAGCGCAGACGGCCTGTCTTGGGAGTCAGCTCCCGGCGATATGGGCGCCGACGCGCCGAGATCCTCGCGGACACCGTGACCTACGTAGTTCTCGCCGGCCAGGTCGGTCTTGACGTCGGCGATGACAGCATCCCTTACTCGCGGATCGCCGGGGATGCTTGACGCCTTTATGTGAAACTGCCATTTCGGCGTGAACGACGTGAACGAGCGGGCCCTTCGACCGTCTCGATGACGCGATATGTGAGGTTGCGAACCACGTGAACGATGTGATCGTCGTCAGCTCGCTCGTCGAGAGCCAGGGTCAGGGTCAGGGCGACCTCACCGGCACGGTCGGCGCCGCGGCGCTGGCACGAGTACCGTCCCGGCCCATCGGGCTGACGGGACCTCGACGCGCCTCCAGACGCAGCGGGAGCTAGCGCCAGTCGGCCCGTCTCTGCGTGGCGGCGTTGCCGATGCCGCGTGGGCCACCTTCCTTCATTGCGCCGTTGACGTTCCCCGGCCAGGGCCCAGTTCTTTCGTTTCTTTCGTACCTCGTCAACGCGTCAACCAACCCGGTCGATCGCCCCACGTCGATCACATGCGAACAACGTCAATCCCCAGCAGCTACGGCGTTCACGAGCCACCTGCACATTAAGGCGTAATTGAGCCACGGCGAGCGCGCAGACATATGCCCTACCGTGTGAAACGATCGCCTGAGCGGCAGGCCGACGTCTGATTAGTTGATTACGTCAGCTAAACGGATCGGCTCAAGCGTGAGGGTCGGGTCGCTCTCATCGCCATAGCTGAGCAGCAACTTGCCGTCGGCGAGCGTCGCGTTGCTCGGCGGGAAACCGCCGCGGAACTGGTTGGTCCTGGCCGGCCATGGCTCCGTCGTGATCTCGGCCATGGACCCAGAAAGGGTGTCCAACGCCTGTCCAGCGGCGTAGCGGATTCGGTCGTGCGGGGGTCCGTCAGCGTGAGCGATGATGTGCGCAATGTCGATGCCGCGTCCAGCGGCGAAAATTTGCCCGTCGGCTGCTGTGACTGTGGTCGGATCCGGCACGACCGCGGCGAACCTGGCGGCGATCAATGACGTAAGCGCCTGAATGTTGACGCTGCCGTAGTCGACACTTTCCAGTTGGAGCTCGCGCTGTCGGCGTTGCAAATCTTTCCTGAACTTCGTCTGGGTATCACGGTCAATGTCCTGCCCCAGCGCAAGAGTCCTCTGCGAGCTGTTGATTCCCTGAGAGCCGTTCTCGTGCTCGGCCAGCTGCTGGATACGACGTTCGCCAGACGCAACGGTCACGTACGAGATCATGCCTGCGTCAATCCAATCGTGAACTGCCCGCTCCCGGACGCGAAGGATCTTGGCCGCCTCCTCAATAGTGAGAAGACGACGTCCACTATCCATGGATCGAGGAGTCGGGGACCACGTTCATCGCCTTGGATTCAGCACTAGATCCTATCGCTAATGCACCCCGTCCATCGTCCACTGCAACCGCGTCTTGTCATTCTCCACGAAGATGATCTCCCGATGCGAGCCCTCGCCGCGCACAGTGCGACAAGTCCCGCTCAGGAGATCACGTAAACAGTTCGTCTGAAGAGGCACCTACCGACGCGGTAGATCCAGACTCAGCCCGTCCTTCTTAGCGGTCGATGTGGAAGTAATGGTTGACCGTGAGAGAGCAGGTTCCGGGACCCTCTGGTCCCTCGCACCGCCAGACGTAGTCGAGAGACAGCTTATAACCAGTATTTGCTTTCACGCTCTTAATCGATGAATGGAACGTGGAGGTGACTGACTGGTTATGCTCAGTATCTGAATAGCTCGTTTTTACATTTTGAGGCTAGGTCCACATGTAGGCCGTCTGATCGACAGTACTTAGAGCCGTCAATTTGACCAGAGCACTAAAGTTCCAGCCCCAGTTAAGCTGGATAGATGGGTAGGGCACTTGGCCCGAAAACGTGCCGTCGTTTCCCTCTACTGCTGTCATTGCTGGGTGGCTTGGCGTATAGGTGAAGCTACTCCAATCGGCATCGGGCTCAACAGCAGACGGGGAGCCTGTCGTCGTAGGGGTCGATGCTGCCGGAGGAGAGCTGGGATCCGGCGTGTACGTCAGCTGGGCTTGAACAGAGCCTCCCCCACCGCTCTGCCAAGGTTCGACCCATTGGCCCGTCGAAGTCGGGGCCAGATCTCCAAGCGGACTTTGCTGCGGTTCAGTCGACCTGTCTCACGATGGCGGACATCAGCATGGTGTTGTACGGGTTCCATACGGACAGGACGAAGTACATCAGCGTCGATCCATCGGGGTTCGCGGTTGTGTAAC
>Ga0302326_10017786_pt1 | contig 14789 bp, 9 predicted proteins | sample Palsa_T0_3_FD_202264 | JGI IMG/M metagenome (GOLD analysis project Ga0302326, IMG submission 202264) | Peat permafrost microbial communities from Stordalen Mire near Abisko, Sweden - Palsa_T0_3 | ecosystem: Environmental > Terrestrial > Soil > Palsa > Peat permafrost | place: Sweden: Abisko... | reverse complement strand
TCAAGTGCAAACCGGGCGGCATGAACGATTACGTTTATATGATCATTCAGCCGCAGGTTTGGGAGCCGCTTTGCAAGGCCATGGGCAAGCCCGAACTCGCGCAAGATCCCGCCTGGGCGACGCCCGAAGCGCGTCTTCCCAAGCTCGATGAGATGTTCAAGACCATCGAACAATGGACGAGCCAGTTCACAAAGTACGAAATTCTCGAAAAGTGCAACGAGATCGACGTCCCGTGCGGGCCCATCCTCGACATGCGCGAGCTATTCGAAGACGAGTCGCTACGCAAGCGCAAGATGATCGTCAAAGTCGATCATCCGCAGCGCGGCGAGTTCTACACGGTTGGCAATCCGCTCAACCTTTCCGACTCCCCGGCCGACGTGAAGCGTTCGCCGCTGCTGGGCGAGCACACTGAAGAAATCCTAAATACGCTGGGCTACACGTCCGCCGACATCGAACGTCTTCGCACAGACGGCGCTATCTAGGAGATAATTTCATGGCGTACACGCGACTCATGCATCCGCTCGTTCGCGAGAATGGGGAACTTCGCAAAGCAACCTGGGACGAGGCGCTCGATCGCGCCGCGGCAGGTTTGCGCGATGCACGCGAGCGTGGGGCCACCAAAACCTATGGAATGTTCAGCTGCTCGAAGGCAACCAACGAGATGAACTACGCTGCGCAAAAGTTCTCGCGAGCGGTGATGCGCAGCAACAACATCGACTCGTGCAATAGAACTTGACACGCTCCCAGCGTCGTCGGTCTGACGACAGTGTTCGGTGCGGGCGGTGGGACCAGCTCCTACCGCGAGGTCGAAGAGACGGATCTCATCATCCTTTGGGGTTCGAACGCGCGTGATACGCATCCGATCTTCTTCCATCACGTCCTCAAAGGAATTCACAACGGCGCGAAAATGTACGTTGTCGATCCGCGCCGTACGAGCAGCGCCAAATGGGCCGATCTCTGGATGGGGCTCGAAGTCGGTAGCGACATCGCACTCGCAAATGCCGTTGGACACGAAATTCTGGCCGCGGGTCTCGAGAATCGCGCCTTTATCGAGCGCGCCACATCTGATTTCGATGCCTACAAGGCCTGCGTCGAACGTTACACACCGGAATACGCTGAGTCGATCACCGGCGTTCCGGCTGCTGCAATTCGTCAGGTCGCGCATGCCTATGCGCGGGCCGAACGCGCGATCATCTGCTGGACGCTCGGCATCACCGAACATCACAACGCGGTCGATAACGTGCGTTCGTTGATCAATCTCTCGCTGCTCACCGGTCACGTCGGACGCTGGGCCTCGGGCGTATGCCCGCTGCGCGGACAGAATAACGTCCAAGGCGGCGGCGACATGGGTGCCATCCCGAACAAATATCCCGGCGGTCAAGACGTCGAGAACCCGCAGTCGCGCGCCAAATTCGAAGCGGCCTGGCATGCCTCACCGCTCCCGGAACGCAACGGCAAAAATCTCTCGCAGATATTCGAAGCGGTCGAGCACGGCGAGCTCGATACGCTCTACGTGATCGGTGAGAATCCGGCACAATCCGAAGCCGATCAAGAGAAAGGGATGCGTCTGCTTCGCAGCTTGAAGTGTCTGATCGTCCAGGACATCTTCCTGACCAAAACCGGCGAGCTCGCCGACGTCGTTTTCCCCGCTTCGGCCAGCTGGTGCGAATCGGACGGCACCGTCACGAATAGCGAACGCCGCGTACAGCGCGTGCGCAAAGCACTGAATCCTCCGGGTGAAGCGCGCGACGACATCGAGATCATCGCCGAATTGGCAAAGCGCCTCGGTTCCGATTGGGGCGACGCGACGCCGGCGGCAATGTGGCAAGAAGTCCGCGATCTCTCGCCCTGGCATTGCGGCATGACGTACGAGCGTCTCGAGGCGCTCGGCGGGATTCAATGGCCCTGTTACGACTTGAATCATCCGGGCGAGGTCTTCTTGCACGGCCGTTTGTGGGAAGATCCGATCATCGGTCCGCGTGCGCCCTTCGCAGCGGTTGAAGACGATCCGCCGGTCGAAAAACTCGACGACGCATTTCCATTGCGGCTCACGACGGGCCGGCGCCTGGACTCCTACAACACCGGCGTCCAAAGCGGCGGCTATGTCTCGCCGCTGCGTCGCGGCGAAACGCTCGACATCTCACCGGAAGATGCGCGGCAATACCAGCTTGAGGAAGGCGAGACCATCCGCGTTAGTTCGCGTCGCGGCGCGGTCGAGATGCCCGTGCACATCGATTCGGGCTTGCGCGCCGGCCTTGTGTTCACGACGTTCCACTTCAACGATGACATCGCCACCAACGTACTGACGATCGACGCCATCGATCCAAAATCGGGAACGGCCGAATTCAAAGCCGCTGCCGTTGCGATCGAAAAGGTTGCCCCGGCACGCGATAGAGGCAAGTCTGCGCAAGCGGTGAGCGCCTAGTGCCCGACCTGCACTTTACGTCGGCACAGCCGACGGACGAGGAGCGGTCCGCGATCGAGACATTTCTCGAGCGAGAAATTCCACGCCGCGACCTGTTGCTTCCGGCCCTGCATTCGGTCAACGACCGTGTCGGCTGGATCAGCGCCGGTGCGCTCAATCTCATCTCCGAACGCTTGGACGTCGCGCCCGCCGAAGTGTACGGTGTTGCGACGTTCTACGCGATGTTCGCGATGAAGGAGCAGCCGCGAAAGGTCGTGCACGTCTGCGACGACATCGCGTGTCAAACGAATGGCGCAGACGCCCTGTGCGCCGAGCTCGAACGCACCTGCGGTAAAGCCGGCACGCCTTCCATTACCGCGGACGGAAGCTTCACGTGGCTGCGGAGTCCATGCCTCGGACTTTGCGAACGCGCCCCTGCGGCGCTCGTCATCGAAGCCGGGCCGGTTCCCTGGGGACGCGCGGTCGCACCAATGAATGCAGGCGACGTCACGAGCCTTGCGCAGGGCGGAACGATCGGCGCGGCTTCACGTAACGGTGCTTCCCGCCCCAACATCGGCGGCGGTCCGTTCAAGTTGCTCGCACGCGTCGGAAAGATCAACCCCGAAGATATCGACGAGTATCGTGCGCATGGAGGTTATGTTGCGCTGCGCCGCGCGCTCGAGCTCGGTCCAGCCGGCGTGGTGCGCGAAGTAAACGCATCGAAGCTCGTGGGACGCGGCGGCGCCGCGTTCCCGACCGGTCGCAAGATGGATGCGGTCGCCAAAGAAGCGGTGCGTCCGCATTATCTCGTCTGCAATGCCGACGAATCCGAACCGGGAACATTCAAAGACCGGGTCGTGATGGAGAACGATCCGTTCGCGGTGATTGAAGCAATGACGATTGCAGCGCTCGGCGGCGGTTGCGAACAAGGCTTCATTTACGTGCGCGGCGAGTATCCGCTGGCGGCGGCTCGTTTACAGAACGCAATCGATCAGGCTCGCACTCGCGGCTTGCTCGGTGAGAACATCTTCGGCAAAGGGTTGAACTTCGACATCGAGATCCGCCGCGGCGCGGGTGCGTATATCTGCGGCGAAGAGACCGCGCTCTTCAATTCGATCGAAGGCAAACGCGGTGAGCCGCGCAACAAGCCGCCGTTCCCCGCGCAATCGGGCGTGTTCGGGAAACCGACGCTCGCCAACAACGTCGAAACGCTGGTGTGTCTGCCGCTGATCATCCTCGAGGGCGGTGACGCCTTTGCACGCATCGGCACGGAGAACTCAACCGGACCGAAGCTCTTCTGCCTTTCCGGCTGCGTCGAGCGGCCGGGCGTTTATGAAGTGCCGTTCGGAACGACGCTTGGTGAGTTAATCGAGCTCGGCGGCGGTCTACGCGGAGGCAAGAAGCTTCGAACGGTTCTGATGGGCGGCGCAGCCGGCTCGTTCGTCGGCCCGGATGCCCTCTCGATGCCGCTAACGTTCGAAGCGACGCGCGCTGCGGGGACAACGCTCGGATCCGGCGTCGTAATGGTCTTCGACGAATCGATCGATCTCGGTCACACGCTGCACCGCATCGCCGCCTTCTTCCGCGACGAGTCGTGTGGTCAGTGCGTGCCGTGTCGCGTCGGCACCGTTCGTCAGGAAGAAGCGTTGCATCGCATCGCCCACTCGCCAATCGACAAACGCACCGTCGACGTCGACTTACTGGCCGACGTTGGACGCGTCATGCGCGACGCGTCAATCTGTGGTCTGGGACAAACCGCCGCCGGCGCAATCGATTCCGCACTCAAATTGGGATTACTCGCATGATCGTTCCACACGCACCGTTCGAAGCGCCGGCGCGCACGCTCGAGATAACGATCGACGGCAAGACCGTTACCGTTACCGAGGGAATGACGCTGCTCGAAGCCTGCCGCCAAGCGGCGATCGAAACGCCGACCCTCTGCTATCTCGAAAATCTTACACCGGTAAACGCCTGCCGCGTCTGCGTCGTCGAAGTCGAAGGCTCGCGCGTGCTCGTGCCGTCCTGCGCTCGCAAAGCCGAAGCCGGAATGGTGGTAAAGACCGACTCCGAGCGCGTCCGTCATAGCCGCAAGATGGTGCTCGAATTCCTCGGCTCGTCAGTCGATCTCTCGACCGCGCCGGACGCGCAGCGCTACATCGCGCAATACGACGCCGACCCCGGTCGCTACGGCGCGGAAGCCGCGACGGTGGCCCAACCCATAAAAATAGACAACGAGCTCTACGTGCGCGATTACTCGAAGTGCATCGCCTGCTATAAGTGCGTCGAAGCCTGCGGGACCGACGCGCAAAACACGTTCGCGATCGCGATGGCCGGACGCGGATTCGACGCCCACATCTCGACCGAATTCGACGTTCCGCTGCCCGATTCGGCGTGCGTATACTGCGGCAACTGCATCGGCGTGTGCCCAACGGGTGCGCTGATGTTCAGCTCCGAGCACGAGATGCGCGAAGCCGGCACGTGGGACGAAAAAGAGCAGACGGCGACCGATACGATTTGTTCGTATTGCGGCGTCGGCTGCACCTTAACACTTCATGTACAAGACAACTCTATCGTGAAAGTGACGTCACCGGTCGAAAACGGCGTCACCAGCGGCCACCTTTGCGTCAAGGGACGCTTCGGCGGCGTCTACGTTCAAAGCACATCGGGGGAAGCCTAGACAACAACTATCGGAGGGGCAGGATGTCAACAACTTCAGAAACGCTGGGTACGGAATACCGCGGGTTAAAGAACCCATGGGTTCAACTTGTCGCCGGCATCGTTTGCATGGCGATGGTTGCGAACTATCAGTACGGGTGGACGGCGTTCGTTAACCCGATGGCCGCGAAGAACGGCTGGGGCATAGCGGCGATTCAAGTCTCGTTCACGGTCTTCGTACTGGTCGAGACGTGGCTTGTGCCATTCGAGGCCGCGCTCGTCGACCGCTATGGGCCACGCGTGATGGTCATGATCGGCGGCATTCTTGCAGGTCTTGCATGGGTCATCGATTCGAGCGCCACGACGCTGCCAATGCTCTACATCGGGGGCGCGGTCGCCGGCGTCGGCGCAGGTATTGTCTACGGCACCTGCATCGGTAACGCACTCAAGTGGTTCGCCGGACGCCGTGGTCTCGCGGCGGGTTTGACGTCCGCGGGGTTCGGCGCCGGCGCGGCCATTACGGTCGTTCCACTGACCATGATGATCGCATCGAGCGGTTATCAGCACACGTTTTTGTTCTTCGGTATTCTGCAAGGCGCAATCATCGTGATCGCCTCGCTCATCCTGATCACGCCGCCCAAGACGAAACCCGTCGATACGACGCCGCCGCGCGTGCTGCAAGGGACGTACGATCACAGTCCCGCCCAGACGCTACGCTCTCCCGTATTCTGGGTGATGTACGTGATGTTCGTGTTGGTCGCGGCCGGCGGGCTTATGGCCGTCGCGCAGCTCGGTCCGATCGCGAAAGATTACTATGTCGACACGTTCCCAGTCTCGCTGCTCGGAATTACTTTGCCGGCGTTGACCTTTGCGCTGTCGCTGAACAACATCATGAACGGCGTCACCCGCCCGCTGCTCGGCTTCATCTCGGATCGGGCCGGACGTGAGATTACAATGTTCTGGGCATTCCTGATTGAAGGCATCGGCATTCTAGCGCTGATGAAGTGGGGGACGACACCGGTTTCATTCGTCATCCTCTCCGGACTCGTATTCTTCGCATGGGGCGAGATCTTCAGTATCTTCCCGTCGACGACGCGCGACCATTTCGGTCAAAGATACGCGACGACGAACTACGGAATGCTGTACACGGCGAAAGGCACCGCCGCCCTGATCGTTCCGTTGGCGAGCGTCATCACAGCTGCTACGGGCAGCTGGTCAGCTGCGCTCGAGATTGCCGCCGCGATGAACGTCATCGCTGCCGTCATGGCGATCGGCGTTCTTAAGCCCGTCCGCCTCTGGGATAACAAACAACCTGTCCCGGAACCAGTCGTTCCGGCTGCAGTACCGGCTAGTTAAGGACAACAATAATGAAACGCAGCTTCTTCTTTGCGGCCACGCTCGCGCTCGTCGTCACCGCTTCAGTAGTTCCGACGCGCGCGGCCGACAAGGTCCAGCTCGACGTGCTGATCGCGTCGAATGCACAACACGCCTTCACCGAGATCATCAAAGACTACGAAGCCAAACATCCCAGTGTCGAGATCAAGCCGCAATTTCTCGGCGGCGCTACGATCGCGAAGATGGTTGACGAAGGCAAACCTGCCGATGTCGCGATGGCCGGTAGCACGATCCTCAAACGCGAGGAAAGTCTCCTCGAAAAGCCCATCGACATCTTACAAAACAAAGAAGTCATCCTCGTCCCCAAAGGCAATCCGGGTAAAGTTACGGGCCTCAAAGATCTCGCCAATCCCGGCGTCAAGCTCTCGCTCGGCACGCCATCCTCGGCCGTTGGCACGATCGCCAGTCAAGTTATTCAAAAAGGCGCCGCCGAGTGGGGATTCGACTTCGTCCAGAACGTTCGTAAGAACATCGTCGTCCAAGAAGACAAAGGCAGCGACGTGTTGGCCGCGCTCGGACCGAAAGCCGACGCGACGATCACGTTTGCGTCGGACGTCGATCCATCCAAGTATCAAACGATCATGATCGACGATAAGTACAACGTCGTTTCGACCTATCAAATCGCGGTCGTCAAAGCGTCCAAGAACGCTGCGACAGCGAAAGACTTTGCAGACTTTGCTTCGGGTCCGGTGGGTCTCGCAACGCTCCGGAAATTCAACTACCTGCCGCCTCCCCCGAAATAGGTTGTTCTTCGGTTCGATAACGAGCGCGGCGCTATTCGGTGCCGCGCTTTTGTCTCTCGCACTCAATCTTCCGGTTACGGGCGATGACGGCGCCGCCGGATTGCGCCTGCGCGACGCGGTCACGCTGGCCGTCGACGATCTGCGGACGAGTGGCGTCAACATCAAATTGGCGACACCGGCCGGCGCCGGAGCCGTGGAAAACGCACACCAAGACGAAGGCACCGACAATTCGGTGGACGTCGAGGCGGCACCGGCGATCGCGCGTGCTGCAGCGCGCTCGAACACGCGCATTCTCATCGGCCCGCTGCGCAGCAATGTCGCCGTTGCCCAAGCGCCCACGCTACGAGCGTTGCATGAAGTCGCAATCAGCGGCACGGCCGGCGGACCGAGCGATCCTCAGTCGCCGGTTTTTCGGCTCACGCCGAGCGAACATCAGTTGGCGCAGCTGGCATATCGCACCATGCGGCGGTCGTTCGGTCCGCGCATCTGCGTCCTCGACGACGCATCCGATGATGGAGAACGGCGCGCACGGATCATGACCGCGTTCCCGGGCGTCACGCGAGGCGAATGCGTCAGATCCGCCGACGCGGTCTATTTCGCCACAACCAGTCGCGAGCCGGTCTTTTGCTCGAGGCGGACGGCACTGCGCGCGAATCCGCACACGCTCCTGATCGAAGTGTCACACCGAGGCTTCGACCCAACCGCCTTTGCCGACGCAGGCCAGCTCTTCCGCGCGACAGCCTCACCGATTACGCGAACGCCCGCGATCCTTGCGGTGGCCGAGCGCTATCACGCGCGGGAACTCGAATTTGCGAGCGACGACGCGCTCCGAACGTACGCAGCGGTCCAGGTCGCCGCGCAAGTTCTTAAGCGTGCCGGCGGCGGCCGAAGCGACCTAACCGCGATACTTCGAACGCAGAGTTTCTCCACGGCGCTCGGACCGGTACGCTTCACGAAGGACGGCGATCCTGCAGCGCCCGCTATGCGCGTCGTCCGCGTAAACTAGAGCGTCAGGCGGTCGCGATTTTCGCTGCGGCCTCGAGACCCAGATCCGAAATGGACGCTTCGCGCATCTTATATTTTTGGATTTTACCGGTCACGGTCATCGGGAACGTTTCGACGATCTTGACGTAGCGCGGGATCTTATAATGCGCGATCTTGCCTTTGCAAAACTCCTGAATTGACGCCAGATCGACGCTTGCGTTCTCCTTGAGGACGATCCACGCGCAGAGCTCCTCGCCATATTTAGCGTCCGGCACGCCTACGACTGCGACGTCTTTGACGGCAGGGTGTGAGTACAAGAACTCTTCGATCTCGCGCGGATAGATGTTCTCGCCGCCGCGAATCACCATGTCTTTGATGCGGCCGCTTATGTTTACGTAGCCTTCGGCATCCATAATCGCGATGTCGCCGGTGTGCATATAGCGCGCAGCATCGATCGCTTTGGCGGTATTGTCGGGGTCGTTCCAATACCCAAGCATCACCAGATAACCGCGCGTGCACAGCTCACCGGGCGTCCCGCGCGGGACGATCTGACCTTGCTCGTCGAGGATCTTACACTCGACGTGGGGATGAACGCGACCGACGGTCGTCGTCTGCTTTTCGATCGAGTCGTGCTTGCCGGTTTGGAAACTAACCGGCGACGTCTCCGTCATCCCGTAGCATATCGTCACTTCAGGCATGTGCATCTCGGCTTGTACGCGCTTCATGACTTCGACGGGACACGGCGAGCCGGCCATGATCCCGGTCCGCAACGAGCTCAAATCGTAGTCTTTGAAATTCGGCAACGCAAGCTCCGCGATGAACATCGTCGGCACGCCGTACAAGGACGTGCAGCGTTCAGCCGCTACTGCTTCGAGTGTCGCGGCTGGATCGAAGGTCGGCGCAGGGATGATCATCGCGGCGCCGTGCGTCACGCATGCGAGATTTCCGAGTACCATCCCAAAACAGTGATAGAACGGGACCGGAATGCAGACGCGATCGAGCTCGCTGTACCCGCAGCCCTCACCGATGAAGAATCCGTTGTTGAGCAGGCTATGGTGTGAGAGCGTCGCGCCCTTGGGGAATCCGGTCGTACCCGAGGTGTACTGAATATTGATCGCGTCGTCGGGCTGCGTACGCTTCTGCCGCTCCGCCAGCGTCTCGGGCGAAACCCCGATCCCGAGCGCCCGCACGTCGTTCCAGCGGATGGCGTCGAGCTCGACGCCCGGATCATCGTCGCCGATCAATACGATCTTCCGCAGCGACGGCAGGGCGTTACGCACCTCAGCCAGCATGCGGGCGTACTCACTCGTCTTATGCCGCACTTGCGTGAGCAGCACGCTGACGCCGCTCTGTTGCAGGGCGTAGGAGACTTCCGAGGTGCGATAGGCCGGATTGATATTGACCAAGATTGCACCGATCTTGGGCGTCGCAAACTGCGCGATAATCCATTCGGCGTTGTTGGTCGACCAAATCCCGACGCGATCGCCGTGCGCCACACCGAGCGCGATCAAACCGCGCGCAAACTCTTCGGCCGCTCGCTGCAGCTCGAGGTAGCTCAGGCGAACGTCTTGATATGATGAGACAACGGCGTCGCGATCCGGAAAGCGTTTGACGACATCGTCGAAATATGAGCCGATCGTCGCACCGATGAATTCGACGTCGCTTGCCCCGTGGACGTAGCTGAGAGCGGTACTCATCTTCCCTCCCCCTAATCCGGCTCGCTGAGCAAGAATTCGAGGTCATCGCGTGTGAGCGCCTTCGCGACGGCCGAGTCGGCACGAATGACGCTCTCGGAGAGCTCCCGTTTGCGCGCGGCAAGCGCGCGAATCTTCTCTTCGACGGTTCCGCGTGTCAGCATCCGATACGCAGTTACCGGGTGCCGTTGGCCGATTCGGTGCGTCCGGTCGATGGCTTGACGTTCGACGGCGGGATTCCACCATGGATCGTACAGGATCACGTAGTCAGCGGCGGTGAGGGTTAGGCCGACGCCGCCGGCTTTAAGCGAGCACAAGAAGACGGGCGGACCATCGTCGCTCTGGAAGCGCTCGACCTCTGCCTGCCGGTCACGGTCTTTGACGGATCCGTCCAGGTACGCGAACCCGACATCGCGCCTATACAGATCGTCCTTGATCAGACGCAACATTGAAGCGAACGCCGAGAACACGAGCACGCGATGGCCGCCGTCGCGAATCTCGTCGATCGTTTCACGCAGCGCTTCGAACTTCGAGCTGCTTTCCGGTTCCTCGAGAAAACGTTTTACGAGCAAGCCCGGATGCGCGCAAACTTGCCGCAAGCGCGTAAGTGCCGCGAGCACATGAATGCTCGCCTTCTCCTGCGGCGCGTCGTCCCAGCCATCCAGAATCTCACGGCGCGCGGCTTCGGCGATAGCACGGTAAAGCTGACGCTGCGCCGGCGAAAGATCGACGACGATCTCCGTCTCCGTGCGTTCCGGCAGTTCCGGCGCGACCTCTTCTTTGGTGCGCCGTAAAACGAAGGGCTGGAGCCGCGCGTGCAAGCGTGAAACCGCACGCTGGTCGCCGCTCGCGATTGGGACCTCGAAACGGCGACGGAACGAGCTCTCCGTTCCGAGCAGGCCCGGTTCAAGAAATGCGAAGATCGACCAGAGATCGCGCAGCGAGTTTTCGACCGGGGTACCGGTCAGCGCGAGACGATGCTCGGCGCGCAAGCTGCGCACGACCTTCGAGATCTGCGAGCTGGGATTCTTCGCGTTTTGCGCTTCATCCAGGATGATCGTGCGGAACTTGAATTGCGCCAGCTTCTCCGCATCGATGCGCGCGAGCGCGTAGGACGTTATGACGACATCGTATTGCTCGATCTCGTCGTAGCGCGCCGCACGGTCGCTGCCGGAGGAAAGCTTGAGCGCGCGCAGCTGGGGAGTGAACTTCGCGATCTCATTCAGCCACGTGTGCGTTACCGACGTCGGTGCAATGACGAGCGACGGCGCGGGCCCGTCGACCTCTTTGCGCCGCAGAAGATACGCGAGCGCGACCGCCGTCTTGCCGACGCCCATCTCGTCCGCGAGGATTCCGCCAAAACGAAAACTCGCAAGATAGCTGAGGTAATCGAGGCCTCGCTCTTGATAGTGGCGCAGCACTCCGGCCAGCGTTTTCGGCGGTTCGATCGTCTCGAGTCCGGAGAAATTCCGAAGGCGCTCGCGCAACACTTCGACTTCTTCCGGCAAACGCACGTGACCGAACGATTCATGGATTTCATCGCGTAACGCTACGAGTGCCGCGAGTCCGCTCTTCGGCCGTGCCAGCAAATCTTGCAACAGCTCTTCACGGTCGCGCAGCGCGCCGACGTCGACGAGCTTCCCTCGCACGTCGGCGTAACGTCCGCCGCTCGCCAAGATCGCGCGCAGCTCTTCGGCCGAAAGCGGCTCGCCTTCGTCGACGAGCACGTCGATTTCCAGTTCGAACCAATCTTCGGCACCGTTCGGCGGACGCGCACCGACGCGTAAATCCAGACGTGTCGACGTCGAAACGCTACCGAGCGTCGCGTCGAGCTCGATGTCGAGATCGCTCCATTGCGGAAGCGTTTCGCGAACGAACTCCGCTGCGCGCTCCGGCCCGTGCATTGAAAACGTCCCGTCGAAGCGCGGAACGCAACCGGCTTCGGTTAATCGATCCGCGAGCGCGCGCGAGGCTTCAAATGGAAAGCGCACCAGGCGCCCGCCGATCGTCGCAATCGCACCGTTCGTCGAGAGTCCGGCGTTGGCACCCGAGGCTTCGTCGTAAAGTTGCGCGCGGATGATGAGCGCGCCCTCACGCCATGCCATTGAGAGGCGACCTTTCGGGTCCCGAACGTCCTCGATCCCGAACCGTTCACGCTCCTCGAGCGCAAGATACGGCGCTACCTTTGCGAGCGTCTCGAGCGACGGCTTACCGTCAGGCGGCGCGGACTCTGCATTGCGCGCAGCGGCGATCGCGCGCTGCGCACGTGTGGCATCCAGCGTCGCGTCCAAGAGATATGCGCCTTGCTCGTCCGCAATCCAAGCCGGCGGACCTTCGAGGATGACGAGATCACGCACGTTCAAGCGGCGGCCGTCGGAGGTTTCGAATCCGGGGATAGGTATCGCTCCGCGCAAATTTGCGACTAAACGAACCCCGCGTGGATCGATCACAAACGAGGGCAGCTCTTCCGGATGCCGGCGCGAATCGGGTCTGTCGTCGTAGCGCACGCGCGGATGACGCGAGAGGCGGAACATGATTTGCGCGAGCGCGCGCGAGCTTGGGCGCGGTCCGAACGCATCGCTCAAGACGCCGTCGCGAACAAGATTGCGATCGTGCTCGTCCCAGTCGTCGAGCGGCGTTTGATCGAGCATCGTTGCGATCGCTTCGCCTTCACGCAATACACCACGAAGACGCGGCGTGTCCAGAAAGAGCGAGCACGACAAACTCGGCACATCGCCGTTTGGAGCAAAAGAAAAGACCGCCCAAATTTTTCGCGCGCGGCTATCCGATGCGAGCACGACCTGCGGAAGCCAGTCGAGCGCACCGTTCTGCGGCGCTTCTTCCGTTGTCTCGACGTATGCGTCGCTGTGGACGCGCACCGCTTCGAGCGCGGCCACCACATGCTCGCAGATTCCCGATCCTGAGCAGTCGCACACCGCGCGCAAACCTTGTGGACCGGTGCCGCCCGCCCATTCGATTGCAACATCCGGTGCGTGTCCGTTCGATCGAACGCTCGCCTCGATGCGCGCATCGTCGACGGTGCGTAAGGTGACACCGCCGGCGTCGACGAGCTCAAGCGCCGGCCGGACTATATCACGTGCAAACCACGAAGCGATCGAGGCCGGAAGCCTCGATCGCCACGTAACAAACCCAGTCAGTGGAGCCTGCGCACAGCGCTCTTACGCCGGTTGAATCTCCGGCGCCGATGGCGCCGCGGGAGGCTCGATCGTCGGAATTTTGCTGAAACGCAGCTTGTCGGGATTATCCGGATCGACTTCGCACAGAATGCGATCGCCGGGTCCGAACCTGCCGCGCAGCATTTCTTCCGCGAGCTCGTCTTCAACTTCGCGCTGGATTGCTCGCCGCAACGGCCGGGCACCGAATTGCGGATCCCAACCCTTCTTGGCCAAGAGTGTCTTGGCTTCTTCCGTTGCCTCGAGGAACATCTCTTGCGCCTTGACTTCGCGAATGACTTTCTCGAGCTCGAGTCCGACGATTTGTTCGATCTCCGGACGCGACAACTGATGGAAGACGACTGTTTCGTCGAGACGGTTGAGGAACTCAGGGCGGAACGTATGCTTGACCTCTTCGAGCACCTTGTTCTTCATTCGTTCGTAGGCTACGTCGTCGCTCTGCCCTGCGTCACGCTGCGGACGGAAGCCGACGTCGGTGTTCGTCTGCATGCCGACTGCGCCGACGTTCGAGGTCATGATGATGACGGAGTTTTTGAAGTCGACCGTACGGCCTTGCGAATCGGTCAAGCGGCCATCTTCAAACACTTGCAAGAGCAGGTTGAAGACATCGGGGTGAGCTTTCTCGATCTCATCGAGCAGTACGACGCAGTACGGACGGCGACGCACGGCTTCGGTAAGCTGTCCGCCTTCCTCGTAACCGACGTATCCCGGAGGTGCGCCGACGAGCCGCGAGACTGAATATTTCTCCATGTACTCGGACATATCGATGCGAATCATCGCCTCGGAATCGTCGAAGAGAAACTCTGCGACGCTGCGTGCGACTTCCGTCTTGCCGACGCCCGTCGGACCGAGGAATAGGAACGCACCGATTGGGCGCTTCGGATTCTTCAGTCCGGCACGCGAACGGCGAATGGCGCGCGTGAGAACCGAGATGGCTGGATGCTGACCGATGACGCGCTTGTGTAAGGCGTCCTCCATCGAGAGCAGCTTCTCGGTTTCAGCTTGCGCGAGCTTGCTGACCGGAATCTTCGTCCACGAAGCGACGATCTGAGCGATGTCGTCCTCGGTGACGCGGAGAGTCTTATCGACCTGCGATTTGCGCTCTTGCCACTCGGTTTCGAGACGCTGCTTTTCGAGGCGAAGCTTTTCTTCGCGATCCCGAATTGCGGCGGCTTTCTCGAACTCTTGCGACTTGACGACCGATTCTTTTTCGGCCTTGACCTTGCGGATCTCGGCTTCGATATCGCGGATCTCTTGCGGCGGTAGCATGGCTTGCAACCGAACGCGCGAGGAGGCTTCGTCGACGAGGTCTACCGCTTTGTCGGGAAGGAAGCGATCCGAAATGTAGCGGTCCGAGAGTTTCGCGGCCGCGGCCAGCGCCTCGTCCGTGATCTGCACTTTGTGGTGCGCCTCGTACCGGTCGCGTAGACCCTTGAGGATCTCGATCGTCTCATCGATCGACGGTTCGCCAACCATAATCGGCTGGAAACGCCGTTCCAGAGCCGAGTCTTTTTCGATGTGCTTGCGAAATTCGTTGAGCGTCGTTGCGCCGATGCACTGCAGCTCGCCGCGCGCCAGCGCCGGTTTGATGATGTTACTGGCGTCGATTGCGCCCTCGGCAGCGCCCGCCCCAACCAGGGTGTGCAGCTCATCGATGAACAGAATGATCTCGCCGGCGGCCCCGCGGATCTCGTCCATGACGCGCTTCATGCGCTCTTCG
>Ga0302326_10017784_pt1 | contig 14790 bp, 12 predicted proteins | sample Palsa_T0_3_FD_202264 | JGI IMG/M metagenome (GOLD analysis project Ga0302326, IMG submission 202264) | Peat permafrost microbial communities from Stordalen Mire near Abisko, Sweden - Palsa_T0_3 | ecosystem: Environmental > Terrestrial > Soil > Palsa > Peat permafrost | place: Sweden: Abisko... | reverse complement strand
TATAGCGGTCTATATGAATGCCTGACGTTATATAGTTGCTGGAGGTTGGAAATTGCCGGATAGAACCCGGCATATGACTATTTAAAATCAATTTAATTGTCAATGATTTCAATGTATCCGGACTATTGTTGATATATAAAATATCTTCTGATCCGGAGATCCTCCGGTCCGGTGGATTAGCTGTTACCGTTATGGCATACCGGGCACGATTCTGCCAATAATTCCTGCCGGGTTTTCCATCCATGGAACGAGTCCCTTTTTGAAATGCTTGCTGGACATTGCGGGGCATGTACAAATTCTGAGCTTTCGCCGTACCCGGGGACAGGGACAGTCCCGTGACGCATAGTAAGATTAATTTTCTCATACGCAAGAGATTGGTATTATGACTAACTGGAAACAATGTAGAACTATTTAAGAAAATTTGAAGAAGGTTCCGGAAATTACAATGGCGATGGCTCGTTACCTACAGGCCCTGAGCAATATCGAACCTGATACTTGTTGGAAGGCTAAAAGCCATTACCGGCTCCATGGCAATTCAGAATTTCATTAAACGTAACAAGATGCGCGGTCACAGGCTGCGGAAGCCAAATTTTTCCTATTTTTACGACCCGAAAAACCACGAATTATGGGTCGCGTTTTTGAAAAGAGGAAGCACAAGATGTTCGCGCGCTTTGACAAAATGGCCAAAGCTTTCACACGCATCGGTAAGGATATTGCTATTGCTGTAAAGCAAAACGGTCCGCTGCCCGAAAATAATCCCAAGCTTAGGATGTGCATCCAAAATGCAAAAGGCGTCAACATGCCTAAAGATCGCGTGGACGCAGCAATCCGAAGGGCTAGTTCCAAAGAGGAGAAGGATTTTCAAGAAGTAATCTATGAGGGGTATGCACCGCACGGGGTAGCTCTCGTCGTTGAATGCGCCACGGACAATCCAACCCGGACAGTGGCCAATATACGCCTCCACTTCTCCAAAAACGGAGGCAGCATGGGAAACTCAGGCTCCGTTGTATTCCTGTTTGAGCATAAAGGAGTATTTAAATTTGCGGCGGATAAACTAAACCTGGATGAACTTGAATTGGATTTAATTGACGCCGGCGCGGAAGACATCCAGCGCGAAGAAGATGAAACTATCATTTATACAAAATTCAGTGAATTCGGTCACATGCTAAAATTTCTGGAAGCCAGAAACCTGGAAGCAAAAAGCTCCGAACTACAGTATATTCCTACCACCACAAAAGAATTGAGCGAGCCCGAACAGGATGAAGTATTGAAGTGCATCGACGCATTAGAATCAGATGACGATGTACAGAATGTGTATCACAATCTGGCTTAATGAATGCAGTTGGCCGTTGGCTTTTAGCCTTTAGTTTCCCCGCCAACGGCTAAAGGCCAATAGCCAAAGGCTTCTAATGTTTAACTTTCAACTGCGGCCCTTCCATCGTAAGGTCATCGTCCACCATCCGATTATCATATTGTTGGATAAAGGCTTTTAATTTGATTTCCATCTTAGCCGCCTGATCGGGGAGTTCGTTGAGTAAATTGTTTTTTAACTGCAGATCTTTCTTAAAATCGTAGAGCGCCAGGGATTTTTTTCCATCAAATAATAAAAGATAATCGCTCATAAAAGCCTGATACGTATTGTCCAGGTAATTGAAGGCAAACGGTTCCGTGTCTTCTTTAAAAATATCTCTGCCAAAGGCAATGTAGGGTTTGTCGTAATTCAAATACCCCAGGATGGTGGGCATAATGTCAATTTGTTGTATGACTTCCGGCTTAAAGGAAGACCAATCCGCACCGGGTTTGTAAAAGAAAATGGGAATCGAAAAATACCCCCAGGCAGAGTTGTATTCCGGATAATGTATTTCCGCCGATGCGTGGTCAGCCGTAAAAACGAACAAGGTATTCTTAAACCAGGGCATGCGGGAAGCTGTTTCAAAGAATTTTTTCAACGAATAGTCAGTATACTCGATCGTCCGGTGCACAAGCATGGGTCCACCTTTGAATTTCTTTTCATATCCCGGGGGAAGGGCATAGGGATGATGGGAAGAAACCGTGAAAAGGGTTGTGTAAAATGGTTGTTTGAACGTATTCATTTTTTGTGCAAAAAACTGAAGGAATTTTTCATCCCAGATTCCCCAAATCCCGTCGAAATCATTGTCGTTGTCATATTCCGTCTTGCCGAAATACCGGTCAAACTCGCTCAGGTTGGCAAACGCCTGAAAGCCCATCGAGCCATTCGGCGCACCGTGAAAGAAAGCGGTATAATACCCCTTCCCTTTCAGCAGACTCGCCAGGCTGTTGACCGTGTTTCCTGAAAAATGGGAAAGCACATACGGCACTTCGATGGAGGGGATACTGCAAATCACCGACGGCATGGCATCGATGGACTTACGGCCGTTGGCCAATGAATATTGGTAAGCTCTTCCGTGGCCGATCAATGAGTCCAGGAAAGGTGTATACCCTTTATACGAACCGTTATCCAGCTCCTTATTATAGGCACCGACAAACTCTTTCGAAAAACTTTCGAGGATAATCACCACGACATTATCGTACGTAAATTTATCGGAACTATACGGCTGGCGAACCGGCGTAAAAATTTTTGACAATTCCGCATCAGAGGAAAAGTAATTCACCTTCTCGATCACCGTGGTTCGAGACGTACGGAGCAAGGCAAAGGGGGTGTTGAGAACAATATTAATATCTTTTGGGGTTGAGGCGTATTCAGCCGCATTGCTTAGCGTGATCGGCCGCGTACTATGCGCAAACCCACCCCTCGCTCCTCCGATAAAAAGATAAACCACCAAAAGCATCGCGATGAAACCTGTGCTATAAAATGCCCATCGGTTTTTAAGTTGGGGACCATCATATTTTATTTTTCCATAGACTTTAACCAGAATGACCATCAAGGTGCACCAGACGAGTACAGCGTACCAATAGTCAATGATAAATTGAAAAAATAGCCGGCCCAGATTCTGCTCATGTTGAAATTGTCCGAAGACACTGACCGTCGTTCGACGAAGGGTGAATTTATAATAAATGAAATCGGCCACGTTGGCGGCGAGTGCTATTCCGTTTACGACTAAAAAAACATATTTCAGAACCCGTTTATACAGCGGATCAAACCGAAACGGGAGGGGCAAAATCATCAGAAAAATGAAGAGGGAATTTGAATACAATACCGCCGACAAATCAAAGCGGAGGCCGCCCCACATGATCCGGAAGAACCGTTGCATGGACATATCCGGAAAAAAGCTGAAATTGAAAAAGTAAAAGCCCACTCGGCAAACCGAATACAATCCCATCATCAGAAGCAGGGAGAGTCCAAGAGCCTGGTAAATATTTCCCCTCCACCGCAGGCCATCCAAAAACTTTTGAAACTTCGCGACCACGTTTTATCGATTGAAATCGTGCTAAAATAAGGTAAAAACCATCAACCCAAGTCACGTGCATTCAGTTTTTGTCTTAGTTTTGTAAATTCCGGGATTGGCTTTTAATCGGATGTATGTTCCGTCATTGAAAAAAACTTGAACCTGCAGGGATGAGGTTTGCTTTTATCGGCCTTCTTACTCTTTCCGGTCCTCTGTCTTTTGGGCAGAATATAGAGTCATTGGGCATCTTTACCGGATTCGCTGTTCCCTTTACCGTCGACCAGGGGCTGCGCCAAGACCCACGCTTTTATCCGAAGGTTATCCTGAGAGCCAACCCGATTGGGTTCTTTTACGGATACGACAAAACGGGATATGGCTTTGCCTTAACACCTTCGTACACGCAGATCGGTCAGGAATATACAATCCATAATACAAGCGGAGGACAGGTTGGTATTCGAGATATCCATCTGAATTATATTACGGTACCGGTAGCGTTAAAAATACATATCAATGACCTTGCTTTTTTCAGGCTAAGCCTTGTGGCCTCCATAGCTCCGAGTTTCTTGGTTACAGGGCAAGAGACCATGACTTTTTCCGCCTCCAAGCTTGATTACCCATCCGGTGTGAGTGTACCCACTACACCCGGTTATACCATCGCCTATGACGGCGTTTTTGTGCCGCAGACCAATAATGAAGTCTACGTTTCCAAAAATAAATTCAATGTCCTTCAATTGTTTGGAGCGATCGGGCTGCGTTCGGATTTTGACTTGAATGACAACTGGAGTTTGAATTTTGACGGCCGGGCCAACTTCGGGATATTTGACCCCCGTACATCATCGTATATCAGAACACTGAAAAATCCTTCTGCGGCAACGCCTGATGCCTACGGCCAACCGGGCTCACCCGACATTTACGGCGCTCGACGCGATATCTATTTGTCCCTTCAAATTGGCATTTGTCGGATTTTCCAATACAAACAAAAATTTGCCACCCATGAATCCGGTAAACTGGCTACCCACTATAAGCCTCCAAAGAACAAAAAAAGATCACCGATCCATAAATAACCCGATGTGGGATTCACACGTTCCGTATCTTTTTGGCAAGTGCTAACTTCCTGGCATTAAGAATTGTATCTCTTTCGATTGCGCCCCTTATTCGTCCAGGCGCGTGGGCTTTGCCATTATTGATCTTCCAAAATAAAGTTTCCCCAGCCTTTAAGGGAATGAAAAAAATATGCTAAAATTGAAGATTAAACCAATATGGCTTAACCCCTATAACATGAAATTTATTCGCTTTAGCACTTGCGCTGTCGCTTTTACGAGTGCCTTGCTTTTGGGGTCGTGCGGCCCCTCCTCCAAGGACAAGAATAAGTCGACTGAATTTAAGGAAGCAGAGGAGTCCCTCAAAAACCAAATCGAAGATGTAGTCTATAACATTCCCTCTCCTACCGAAATCCCTTATTTGCTCCAGGCCACAGGAGCCGAGTTCAATCATACCCTCATCAACGACCGCAAAAAGGCCGACAGTTACGGAACGCGCAGCGACAAGGCCGCCCTCAACCTGGGTGTATACGCCGCCGACATTGGCTATTTAAGTTCCTATGACAAAACTCAGGAAGCTATCGATTACCTCAATTCGGTGAAGGGCCTGGCAGATAATCTGGGTGTTATCGGGACCTTTGACGCGGATATGTTAAAAAGATTCGAGGCCGATATTTCCAACAAAGATTCTCTCGGCGCTCTTCTCAACCAGTCGATTCAAAAAACCGACAAATACCTCAAAGATGACAGTCGCAATAAGTTGGCCGCCCTTGTCGTGACCGGCAGTTTTGTGGAAGGACTTTATATTTCGACGGGCTTGATCAAAACATACCCTAAAGATTTATTGCCGGACGATAAGCGAATTTTGGTGCTCACTCCGCTTATCCGCGTGATTTTGCAACAGGAAAAATCGGTGGACGAGTTGCTCAAGATGTTGAGTACGCTGGATCAGGTGGAGCCCATTACCGGGATTGTTGAAAACCTCACCACCCTGCAAGCCAACTACAGGGCACTAAACATTGAGGAACAAATCAAGAATAACAAGGCGAATGAAGTACTTACCGATAAGAACCTGGCGGAAATCACCAAGATTGTCGAGAAACTTAGAAAGTCAATTACCGACTAATTCTCCTGTTTACCCCTTTTTTCTATCCGTATTGGAAAGGGATTGGTACCACCAATCCCTTTTTTTGTGTTGATGGTCTTTCGCTTTGTTATCTTTAACAGTCTAAAACTCCTTTGCGATGAGCGAACCCGTACTAAAAGCTATTATACGCCTGTTTGCCATGGTCGCCAAAGAAGATCAGGTTACTCAACAAGAGCGTGAATATATTCAGGCGTTTCTCGCCGATCACTTAAGTCAAAAAGGGGTCATCACTCAGATGATGTTTTTTGATGACTATGCCAACGGCTTAAGCGCCAATGTTAGTCAGGCTCAGGAAGAGGAATCGATCCGGCGCATGTGCCACGAAGTCAACCAGGAAGTTGCCCAAAAGCAGAAGATGGTCATCATGCTGGAACTGATGAGTATCATCCTTGCCGACGGCACCATTTCTTCCCGCGAAGAATCGCTGGCCAATACGATCGGTATGGCATTGAATGTATCTGCCGAAGACATTGATATGATCAAAATCTACGTCTCCGGGCAGTCGGTGGAAGCTTTTGATCACTCCAGCATTCTCATCATCAATTCGCAACGGGAACTTTCAGGAAAGAGCAGGCATATTACGCGAAAAGATCTTGACGGTTTCATTGCCATTTTATACCTGAAAAGCACAGACATTTATTTTTTTAAATACCTGGGAAAAACCGACGTTTATCTGAACGGAGTTCCGCGAAAGCCGGGAAATATCAATGTGCTCGCCGCCGGCAGCGCCCTTCGGTGGGAAACCGCAGAGCCTGTCTACTATGGCGACATTTTGAGTCAGTTTCAAAAAAAGACCAGCAGCACCCGTTTTAGTTTTGAAGCAAAATAAATTTCCTATTTTTTTAAAAACGGAAAACTTGGCTTGCGTGAAGTCAATATTGAGGAAGAAGGCGGAAAACTGATTGCCCTTATGGGGGCTAGCGGAGCCGGAAAGTCCACGTTGCTTCAGGTACTAAACGGCACCGAAAAACCATCCTCCGGCCAGGTGTTGATCAACGGAATAGACATTCATCACCAGCCTAAGGAGATTGAGGGGATCATCGGCTTCGTTCCACAGGATGATTTGTTGATGGAAGACCTCACCGTTTATCAAAATCTGTACTTTGCAGCCCGACTTTGCTTCAGCCATTTATCCGAAGAAGAAATTGATCTGCTCGTGTTGAAGACCCTGGACGATCTTGGGTTGTCGGAAACCAAAGAGTTAAAAGTGGGATCTCCACTCCAGAAAACGATCAGCGGCGGACAACGCAAGCGGCTTAACATCGGACTTGAACTGTTGCGCGAGCCCGGTGTTCTTTTTGTGGATGAGCCTACTTCGGGGCTCTCCTCCCGGGATTCCGAAAACATCATCGACTTACTCAAGGAACTTTCGTTGAAAGGGAAATTAGTCTTCGCCGTCATTCACCAGCCCTCATCGGACATTTTTAAAATGTTTGACAAGCTTGTTATCCTTGATACCGGCGGCTATCAGATCTATTATGGCAACCCGGTCGATGCGGTAACCTATTTCAAACGAAGCATCAACCTGATCAACAGTGAACAGGGTGAATGCTATGCGTGTGGCAATGTAAATCCGGAACAGATCTTCAATATCATCGAAACAAAGGTGATCAATGAATTTGGCAACTTCACTAATGAGCGCAAATTCTCACCCGAGCAATGGAATCGTGTTTATCAGGAGAAAATCATTATCCCGAAAATCAAGACGTCGGCGGATATTCCGCATTCCAGTTTGAGAATACCCGGCTGGATTCCTCAAATGCGTTTATTCTTCCTTCGCGATTTTCTCTCGAAGCTAAGTAATAAACAGTACCTGGTGATCAATCTTCTGGAGGCACCGCTCCTGGCTTTCATTCTTGCGTTCATTGTCCGGTATCACAATGTCGATGATCCTTTGCGCAGCGGGTATGTATTCAGTAAAAACCTGAATATGCCGGCACACCTTTTTATGAGCGTCATCGTGGCTCTTTTTATGGGACTCTCGGTGAGCGCGGAAGAAATCATTCGCGACCGCAAGATCCTGAAACGCGAAGCTTTCATCCAGTTGAGCCGGAGGAGTTATATTATTTCCAAGATTTCGATCCTCTTTATGATTTCCGCCATTCAGACATTTTTATTTGTCGCCGTGGCCAATTCAATTCTTGAAATCCGTGGGATGTTCTTCATCCACTGGGCCATTTTGTTCACCACGTCCTGTTTTGCCAATTTGTTGGGGCTGAACATTTCTTCCGCCTTTAATTCCGCGGTCACCATTTACATCCTTATTCCTATCCTTCTGATTCCACAGCTCATCCTCTCCGGTGTCGTCGTCAAATTCGATAAGCTGAATCCGGTGATCGGGAACACAGCCACCGTTCCTTTTGTGGGCGACCTGATGGCGTCAAGATGGGCCTTCGAAGCGGCGATGGTGTCGCAGTTTAAAGACAATCCGTTTGAGCAGGAATTCTATTTCTATGATAAAATGATGGCCAATGCCGACTATAAAAAGGTGTACTTTATTCCCGAGTTAGAGTCTCGGTTGGATTTTATTAATTTGAACTTCCCCAATCCAGAGCCTGGCGTCCGCAAAGAAGTAGTGAAGGACCTCCTGGTTGTTCGAAATGAATTGACCAATGAACTTCAGGAAGTAGGAACACAAAATTTTAACAAGATTTCCGATCTCACTCCGGAACGATACAATCTGTCGGTGTTCAAAGAGGCTTCCGCGTTCATTGAAACATTAAAACTGTATTACATCCACCGGTATAACAAAGCGGATAAAGGAAAAGACAAGATCATCAGCAGCAGGATCCGCACGGCCGAGGGGGAAAATGAATTTGAAACGTACCGTGAATCGTGCGAAAACGAAGCCATCGCCGCCCTCGTTAAAAATGTAGAGGAAACGCATCGCATCTTTGAAAGAGACGGAAAGCTAGTCCAGAAAATATACCCCATATACAAAGAGCCGGCCTCCGACCACATGGTTGATTTTGACGCTCAGTTTTATACTCCCGTAAAACATTTTATGAACAGAAACATCGACACATTCTATTTTAACTTGGGTGTGATCTGGTCTATGACCCTGTTCCTTTCCATAACATTGTATTATGAAGTCCTTCGCAAGCTGGTCGATGGTCTGGGGAATTTAAAATCAACGCAAAAGCGAGCGTAGCGAGCGTATGTTTTTTTTTCTATCCAAAACGCTCAACTACCTCACCATGCCCTTGCTCATCCTGTGCGCGTTTTTTTTATTGGCTGCATTTCTGCGATCCAAACGTTGGAAGAAACGATGTTTCCAGTTCGGACTATTTCTACTTTTATTCTGGTCCAACGATTTTATCGCTAACGAATTGATGCACGACTGGGAAGTTCCAGCGACGCGGCTGGATAAAATAAAAAAAAAGTATTCCTGGGGAATTATCCTCACGGGAGTTACCCGACACGAAACGGGTCCTCCGGATCGTATTTACTTTCAACGGAGTGCGGACAGGGTAACCCACACCTTGCAACTCTACAAACTGGGACTGGTTAGTAAAATACTTATTTCCGGCGGCAGTGGAAGATTGATCGATATCGGAGTCAAAGAAGCCGACGAGATTGCCTCTGTCCTGGAAATGATGGGCGTGAAACAGGAAGACATCGTCGTTGAAAACGAATCCCGTAACACCCATGAATCAGCCGTGCGTGTAAAATCAATCCTTCATGGAAAAACCACAGCGGTCGATTGTTTGTTGATTACCTCAGGGTATCACATGCGGCGAGCCTCGGCATGCTTTGCCCGGGTGGGGTGGCCCATGGATTGTTTCAGCACAGACTTTCTTTCACACGACCGGAAATTCACGGTCGATGTCTTATTGATTCCTAAGCTTGAAGCACTCTCTAATTGGCAGGTGCTCATCAAAGAATGGGTCGGGTGCATAGCCTACCGGGTTGCCGGCTACATTTAGAGGCGTTTTTATTTCCATCCTTCTCTCCTTATACTTGAAGGATTAATTCATCCATGCAGGAAAACTATTTAGGAAAATCGTTTGTATTACTGGCGTTGGTCCTCGTCGTCCTGCTCTCCTTTTCCGCTTTGCCGGAGTTTTCCATCGGGCCGTGGAAATTAAGAAAAGTCAACCTGCTGGCCGATATACAACCTGACCCAGTTAAACTGGTCGCCAAAAAAAAAGATCCGGTAAAAAAAGAAGTCAGGATAGTCGTCAGAACCGATTCGTGCCGGCCGGGGATTACCTGCATTGAAGATTACGGCAGAAGCAAGAAATCATTGGCCTCTTTTTTTAGAGCTTTACGAGAGACTCACATAAGACCCGTTCGCATTGCATTCTTTGGGGATTCTTTTATTGAGGGCGATATTCTTTGCGGAAGTCTACGGGACACCTTGCAGCACCTTTTTGGCGGACATGGGGTAGGTTTTATGCCCATCACGTCGGACGTTTCGGAATTCAGAACCACTATCCGGCATTCGTTCAGTCACTGGAAAACGTATTCCATTGTGGGCGCGAAAAGTCCATTTTCACCACCCGGCACATCCGGCTATTGCTTTGTGCCGCTGGAAGGCAATGAAGTTGAATATAGACCGGCCTGGAAAAAATCATCGGGCCGCTTCCACACCATTCGGTTATTTTACAAAAATCCTTCCTCCGGATTTCTGCATTACCTGCTCAATGATACACTCGAATTATCGTCCGGGCTGAAGACCTCCGACAGCCTGCAGGAGTTTGTCCTCCCCGAAAAAGGTGTATCGTCGGTGAAGTTTCAGTTCACGGCGTACGACAGCATGAAGGTTTATGGTGCCAGTTTTGAAGAGCCTGTCGGAATTTATGTTGATAATTTTTCCATGCGCGGCAACGCGGGAACCGGACTTTACCAGATTGAACCCCAATTGAACAGGGAGTTCAACCACTTCCAGGATTATAAATTAATTTTATTGCAATACGGTTTGAATGTCGTGACGGAAAATAACTCAACCGGGTATGCCTGGTATATTGAACAAATGGTGAGGGTGGTCAATCGAATAAAGGAGAATTTTCCGGCGAGCAGTATTCTCCTCATCGGGGTGAGCGACCGAAGCAGCAATCAGGGTGGAACGTTTGCCACCATGCCCAACATTCTGTTAATGCGCGATGCCCAGCGGGAAATCGCCATCCGGAGTCAGATCGCTTTTTGGGATCTCTACGCGGCGATGGGGGGCAAAAACAGTATGCTGAAATTTGTCAATGCCACTCCACCCTTGGCCGCAAAAGATTATACGCATCTCAATTACGGAGGTGGCAGAAAATTGGCAAAAAAACTGGCCGATGCAGTTTTGTATGAACGTATACGATATGAAGCGAAAAAGCAAGCGCTGCCTTAATCTCCTCGTGTTGATCCTGTTTTGCTCTTGGGCTCAGGCTCAGGATACACTGGATGTGGCACCGGACAAAACGTATGAATTCCTGCCCGCCGCGGAAAACACCATTCATAATTCAATCTCCCTTTCTCCTTTCTACGAAAAACTTTATCAACTTAAGAAAGGATCATCCTTCCAGGTCAATATAGTTCACATTGGCGACTCGCATATCCAGGCTGATTTCCTGACGGGCCGGGTACGGCAAAATTTTCAGCGCGATTTCGGAAACGGCGGCCGCGGATTGATTGTGCCCGGCCACGTTGCCCGGACCAATGAGCCGTTTAGTATACGTACTTCCTCCCCTTCCCTGTGGGAGGCCAAGCGCTGTGTTTTCCCGGATCAACCTTTGCCCATCGGCATCGGCGGGATCACCCTGAAGACGACACAACAACAAGTCAGGCTGTCCATCAAAACCCTGAATAGTCCGCCGTTGGATTACGGATTCACTAAACTTACGGTTTTCTATCAAAAGGATTTTAACAGCTTTAACCTGGTTGTCAAAGATTCGACCGATCGTGACCTGGCATTCCTGGGATCTTTCACGTTTGAGCCCTACGCCGACGTGTCTACTGTGATTCTTCCTTTTAAAACGAACCTGATAACCCTTCAGGCTTTGCCCGCCAACGCATCACAAAACCAACTGATTCTTTTCGGATTCAATCTCGAGAACGGAAAACCCGGCGTGGTCTATCATGCGATTGGGGTGAATGGCGCAAAATATAAACACTACACAGTCGCCGCATTTTTTGCGCAACAGACCTCCGCCCTTCACCCCGATCTTTTTATTCTGTCGCTGGGGACCAACGAGGCGTTGGAATACCCCTTCAATGATCCCCAATTTGTTAACGACATGGACAAACTGGTCGACAGCCTCCGCTCAAAAAATCCCAATGTTCGGTTTTTACTCACCACACCCGCCGATTCGTTCCGGAAAAAAACGCGAAGAAATCCGGGCGTGGAAATGATTCATCAAAAAATTATAGACTATGCCGAGAAAAACAACCTCGCGTATTGGGACTTGTATGCAGCGGGCGGCGGCAAACATTCGGCCGACCTTTGGAAAAAGAGCAAATTATTAAGGAGTGATGGTATTCATTTTTCCGTTGGTGGGTACGAATTGCAGGGAGATATGCTGTATGAAGCATTGATTAAAGGCTACAACGAATATGTACTCTATCGACATCCCTAAACTGCTGAAGCAATTTCAGTATAATCCCGAAGAGCCACTGATTTTCAATAGCGGGTTTTTCTTCTTTTTGTTTTTGGGATTCCTGGCCGTATACATCCTGCTGAGCAAAACATACCGGGCCAGGTTTACCTTTGTGACCCTTTTCTCGCTCTACTTTTATTACAAATCCAGCGGCATTTATTTTCTGATCCTGATCGGATCGACCATTGTCGATTACACGTTGGCCAATTTCATCTATCGTTCACCGGTGTATTGGAAAAAGCTTTCGCTCATGACCTTCAGTCTGATCATTAACTTAGGGTTGCTGGGGTATTTTAAATACACCAATTTTGTCCACGGGATTTTCTGCTCCCTTTCCGGATTAGCCTATCAGCCTTTTGATATTTTTCTGCCAGTTGGGGTTTCTTTCTTCACCTTTCAATCCCTAAGTTATACGATTGACATTTACCGTGGCACGCTTAAACCGGTAGGGAATATCCTGGATTATGCCTTCTTTGTCACATTCTTTCCGCAACTGGTGGCCGGCCCGATTGTCCGGGCCAAGGATTTTCTCCCCCAAATTTATCTGCCCACACAGGTGACAAGGGAAATGTTCGGACGAGCCATCTACCTGATTTGCTCGGGGCTTTTTAAGAAAGCGATTATCTCCAACTATTTAAGCCTTAACTTTGTCGACCGTATTTTTGACGCCCCCACACTGTATACCGGACTGGAGAATTTATTCGGCGTCTATGGATATGCGTTGCAAATCTATTGCGACTTCTCGGGATATTCCGACATGGCCATCGGGATTGCACTTTTGCTGGGGTTTAAATTCGGGATCAATTTCGATTCACCTTATCAGTCCGCGACGATAACGGAATTCTGGCGACGATGGCATATATCCCTCTCCACATGGCTTCGCGATTATCTTTATTTTCCCCTGGGGGGAAACCGAAAGGGAAAAATCAGAATGTATTTCAATTTATTTCTAACCATGCTGCTAGGCGGCTTATGGCATGGGGCTTCTTTCCGGTTTGTCCTGTGGGGTGGATTGCATGGAGCAGCCCTCGCTGTTCACAAGTTCTTTACTTCATTAAAAATCAGCTGGGCTCAAAAAAATACATGGCTCTCCCAGGCCCTGGGTGTTTTTATCACATTTCACTTTGTTTGCTTCTGCTGGATATTTTTCAGAGCAAGTTCAATGGAAAATGTTGCACAGGTGATTCGTCAAATAACACTGCATTTCACACCGCAGATTTTTGGCGCATTTATAGAAGGGTATAGAGTTGCTCTCCTTTTAATGGCCCTTGGGTATTGTCTTCATTTCGTTCCTCACTCCATCGAACTGAGGGCTCAAAATGCCGTCACGAACATGCCCCTTGCCGGAAAAGCTGCGTTAATGGTCGCGTTGATTTTTCTGATTATTCAAACGAAGTCGGCCGGAATACAACCTTTTATTTATTTCCAGTTCTAGGGTTAGTTGACAATTATTTGTTGATGTTGTACCATTGGGTCTACTACTATCCAACAATCAATTTCGGAATTTTCAGACCAGCAACGAACAACCAATTTAATGAGTGCATTAACGAAGCCGCGGAGTCCCGAGGCGGAGACTCCGCGGGGACATCAGATTATTCGTTGATGTTGTACCCATTGGGTCTACTACTATCCAACAATCAATTTTCGGAATTTTCAGACCAGCAACGAACAACCAATTTAATGAGTGCATTAACGAAGCCGCGGAGTCCCGAGGCGAAGACTCCGCGGGGACATCAGATTATTCGTTGATGTTGTACCCATTGGGTCTACTACTATCCAACAATCAATTTCAGAATTTTCAGACCAGCAACGAACAACCAATTTAATGAGTGCATTAACGAAGCCGCGGAGTCCCTTGCCTTCGCTGAAGCTTTGGCGGGTAGGCGAGGCGGAGATTCCGCGGGGACACCAGAGGATTTTAGGATTAGTTGATCGTTGTTAGCGACATTGTGCCAACTATCAACTTCAGACCAACAACTTTCAACTATTCCCTCGGCGGTATTTTAACCGGCAACCCTGCGGCTTTCCACGCATCGAAACCTCCCTCCAGGGTATAGATTTTTTGAAAATTCAGATCACTCATCATGTCGGCGGTCTTGCCGCTCCGGACGCCCGCCGCACAATAAATAAAATAGGGTCTGGTTTTGTCCAACCCCGAAATCAGAACCTTGAATTCCTGGTTCTTGAAATCCATATTCAATGCGCCCTTAAGATACCCCTTCATCACTTCTTCGGGCGTACGCACATCGAGGATCATAGCCCCCGGAGTAGACAACATTTTTGATTGAAAATCTGCCGGCTTTAACAAAAGATTTTCGTTAGCCGGGTTTTTGGTGGAGCATGCAATCGCAAACATCACCATAAGCAGTCCGCTTTTTCTCATAGGTTGGGATTTAGTTTATTTTATGATTTGTAACCAACTCTTACAAGTTGTTTCACCCTCGATCACGGCCTCGTAATAATAAACACCGGGAGCAACATTTTCTCCTCCCCAATCTCCCTGATAATTATTATTTTGATAAACTCGTTGGCCCCAGCGGTTAAAAACAGTCAGCGCAACATTAATTCCCGATCCGAAGATCGGGTTTTGACCGTACAAGATGACAAAGGTATCATTTAGATGGGAAGAACCACCCGGGGTGATCACATTGGGC
>Ga0302326_10017783_pt1 | contig 14790 bp, 15 predicted proteins | sample Palsa_T0_3_FD_202264 | JGI IMG/M metagenome (GOLD analysis project Ga0302326, IMG submission 202264) | Peat permafrost microbial communities from Stordalen Mire near Abisko, Sweden - Palsa_T0_3 | ecosystem: Environmental > Terrestrial > Soil > Palsa > Peat permafrost | place: Sweden: Abisko... | reverse complement strand
CGGCACCAACGCCGCACACCGCTCGGCGCTCGGGCATCCGCAATTCGACACGACCGTTGTCACCCGGGCGTTTTCGGGCCGGTATGCCCGCGGTCTGGCGAACGATTTCACCCGGATGCTCGACCACATAGCGCCGCTGGGCTATCCCGAGGTCAACCAGATGACCTCGCCGATCCGCAGGGCCGCGGTCGAGTTGGAAGACCCGCACGGCACCAATCTGTGGGCGGGAACGGCGTACCGGCAGGCACAGACCGGACCGGCGAAGGACATCGTCAGCACGCTCGGCCACGTATAGGTCAGCGACCGACGTCCGGAGTGCGGTGCGCCCACGGCTTGGCGGTTTCCAGCTGGCTGGCCACCCGGAGCAGGACATCCTCGCGACCGTAGGCGGCCACCAGTTGCACGCCGACTGGCAGCCCGGTGTCGGTCCACTCGACCGGCACATTGATCGCGGGCTGACCGCTCATGTTGAACGCCGGCGTAAAGGGAATGAACTGGAACGCGCGTTCCATCGCCTCCAACGGATTGTCGGGGTTGTTGGCGATGGCGCCCAGCGGCAGCGGGAGCTCGGCGACCGTCGGTGTGAGCAGCAGGTCCCAGCCATCGGTCCACCATGCCTGCAACGCACGGCGGAAGTGGGTTGCGGCGGAGAATGCCACCGAATAGTCGACGGCGGTGACGTGTGCGGCCATCTCGGCCTGCACGCGGTTCATCGCTTCGAATTCGTTTGCGGTGAGCGGTCTTCCGACCTGTTCTTCGAATCGCCGAAGCCCGATGCCGATGTTCGTGCTCCACAGCGTGGCGAAGTGCAATCGCAGCGACGTGTCGGCGAGGGCCTCAGGCCACGCCGGTTCGACGTGGTGGCCGAGCGATTCGAGCAGCGTCGCGACCGAACGGGCGGCGGCTGCGCACTCGGGTGCGACGGCTCCACCCTGCGGGTGGTGGTCGAGCAGGCCGATCCGCAACCGACCGGGGTCGGCCCCCAGCTCGAGGACGTAGCGGCGTGCCGGAAGGGCCGCGATGACCGTGTCACCGATGCCAGGCCCGCGGACCGTGTCGAGCAGTGTGGCGGTATCACGTACCGTGCGGCTCACGCACAGCTCGACCGACAGCGCGGTTTCGTCGCGGATCGGGCCGAGTGAGATCCGGCCCTGGCTGGGTTTGAGGCCGACCAGTCCACAGCACGACGCGGGGATGCGGATCGAGCCGCCGCCGTCGCTGGCATGCGCGAACGGGACCATGCCGCTGGCGACCGCGGCTGCGGAACCGCCGCTGGAGCCGCCGGGCGACCGGCTGAGGTCCCACGGGTTGTGGGTCGCGCCCCACGCGATCGGCTCGGTGGTCGGGACGCTGCCGAGTTCGGGGCTGTTGGTCCGTCCGGCCGTCACCAGGCCGGCGCCGCGGAAGCGGCTCACCAGCGTGGTGTCGGCGTCCGAGACCACCGACGCGTTCTTCAGCGCGAGGTTGCCGTTGGTAATGCGCTGGCCGGCGTATCCGGCGAACAGGTCCTTGATGAGGAACGGCACGCCGCGAAATGGCCCGCCGGGCAGCGCAGCTCGGGCAGTCTCACGCGCGTGGTCGAACCAGCGGATCACCACCGCGTTGAGCACCGGATCGATACGCTCGATCCGCTCGATGGCCGCGTCCAGTAATTCCAGCGGCGTCACCTCGCCGTCGTGGACCAGGCTGGCCTGGTCGACCGCATCCATCCATTGGGTCTGATCCGCGAGTGAACTCACGCGGCTTGTGTAGCACGCAAACGCGTGTCAGACCAGCAATGTCGCTGGATCGGTGAAGGGCAGCCTCAGGTCGGCGGCCACCCGTTGGCACAACAGCGCACCGTCATGAGTCGAAAGCCCCTTGGCAAGAGCAGGATTCGAACGGCAAGCGTCTCGCCAGCCATTGTCGGCGAGTTCGATGGCATACGGCATGGTGGCGTTGGTCAAGGCATATGTTGACGTCTTGGGGACCGCCGCGGGCATGTTCGCGACGCAGTAGAACAGCGTGTCGTGCACCGCGAACGTCGGGTCGTCGTAGGTGGTCGGGCGTGAATCCTGGAAGCAACCACCCTGGTCGATGGCGATGTCCACCAACACTGCACCCGGTTTCATCTGCCCAACAAGGGAATTCGATACCAGCGTGGGAGCTTTGCCGCCGGGCAACAGCACCGCGCCGATGACCAGGTCAGCCTGCTTGACGGCTTCCTCCACCTCCAGGGCGGTCGAGTAACGGGTCTGCACCCGACCGGCGAACATGTGGTCGAGCTCGCGCAGTTTGTTGATGTTGACGTCGAGCACGGTGACCGCGGCACCCATTCCGATGGCAACCCGGGCGGCGTTGTATCCGGCGGTTCCCGCGCCGATCACCACCACCGCCGCCGGTTCGACGCCCGGCACTCCGCCCATCAGCACGCCGCGGCCGCCATGAGTCCGCATCAGGTGATACGCCCCGACCTGAGCCGACAGTCGCCCGGCGACCTCACTCATCGGGGCCAACAGTGGTAAGGCGCCGTCGGGGGTCTGCACCGTCTCGTAGGCGATCGAGGTGGTGCCCGCAGCGAGCAGTGCCTCGGTGCATGACCGCGAGGCGGCCAGATGCAGGTAGGTGAACAGGGTCTGGCCATGCCGCATACGCGAGTACTCGATTGACGTCGGCTCCTTGACCTTGAGCACCAGGTCGGCGTCGGCCCACACGCCCTCTGCGGCGGCGATAAGTTGCGCGCCTGCGGCCTTGAACTCGGAGTCTGGGATCGACGAGCCCTCACCCGCGCCCGCCTCGACCAGAACCTCATGACCACGACGGGTCAGCTCGGCGACCCCGGACGGGGTGATCGCCACGCGGAATTCGTTATTTTTCGTCTCGGTTGGGATGCCGACATGCATACCTCCAATTGTGAAGAAAGTTCAGTGATAGTGCAAAGAAGACGAAGACACGCGTTTAAGATAACTAGATGGCCGAAGAAATTACGGAACACCAGAGTCGTGAGCGGCTATCATCGAAGGATCTTCGGCCTTCGGACTTGGACAGTACGGACCGCAAAATCGTGAGCCTGCTCCATGCCGATGCCCGCATGACCAACAGCGCGCTGGCTGAAGAACTCGACATCGCCGCGTCGACCTGTCATGGCCGGGTGCGGAGACTCATGGACTCGGGTGTGATCCGCGGCTTCTATGCCGATATCGACCCGGCCGCAGTCGGATTGCCGCTGCAGGCGATGATTTCAGTCAGCCTGCAATCCAACGCCCGCGGCAAGATCCGCGAATTCATCCAGCAGATCCGGCGCAGGCCCCAGGTGATGGATGTCTATTTCCTCGCCGGTGCCGATGACTTCATCTTGCACGTCGCCGCGCGCGACACCGAAGATCTGCGCTCGTTCGTGGTGGAGAACCTCAACGCCGACGGCGACGTCGCGGGCACCCAGACATCGCTGATCTTCGAGCACCTGCGGGGAGCCGCGCCCGTCTGACCGCGAGGAGTTCCCGATACCGGGGGTACCGGGTATGCTCCTGCCAATGTTCACGGTCAACGACGAGGCTGTCGGTCCGCACGTGCCAGGTGCCGGGGCCGGGCTTGATGAACGGCCCGATCACGAGCGATTGGTCCTCGAAGCGCGCGATGTCGCGTTCGACTGGGCGAAGCTGCCGTTTCACTACGTGCCCGGCGAGCCGTTCACTACGCACATGCTCAACGTGCTGCACCTGCTGCTGCCGGCCGGTGAGGAGTTCTTCGTCGACCTGTTCAAACAGGCACTGCCGCTGATCAAGGACGACCAGCTGCGGCTCGATGTGCAGGGATTCATCGGCCAGGAGGCGATGCATTCGCAGGCGCACACCGGTGTGCAGGAGTACTTCGCCGCCAACGACATCGACGTGACACCGTTCACCGACCAGATGAACTGGCTGTTCGGCAAGCTCTTGGGCGACCGGCCGCGGTGGAGTGTGCGGCGCCAGCACAGCTGGCTACTCGAGCGGGTGGCACTTGTCTCGGCGATCGAGCATTACACCGCGATCCTGGGCGAATGGATTCTGAACACCCCGCAGCACGACGCGATCGGCACCGATCCGGTGATGCTGGACATGCTCCGCTGGCACGGCGCCGAAGAAGTCGAGCACAAAGCGGTGGCCTTCGACCTGATGAAGCACCTGCGGGCAGGTTACTTGCGGCAGGTGCGCACCCAATTGGTCGTGACGCCGATGATGCTGCTGATGTGGGTGCGCGGAGTCCGCTTCATGTACTCCGTTGACCCGCAGGTGCCGGACGGCGCCAAGCCGCACTGGTGGTACTACTTCCAGGCTGCACGACGCGGTTTGATGCCAGGGCCGCTGCGCTTCGTGCGGGTGATCGGCGCCTACTACCTGCCGGGGTTCCACCCGTCGCAGCTGGGCGGGGTGGAGAAGGCGGTCGACTACCTGGCGATCTCACCTGCCGCGCGCGCATCGCACTGAGCGAGAGGATCCGATGACCACCGATTCGGCGGCTAGTTCAACCGTGCCGACCCGCAGCACTGTGATCGCGTCGGACGGCGTCACTTTGGCCGTCCATGCCTACACCGAGATCGACCCGCAGCGGCCGACCGTGTTGGCCATTCACGGTTACCCCGACAACCATCACCTCTGGGATGGCGTGGCCGAGCATCTCGCTGGGCGCTATAACCTCGTCGCCTATGACGTGCGGGGTGCCGGCGAGTCCGCGCGCCCGGCGGGGCGATCGAATTACCGCTTTTCCCAGTTGATTTCCGATACCGGCGCGGTGATCGACAGCCTGGGTGTCGGCCGGGTGCATCTACTGGCCCACGATTGGGGCTCGATTCAGGCTTGGGCCGCGGTCACCGACGAGACGGTGATGACCAAAGTGGCCTCGTTCACGTCGATATCCGGGCCGCACCTCAACTACGCGGGCAAGTTCTTACGGTCGGCCCGCACTCCACGCGGTCTCTTCGACGTGGTCCGCCAGTTCTTCGCATCGGGATACATCTGGTTCTTCCTGACCCCCGGCCTGCCGGAGCTGATGATCCGCTCCGGGGTGGGCGTGAAAGTTATTGACGCGTTTGGCCGTATCGGTAATTCCAGTACACTTACCCGACCTATCGAGACGGTGCGATCTACCGGCGACTACGTCAACGGCCTCAACCTGTACCGCGCCAATATGCCCGGGCCGTTTCTGGCGCCCGGTGCCAAGCTGCCCGATACCACTGTTCCGGTCCAGGTGCTGGTGCCGCGGATGGACCTGTTTGTCACGCCCGCGCTGCAGCGCTTCACCGGTTCAATCCCGTTGGGCAGCAGGGTCGTTCCGATCGAAGGCGGCCACTGGGTGGTGACCGCGCGTCCCGACGTCATCGCGCGGCTGACCAGTGAATGGATCGACCGAGTCGTCGACGGCGCCGCTCCGGACAACCACAGCGCGGTGCGAACCGGTCCGCGCGACGTGCGAGGCAAACTCGCCTTGGTCACCGGCGCCGGCGCCGGGATCGGCCGCGCCACCGCCCTGGAACTGGCGCGCCAAGGCGCCGATACCGTCGTGATCGTCGACCGTGATCTGGCCGCGGCGGAGGACACCGCCGCGGCGGTCCGGAATGTCGGCGCCGGGGCAGCCGCCTACGAGGCTGATGTCAGCGATGAGAAAGCGATCGATTCGCTTGCCGCACAAGTCAACGACGAGCACGGCGTGGTCGACATCTTGGTGAACAACGCCGGAATCGGGATGGCGGGCCGATTTCTGGAGACGACGCCGGCGCATTGGGACAACATCCTGGCAGTCAACCTTCGCGGCGTGCTGAACGGAAGTCGGTCGTTCGCAACGCAAATGGTCGACCGTGGACAGGGCGGCACCATCATCAACGTGTCATCGGCTGCGGCGTTTCTTCCGTCGAAGTCGATGATCGCCTACGGTACGACGAAGGCCGCGGTGTTGGCGTTCAGCGAATCGCTGCGCGCGGATCTGGCTGACGAGGGTATCACCGTCACCGCGGTCTGCCCGGGGTTCGTCAACACCAACATCGCCAAAAGCACGGTCTACGCGGGAATGTCACCGGACGAACAGGACAGCGCCCGAGACAAGGCCGACGTTGCTTACCGTCGTCGCAACTACACGCCGGAAGCAACCGCCAAGGCGATCGTCAAGGCTGTCAAGAGCGGCCCGCCGGTGCTGCCGATCGCGGCCGAATCGCGAGTCGGATACGCGATGCGCCGCATTAGTCCTTCATTGATCCGGCTGTTGGCCCGCTACGACATCCGACCTTAAGGCTATTGTGTCGCAGAGTATCTGGGCCAGCAGGCCCGCCGACATCTACGGCCGCCGCAAGCGGGACCGGCTCTACACGGCGGTGTGGGGCCTGGGCGTGCTGCTCGGCGGGTTGTCTTCAGCGACCCGGTGGACGCCGTCCCGGGTGCTGCCGGTGGGGCGCACCCACACCGCGGTCGTCATCAAGCGCGAGCTACTCACCCCGGACGTGATCGCGTTGACTTTCGCCGACCCCCACGGCGGCCTGCTTCCGTCGTGGACGCCGGGCAGCCATGTCGACGTGCAGCTGCCCTCCGGTCGCCGTCGTCAGTACTCGCTGTGCGGACCGCCCGGGCGGCGGACCGATTACCGTATTGCGGTGCGCCGCATCGCCGATGGTGGTGGCGGTTCGATCGAGATGCACGATGCGTTTCGGGTCGGCGACGCACTGGTGTTCGAGGGTCCGCGCAATGCGTTCTATCTCGGCGGCGACGAGCGTGACGTGCTCTTCGTCATCGGCGGAATCGGGGTGACACCCATCCTGTCGATGATGCGGGCGGCACAGCAGCGCGGAATGAACTGGCGCGCAATCTATGCCGGCCGCAGCCGGGAATACATGCCGCTGCTGGACGAGGTGACCTCGCTGGCTCCGGACCGGGTAACCGTGTGGGCCGACGACGAGCGTGGCCGATTCGCCACGGCCGACGATCTACTGGTCGGTGCGACACCTACCACCGCGGTCTACGTGTGCGGGCCGAGCGGGATGCTGGAATCGGTGCGCATCGCTCGCGACGAGCACGCGAACGCGCCGTTGCACTATGAGCGGTTCAGTCCGGCGCCGGTGGTCGACGGCATCCCCTTCGAACTCGAGCTCGCTCGCTCGCGGCGGGTGCTTGACGTCCCCGCCAACCGCTCGGCGCTCGACGTCATGCTCGACACGGATCCGACGACGGCGCACTCCTGCCGACAAGGCTTCTGCGGGACCTGCAAGGTCAAAGTGCTCGGCGGGCACGTCGACCGTCGAGGTCGACTCGCGGAATCCGACGGCGAGATGCTGGTGTGCGTCTCACGCGCGACCGGTGGCCGCGTGGTGATCGACGCCTAGGGCACCAGCTGCAGGTGCAGGTTGTTGGTCTCCTGGTAGCCCTGCGGGTTGCCACAAGCTTTCACGTTGTTGGTGATCTGCACGGTGCCGTCCAGCGTGTTCGGATCCCACGAGTAGTGGAAGCCGATCGCGTCCTTGACGTCGCCGCCCTCTTCGCAGGAAACGCCGCCCTTGCCGTCCAGCGTCCACTGCCCGTTGACCAGGTTCGCCTGACCCAGCTCTTTGATCGAGGCGCAGCCGTCACCGCAGGGGGTGATGAACCAGTCGCTGTGCACCTGGTGACCGTCCGGATAGGTCTCGGTCTCGATGTAATGGCCGTTCAGCGGATCCGCGGTGGACACGGGAGCCGTTACTACCAGGGCGAGACCGGCAAGCATCGCGCCAGCGGCAAAGCCGCGTGTGATCGTCATGATCCGGTTCCTTTCGTCGAGCTGCTCAGTGCGTCCGTTGGTGGGTATCACAGGAGCTTCTCGGTTCGTGTGCGTTTGGCGATTCTTCCGGGTGAACGCACGGTGACGAATGCGAAAGTCGAAGTGCTCACTCGCGCGAGCGCTTATCGCCAAAAAAGCGTTCCGGATGATGATAGTCATTGACTCTCGCCTGGCCGTGATCAAGATGTGGCGGCGGAATCCACTGGGTGCTTCCGTTTTCGAGCTTTATTGTCCGCCAGCCTTTATCAACCAGTTTATGGTCAGGCTTACAAGCCAGCGTCAACCGGTCGATGTCCGTCTGGCCGCCGCGGGCCCAGTCGTCGTTGTGATGAACTTCGGTCCAGTATCCGGGTACTTCGCAGCCCGGGGCGGTGCAGCCGCGATCCTTCGCATAGAGGACCAGTCGCTGGTCCGCCGAGGCTATTCGACGGGCCCGGCCCAAATACAGCGGCCGGTTTTCGTGCTCGTCGAATACCGCCAGGTAGTGGTACGCGCGGCTAGCCATCCGGATGAGGTCGCGCATGGGCAGTAGCGTTCCGCCGCCCGTCACCGCCTGCCCAGTCGCGGAGCTGAGTTCCTGCAGCGTGGTCGACACGACGACCGTCACCGGTAGTCCGTTGTGTACTCCGAGTTTTGGATCGCCCAATTGACCGCGCACCAGCACGTTGATCGCGTCGTGCTGCCGTTGGGCGTGACTGCGGATATCGGGTTCATCTGTAGCGCAGAGGCTTTCGTGGTCAGGGTCGCACGTGCCCGGCGCGGCGAACCGGGCCAACCACGCATCGAGGTTGGCGCGCAGCTCAGGCGAAGCGACCAGCTTGCCGTTACTCATTCCGTCGGAGCGCTGCGGCGACCAGGTGAACCCGCGTTGGCGTGCCCGGTCGATGTCCGAGAACTTGCCGTCCGGATTGATCAGCACCGAGCATCGGTTCGCCACTTTCTCCAACTGGTCGGGCCGCAGCTTGCTCGACTGCTCGGCCAGGAAACGCTCCGCGCGTTCGACCGTGTCGAGCGGTGTGTCTGCAGGCAGGCCACGAACGAACGTCTGGATCACCTTCAGGTGCTGCGGGTCGAGCAACCCTTCCCGCCAGACCTGCGCCGTCGCGGGCAGTTCCGGGGGCAGCGTCTCGCCGGTGATAGTCACCTGAGCTGCGAGCTGCTCGGCGTCGCGCATCCGGCGGCGAGCTTCGGCGCAACTGATTCGCAGCCAGTCCGCAATGACCTTGTGCACCGGTCCGCCGACGTCGGCCGGATCCTCGTGGGCCAGACCAGCGAGGAGGTCATGGCCAGCTACGAGCTGACGACGTCGGGCCGTCTCCAGACGTTCGAGTGCGCGCAGGCGGGTGGTGGGGTCAGCGGCGGCAAAATCCAGCTCGCTGATTGTGGTCACGGCGGCATCGAGCGCGTCGAAAGCTGCCGTCATCGAATGCATGTTCGAAACATTATTCGGACTTACCGATAGAAGGCGCGGCCGAGACGGCGCTGCGGGAGTAACTGTGGACAAAGGCGCAACTGTGGACAAACTCGGCACGCTCTAGGGTGACACCATGCGGGTGGCGGTACTGGGATCGAAGGGCAAAGTCGGCGCGACGATGGTGCAGGCGGTGGCGGCCGCCGAGGATCTGAGCTTGTCCGCGGAAGTCGACGCCGGTGATCCGCTGAACCTGTTGACCGACAGCAACACCGAAGTTGTCATCGACTTCACCCACCCCGACGTCGTGATGGCGAACCTCGAGTTTCTCATCGACCACGGTATTCACGCGGTCGTGGGGACCACCGGCTTCACCGACGAACGGCTGCAGAAAGTTCGGTCATGGCTGGCCGCCAAACGCGGCGTATCGGTGCTCATCGCGCCGAACTTTGCCATCGGTGCGGTGTTGTCCATGCATTTCGCCAAGCAGGCCGCGCCGTTTTTCGAGTCAGTCGAAGTGATCGAACTGCATCATCCGCAGAAGGCCGATGCGCCGTCGGGGACCGCCGCCCGTACCGCCGCGCTGATCGCCGAGGCGCGAAAAGGCTTGCCGCCCAACCCGGATGCCACCAGCACCAGTCTGCCGGGGGCCCGCGGCGCGGACGTCGATGGCGTGCCGGTGCATTCGGTGCGACTGGCCGGGCTGGTGGCGCACCAGGAAGTCTTGTTCGGAACCCTGGGGGAGACGTTGACCATCCGGCACGACAGCATCGACCGCACGTCGTTCGTACCCGGCGTGCTGCTGGCGGTTCGGCGGGTCGCCGAATATCCAGGCCTGACAATAGGAATTGAATCGCTGCTCAATCTGCAATGACCGGAACGTCGCGAGGTGTGCGAATCCAACTGACGATCGCGTTCATGTGCGCGGCGTTGGTGGTGTATCTCGTGCTGCTCGGCCGGGCCGCCGTGCTGATGATCAGCTCAGGGCGTGCCGTCGCGATCGCGTTGGGCGGCGCGCTGTTGATCCTGCCCGGCATCGGCTTGTGGGCGATGATCGCCACGTTGCGCGCCGGCCTCTCCCATCAGAAGCTGGCCCGCCTGGCTGCTGAAGACGGCATGGAACTCGACGTGAGCGCGCTGCCGCGACGTCCGTCGGGGCGCATCGAACGCGCCGCGGCCGACGCACTTTTCGACACCGTCCGCACCGAACTGGACAGCGATCCGCACGACTGGCGTCGGTGGTACCGGCTGGCCCGTGCCTACGACTACGCGGGAGATCGAAGTCGTGCACGAGAAGCCATGAAGAAAGCCGTCGAGCTACAGGGTCGCGAATGAGTAAACGCTGTTGATCGTTCCGCCGACCAAATGGTCCAAGGGGTGCGATCGGGGCGTAATGTTCGCACGGATAGCACTGAGGGAAGTCCAAGGATGCCCATGAGCGGTCATGACTGGAGCAAGCCAGCGGCGATGGCCATTCCTCAGGAGGGCTACTTCGAACTCGAGCGCGGCAGGTACGGTCCGATCTATCCGAGAACTCCTGCCTGCTATGGCTTTTCGATCATCGCGAAGGTCAAAGAGGGGCGCGAGGACGCGATCCGCGAACACGGCAAGACAATCCAAGCAGCGATCACCGAAACGCCGGAGTTCCTGGCTCCACTACGCCTGCACTACCTCCGCTGGGTGCTCTTCGATATCGGCGATGGCTTGACCTTCCAATACCAGGGCATCTTCGACACCGACTTCGACAAATACACCGAGGACGCCGTGCAGCTGTTCGGCCAGAGCGGTATTAACACGGTCTTCACCAACCTCGAGGGATTCCCGGAGGACTGGAAGGAGAACCCCGACGCCTTCGTGAAGTTCGTTCGTGAGCACCACTTCCCCAGCTTCTTGGAGTACGGCGAGTATCCCTACGTTACCGCCGACGAGATCAAAAAGGCCCTGCGGCTCAAAGCGGCGTTCTCCGACATGCTTGATCAGATGCAGTGATCCGCACCGGGCGGCGCGTGGATGCTTGAGTTCGACGATATCCAGCACATTCTGCTGACCCGTACGCCAGCGATGACAGGGCGCTATGAGTTCCTGACGTTCAGCAACCCGGCCGGGGGTCGGGCGTGGCTGTCCGAGCTGATCCCGGTGGTCGAATCTGCCGCCGCGGCGCAAGCCTCGATGGATGGCACCAAGCGCTGGGTCACGCTGGCATTCACGTGGAAGGGCTTGCGGGCGCTCGGGGTTCCCGAGGAATCCCTCGAAACTTTCCCGGAGGCGTTTTGCCAGGGGATGGCCGCCCGGGCCGACATCTTGGGCGATACCGGGGCCGCCAGCCCAGAACATTGGGTGGGTGGACTGGCGGGTGCAGACCTGCATGCGATCGCGATCCTGTTTGCTCGCGACGACGCTGAACATGCGCGGGCCACCGGGGTGCATGACGAGCTGGTGGCTCGGTGCGACGGTGTGCGCAGTCTGTCAGTGTTGGATCTGAACGCCACGCCGCCGTTCAATTTTGCACACGATCACTTCGGGTTCCGGGACAGGTTGTCGCAGCCGGTGATCGAGGGATCGGGTGAAGGCCCCACGCCGGGGTCGGGCGCGCCGTTGAAGCCGGGCGAGTTCATCCTCGGTTATCCGGACGAGCTCGGGCCGGTCGCAGACCTGCCGCAGCCAGAAGTATTGGCCCGCAACGGAAGCTACATGGCCTACCGACGGCTGCAAGAGCATGTCGGTGTGTTCCGCGACTATCTGCGGGAGCACGCCGACACGCCAGACGATCAGGAACTGCTCGCCGCCAAGTTCATGGGCCGCTGGCGTAGCGGCGCTCCGCTGGTGCTGGCCCCCGAGCGCGACGATCCTGAGCTCGGCGCGGATCCCATGCGCAACAATGACTTCAACTACAAGGAGATGGATCCACTCGGGTACGCCTGCCCGCTCGGATCGCACGCGCGACGGCTCAACCCACGCGACACCGCGCACAACATGAACCGGCACAGAATAATTCGCCGGGGTGCCACTTACGGGCCGGCATTACCCGAGAGCGCGCCCGACGACGGGGTCGATCGCGGTATTGCCGCATTCATCATCTGCGCCAGCCTGGTTCGCCAGTTCGAGTTCGCGCAGAATGTGTGGATCAACGACCGCACGTTCCACGAACTCGGCAACGAGCACGATCCCATCTGCGGAACACAGGACGGCACAATGGAATTCAAAATCCCCAACAGGCCGATCCGCAAAGTCCTCAAAGGTCTGCCTGCCTTCACCACTCTGAAGGGCGGGGCCTACTTCTTCCTGCCGGGGATTAAGGCCCTCCGATACCTAACGGCGCTCGACAGTTAAGAGGCACGCTCATGAGCACGCTTCCCGCCGCACGCACCTATAACCAAACCCATGTCCCGCGCAAGCACACTCCAGGCCATCGGCGCATCAGCATCTACTGGACCTGGAGCTACCCGTGGGAAGCCCAACGCGACCCGGGCGCGATGTACAACCGCTTCTCCACCATGACCGAAGTCCGCAACGCCTTATGGCCGAGCTACGAGACACCGGAATACGACGAGGCACACTTCCTCCAGGGCATCGCCGGCACCCTGGAACTTTTCCACCGCTCGGCGCTGGCTTTCCAGGATCTGGCCGGCGAAGCCACCGGTCACCCAGTCGCCGTCTTCCAGCGCATCGATCAAGCGGGCTACAAGCTCCCCATCGATGAGCGGATCCTGGCCGATACCGACACCCTGATGGTGTTCGGGCTTGATCACATCCTGTCGGAACAAGAAGCTGCGCCGGAAGAGATCAGCGCCATCCGGGACTGGCTGAAACGAGAAGGCACGTGCCTGCTACTGGCCCCGCACCACGACGTCGGGTTTACCGACGATTTCGCCCAGCGTCAGGTTGAATACCAGCACCACGGCGACCCGCTAGTGCCTCGCCAACAACGGTTCGGGCAGTACACTCGCTCCCTGATGACGGCCCTCGAGGTCCCGGTGCACAACACCTGGGGGCTGCGTCCCGCCGTTGTTGAGGGCACTAAGCAGATCGCACCGCTGACCGCGGTCCGCGACCTGGACGCCGCGCACTTGCTCGACAACGTCACCACGTTCAACTTCCATCCCCACCTGCCGCACTACGAACTCACCGCACCGGAGAGCGACTCAGTGCGGGTGCTGGGTCGTCAACGGATCGATCCCAACAGACACCACCCCTTCACCACGGCGGGCAACACCGAATTCAACGCGCTGATCTGGATGCCGCCGTCGGGCCAGCGGGCCGGCGACATCGTCCTCGTCGACTCCACGAACTTCACCACGCTTTTCGGCGGCACCGACAGCCTCAAGAATTTTTGGCACAATCTTGCGACCATGAAGTGACGTTCCAGCGGGGAAGGTAGAGGTCACAATGCCCGGTATGGCAGCGATCGCCATGGGCGCAGCTCCCGTCGTCGGTGGTGCGCTGTTCGGCGCTGCGGTGGGGCAACTCAGGGGTCCCAACTTGCGCGAAGGGATCAAACAAGACCTGGAGCTGCTCGAGCAGCTGCCTGAAATCGAGGCGCCCCGGCGGGAGGCGTTGCGGCGCAGCATCGACGACCGCATCGATGAATTGGTCGTGGCGGAGAACACGGCCCGCCGGCTGCGCGCCGCCGCCGCTTCCTATGAAGGAAGCTGGCGTGACATCGTCCTGTTTCTCTGCACGGTGCTTTTCTCGATTGTCTGGTGGTCTGTCGACCACGACCGGGGTAGCTGGCTGCCCGTGTTCATTACCACGATTGTGGCGTCGGTCGTGGCGGCCGGCTATGCAGTCCGGGGTCTGCGCCGAAGCATGCGCAGGGTGCGCCGTCGCGTCGGTCGTGGTCAGCAGTCGTAAGCGGCGTCCGCCCGGTCGCACGTGAGTGGACGGCCTAACGCGAGATGAGGAGGCCCGACTAGTGGCCGTGCTGTTGATTGTCCATCACACCCCGTCGCCGCACTGTCAGGAGATGTTCGAGGCGGTGGTAGCTGGGGCGACCGATCCCGAGATCGCAGGTGTCGAGGTCGTACGGCGACCGGCGCTCACCGTTTCGGCGGTCGAAATGCTGGAAGCTGACGGCTACCTGCTGGGCACCCCGGCGAATCTTGGCTACATTTCGGGTGCTCTCAAGCACGCGTTCGACTGCGCCTATTACCAGCTGCTTGATTCGACGCGCGGCCGACCGTTCGGGCTGTACCTCCACGGCAACGAGGGCACCGAGGGCGCCGAGCGAGCAGTCGACACGATCACGACCGGGCTGGGCTGGGTCAAAGGCGCAGAGACCGTGCTGGTTTCGGGCAAGCCGAGCAAGAGCGATGTCGACGCGTGCTGGAACCTTGGTGCGACGGTCGCGGCGCAGCTGATGGAGTGAACGTTCAGTGCGATCGCAGGATGGTGATCGCGTTGTCGAATTTCTTGAACTTGTCGAATGTCTCTGCGGGAACGCCGAAGACGGCGGACAACGTTTCGGGCGGAAGCTGACTCAACGACTCGGCGATACCGATGTTGTCTTTGTCTTCTGCTGCGCTGGAGTTCTGGATGATCAGCACGTCTAGATCTTCGGTGCCGAGGTTCTCGAAGTAGTGCAAGGATCCTTGGGGTGCGAACACGAGGTCGTCGACCTGGGCCTC
>Ga0302326_10017779_pt1 | contig 14792 bp, 14 predicted proteins | sample Palsa_T0_3_FD_202264 | JGI IMG/M metagenome (GOLD analysis project Ga0302326, IMG submission 202264) | Peat permafrost microbial communities from Stordalen Mire near Abisko, Sweden - Palsa_T0_3 | ecosystem: Environmental > Terrestrial > Soil > Palsa > Peat permafrost | place: Sweden: Abisko... | reverse complement strand
GCCCGAGCGTGACTGGGACGGCGTCCATCAGGTGGGTGCGCCCTGACTTGACGACGTTCTGAAAGCTCTTCGACTTCTTCGCAAACGAGCGCTCCAGCTGGCGGAGCGCCGGCAGCAGCTCGTTCTGGGCGACGTCGAGCGCCGCGAGGTGGACGGCCGAGGGAAACACGTCATTGGAGGACTGGCCCATGTTGACGTGGTCGTTTGGATGCACGCCCGAGCCGGCGAGCGCGGCGATCACCTCGTTGGCGTTCGTGTTCGTCGATGTGCCCGAGCCGGTCTGGAAGACATCGATCGGGAACTGTGAATCGTGCTTGCCGGCAGCGATCTCGGCGGCGCCTTTGGCGATGCTCGCGGCGCGGCGTTTGTCGAGCAGCCCGAGCTCGCCGTTGACGAGCGCGGCGGCGCCCTTCACCCGAGCGAGCCAGCGCACGACCGACACGGGAACGGTCTCGCCCGAGATCGGGAAGTTGTCAACTGCCTTGGTTGTCTCTCCGCCCCACAGCTGCTTCTCCGGCATTGGCTCTCCTTGGTTTTATTGGGCCCCACCCGCCCGCAGAACCCTACCCGCAGAACGCGGAAAGCTCGCGGGCCAAGCCGACTGGGTCGTCGTAGGCCATTAGGAAACCCGTGCTCTGCAGCACGCGTAGCTGGCCGTCCGGCAGCAAAGCCAGCGTCTCTTCGGCGGCCGCGAGCGGGTGCTGGCGGTCGCGGTCGGCCCACAGCAAGAGCACAGGCATCGAAAGGCGCGGGTACAGTTCGAGCAGCTGGGTCTGCGCACCGCGCGGCCAGGCGCGCGCGCAGCGCGCCCAGGAGCGCGCGAGGTTTGGGTTGCCGGGGACATCGGCGAAGGCGTGGCGCAGGAGGTCGCGCGCGGCGGGATCGGCGCGGGCGGACAGCCGCTGGCCCCGCTCGGGGGTGAAGGCGGCGTGAGCGGCGTGGGTGAGCAGACGGTCCAGACCGGGGACGGCGCCAGCGCCGGCGGCCAGACGCCAGGCGGTGCGCAGCCGCGCGTTCTGCGGCGGCGCGTGCAGACGACTTCCCATCAACACGAGCCGCTTGGGCTCGAGACTGCCACGAGCGATCGCGTGCAGCAGGATCTCCGCGCCGGCGTCGTGGCCGCCGACCAGGGGACGGGGGCCGAGCACATCCGCGGCGAACCCGGACATCACATCGGCGAACCAGTCGAGCGTGTAGGGATGGCGCGGGCGATCCTCGGAGTCTCCGTGCAACGGCAGGTCGGGGAGCACAACGCGGAAGCGGTCTGAGAGTTGCTCGACGGCCGGTTCGAACTCCTTGTGGGAGAGCATCGCCGAGTGCAGCAGCGCGAGCGGCGGCCCGGCGCCGAACTCACGGTAGGCCACGCGCGCGCCGTCGGGGTGGTGGTAGAGACGCAACCTCACACTCGCAATCGTAGGCCGCACCTACAATGGGCCGCCCTGTGAGCGCCACCGAGAAACACCCGCTGATCCCGCGCCGCGAGGTCGATCCTCGCCAGGATCTGCCCAAGCTGGAGCTGGAGGTGCTGGAGCGCTGGCGCGAGCGCGACGTGTTCGCCGCGTCGCTGCGTAAGAGAGAGGGCGCCGAGCAATGGGTCTTCTACGAGGGGCCCCCAACCGCGAACGGACCTCCGGGCTCACATCACGTGCTCTCGCGCGTGTTCAAGGACATCTACCCGCGCTACCAGACGATGCGCGGCTACAGGGTCGAGCGCAAGGGCGGTTGGGACTGCCACGGCCTGCCAGTCGAGATTGCGGTCGAACGGGAGCTCGGGATTAAATCGAAGGCGGAAGTCGAGGAGTACGGGATCGGCGAGTTCAACGCACGCTGCCGTGAGTCGGTGTTTACCTACCTGGAGGAGTGGAACCGGCTGACTGAGCGCATCGGCTTCTGGCTGGACCTCGACGACGCTTACAGAACGCTCGACGAGAGCTACATCGAGTCGGTCTGGTGGGCGCTGTCGCAGATCGATCGCCGTGGACTGCTCTACGAAGGCCACAAGGTCAGCCCGTACTGCCCGCGATGCGAGACGACGCTGTCCTCGCACGAGGTGGCGCAGGGCTACAGGGACGTCGTCGATCCGAGCGTGTATCTGAAGTTGTCGGTCACAAACGACCGCGGATCCGCCAGCGAGGACAAGCTGCTGGTATGGACGACGACGCCGTGGACGCTGCCCGGCAACGTGGCGCTCGCGGTGTCTCCCACGGCGAGCTATGCGCGCGCGCGCCTTGGAGATGAGCACTTTGTGCTCATCTCCAATCGTGTCGTTGCGGTGCTGGGCGAGCAAGCGAAGGTAGTCGAGCGCTTCAGCGGCGAGGAGCTGGTGGAGCGCTATGGCAGCTACCAGAGCCCGATCTTCACGCTCAACGATCGCATGCCGGGGGGCTCGCAGATCCTCGCGGACGACTTCGTCACGACGGAGGAAGGCACGGGCATCGTGCATCTGGCGCCGGCGTTCGGCGAGGACGACTACCGCGTGGCGGCGGCGGCAGGGATCTTCAGAGGCGACGAACCACACACGCTGTACAACCCGGTCAGGCCGGACGGCACTTACGACGCTCGCGTGCGCGACCGCGACGGCAACTCGTGGGAGGGTCGCTTCGTCAAGGACCCTGAACTGACGCAAGAGCTGATCGCAGACCTGGACGCGCGTGGGCTGCTGCTGCGGGTGGAGGATTACGAGCACTCCTATCCCCATTGCTGGCGTTGCGGCACGCCGCTGCTGTACTACGCAAAACCGTCGTGGTACATCGCGACGACGAAGCTCCGCGACGAGCTGCTCGCGGCCAACGAGACCGTCAACTGGTATCCGCCCCACGTCAAGGAGGGGCGGTTCGGAGATTGGTTGAAGAACAACGTCGACTGGGCGCTCTCACGCGAGCGCTACTGGGGCACGCCGCTGCCGGTGTGGCGCTGCACAAAGGGTCACGTGCACGTCGTCGGTTCATTCACGGAGCTTGAGTCACTCTCTGGCAGGACTCTCGACGACCACCACCGTCCGTTTGTGGATGATGTCGAGTTCCCGTGTCCCACCTGTGAGCAGCCGATGAAACGAGTGCCCGAGGTGATCGACGTGTGGTTCGACTCCGGCGCGATGCCGTTCGCCCAGCACCACTTCCCTTTCGAGCACGAGGACGTCTTCCAGGAGCGCTTCCCGGCGGACTTCATCTGCGAGGCGCAGGACCAGACCAGGGGCTGGTTCTACTCGCTGCTCGCAATCGCGACGCTGTTGGGCCAAGAGGCTCCCTTCGAGGAGCGGGCGCCGTATAAGAACGTGGTGTGCCTCGGGTTGATCCTCGACGAGGACGGGCAGAAGATGTCGAAGTCGAAGGGCAACACGGTCGAGCCGTGGTCGGTGTTGAACACCTACGGGGCCGATGCGTTCCGCTGGTACTTCTTTACCTCCAAGCAGCCGTGGGACGGATACCGCTTCTCCGAGGAGGCGATCGGCGAAGGGGTGCGCCTGTTCCTGAAGCAGCTGTGGTCGACGTACTACTTCTACGTCCTGTACGCCGCGGCGAACTCGGCGGCACTCTGCGGGGGAGCGCCAAAGCAGGCGGGGACGGGACAGGCAGCGGTGGAGGCGGAGTCCACCGAGGACCTCGACCGCTGGGCGCTGTCACGCACCGCGGCCACCGCCGAGCTGGTCGCCGAGCGACTCGACGCCTATGACGCCACCTCCGCCGGACGGGCGATCGCGGGCTTGGTCGACGAGCTGTCCAACTGGTACGTGCGCCGCTCGCGGCGGCGCTTCTGGGACGGCGATCCGGCCGCATTCGAGACTCTGCGCTTTTGCCTGCTGACCGTGGCGAAGCTACTCGCGCCCCTGTGCCCGTTTATCGCCGATGAGATCTACGACAACCTCGACGGCACGCTCGCGAGTGTGCACCTGTGCGAGTTCCCAGTGGCCGACGCGCTGCCTGCGCGCGACGAGGGCTTGGAGGAGGCGATGTCGCTCGCGCGCGAGACGGTGCGCCTCGGGTTGGGCGCACGCGGCAAGGCCAAGATCAAGGTGCGCCAGCCGCTGGGCGAGGCGGTTGTGGTGGCAGATGGACGCGAGCGCGCAGCGATCGAACGGCTCGTGGACGTCGTGCGCGAGGAGCTGAACGTGCGGCGTGTGCGCTTCGTAGCCGCCGCCGAGGAGCTGGGCAGCTACGAGGTGAAGGCCAACTACCGCACGCTGGGACCGCTGTTCGGCAAGGACATGCCCCGCGCTGCCGAGGCGATCGCCGCGCTCGACCCCGCGCGGGTGGCGGCGGCGGTGCGCGATGGCGGAAGTGCAATCGGGATCGCGGTGGCAGGACGCGAGCACACGCTGTCGGCCGAGGACGTGATCCTCACGATGAAGGCACCTGAGGGCTACTCGGTTGAGCGCGAGGGTGCCCACGCGGTGGCACTCAATCTGACGATCGATGATGACCTGCGCGCCGAGGGCCAAGCGCGTGAGATCGTCCACGCGGTTCAGAACGCGCGCAAGACCGCCGGCCTGGAGGTCGAGGACCGGATCGAGCTGCGCCTCGACGGCGACCCTACGCTGATCGCGGCCGCCGAGGCCCACCGCGACCACCTGGCCGGTGAGACGCTCGCGGTCGAGCTCACTCTCACGCCCGGCGCGGAGAGCGCCGTTGAGGCGATGGACTACTCAGAGCAGGCCGAGATCGACGGCCTGCCCCTGAGCATCGGCCTACGCCGCAGTTAGCGCCGGCTCCAGCTCCTGCTCCAGCTTCTTCTTGGGATAGGCCCCGACGACAGTCTTCACCGGCTGACCGCCCTTGAACAGGATCAGCGTCGGAATCGAAAGCACCTGGAAGTTGGCTGCCGTCTGCTGGTTCTCGTCGATGTTCAACTTCACGATCCTCAGGTCGGGACGCTCGGAGGCGATCTCCTCGAGCACGGGCGCGACCATCCGGCAGGGCCCGCACCAGGGTGCCCAAAAGTCGACGAGCACCGGACCCTCGGACTCGATCACCTCGGCCTGGAAGTTGGTGTCTGTGACTTCATTCAGCGTGCCTGCCATTGGGTTCTCCTTGCTCGTATTCCGCTTGTCCGTTCCTCTTGCCTACACACTATACAAAGTGTAGTGACCCCTCGGGGACGGACTGGTCGCTCATCGGAGCGTCACGAGCCAGCCTTCGGAGTAACGCACGATCGGAGTATGAATACCGGTCAGCGTCGTGAACAGGTGGGGGGAGATGTAGACCTCGATCAGGGCCGCGACGACGAGCATCGGCACGGCGATCGCGACCGTCACGAACGTCGCCGCCAGCAGCTGGTCCCACTCCCCTCGCCGACTGGCGATGATCCAGGCGGCCAGCGGCAGGAACAGCGCGGTCAGCTCGAGAATCGCGTGCGGGAGCAGGCCCAGCAACAGCAGGCCGGGCGAGACGTGCAGGAAGCCGGAGACGCCGGCGAGCGTGTGCCCGAGCACATAGGCCTGCGTGCTCAGCGAGAAGGCGGTCGCGAGCACGACGAAGCCGATCGCGATGCGCCCGCCGTGTTCGTGGAGGAAACGGGAGACGCCGTGGTGGTGCTTGGCCTGCAGCGGCAGCGAGCTGCCGGCGATGAATCCCGCGACGCAGGCCATCGCGTGCAGCGCGAGGACGAGCATGTTGCGCCGCAGGATCGAGAGCACGTCGCCGCCGTCGCCGATCGCGAACGGCGGTTCGAGGATCAAGACCTGCTGATAGCCGTCGAAGAGCGTCGCGACGACCCACACCGCACACAGGAGGCCGGTGGCGGCCAGCGCGGAGCCGGCGAACCAGCGGCCGAGCACGGCGCCCGGAGTGCGCTGCCAGGCGCGCAGCGTCGAGCGGGTCTGGCGCACGCCATAGGCGAACGCCTCAGCGGAGGCCTCCATCCCTTCTGCATCGGTGTACGGGCGCTCTACCTGAAGCGCAGTTGGGGCACGAGCCACATCGCCTCGGCGGCGATCCGCCAGGACATCTTGCTCTCGCCGCGCAGACGGTCTTTGAAGACGATCGGCACCTCGATCACCTTGAACCCTGCCCGCACCGCGCGATAGGTCAGCTCGACCTGGAAGGCGTAGCCCTGCGAGCGCACGCCGTCGAAGTGGATCTCTTCGAGCACCTCGCGGCGAAAGCACTTAAAGCCGCCCGTCAGATCCTTGACGCGCAGCCCGAGCACGATCCGTGCGTAGGTCGAGCCGCCCTCGGAGATTAAGCGCCGCAATAAGCCCCAATCGGTCACGCCACCCCCAGGCACGTAGCGCGAGCCGAGCGCCAGGTCGGCGCCCCCTTTGACCGTCTCGAGCAGCCGGGCGAGGTCGGCGGGGTTGTGGGAGAAGTCGGAGTCCATCTCCATCACGTAGCCAGCGCCGTGGTCGAGCGCGTGGCGAAAGCCCGCGAGGTAGGCCGGGCCGATGCCGTTCTTCTCGGCGCGGTGTAGCACCTCCACCCAGTCGTGCTCGGCGGCCAGCCGATCGGCGATCTGCCCCGTGCCGTCGGGCGAACCGTCGTCGACGACCAACACACGCCAGCCCTCGGGAGCGGCGCCTCGGAGCGCCTCGCCGGAAGCGGCGATGATCGCCTCAATGTTCTCGGCCTCGTTGTATGTGGGCAAAATCAGCCAGGGCTCGCCGGACATAGGTCGGCGTACCCTAGAGCAGTGGACCTGCCCAACGCCGCGATCGCCGACGCCCTGGAGGAGCTGGGCGACCTTTACGAGCTCGACGGGGCGATCGTGCACCGCGTGCTCGCCTATCGCAACGCGGCCAAGGCGGTTCGCGAGGCGTCCGTCTCGGTCGCGGCGCTGGCCCGCGCGGGCCGCGCGACCGAGCTGGCAGGAATCGGCGACACACTCCAGCAGAAGATCATCACGCTGCTCGACACCGGCACGACCCCTTCGACCGAGCGAATGCGCGCGCAGTTCCCGCCCGGACTGATCGCGATCACACGCCTGCCGGGCCTGGGGCCCAAGCGCGCGCGGCTGCTGTTCACCGAGCTCGGAATCGACTCGCCGGAGAAGCTGCGCGAGGCGGCTTTGGCGCAGCGACTGCGCACCGTGAAAGGCCTCGGTGCGAAGTTCGAGGAAAGCGTGCTGGCGGGGCTCGATCGCATGGCCGCCGAACCACCCGAGCGGGCGAACGGGCGACTGCTTTTGCCACGTGCGATCGAGCTGGGCGAGACGCTTGCCGCGGGGTTGATGGAGCACGGCGGTCCGGGCACGCATGTGCAGCTCGCCGGCTCTGCGCGACGTCTCGCCGACAGCGTGAAGGACATCGACCTGATCGCTGTCACAACGAAACCGACGACGCTCGCGAAGAGTCTCTCGCGGCTGGGAGAGATCGAGCACGTGTCCTCCGCCAGTAAGCCCGGCGCCAGAGGCCGCACCCACTCTGGTGTCTCCGTAGACCTGCGGATTGCGAAGCCCGCCCAACTCGGCAACCTGCTTCAGCACTTCACCGGCTCAGGCCCCCACAACGCCGCGTTGCGCGAAGCGGCGGTGCGACGCGGATTGCACGTCTCCGAGTACGGAGTACTCGAGGACGCGACCGGCGTCACGCACATCTACGCCACCGAGCAGGAGGTATACGAGTTGCTCGGCCTCTCCTACATCGAGCCCGAGCTGCGCGAGAACCGTGGCGAGCTGGCAGCGGCCGGTAGCGGCCAGTTGCCCGAGCTGATCGAGCTCGATGACATCCGCGGCGACCTGCACTGCCATACAACGGCCTCCGACGGGAAGAACTCAATCGAGGAGATGGCGCTCGCCGCGCGCGAGCGAGGGTATGAGTACCTGGCGATCACCGATCACTCGGCCTCACATGGCTTTGGCGACGATGTCTCGCCCGAGCAGCTGCGCCGCCAGATCGAGCTGGTGGGAGAAGCGAATGCCGATGTGGAGGGCATCGAGCTGCTCGCGGGCAGCGAGGTCAACGTCCTGCCCGACGGCTCGCTCGACTACGAGGATGAGCTGCTCGCCGAGCTCGACTGGGTGATCGCGAGCGTGCACACGTCGTTCGGGATGCGCGAACAGGCGATGACCGAGCGCATGATCACCGCAATCGAGCACCCCCTGGTCAAAGCGATCGGCCATCCGACTGGGCGGCTGATCGGGCGACGCGAGCCCTACGCGATCGACCTCGACGCGGTGTTCGCCGCGGCCGTGCGGACGGGGACGATGCTCGAGATCAACGCCAACCCAGACCGCCGCGACCTCTCCGACATCAACGCGCGCGGGGCCGCGCAGGCAGGCGTGCGGATCCTGATCGACTCCGACGCCCATCGCACGGACACTCTTCAGAACATGCGCTGGGGGGTGGCCACGGCGCGCCGGGCTTGGCTTGGCGCCGCTGATGTGGCCAATACGCGGCCGTGGCTGGAGCTCGCAAAGCTGGGGAAGCAGACTCCTCGATAGCCGCGCGGCGTTTCGGATCTACGCAAGCAGACGTGGCAACAGCTGCTCTGTGACCAGGCGATCGACCGTCGCACTGCTGAACGGCGCAAGCGACTGCAGCGCGCGCGCCGAGTAGTCGGCGGGCGGGTCATCCAGGGCAATGCGCAGGGCTCCAGCCAGGTCCTCGCTCACGAGCCGCGGGGCGATCTCGCGGGCAATTGAAAGTGCCGCGTAGGGGCCGGGAGCCGGGGTGCTGACAAGCATGCAGCCATCGGCGAGGGCCTCCAGCTGAGCCTGACCGTAGTCCTCGCGGCGGGGTGCACACACGAACACGCGCCCTCGACGCAACAGAGCCCGGTACTCGTTGCGAGCAAGCATCCCGGTCAGACGCACACCCTCCTCGGGCAACTCTATTCCGGCCCGTCGCAGGTCCTGCTCACTCACACCGGTGACGAGGAGCTCCTCAGAGGGCCGCCGCACTGCAGTCCACGCCGCGAGCACTCGATCGAGCCCCTTCTTTCGGGGGTTGGCCGCGTAGGTGATCGCGTCGATGTCCCGATCCGCCGGCTCGACGCCTGAGGCCTCGATCGGAACCGGAAGCACCAACTCACGGCCAATACGGCGTGCCGCCGCGGGCACCTCGCGAAGGGCGCCCTCGCTCAGCGGGAGCAGCAACGACGCCCGGCGCAGCCGCCGGCGCTCCAGCGGGCGCTGCCAGAGCCCGTGACGCCCAGGACGGTTGCCGGCCGCGGGCGCGTCGAAGCGGATCGCCCCCGGCGCCGGCCACAGCAGCGCGGCCGTGGTGCTCGAGTAGATAATCGCGCGTGGCGTGTGGCGAGCCAGCTCGCGACGGGCGACGCGACGGGCGGCAAGCGCCCACGAGAGGTCTGTCAAAGCCAGCGTGCGAACCGTGCGCGGCGGTGTGGCCGAAGCAACCGCCACGCTCGCGCCTGCCCTTCGCAGCGAATCCGCCAGCTCAGCGTCGGCCGCACGCAGACCCCCCGTGGAACCCAGCGAGACGATCAGCACGTCGACGGCCCCCGCCGCGTCCCTCATAGCCATCTCAGGTGACGGCGCCGTTCACGCGCTCGGGGCGCAGCGTCTTGAAGCCAGGCGCACGCTCGAGCGACATCGGTCGCACGGGGGACGTGCGACGCACGTAGAAGCACACACCGTCGCGCTCCTCGATCGCCGCCACAGCCGCGTCCTGACGCCGCCAGGCGAGCGCCCAGATGATCGCGAAGCCCGCGGCGATGCCGGGGATCTGGGGAGCAAGAAAGGCCAGGCCGCCCGCCAGGAGCGTGAACAGCAAGAGCGCCCACAGCCGGTTGAGCAGGACCGCGCCCGGATGGTGCTCGGGCAATGTGGTCGTGGACTTCGCACCGGCGAGTAGCCGCGCAATCGGAGGGCTTGTCTCGGCCCGACGGCCCAGGCGCAGACCGATCAGCGCGGCGAGTACCCACCAGCCCACCGCGATCGGCCCCACCAGGGCGTCGGAACTTTGCGCCGCGGCGAGGACAGTGACCGCACCCAGCGCGGTGGCCGCCCCGGCGCTGAGCAGGACGGTGGTCTTGAGGAAGTCGACGAACCGCACGTGCCTACTACAGCAGCGCCTGCAGCAGGCCGCGCACACCGCCGGTGCCGTCGAGCAGGAGGTCGGCCTCCGCCGCCAGCTCCGGGGGAGCTTCGTCGGAGCTGACCGCCACACAGATCGCGGTGGTCAAGACCCCCTCCCGGACGAGCGTCCGCAACCCGCGGAAGGCATCCAGGTCGGTGGTGTCGTCTCCGACATACAGCGCGGCGGTGACGTCCTGACCATGCAAGAGCGTGGCAATGCCGAGGCCCTTGTCGAGCTCGACGGGGGGACGCACCTCCAGCACCTTACGCCCCCAATGGACCTCGAGGCCCTCCTCGAGTGCACGCCGTGCGATCTCCTGCACCGCCGCAGCGGCGGCGGCTTCGTCGGGGGCACCGCGCCAATGGAACGCGGCGATCGCGTCCTTGTCCTCGCTGCGCACGCGGAGCCGCTGGTGCTCGGCGGTATAGGCGCGCGCGGCGAACCGGCGTACGCGCTCGGTCCAGGCGGCGAGCTCGGGGTCGACCTCGGCCCGGGTCGACCCGGGCCGCAGCAACTCGCCGCCGTGGTTGCCGACATACGCAATCGTTCCGATCGAGACGATTTGGCGCGCGGTGGCCGCGCGGCGCCCGCTGACGCAGCCGACGACGCGATAGCGCTTGGCGATCTCGATCAGCAGCGAGCGCGTGGCCTCGGGAACGTGCGCGTCGGCGGCGTGCCGGACGATCGGCGCCAGCGTGCCGTCGATGTCGAGTAGTACCGCCGCGCGGGCGGGATCGGAGCGGAGCGGCTCGAGCGCCTCCACGAGCGTGGCAGCGGGGGACACGAGCATAAGTATGGCGCGCCACCGAAAAAATGATCCGAATGGGCCCGAGAAGGCGTAGACTGGTGGTAATGGGACTCGATAATCCAATCCACATTGCCTTCATCGTCATCATTCTGTTGCTGGTGTTTGGCGCCAAGCGACTGCCGGAGATTGGCCGCTCGCTGGGAACTGGCATGCGTGAGTTCAAGGACTCTGTAAGCACTTCTCACGCGGAGACACCTCAACAGCAGCAGGCGACGCTCACCCCTGCCGCTCAGCAGCCACAGGCTCCAATCGCACAGCCCGCCCCCGTGCAGGTGCCCGTGGCCGCGCCACCGACTCCTGCTCAAGCGGCTCCGGCTCCGGTCGAGCCGCAGCCACAGCACCAGGCTTAGAGGCTCAAGCCGCCGGGGAGGTAGCAGCTGCTGCGCGCCGGTTCAGCCGGTGCGCAGTATCGGCCCGGTTCGCACCGCTTCGAAGGCGGAACCCGGGACCTGCTTGATCTGTTCCAGGTCTTCGTCGTTCCAGCGTGGGTCCGGCGCACCGGTGATGTACCAGGAGGAGCCGTTGTCGGCGACGATCAGCCCGTAGCGCTTGAGCGCGCGCAGGATGATCAGCGACTCGCCGTGGAAGCCGGTGAGGCTGTAGCTCGCCTTCAGGCGCAGGCGCAATCCCATCGGAGGTAGATCGGGATCGGAACTGGAGGAGGCGAAGTGCGTGGCGGGATGGATGAAGCCCGCCTGCGTCCGCGCGACGGTCACGCGCAGGGCGTGATCGATCTGGCCCGCTCGGACTTCGGGGTAGCGCACGAGCAGCGGAAAGATCGGCAGCCCGGCGGCGTCCGCCGAGGTCCAGCCGTTGGGGCGCAGCGCGTTCGAGCGCAGGTCGAAGACGGCGCCCGAGCCAGCTTCCCAGCCTGTTGCGGAACGCTGGGCGTTGTAGAGCTCATACAGCTTGCAGCTGCCCTCCTGCAGCACGAGCACATGGCGATCGCCTGCTTCGCCCGCGCCCTCGACCGGCGCGTTCGCCGGGATCGGATAGGGGCCGGGGTTCGATTCTTCGCCGTATTCGGTGAACCTCACGGGCACCTTCGACTGATCGGGGCCGACGACCGTGTAGGGGATGCCATAGCTCGGGTTCGTACCGAAGTCCGGGTGCAGATGCCCAGTCAGCCCGATGCTCGCGATGTACGCGGCCGAGTTGGGGTCGACGGGCGCATGGGCGATTTCTTGGTTGAGCGGATTGCTCGCCGGGAAGATCGGGCAGGAGTACTCACGGGGGCCGGTCTTCGGTGCTCGAGCGTCGGATTGAGCCTGTGCGAGAGCTGAGGTTCCCGCCACGCTCGCGAGCGCTACCGCCACAGCAGCCAACAATCTCGCCCCGCGCGCACGCACGCGAGGGATGCTACTTCCCGTCGACCGAGTGAACCGAGTCCGAGAGCACCGACGGCCGCGCCTCCACCAGGAGCGGAACGCCGCAGTGCCAGCAGTAGGCCGCGCCACGCGAGTGCACCGCGCCGCAGGAGTGGCACTGCCCGTGAACGCCCGCCTCGGCGGCGCCCAGCAGCCGCTGGACCTCGCCGAGCTGAGCATCGGCCTCCTGCAGCTCGGCGGCTTTGCGGGCGAGCACGTCGAGGCGGTAGTGGTCACGCACGGCCATCTCGTAGGTGAGCCCGCCGAGATCCCACGTCAGCGCGGCGACGCGCTCGGCCAGCTCGTGGCGGCGGCGGCGCAGCTCGGCCAACGAGCCGCCCGCGGCGACGAGACCGCCGACGGGCACCACCGCGCCGCTGACGGGGCGCATGCCCAGCTCCTGCGTCGCGTCGGCCGGGGACGGGTGATGCCCGTTCGGCGACGACATCAGCCGCCCGTTTCGATCGGCTGGGCGCCCAGCTTGTTGATTTCTTCCTCGTGCTTCTGACCGGTAGTGCTGCCGAGCTTTTTGGCTGTGGTCGTATTCACTTTGACCGCTTTCGGGAGCGGTTTCTTTTCGATCGCCTTCGCTTCCTGCACTTCCTTGACTTCGGTCTTTGCGCTTTCCTTCGGCGCGGTGCTCGCCGCGGGCTTCGGGGTCGTGGTCGCCGGAGTGGTGCTCGCGGTCGTCGCGACCCCCGCGGAGGCGAGCGGCGTAGCGACGCCACCGCTGAGACCCTCCACCCTCAGCACCTGCTGGCTGGGCGCTTTGCTCTGGGTGACCCAGTGGCCAACGAGCAGGCCGGCGACGATCGCCAGCAACAGCACCGACAGCAGCCCGAACAGGCCCGAGTAGCGGCGCAGCCACGCATACGGACCCGAAATCGGCTCGATCACCGACGCATAACCTGGCGGCGGCGAGGCGACCGGGCTCTGGCCGCGCCCGTAAGGGTTGGCGTCAGCCTGCAGCACGTCAAGAAACGCGAGCCGCACGGGCGAGGTCGGCTGCCCGCACGCCAGGCAGTAGCGCTGGTCGGGCGCGAGCGGCGCACCACAGTTCGCGCAGGTCGCGGCGTCCTGAGGCTGCTCGGCGGGGACGGGGGCGAGGCTCATTACGGCGAGGTCCGTTCGCGGTTTGCGCCGCCGGGGCGAGTAGCGCGTTGAGGAGCCATACGAAGGCGGCCCGTACCGAGGCTAACCGCACCGGCCGGCTCGGCCGGACGATCCGGCCGGCTCATCCGAATGCGCCTCGCACGTAGTCGCGCGTGCGCTGGGCGCGCGGCTCTTCAAACACCTCGGTGGCCGTCCCGTACTCGATCAGATCGCCGAGATACATGAACGCGACCTTGTCGGCGACCCGGCGCGCCTGGGCGAGGTTGTGGGTGACGATCACGACCGCCAACTCGCGGCGCAGCTCGCCGATCAGCTCCTCGATCACGCCCGTGGAGATCGGGTCCAGGGCGCTGCACGGCTCATCCATCAGCAGCACCTCCGGGCGCAGCGCTATCGCGCGCGCGATGCATAGCCGTTGCTGCTGGCCACCGGACAGGCGCAACGCCGGGCGGTCAAGATCGTCGCGCACCTCGTCGTAGAGGCCCGCGCGGCGCAATGCATCGATCACGAGCGGCTCCAGCTCACGCCGCCGCGGGCGCTTGCGCGACTGCTCGCGCAGCGCGAACGCGACGTTGTCGAAGATCGACATCGGGAATGGATTCGGCTGCTGAAAGACCATCGCCACGCGCGCACGCAGCGTTGTGTCCGCCAGATCGTGGATGTCCTCGCCGTCGAGCAGCACCTGTCCCTGGCGCGCGGCGCTGGGGGTCAGCTCGGTCAGGCGGTTGAGCGTGCGCAGCAGCGTCGTCTTGCCGCAGCCCGAGGGCCCGATCAGCGCCAGTACCTCGCCCTGATGGATCGACAGCGACACCGACTTCACCGCCGGCTTGCCGGCGTAAGCGATGCTGAGATCTTGTAGCGCCAGTCGCTCGGGGCCGGCCGTGGACGGGGAAGGGGCACGCAGCGGGTTGCGCTCGCGCACCGGCGGCGCGACCGGGACAGGAGGCCGATCGAGCACGATCGTGCGCACCGGCGGCACGTCCGGCTCGCGGACAGCCGGGGGCAGATCCTCCATCAGCCGAAGCTCCTCAGGACTCATCGCACATTCTCGATCGGGTCAACCTTCTCCATCGGACCAATGAGGTTACCCAGATTTTTGGGCTCCGTGGGAAAAGCCGGCAAAGTTTTATACAGGCTCATACGACCCCTCCCACGCCAGACATACCTGTCGACTGCGCTTGGGAGCGGCCGATGCGGTCGACGAGCAGGTTCAAGCCGAGCACGAACAGCAGCAGCACGAACGCCGCCGCGTACGCCTTCTGCGGCGCCGCGCCTTCGCCGGCGGGAGAGTTGTCGTACACGTAGCTGGTCAAGCTGGAGCCCGTCCCGCGCAGCAGCCCCACAACGGGTGTGGACCCCTGCGTTTCGATGTGCAGCGTCTTGCCGAGTAGCAGCACCACGATCGCGGTGTCGCCGATGATGCGGCTGACGCCGAGCGTCACGCCCGTGGCGATGTTCGAACGCACGCTCGGCAACAGCACCCGGCGGATCGTCGCGATCCGCGTCTTGCCGAGCGCGAAGGCGGCCTCGCGCA
>Ga0302326_10017778_pt1 | contig 14792 bp, 17 predicted proteins | sample Palsa_T0_3_FD_202264 | JGI IMG/M metagenome (GOLD analysis project Ga0302326, IMG submission 202264) | Peat permafrost microbial communities from Stordalen Mire near Abisko, Sweden - Palsa_T0_3 | ecosystem: Environmental > Terrestrial > Soil > Palsa > Peat permafrost | place: Sweden: Abisko... | reverse complement strand
GCCTTGTGACCCAAACGATGCAGGAACGGCTTCAGCCAGCGTCCAAGCTCGTCTTCCCAATCCGATGTCCTGCCAACCATGGTCGGCCCTCCAAAAAGCCGACCACCTATGAATCATTGAAAAACTGATTTGGGAATCCCGCACCGCTTACCATCGCTCATAATCTGCCAAAGTAGTGCTAGGTAGAGGACTCATTCAGATCCACTCAGTGACTACGGCGACGAGAGTGAGTGCGGCGAGATAGTTTCTGGCGAGGCGGTCATATCTTGTTGCAAGGCGTCTCCAGTTCTTGAGACGGCAGAAGAGACGCTCGATAAGGTTGCGGCGCCGATAGACGGCACGATCGAGCGCGTAAGGAACTGTTCGCGTTGCGGTAGATGGTATAACGGCCTTGATGCGACGGATTTTGAGCCAGTTGCGCAGGCTGTCCGCGTCATAAGCCTTATCCGCGATCAGGCAGTTGGGCGACGCGACAGCAGCCAACAGCGGCACGGCCGTGCTGATGTCGGCGACGTTGCCAGGCGTCAGCGCGAAGGCAACCGGTCGGCCGCAATCATCGGCCAGACAATGAATCTTCGAGGTGCGACCGCCGCGTGAGCGCCCGACCGCCTGCGTCCACTCCCCCCTTTTGCGCCGGCCGCCGAGCGGTGTGCCTTCACATGTGAACTGTCGAGGCTGAGTTCGCGAGGAACATCCCCTGACGCTGCAATCTGCTCGAACAGGCGCTGCCAAAGCCCGCGCTGCGACCATCTGTTGTAGCGATTGTAGATCGTGGTCGCTGGGCCGTATTCAGGCGGCACGTCGCGCCAACGACATCCCATCTTGAGAACGTGCAAGATGCCACTGATAACACGACGATCATCAACGCGAGGCTTACCTGGCTTGCCGCGTGGCAGATGTCGATCAATCGCGGCCCACGCTTCGTCGGATAGCCAAAATAGGCGTGTCATCACAACCTCCCGATTGGACGAACCCAATCAGAAGGTAGAATCACCAAACAAAGCAATACATTGTATGGGTTCTCTACCTTAGGCCGCGTACTCATTAAATCAGTGTTGCAGTTGGTTGATGTCCGCTACGCGCCGTTAGCGACCAAAATGGTGCGGTGCCGCGAAACCAGCGATGGGCCAAGAGCGTCATTTCGCCCTGCAGAAAAACAGCAAGCTTTTTCGCCGTCAGCCACGACTGAGGTACGAAGTCATCGGCCATTCCGGTTGGGCGTTTGCAGCGGCCTTTGGAGCCAGCGTCACGAGTTTTCCGCCGCGGTTCTGCGTGACACCACACTGAACTTTGTCGTTTTGACCCTTCGCGTCGAACTGGATGCCGGCGCCGATGCTGACGTTGTCGGTAATATTTGTTGTGCGGATCGCGTCAGCCAGCGCGTTGGGATCGGTCGAGCCGGCGCGCTTGTACGCGTCGGCGGCGACCAACAGCGCCTCGAACGTAAACACATGGTTGGCGTTCAGATTGACTCCTGGATAAGCCTTTGCCAATTCGGCTTCGAGCACCGGGGTCAGTCTCTTGTTGGGGTCCTGCCAAGGATTGAGGCCCATTGGACCGTCGGAGAGCTTGCCGAGTATCTTGAGATATTGGTCCTCGTACCAACCCGGTCCCATGCTCAGGATCCCTTGCGGCGTCCAGCGCTGCTTGACCAGCTCCCGCGTTATCAAAATCGCGTCATTGAGACGGCTGGTGACGAGCATGGCGTCGGCGTTGGTCGCTTTGGCCTTCGCCACCTCGACGGAAAGATCGCGCGCCACTGGATCGTAAATGATTTCCTCGACGATCGTGTATGGCATGTCGTATTTCGGCATGATCGCGCCAATGCCCTTCGACATGGCCGTGCCGAACGTATCGTTCACATGCATGTAGACGACCGTCTTCGGCGCTACGCCGGCTGTGGCGAAGATCTCCTTCTGGTTGGCGAAAGCACCGTTAAGAATCATCGGCGCCGTGGGAAAATTCCTGAATACGAACTTGTAGCCCTGCTCAGTGATGGCGGGAGACGCGGCGATATTGATGACGAGCGGCACACCCTTCTGTTCGGCGACCTGGGCGACGGCGGTCGTCTGCCCGGAATCGAAGGCGCCGACCAGGAGCTGCGCGCCGTCGCCGATAAGTTTTTCCGCGCGCGCGCGCGCAGTATCGACATTCGATTCGGTATCGACGTTGATAATCGCGAGATCGGGAAGGCCGAGCGACTTGAAAATTCCGGGCGCGATTTCAACGCCACGCTGGCAATCCTGGCCGATGCTGGCCTCGAAGCCCGAGCGCGGCAAGAGGACGCCGACCTTTAGGGGACCACTCTGGGCCCGCACGATGGCCGGCGCGGCAAGCGTTACGGCGGTGGCGGCGGCGCTTCTCAGCAGGCGACGGCGGTTGAGCAACGCGCGGACGCGGGTCATGGCGCTATCCTCCCAGAGTTATCGAAACGCCTATGCCAATTTTGGCAACCGCGGTGTAGGCGCCGCCTGAAGTTTTTTCGCGCTTTTCGGCCTTCCTGCAAGACAGCGGAAGCAGTTTGCGGATGGCTCATGTCGCTCGGGCAGCCCGAATCGCGTTTGCGGGGCTGATCCAGGTATTCTCCTTGGCATCCGCTCGTGTTCGGTTTAGATTCCAGTTCGTATACAGGAACCGGTGCATGATTATGCAATCATCCAAGGAGTCGACTGTCAAGTCGGCGGACCGCGTTCTCGATTTGCTTGAATTATTGTGTTCTACCAGTCATCCGATGACGCATACGGAAATTTCGTCCGCGCTTTCGATACCCAAAAGCAGCATGTCTCAACTGCTCGGCAATTTGGAGCGGCGTGGCTATCTGAGTTTCCAGGCGGGGCCGAACGTTTACGAATTAGGGCCGGCGGTTTCAAGACTCGCGGAAGGTTCGAAGTCGTCTTCGGATTTGCTCCACATCGCGCAGAACGTCGTCGACGTCATTGCGAAGACGACGCGGGAAACGGCATCCTTTTACAAACGCCGCGGCGATCAAGTGGAGCGCGTCACTGTCGCCAACTCTCTGCGTCCGTTGCGTTATTGGATGCAGGTGGGCGAATCGATGCCGCTGCATGCGACGTCCGGCGGCAAAGTGATCTTAGCCTCGATTCAGCAAAGCCAACGCGACAGAATAATGTCGCGCATGAGACTCACCAAGGTCACCGCCAACACGATCACCTCCCATATCGCGCTCAGAGAAGAACTCGCGGCAGCGGCGAAGACAGGCATTGCTCATTCGCGGGAAGAGTTCGAGGAGGGCGTGATCGGCATCAGCGTCGCCGTTTTGAAGCGCGATCATCAGCCGGAAGGTTCGCTCAGCGTTGTCTTCCCGACGGTCCGAGACAAACCGGCGCATCGAAAAATCATTGTCGATGCGCTGCGTACGGGAAAGGCGCGCCTTGAGGCAGAGCTGGGACGTCCCGGTGCGGCCCTTGCCCGCTCCAGGCCGGGCAAATCGAGAGCCTAACGCGCGCACGGCGAACGCGATCAGGTCGGATCAATAAGAATCTTTAGGGCACGGCCGGCCAAGGCCTCGCCGAAGCCGTAACGCGCCTCATTCAACGGCAGGACATGGCTGACGAGCGGTTTGAGATCGACCCGCCGATCCTTCACCAGCCGCATGGCGTGGACCCAAGTCGCGAACAGGCGCCGCCCATGCAGGCCGCGTACGGTCAATCCCCGGTGCAGCCAACGCTCGATATTAAGCTCAACCATACCTGCGGGCGCGGCGACGAGCCGGATCTCGCCACCACCTGCGACAACGTCGCTCGCAACCTGAATCGATTCCGCCGCCGAGGAGAAATCGATGAATACGTCCGGGCCGTTCGGCAATGCCTCAATGATTCGGGTTTTTAGATCCCCCGCATCGACGTCGATACAGAAATCCGTTCCGCATTTTGCCGCCTCACCAAGGCGCATCGTATTGCGGTCGGTGGCGACAATGGTATTTGCTCCCAGCGCCCGCGCGGCCATGATTGTCATAAGACCGATCGGTCCGCAGCCGGCAATCACAATGTTCATGCCGGAGACGCCGATGCCATCCATCGCTGCGTGAACCGCAATACCGAACGGTTCGAACATAGCCGCGATGTCCGCCGGCACGTCGCGATCGACAACCCAAAGAATCTGCTCTGGCAAGTTGGTATATGCGGCGAATCCGCCGTCAATGTGCACGCCCGGATACCGGGTATTCTCGCAGACATGCGTGAAGCCGCGAAGGCAATTGTAACACCTGCCGCACGGGATATGACTCTCGACCGACACGGAATCGCCGACCTTGACCCGGGTGGTGCCTTCACCGATCGCCTCGACGATCCCAGAAATCTCATGGCCGAGCACTATCGGCACCTTCATGTGCCGCAGGAAGGGCGCCCAGTTGAAGATGGCCAGATCGGTGCCGCAGATGCCCGCCTTGTTGACCTTGATTTTTGCGTATCCGGGTGGCGGAGGCCCGGGCGCTTCGATCTCGTCGAGAGACAGGCCGTCGACAGCGCGCTCAATTTTTCTCAGAGCAAGCATGTTCAAACATTATAAACGTCAAGAACGGTGGGAATCAGGTCATTCAGAACGACGATCTTCTTCTTCTCGATGAGCAACCTTTCACCCTCGCGGGCCAACAGGTAGGAATAGCGGCCGAAAAAAGTCGTGGTCTCGTCGAATCGATAGGAATGCGTCTGCCAATTTGCCGCTACGCCGCAGTGTCGATCATCAATTTTGTTGGTGCGAATATTCGATACCATGTGACAAGTCCGCGGCATTGGAATGGACGCCGACGATTGCTTGAGACGCAGACGAAAAATCCGGTCCTCAAGCCCCGACTTCGAAGAATAATATATCAATGAGATTTGACTGCTCGGATCGTCGACCAGTTCATGCTCCCCGTTCCAGGCCGGAATCCAATATTCGGCATTCGGGCTAAAGAAATCCAGCCAATCGTCCCAACGCTGTTCGTCGATTGCGGCGGCTTCGGCGAACAGGAAATCCGCTACCGAATCCGGCTGGAAATCAGACATGCTCGTCTCGCGCCAGGCCACGAGTCAATAATTCGAGCCAGTACTCATACTGACCGATGAAAATGCCTTCATCGCCGATCCACGCACCGCTGCTTCGCGGATTAATGCCCAAATCCCTGGCGTATTGATTGGGGCCGCTGATCTGGTGCGTGGCGCCGCGGCTAAAGTCGCTTTCGCTGAGCGCGCTTCCCTGGAATCCAATCTGCGAGGCATTGAATTCGGACAGATCGTCGGGTGTTGCCATGCCGCTGGCGTTGAAAAAATCTTCGTAATAGCGAATGCGTTGTGTGCGTTCGGCCGGCGTCTCTCCGGTCGGCGCCACACCAAAGACCGTGACCTTGGTGCGGTCTACGGAGATCGGCTGGATGACCCGTATCTGAGAACTCTGTTGGTCCATCAGGAAGACGCTTGGATAAAGCAACAGATTACGTAGGCGCCCCACCACCCAGTCGGCGCGCAGCTTGCCCATGCGCTCGGCGAACTCGCCGTGCCTGGAGTAATTGAAACGGTCCTCGGGGTTGGTCCAGTCGCCCCAGATCATGGTGTGACCATGACCGAAATCAAAATAGCCGCCGCGCACCTTGCTCGCGTCGGTCACCGGATTCATGGCTTTGACTTTGTCACCGGCGGCATCGGTCTTGGCGCGATGCTTTTGCGTGGCGATGAAGTTCCAGTGAACCGTGCTCGGGTGATACCCATCCACGCCGTTCTCCGCCTGGAGCTTCCAATTCCCCTTATAGACGTACGAGCAAACACCCTTGAGAATCTCCAGCGAGGGCCCCTGACCCGCCAGCATGTCGATGAAGCACTTGGCGTCTCCCAAATATTTATCGAGCGGTTCAATGTCGGCATCGAGAGATGCAAAGATAAATCCCTTATAAGATTCTACGCGTGGAATTCGCTTGAGCCCTAGCGATTGCTTGTCAAAACTATCCGGATACGCGCCGGTCGATTCTTCCTTCGGTGCAATGAGATTGCCGTCGGTGGTAAACGTCCAGCCATGATAAGGGCACGCGAGAATACGGGCGTTGCCGCGCGCAAGCCGGCAGAGCATCGCGCCGCGGTGCGAGCAGGCATTGACGAAGACGCCGATCCCGCCCTGCTTGTCGCGTATAGCAAAGATCGGCTGTCTTCCGAGCGATCCGGTGATGTAATCGCCAGGCTTCTTCAGTTGACTTTCGTGGCCGACATAGACCCAGACCCGCTCCCAAATGTACTTCATCTCAAGTTCGAAAATCGCGGGATCGGTATAGACGCTGCGGTGCACCTGGCTTCTGCCGCGGGGATCAAGCTTGAGCAACGGCTTGAGTGATTGCTCCGATACCTGCCGATCGGCGGCGTCTTGGTGAGCGGGCCTTTGAATATCGAGCATCTTATTCGCCTCTTCGACAGGGCTTCATCGCTTCAAGGTCGACCAGCACGTCGTCATCTTCAACGCGCAACGGATAGACGGCGAGGCAGCCTTCACCCGGCATCGTATTCTCGCCGGTTTGCGCGTCGAAAGTCCAATTGTGCGCGGCGCAAGTTAGCTCATTCCCCACCAAGCTGCCATCGATCAAGCGAAGGCTCTCATGCAGGCAATGCGCCTGAAACGCCCGCAAGTCGCCTTGTTCGGGCCAAACGACCAGAATGCTGTGGCCGTCCAGTTCAAACTCGCGCATGTCTCTCCGAAGCAAATCCGCTATGTCGCAGAGCCGCCGAAAGGCCATCGATATCTCTTAGGATTTAGCGCGCGAAGCGTAACCAGGCTTGTTCTATAAGTAGAACTTGATCATACTTATGAATTCCGGGAGAATGGGTGTCAAGCCGTCCGCAAGACGTGGCGCGGCTTCAGCAAGTTCTTTGCGTGAACCGATGACCCTCAAGGATTACGTCCACAAGCTCGCCTATAATCAACATGGCGGCATCATGGGCTACGTTCGCAACTCTACGGGCATGCTAGACGGTCCGCGAATACTGGATGTGTTCGTGGTAGACCAAAAACTGACATGCGCCGAATTGGAGAAAGCCGCGGCCAGGGGCGACGACGATGAATTCGATCGCGAAATGGGATTCCGAGGCAGGGTCGTGACTTGGGCCGATGGGCCGCTGCTTCGACTGCTTGACTGCGGGGATATGCTGATCGGTCTGGATGACCGCGAATGAACGGCAGGTCCGGTGCGGGCGGCTAGCGCCACACCTCGTCGGCAACTTTTTTGACAAAAGCAAGCTTTCTCCATTGTTGATCTTCCGTCAAAACATTGCCCTCCTCCGAACTAGAAAACCCGCACTGCGGACTCAAGCAAATCCGGCCAAGATCAACATAACGGCTGGCTTGTTCAATTCTGCTTTTTATTTTGTCGACAGATTCAACCTCGCCTTCTTTCGAACTGACAAGTCCGAGCACCAGCAGTTTATTCTTGGGCAGAAAGCGCAGAGGCTCGAAGCCGCCGGACCGCTCGGTATCGTATTCGGCGAAAAAGCCGTCCACGTCCAACGATCCGAACAGATACTCGGCGACGGGATCGTAACCCCCTTCCGCCATCCATTTGGACCGGAAGTTTCCGCGGCAGGTGTGAATGGTAATTGCCATATCGGTGGGGTGGCCCTGCAACGAGGCGTTGATCAACCCGCTGAATGCTTTGATCAGCAGATCCGGGTCGTCCCCACGCTGCCGCAATTGGGCGTGATAATTCTGATCGCACAGCATCGGCAGGTTACATTCGTCGAGCTGAAGATAGCGGCAACCGGTGTCGTGGAATTGCTGAATGACGGATCGATAGGCCGCGGCCAGATCGTCGAAGGCCGCCATGGGGTTTGGGTAAACCTTTCGGTTGAGATTCGGCCGCCAATCGCGCGCCACCGAGAACAACATGGCGGGAGACGGAATTGTCATCTTCGCCGTGTGCTTGGTACGTTGCTGCACGAACTTGAAATGATCGAGCATCGGCGCCCTGGTAACGCCGATTTTCCCAGTGACGACGAGGGCCCGCGATTTTGTGCGGACGCCGGCAAAGCGAACCCCTTCACCGAGCTCGATCAATTGCACGCCGTCCAATCCGGCAAGAAAGTCCCAGTGCCACATTTCGCGCCGCAACTCGCCATCGGTGACGGACTGTAGGCCTATCTCTTCCTGTTTTCTGATGACGTGCTCGATGGCTTCGTCTTCGCACCGGGCGAGCTCGTCCTGGCTGATTTCGCCATTCGTGCTTTTGGCGCGTGCCTCCTTCACTTGCGGCGGGCGCAACAGACTTCCGACATGGTCGGCGCGAAATGGCGGCAGACGGCGATCGAGCATGGCGTCCCTCGTTTCCGGGCTTTGCGGGCTTTGCGGGCTTTGCGGGCTTTGCGGGCTTTGCGGGCTACCTAGTAAGGATACCTCAATTCCACAACTTGAACCTGTTCTCGTATGTAAACACTGAGATTGTTTGGGGGGAGCTTTGCCTGTAATAATAACGGCGATAGTAACGGCGCTTGGGGCCGTCCTTGGGTCGCGGTCCTGGCGAGGGAATGATGGCGAGTGCAGAAAAAGGCGGTGCGGCCAAATCGCATGAAGAGGTTCTCGCCCGCGTGCGCTCGCTGACCGCGGGTATTCGCGAGCGTGCCGCCGCTGCCGAAGAGGCGCGCACGGTGCCGTCGGAAGCGATCGACGCACTGCTCGCTGCCGGCATTGCCCGTATCCTCGTGCCGCCGCCTTTCGGGGGCTATGGCCTCGGCCTCGACACCTGGTTCGACGTGGTGCGGGAGATCGGCAGGGCCGACGCGTCGCATGCCTGGTGCGCCAGCCTGATGATCCATCATCCGCATTACATCAGTCAGTTTGCCGAGGCCGCGCAGAAGGCGGTCTGGGCCGACGGCCCCGACGTCGCCATCGCGGCGTCGATCCTGCCTTCGGCGCGTGTCACACCGACCGAGGGGGGATATCGCATTGCGGGCCAGTTCCCCTTTGCCAGCGGGATCAACCACAGCCGATGGCTCATCGTCGGCGGCATGGTCGAGTCCGGCGGACAACCGGAATGGACGTTCTTCCTCATCGCGCGCAAGGACTACAAGATCATCGATGTGTGGTTCACCGGCGCGATGCGTGCCACCGGCAGCAACACGGCGGTCTGCGACGCAATCTTCGTGCCCGAGAGCCACACCGTCCGGCTGTCGGATCTCCGGGAGGGCAAGGGCCCGGGCGGGGCGCTGCACGCGCATCCGATCTATCGCGCGCCTTTTATCGCCTATGCGCCGCTGACTTTCGTCACGCCGATGCTGGGCGCAGCGCAGGGTGCCTATGAGATCTTCCTCGACTGGACTAAGACCCGGCGGGGCACGGGCGGCGTCGCTATTGCCGAGATCACCAGCATCCAGGTGCGGCTGGCGCGCGCCGCCGCCGACCTCGATGCCGCCGAATTACTCCTGCGCCGCGTGGTCGATACGGCGCAAGCACCGACACCGCCCTCGTTGGCGTTACGGGCACGCTCGATGCGCGACCTTTCACGCGCGAGCGAGCTGTGCGTCGCCGCCATCGACATCCTCATCGCCATGAGCGGCACCGCCGCCTTCGCTGCCTCGCATCCGATTCAGCGCGCCTGGCGCGACATTCATTTCGCCGCGATGCATGTGAGCCTCAATCCCGAGCAGAACTTCGCCCATTTCGGCCGCACCGAACTGGGCGTGCCGCGCGATTCGCACCAGCCGTTCTTCTAAAGAGGAAAGGAGCACCGTCCATGGACCTCCATGAGGAGATCGGCGGGCTTGTCGCGCCCCTGCTGCATCGGACGCTTTTTGTCTGCGTAAGCGAACCTGTCGCGGCCGCCGAGGAAATCTTGCCGCATATCCCCGATCACCTGCGCCACCTCGTTGCGATGGAAAAGAGCGGGGTGCTGCTGGCGAGCGGTCCCTTCCTCGAAGCTGGCCAGATTGGCCTGCGCGCCATGATGATCATCCGCGCCAAGGACCTCGCCGAAGCCCGCCGGATCGTCGGAGAAGAAACCCTCCACAAACTCGGCCTGCGCCGCTTCACGATCGAGGAATGGCAGCTGAACCAAGGCCGTATTTCCGTCCAGATCGACTTTTCCGATCAGAAGGGCGGGCTCGATGCCGGCTAGGAAGCGAGTGCTGGTAACCGACGCGGCGACTGCCCCGGGCTCACCTCTCGGCAGTCCTCCGGTCACCATGATTTGTGAAGCACAACGTTCGATTTCAGTGGCGCAACCAATTTTCGACGCGAAGATCTTTGATGTGCAGAAATTTCCGTCGCTACCGCGTGACCAAGCGCCAGCGCGTGTGACGCTATGAGCAGTCGGGCTGCTCACGCAGCTCGCAGGACCGCGTGAGGAATTGGCTACTTCACGTCGGAGAGAACTTGGCGGTAGGAGCTTCGCAACGCATATCAACTTTCATCTTTGATTTCGTGAGAGAATTTTTGGTTCGTTTCGCAAATAACGCAACCCCTACGTGTGCAAGGAAAATGTTCGTGCAATTACGGCGCTGCCCGAGGCCGGCGCCGTAATTGCCTTACTTTATGACGTCAGCCAATCGGAAGCGGAGCAGATCTTCTTCAATGACCCACTGCTAGTTGTCGAGGATGTTAGTCACAGCGTTCGCGAGTTCAGGCTGCAAGCTCTCGTCCGCACAGACGCCGGGCGACTGCTTCATATCAGCTTCACGCTACGCCGTGATGGCAGGCTGATCAGAGTGATTTCCGCACGGACCATGCATCGGAAGGAGCGGTTACGCTATGAACACGAAGCTTAAGTCCATTCCAAAATTTCGGAATGAGGCAGAGGAACGGCGCTTCTGGGAGACACATGACTCCGGCAACTATGTCGACTGGAGCAACGCCCAGCGGGTGCGCTTGCCAAACCTCAAGCCGTCGACGACCCCGATTTCCCTGCGTCTGCCGGTGACACTTCTTGAACGTATCAAGATAGCCGCCAACAAGCACGATTTACCCTATCAGTCCCTGATCAAGAAATGGCTCGCGGAAAAGACGGAACCGCGCTGATCAATCATCGAATAGCCACGCGGAAACGGGCTGGCGAAGACTGAGGGGCGTCCGAATGAATTCGGATCCGGTACGCGGTCAAGGGACCGTATTGCTCAGATTACGCGAGTTTGCGAAGCGGAGCGTTGTGATCTTCGCTTCTTTTCTGCTCAGCACGAGCCAGCCTGGGGCCATTCACACATGAGACACGGATCGATCTATCCGAGCTTGCAACAAATGAAAGAATCAGACAGTAAATGAACCCAAAATGTCAGCGACTCACTCGCTTTGAGGTAATCAATGTTGATTGAAAAGGCAACGTCCGCACAAGTAATCGTTGTGGGTAATGAAAAGGGCGGGTCGGGCAAATCTACGATCGCTATGCATCTCACGATCGCCCTGATGAAGTTAAATGAACGCGTTGCTACCATTGATCTGGATTCGAGGCAAAAAACATTTACGCATTACATCGAGAATAGACACGACTGGGCTCAGCACATTGCGCGAGACCTGGGAATTCCTAAGCACGTTTATTTCGTTGAGAACATGGATCATCCCACCGTGGAAGATGAGACCGCAGATGGCAAAGCTCTTGCTGATCAGATTGACGCGCTAGCGCGCCAGTACAATTTCATTGTAATCGACACACCTGGCCGCAATAGCAATTTGGGACGGCTGGCCCTTTCGATGGCTAACATCGTGATTACTCCGCTAAACGACAGTTTCGTTGACTTGGATGTGCTTGGCACGGTCGATCCTAAGTCCCTGACTGTCATCGGCAAGAGCCACTACTCTCAGGTGGTGGAAGAGGCACGCCAGCAGCGGCAACTTCGCGACAATGTCAGCATTGATTGGATCGTCCTTCGAAATCGTCTTTCGATGCTTGGTTCACGGAACACTCGCCTGGTGGGTGAAGGTCTGCAAAAGCTTTCACAAGCGCTAAAATTTCGCTGTGTAGAAGGAATCGCCGAGCGGGTAGTCTTCCGGGAATTTTATCCCCGCGGATTGACGGCTTTCGATGCACTGGATGAAATCACTCTCGGTACGCGCCCGACCGTGTCACACGTCACTGCCCGCTTCGAAATAGAGAATCTCGTGAATGCCATGAGGCTGCGCGGCGGAGCGACGGCAAGCGGCGACCGCGCCGGGCACAACCGCGATGCAGCCTGAAATAGGCTCCATTGGCATTGCGGTCTTTACCACGGAGCACCCGGCAGGTCTGCCGCAACGTCAAATCGTTGGCGCGATGCGCGGATGGCATTGCGTAATGGCCGCATCAATAAGCTTTTGACAATCGTTTGGCGTGACCTTGGCAATGTCCTTGTCGCCGAACGCGTCCATGATCCGCTTCAATTCGGCCTTGATGTAATCGGCCGTGCTTTCGGCCAGCTTGGGCTGCCGGTGTTCCTTGTACGTCGCCACGTGAGCCATGGCGCATCATCCGCAGCAACGTCGCCGCTGCGCTTCTTTTGGAAGGCTATGGCTGGATCGTTACCAGCGCCAAATCATTAGCGGCCTTTCGGTGCGCCGCAATAGCATTGACATGGATGAGGTCGCAGGTTCGATCGCTGCACCGCCCACCACATGAGATCAATGACTCAGCTAGACTTGCAAAAATCCGATAATTCGGCTGGGGGTAGAGCCGGGGTAGCGCATTTCCTGGCGCTTGGCGCCGATTGTCTTAATTTGCGCGATCTGAAGATTAGGTGGCGAGTGTCAGGCCCTCATGGCGGCGCATGCGCCGGATCGGCTGCGCCGAGGCCGCGCCGGGGCTCGGCACCGAGGCGGTGAAAACCGCTTGAAATCAGGGAATTTCGTTGCCGATCCTGAAATCAGCGAACTCGGTCGTATCTATCGTTAATTATGTCGTATATATCGTTAATTATGTTGACTCGCCTGTTGCGGCGCGGCAACACAAGTCAGTACGTCTATGGGGTTGTCGCTCGCTGGGCGCATAGCAGCTTTGGCGACACCGACAAACGGCGACACCGACAAATTAGAGAGGGTTGCGATGCGTAACTTCAGCAAATTAGCCATCGTTGGAACTATTGGCCTCGTGGGCATTGGAGCGTGGACGCTTCCTGCCGCCGCCGCCACACTTGCTGTCCAGTTCACTGGAACGCCGACAGCTACGACAAACACCGCCCCCGCCGGGGAGGGCTACGGTTATAATCTGTTTGATTCAAACACCTCCTTTACCGTCACCGGCCTGGGGGAATTCGTTAACGGCTCTCTTTCAAACGTCAGCACCCAAGGAAACCAGGGAACAGGCAGTACCCCGGGCGACTGGGTCTACGTAGGCTCGGGTAGTACAATCCCCACCAGCGAGAGTGCTATTCAATCGTCCGCCCTTTTCAGTGTCGAGCTCTACAACACACTTGCGATAGTTGGTCCGCCGGCCGTACCTTCCATATCTGACGTGACGCTGGTAGGGACATATTGGGCCTTCGCGAGCATTACTCCGGAAGTGTTGGCGTCCGGCAACTACTGGATCGCCGTTCTCTATGGCGATGCTAACACAGCGCAAATTTCGACCTCGGCGGTGACCACGGAAGCGGGCATCTCCTTGACAGGCGGTGCGACCTGCACACAAAGTACCTCATGTAGCAACACCGGCGACGTCGAGACTTTTGGTCCGAATTTGGAAACGGCCGCGACACCACTTCCGGCTACGCTGCCGCTCTTCGCAGGTGGCCTTGGTATGCTGGGCTTGCTTGGTGGTCGTCTAAGGAAGCGAAAAGCCTCCGCTGCTACCGCGACAGCCTGATCCGAATTATCTAATTCCGAAAGGGAAAGGCCGCCCTTGTGGCGGCCTTTTGCTTTTTGCAGGCGACCCCTCGGGCTTGTGCGACATGTTTCCGATGCTTTCGCTGTCCGCCCGGGTTACTTCTTCAGCACATTCCACTGAATGGCCCAGTATGCAGGCCAGATTGCCGACCAAACGACACCCTTGGCAAAGCTCAGCCCGCATCCGCCACTTTCGGAACAAGCGGGGTATCGATGGGGGTACTGGAAAATTATGGTGATGATTGCAATGGCAACATAGAAACTCAGCAGCCATTTTACAGCCGATTTCATTTTTAGCCTCCCATCCCATTAGACTAGGCCACTATATCGCCGATTGAACAGTCATTGAAGCTGTGCAGGATCACGGCGCTGGATGCGCCCTGCAAGTTGCTGAAGATAAATGACAAAGTGCCTTGGATTCGAGCCAAGCGACGGCGTTACCGGCGATGTGTGGATCACGCAGTGCTCACGTGCCTGCTGTTAGCTCGCTCCGAGCGCATAAGCCTTCGCGTCATTCTGCCGGCACCGACAGCACCGGACACGGTGCATGCCGTATGACGCGCTCCGTGGTGCTGCCGCGCAGCGCATCGAGAAAGCCGTGGTGGCCGGCTCTCGGCATAGCAATCAGGTCAGCCTGCTGCTCTTCGGCTGCCTGCAGGATTGCGCTGACAACATCGCCGGTCCGTCTTGTTACCGGAAAAAGGGCCCCGTCGGCAGTGCGCCGGATCGAGGGCGCGATTTCTCCGACGTGCATCAGCTCGAACGTGGCACCTTGCTCGTTCATCAACCCGGTGAACTCTTCGATGGTACGGAGTGCCTGCGATGGCGGCGGCGAGTGATCGACGGGCACGAGCACGCGCGACAGGTGCAGTTTGCCGTTGCTCTGCTCGACGAAGCCGCAGGCGGTCGGTGGCAAGAACAAGGTTGGCAGCTGCGCCGTGCGGGACAGCTTTTCCGCGATTGAGCCTCGAAGCCAATGCGCGATGTCATCGCGGCCATGCGTGGCGAGGACGACGAGATCAGTCGGATGCTGATCGAGAAAGTGC